>Ga0308160_10007811_pt1 | contig 10517 bp, 11 predicted proteins | sample PhyFR1_FD_201036 | JGI IMG/M metagenome (GOLD analysis project Ga0308160, IMG submission 201036) | Phyllosphere microbial communities from UC Gill Tract Community Farm, Albany, California, United States - DLSLF.R1 | ecosystem: Host-associated > Plants > Phyllosphere > Unclassified | place: USA...
CCCGTCGGTGATGGACCGCTACCTCGGCGGGCCCGACCCCGAGGGCGCCGCCCGGGCCATGACCGCGATGATGGGCATGACGCGGTTGGTCATCGCCGAGCTGGCGGCGGCCTACGAGGGGTGACCGGCGCGCTCGCCCGCGCCGCGCCTCCTCGTCACCAGTCGTGGACGGTCCCGTCCGCCAGCCGGTTGTAGGGCAGGTAGGCCTGCGCGTACGGGAACGCCGCGGCGGCCCGCTCGTCCAGCTCGACCCCGATGCCGGGCTGCTCACCCGGGTGCAGCATGCCGTCCTCGAACGTGAAGCTCTGCTCGAAGACCTCGTCCGTCCTCGCGCCGTGCTTCATGTACTCCTGGATGCCGAAGTTGTGGATCGCGAGTCCGAGGTGCATCGCGGCCGCCATGCCGACCGGTGAGATGTCGGTCGGACCGTGCATGCCCGACTTGATCTGGTACTGCGAGGCGTACTCGAGCACCTTCTTGAGGTGGGTGATGCCGCCCGTGTGCGTGACGGCGCTGCGGACGTAGTCGATCAACTGCTCGCGGATGATCTGCTGGTAGTCCCACACGGTGTTGAAGATCTCGCCGATGGCCAGCGGGGTCGTCGTGTGCTGCCGGACGAGTCGCAGGGCCTCGGGGTTCTCGGCCGGGGTGACGTCCTCGAGCCAGAAGAGGTCGAAGGGCTCCAGGCTCTTGCCGAGCCTCGCCGCCTGGATCGGCGTCATGCGGTGGTGACCGTCGTGCAGCAGGGGGATCTCGGGGCCGAACTCGTTCCGCACCGCCTCGAACACGGTGGGCACGTGCCGCAGGTACGAGCGGGTGTCCCAGTCCTCCTCGTTCGGCAGGGCCCCGCGTTGGGCGGGCTCGTGGTCGTAGCGCACGCCGCTGTTGGCGTCGAAGGTGGCGTTCGAGGCGATGCCGTAGATCGACTTCAGGCCGGGCACCCCGGTCTGCACGCGGATGGCCTTGTAGCCCTGTTCCTGGTGGTCTCGGACGCTGTCGAAGAGCTCCTCGAGGTCCTTCCCCGAGGCGTGGCCGTAGGTCAGCAACCCCGTGCGCGAGGCTCCGCCGAGCAGCTGGTAGAGGGGCAGGCCGGCGACCTTGGCCTTGATGTCCCAGAGGGCGACGTCGACCGCGGCGATGGCGGCCATCGTGACCGGCCCTCGCCGCCAGTAGGCGCTGCGGTACAGGAACTGCCAAGTGTCCTCGATGCGGGCCGGGTCGCGCCCGATCAACAGGGGCACGACGTGCTCGGTCAGGTAGGCGACGACGGCGAGTTCGCGCCCGTTCAGGGTGGCGTCGCCGAGGCCGGTGACGCCGTCGGAGGTCGTGATCTTCAGCGTCACGAAGTTGCGGTCGGGGCTGGTGACGATCACGTCGGCTCTGTCGATGATCATGCGGTGTCCTCTGGAGCTCGCGTCCGGGTGACGTCGATGTCACCCGGGCTGGTCCCTCCACTCTGGCGCATGCGCGAGCGCGAGGCGAGCCCGTCGAGTGCACGCGCGGGCGCGAGGCGAGCCCGGGAGGCGCGGGTCAGCGCATCTCGAGCGGCCCCCTGGTCGTCGGCGCGGGGAACGCGCGCTCGAGCTGCACGAACGCCTGGTCGTCGAGGTCGACGGCCAGTGCGGCCGCGTTCTCGAGGGTGTGTCCGGCCGTGCCCGCCTTGACGGCGACCATGAGGTCGGGCACGAGGCGCAACACCCAGGCGAGGGCGAGCTGCGCCGACGAGACGCCGAGATCGGTCGCGACCTGCTCGAGCACGGGGTGACCGAGCAGCTCGCCGCCGTCGACGGGGGAGTACGAGGTGAGCGGCACGCCGTGCTCGCGCGCCCAGGGCAGCAGGTCGAACTCGGGTCCGCGACGGGCCAGGTTGTACAGGACCTGGTTCGTCTGGACGTTCTGGCCACCGGGCACCGAGAGCAGCTCGTGCAGGTCGTCGACGTCGAAGTTGCTGACGCCCCAGCCTCCGATCGCACCCTCGGCGACCAGCGCCCCCAGGGCCTCGACGGTCTCGGCGAGCGGGTGGCGCCCCCGCCAGTGCAGCAGGTAGAGGTCGAGGCGGTCGGTGCCCAGGCGCTCGAGGCTGGCGTGGCAGGCCTCGACGGTGCCCCGGCGCGAGGCGTTGCCGGGCAGCACCTTGCTCACCAGGAACACCTCGTCGCGCCGGCCCGCGATCGCCTCGCCGACCAGCTGTTCGGACCGCCCGCCGCCGTACATCTCGGCGGTGTCGATCATGGTCAGGCCGGCGTCGAGGCCGGCCCGCAGGGCGGCGACCTCGTCGGCGCGGCGCCGTGGGTCGTCGCCGATGTTCCAGGTGCCCTGGCCGAGGGCCGGGACGACGCGCCCGTCGGGCAGGGCGACGGCGGGATTGGTCGGTGTCGCGGGGGTGGTCATGCCCGGGGATGGTAGTCGTCGCGCGGGGAGGGTGTGACCTGGCCCGCCGTGCTCGGTCCCGCCGTGCTCGGCCCCGTCGTGGTCGGCCCCGTTGTGGTCGGGCCCGTCGTGACCTCGCGGGCCAGCAGGGTGGCCGCGGCGACGGCGGCCGGCATCACGAGCACGGCCCCGAGGGGGACGAAGAACAGGAGGTAGGTGGCGGTGCCCAGCCCCAGGGTGCGCGCCCGGTTGACGGCGAGGCCACGGCGGCGCTCGGCGAGCGAGCGGCCCCGGGCGTCGAAGGCGTACCCGGTGAGCTCGACCGCCAGGAACCATCCGCCGGTCAGGGCGCCGAGCACGGGGACGACCGTCTGGCCGAGCACCGGGACGAACCCGCCGACGAACAGGAGGACGCCCACGCCGGCCGTGGCCAGCAGCAGTCGGAGCGAGTCGCCGGCACTCCGGGCGAGCCCGCGCCAGAAGCCCCGGTCGACGTCGGCCGGCGGGTCGCCCTCTCGCTCCTCGACGCGACGCCAGATGCGCTCGTAGAAGGGATCGCCGACGAGGAGCGTGACGGCGGTGAACGCGACGACCGCGAGCAGCACGGCCAGGGCCGCGACGGCCAGAGCTCCGCCGAGACGCACGAGGGTGCGGGACCACTCGGGCCACCCGTCGGCGAACGGCGTCAGGGTGCGGGCCAGGTCGTCGGCGGCGAGCCCCACGCCCACGAGGGCCGCGGCGAAGACCGCACCCACGACGAGGGCGGGCACCGCGCCCAGCAGCATGAGCCGCGGGGACGTCGCCCAGAGGCGCAGGCCCCGGCCGAGCAGGCCCACCCCGCCGAAGAACTCCCCGATCACCGACACGGGGCGAGCGTACCGAGTGCCGGAGGCGCGGGTGCGGTCGGACGACGCGTCACGGCGCGGGGGCGGCGCGTAGCGTCGACGGCGTGCCGCATCGAGGCGGCACCACCGAGAAAGGTCGTCCATGAAGTTCAGGTACCTCGGCAACAGCGGGCTCAAGGTCAGCGAGCTCACCTACGGCAACTGGCTCACCCACGGGTCCCAGGTGGAGAACGAGACGGCGACGCGCTGCGTCCGTGCGGCTCTCGACGTCGGCATCAGCTCGTTCGACACGGCCGACGTCTACGCGAACACGCAGGCCGAGACGGTGCTCGGTGAGGCGCTGAAGGGCGAGCGGCGCGAGTCGCTCGAGATCTTCACCAAGGTCTACGGTCCCACCGGGCCCAAGGGCCACAACGACACGGGCCTCAGCCGCAAGCACGTCACCGAGTCGATCAACGGGTCGCTGAAGCGCCTGCAGACCGACTACGTCGACCTCTACCAGGCCCACCGGTACGACGTCGAGACGCCCCTCGAGGAGACGATGGAGACCTTCGCCGACCTGGTCCGCCAGGGCAAGGTGCTCTACATCGGGGTCTCGGAGTGGAACGCCGAGCAGCTGCGCGAGGCGCACGCCCTGGCTCGCGAGCTGAAGATCCAGCTCGTCTCGAACCAGCCCGAGTACTCCCTGCTCTGGCGCGTCATCGAGGACGAGGTCGTCCCGGCCTCGGCCGAACTCGGCATCTCGCAGATCGTCTGGTCTCCCGTCGCCCAGGGCGTCCTGACCGGCAAGTACACCGTCGGTGCCGAGCTGCCCGCGGGCAGCCGGGCCACCGACCAGAAGGGCGGAGCGGGCATGATCGAACGCTGGATGCGCGACGACGTCCTCGACGCCGTGGCCCAGCTCGAGCCGATCGCGTCCGACCTGGGGCTGACCCAGGCGCAGCTGTCGCTGGCGTGGGTGCTGTCGAACGAGAACGTCGCCTCGGCGATCATCGGGGCGTCGCGTCCCGAACAGGTCGAGTCGAACGCGAAGGCGTCGGGCGTCACCCTCGAGGCGGACGTCCTGTCGCGCATCGAGTCGATCTTCGACGGCCTCGCCGAGACGGACCCGCGCAAGACGCAGATGCCGGCCGGCCGCGAAGCCTGATCGGCCGTCGCCCGACGCGACGACGCCCCGCCACGAGATCGTGGCGGGGCGTCGTCGTGCGTCGGCTCGGCGTGCGACCGCTCAGGCCCCGGGGACCTCGAACGTCGCGGAGATCACCGCGCGGGCCAGCGTGTGGAAGTGCAGGTTGAAGCCGAGGTACGCCGGGCTGGCGGTCTCGTCCACCCCGACCTTCTCGACGTCGAGGGCGTGCACCGCGACGAAGTACGTGTGCGGTCCGTGGCCCTCGGGCGGTGCCGCACCGACGTAGCGGGCGAGCCCACCGTCGTTCTTCAGCTGGAGGGCCCCCTCGGGCAGGCCCGACCCCTGGTCGTCACCCGCACCGGAGGGCAACGACGTCGTGTCGGCGGGGAGGTCGGCCACGGCCCAGTGCCAGAAGCCCGAGCCCGTCGGGGCGTAGGGGTCGTAGACCGTCACGGCGTAGCTCTTGGTGCCCTCGGGGGCGCCGGACCAGCTCAGCTGGGGGCTGGCGTCGTCTCCGCCCGGGCCCATGATGCCGCTCACCTGCGCGCGCTGCAGTTCACCCCCGTCGGTGAGGTCCGTGCTCGAGAGCTCGAACCCGGGCACGATGCCGATGATGTCGTAGGGGCGGGTGAGGTTGGCGTCGGCCATGGCTGTCTCCTGTTCGTCGGGGATGGTCGTGACGGTGCGCCCGCCCCGAGGGGCGGGCGCACCGGGTGTGCGATCAGGCGGCGTCGAGCCGCTGGATCTCGTCGGTCGAGAGCTTGATCGACGTCGCCGTCGCCGAGTTCATGATCGTCTGCGGTCGGGTCGACCCCGGGATCGGGATGACGAGTTCGGACTTGGCGAGCTCCCAGGCGAGCGTCAGCACCTGCGGCGTGACCCGTCGGGCGTTGGCGATCTCGGCGAACACGGCGTGCTTCGCTCCGAGCTCACCGGCGTTCGTGATGCCGCCGAGGGGGCTCCACGGCAGGAACGCGATGCCCATCTCGTCGCACAACGCGAGCTCCACCTCGCTCGACCGGAACGCGGGCGAGTACTGGTTCTGCACCGACACGAGTCGGTCGTCCAGCACCTCGTTCGCTTCGCGGATCTGGTCGGGCGTGGCGTTCGAGATGCCCGCCATGCGGATGACGCCCTCGTCGAGCAGCTCCACCAGGGCGCCGATCGAGTCGGCGTAGGGCACCGCCGGGTCCGGTCGGTGGAACTGGTACAGCCCGATCGTCTCGACGCCCAGCCGTTTCGCGGAGGCCTTGGCGGCCTCCTTGAGGTAGGCCGGGTCGCCGTTCTGCGCCCACGCCCCCGCCTCGGGGCGGAGGTGTCCACCCTTCGTGGCGACGAGCACCTGGTCGGTGTCGGCGTGGTAGCTCTTCAGCGCCTTGGCGATGAGCAACTCGTTGTGCCCGACCTCGTCCTTGCCCGCCTGGTGGTAGGCGTCGGCCGTGTCGATCAGGGTGATGCCCTGCTCGAGTGCGGCGTGGATGGTCGCGATGCCCTGCTTCTCGTCGGGTCGGCCCTCGATCGACAGGGGCATGCCGCCCAGGCCGATCGCACTGACCGTCACGTCTCCGATTGTCCTGGTCTTCATGTCGTCCTCCGGTTCACCACGCGTAGTCCTCGGGCGACGTCTCGTGCCCGGGGAAGATCTCGTCCAGCCGCGCCAGCGCGGCCTCGTCCAGCTCGACGTCGACGGCGGCGACCGCCGACTCCAGTTGTGCCATGGTCCGCGGGCCCGTGATCGGCCCGGTGACGCCCGGCTGGTGCAGCAGCCAGGCGAGGGCGACCTCGCCGGGCGCGTGGCCCAACTCGCGGGCGAACGCCTCGTAGGCCTCGAGCTGGTCGCGGTGTTCGGCGACGTACTCCGCGCTCCGCCCCTCGAGTCGTCGTGAGCCCTCTTCGGTCTTCTCGATGACGCCGCCGAGCAGACCGCCGTTGAGCGGCGACCACGGGATCATCCCGAGACCGTAGTGACGGGCGGCGGGCAGGGTCTCGCGCTCGACGTCCCGCACGATCAGGTTGTAGATCGACTGTTCGCTCACGAGGCCGCTGAAGTGACGTGCCTTGGCGGCTTCCTGGGCCTGCGCGATGTGCCAGCCGGCGAAGTTGCTGCTGCCGACGTAGAGGACCTTGCCCTGCTGGACCGCGACCTCCATCGCCTGCCAGATCTCGTCCCACGGCGTCTCGCGATCGACGTGGTGGAACTGGTAGAGGTCGATGTGGTCGGTCTGCAGACGCGTCAGGCTCGCGTCGAGCGCCCGACGGATGTTGAGGGCGCTGAGCTTGCCGTCGTTGGGCCAGTCGCCCATGTCGCCGTACAGCTTCGTGGCGAGGACGGTCTTCTCCCGTCGCCCGCCCCCACGGGCGAACCACCGACCGATGATCTGCTCGGTGATGCCTTCGCCCTTCTCCCAGCCGTAGACGTTGGCCGTGTCGAAGAAGTTGACGCCGAGCTCGTGGGCCCGGTCCATGATCGCGTGGGAGTCGTCTTCCGTGGTCTGGGGCCCGAAGTTCATCGTGCCGAGGACGGCCCGGGAGACGGACAACCCTGTGCGTCCGAGGTGTGTGTAATCCATGTTCCCTGGCTACCCCCTCCCGGGCCGTGCTGCTCACAGGAACGCCCCCTAACGTCGCCGTCATGGACGAGCAGCCCGAGAGCCCGGACGGCGTGCCCCTCGACGAGCGTCGCGGGGCCGGTCCGCACCGCGGTGCTCGGCGCCGTGCCCTGCGCGACGGTCACGCGAGGATGCGCCTGAGGCTCGACGCGCACCCTCGGCTCCGGTTGCTCTACAAGATCGGCGTCGGGGTGCTCGGAGCCCTGATCGTCGTCGTCGGCCTCATCCTGGTCCCGCTGCCCGGTCCCGGTTGGCTCGTCGTCTTCCTCGGGGTCGCCGTGCTGGGCACGGAGTTCCCGGCCGCCCATCGCATCACCCTGTGGGTGCGTCGACTCGTCGGCCGCGCCCGTCTCCGGTGGCGGGCGTGGCGGGTCGCCCGGTCGGCGCGGCGGGCGTCGAGCGTCAAGCCCTCGGCCGCCCCGTCGCGGTGAAGCACAGGGCCCACACGGTCCCGGCGGCCGTCGGTCGGACGTCCAGCGCACGTTCGGTAAAGTCGCCGTCGTGACGCCCAGCCCCGCCTCCGCCACGCCCTACGAGGTGCTCGGCGTGCCGTCGACGGCGTCGACCGACGACCTCCGTCGCGCCTATCGACGGCTGGCCCGCCAGACCCACCCCGACCTCGGCGGCACCGCGCAGGCGTTCCGCGACGTCCAGCACGCGTGGCAGCAGGTGGGCACGCCCGAGGCCCGCGCCTCCTACGACCAGGGGTCGGCATCCCCGAGCACCGCCCCCTCGGGCAGCGCGCGGTCCGCGGGGTCGAGTGCCCCCGGCTGGTCACCGCCGCCCCGGGAGCCGGCTCGCACCGATTCGAAGCCCAAGGCCCGGGTGCACGGCCACCCCGGTGGTGCGAACCGCGAGCGGTACCTCGGCCTGATGCGCGAGTGGGTCGGTCGGGGAGTCCCGCTCGACGATCCGTACGACGAGCGCCTCGTCCGGAGCGCGCCTCCCGAGATCCGTCACGTGCTCGCCGACGCGATGGCCGAAGAGGCCACCGTCGCGGCCGTCACCGAACTCGGCATCGGCTTCACCATCTGGAGCGACGTCGACGCGGGTGTCGAGGGCAAGCTCGACCACGTCGTGTTGGGGCCGTCGGGCCTCTTCGCCATCCAGTCCTCCGACTGGGGCAGCGAGGTGCAGGTGTCGCGCGGCGAGCTCGTCGGCCGGGGCATCCCCGCCGACGAGGAGCCCGTCCGCGACCTCACGCGTCAGGCCCGCGCCGTGCGACGGGAGACCCGCGTGTCGTTCACGGCCCAGTTGATCGTGGTGCCCGACGACGACTTCGGGCCCGCCCTCGAGAAGGTCGGGCGTCGTGCCGGGGGCACCTGGGTCGTGCGCCGCTCGCTGCTGCCGCAGGTCCTGCGTCACGGTCCCGAGCTCGGCGACCGCACGAGCATCTCGGACGTCTTCGAGGTCCGGGCCCGACTGCAGCAGGCCATCCGGTTCGTCTGACCGGGCTGGCGCCCGGGCCCGGCAGGGTCCACGCTGGGGGGCGAGACGCCGGCGTCCGTCGGTCGTCCCGCGTCAGAGAGGGGCCACCCGTGTTCCGTCCTCGGTCCGGCTACTCCGGGTTCAGCGTCGACGACGTGGCGGCCGCCACGTCCTTCTACCGCGACGTCCTCGGCCTCGAGATCGAGGTCCTCGTCGACGGTCAGATGTTCCGCCTCCGCCTCCCGGGAGGCGCGGCGTGGGTGTTCGTGTACGGCAAGCCCGACCACGTCCCCGCGTCGTACACCGTCCTCAACCTCGTCGTCGACGACGTCGACGCCGCCCTCGACGAGCTGGCCGAGCGGGGCCTCGAACCGCTCCACCTCGGCGGGTACTCCGACGAGCGGGGCGTCATGCGGGGGCGCAGCGTCGACCTGGGCCCCGACATCGCCTGGTTCACCGACCCGGCGGGCAACGTCTTCTCCGTCCAGCAGCCCTGATCGCCCGGTCCGACGCGCGAGCCGGGGAGGCGCGGTGCCGGACCCGGGGGAGGGCTGGCCCGACATCGGGTTCCGGGCCAGCCCCAGGTGTGCCTTCGGAACTGCCGCACCCATCGGTTTGGTCGCCCGCCACCGGGTCGACCCGTCGACGTGACGTCCTGCGCACGACGCGGCCACCGCCTCCTCGTCCCTGTGGCAAGCTCGACCGTGTGAACACGCACGAGCCCGCGGACGGCTGGGTCGAGGCCCCCGACGGGCGTCGGTTCTGGGGCCGTGCCGGTGCCGCGGGCCTGCTCGTCGTCGACCCGGACGACCGGGTGCTGTTGCAGCACCGGGCCGACTGGAGCCACTTCGGTGGCACCTGGGGGCTCCCCGGCGGAGCCCGCCACCACGACGAGAGCGCGGTACAGGGCGCTCTGCGCGAGAGCGGCGAAGAGGCGGCGGTGCCGGCCGACGCGCTGCGCCTGCTGTTCGCCGCCGAGCTCGACCTCGGCTTCTGGTCGTACACGACCGTCGTGGCCCGGGCCGTGCGCCCGTTCGAGCCCGTCGTCTCGGACGCCGAGAGCATCGCCCTGGGCTGGGTGCCCGTCGACGAGGTGTCCGACCTCCCGCTCCATCCCGGATTCGCCGCGTCGTGGCCGAGGCTCCGGTCCGAACTCGGGGGCCGGGTGCACGTCGTCGTCGACGTCGCGAACGTCCTCGGCTCACGTCCCGACGGGTGGTGGCGCGATCGGGTCGGAGCCACGACCCGATTCCTGGAGTCCCTCTCGCGGGGTGCCCGGGACGGAGTGGCCGAGGCGCTCGTCGCACCCGGTGGCGGCGGGACCCCCGCGGCGACGGGTCGGCCGGACGCCGACGACTCGCCGACGGACGCCGCGGCGTTCGCGGACGGCTCCACCGGCGAGCCTCCCGGGGCGCCCACCTGGCGGTGGCCGGACGTGACGGCCGTCGTCGAGGGCGAGGCCCGTGCCGTCGGTGGATCGTTCCCCGGCCTGACCGTCGTCCGGGCCGAGGCCGACGGCGACTCGGCGATCGTGGCCCGCGTGCACGACCTGCTGGACGTGTCCGGCGTGCCGCCGCGCGTCGTCGTCGTCACCGCCGACCGGGGCCTCGCCGACCGGGTCCAAGCCCTCGGGGCCACCCTCGTGCGTCCGGGCGCCCTCCGCCGCGCGGTCGGCCTCGACTGACACGGACGAACGGCCCGCTCCACCGGTCGGTGGAGCGGGCCGTTCGCGTCCGGTCCCGGGTCAGGCGGCGGGGCCGTCGCCCAGCGTGACGGTCGCGGTGTGGGACGCACCCGTCGTGTCGGTCCAGGTGACCGAGACCTGGTCACCCGAGTCGTGCGCCTGGATCGCGGCGGTGAGTGCGGACGCGTCCGCCACGGCCGTGCCGTCGATCGCGGTGATCACGTCCCCGGCGACCAGGCCGGCCGACGCCGCCGCGCTGCCCTCGACGGTGCCGGCGATCGTGACGCCGCCCGCGGTGCCGGTCGCCGTGCTCGAGATCTGAGCCCCGAGGAAGGCGGGCAGGCCGATCTGCACGGTCGAGCTCCCCGTGCCCGACTGGATCTGCTTGGCGATGGCCAGGGCGTGGTCGATCGGGATGGCGTAGCCGGTCACCGTCGACGATCCCTGCGAGG
>Ga0308160_10007812_pt1 | contig 10516 bp, 8 predicted proteins | sample PhyFR1_FD_201036 | JGI IMG/M metagenome (GOLD analysis project Ga0308160, IMG submission 201036) | Phyllosphere microbial communities from UC Gill Tract Community Farm, Albany, California, United States - DLSLF.R1 | ecosystem: Host-associated > Plants > Phyllosphere > Unclassified | place: USA...
CGCATGATCCGCTTCCTGAACGTCAGCCTGATGCGCGGCACCAAGCCGCTGCTGGAAGGCGCCGACCTGACCCTGAACCCCGGCGACAAGATCGGCCTGATCGGCGCCAACGGCGCCGGCAAATCCAGCCTGTTCGCCATGCTGCGCGGCGAACTGCATGCCGACCAGGGCGAGATCGATTTCCCCGCCAAGTGGCGCATGGCCTACGTGGCGCAGGAGACGCCGGCGCTGGACCGCCCTGCCCTCGAGTACGCAATCGACGGCGACGTCAACCTGCGCCGCCTGCAGGCCGAACTGGAAAGCCTGGAAGCGGCCGAGCACACCCAGGAAAACGGCATCGCGATGGGCCACGTGCACAGCGCGCTGGCGGACGCCGACGCCTATACCGTACAGTCGCGCGCCGAGCAGCTGCTGCTGGGCCTGGGCTTTTCGCTCGAGCAGATGCAGCAGCCGGTGGCGAGCTTCTCGGGCGGCTGGCGCATGCGCCTGAACCTGGCGCAGGCGCTGATGTGTCCTTCCGACCTGCTGCTGCTGGACGAACCGACCAACCACCTGGACCTGGATGCGATCATCTGGCTGGAAGACTGGCTGAAACGCTATCCCGGCACCCTGATCATCATCTCGCACGACCGCGATTTCCTCGACGAGATCGTCAACGTGATCGTCCATATCGACGAACAGAAGCTCAAGCGCTACTCGGGCAACTACTCGTCCTTCGAACGCCAGCGCGCCGCCGCGATGGTGCTGGCGGCCAGCGCTCTCGAAAAACAGCAGCGCGCCAGGGCCCACCTGGAATCCTTCATCAACCGCTTCAAGGCGAAAGCCACCAAGGCGCGCCAGGCCCAGAGCCGCATGAAGGCGCTGGCCAAGATGGAAGAACTGGCGCCGCTGCGCGCGGCCGCCGAATTCTCGTTTGAATTCCGCGAGCCGCTGGCCGCACCGAATCCGCTGCTGGTGATGGAAGACGTGGACGCCGGCTATCCGCTGCTCGATGCCCACGGCGACAAGGTCGGCGGCAAGACCATCGTCAGCCGCGTCAACTTCTCGCTGCAGATCGGCCAGCGGATCGGCCTGCTCGGCGTGAACGGTGCCGGCAAATCGACGCTCATCAAAACCATCGCCGGCGAACTGGCGCCGCTGACCGGCCACGCCACCCTCGGCAAGGGCCTGTCGATCGGCTATTTTGCGCAGCACCAGGTCGAGATGCTGCGCCACGACGAGTCGCCGCTGTGGCACCTGGCGAAGATCGCGCCGACCGTGCGCGAGCAGGAGCTGCGCAACTTCCTGGGCAGCTTCAACTTCCCGGGCACCATGGTCACGAGCCCGATCGCGCCCTTCTCGGGCGGCGAAAAGGCGCGCCTGGCGCTGGCCTTGATCGTCTGGCAGCGTCCGAATTTGCTGCTGCTGGACGAACCGACGAACCACTTAGACTTGGAAACGCGCGAGGCGCTGACCATGGCGCTGGCGCAGTTCGAAGGCACGCTGGTCGTGGTCTCGCACGACCGCCATCTGCTGCGCGCGACGACCGACCAGTTCATCATCGTCGCCGACGGCCGCCTGCAGCCTTTCGACGGCGACCTGGACGACTACAAGGAATGGCTGTTCCAGACCAAGCTGGGCAAAGGCAACGAGGCCCTGCCTGGCGCCAAGCCGGCAGCCAAGGCCGCCGCACCCGCCGCCGTCGCGGCGGCGCCCGTGCCGACCGTCGACCGCAAGGAGCAAAAGCGCCTGGACGCCGAAGAGCGCCAGCGCATGGCCGCGCTGAAGAAGCCGATCGAGAACCGCATCAAGCGCATCGAGGAGCAGATGGCCAAGCTGAATGCGAAGAAGGCCGACATCGATGCGCGCCTGCTCGATTCAGGCATCTACGAAGCGGACAAGAAGGAAGAGCTGAAGAACCTGGTTGCCGACCAGGCCTTCTGCGCGCGTGACCTGGGCACGCTGGAGAACGAGTGGCTGGAGTTGCAGGAGCAGCTGGAAGGCCTGGCTGCGTAAAAGCGGTGGGCTCGGGGCGCCCACCCTACTGGCGGTGTGAATCGGTGGGCGCGGATACGTCGACAACGTGCTCACGCCACCTGGCGCTGGCTGTTCTTTTTGTCGATTGACATCAAGCGGTCGATGTCGACCAGGATCAGCCTGCGCCCCTCCGTCACCCCCAGCCCGATCAGGTAGTCGATCGCGCCGCCGTCGGCGCCGGGAATCGGCGAAATCTGTTCCGGCAGCAGGGTCACCACGTCGGTCACGCCGTCGACCACCATGCCCATCACGCAGGTCGACAGTTTGAGGATGATCACGTCGGTGGTCGGCTTGGTTTCGACCGGGTGGCCGCAGAAGGCGGCGCGCATGTCGACGATGGGCATGATCACGCCGCGCGACACGGCCACGCCCTCGACGAGCGCGCCGTCGGCGGCGAAACGTTCGAGCGACTTCAGGATGCGCAACTCCTGCACCTTGCCGAAATCGAGTCCGTATTCGAGACCGCCGAGCTTGAAGCTCAGGAACTGGTTGGGTGCCGGTGGAAATGCCATGATGTCCTTGTGCATGATGATTCCTTTCGGTAACAGTCATCATGCTAGGCCCTGGCCCCTCTGCCCTCGTTGAGAGCAGTCAATCTTTCCTTACACCATCATTACACGACCGGGTCGGCACCGCCCCAGGCGTAGCTGCCCGCAGCCGCGGCATGCAGCACCGTGCCGGCATTCCCGTGCAGGCGCGCCTTGATGTCGCGGACTGGCAAGTCGTAGAAGCAGGCGCCGTCCGGATCGAAAGGCAGCAGGCGTACCTGGGTCTCCCCTTGTAGCAGGCGCAGCGTCACCTCGCTGCCGGCCACGCGCTCGGCGCGCTGGGCGGTGAAGCGGGCCAGCAGCGCCTGGCCTTCGGCGTGTTCGGCGTCGACCGCCTTGCGCGCCGTCGAGACCTCGCCGATCTTCTGCAGGTCGGGAGCGACCGCCTGGCCCATCTGCTTGAACTGCTGGGCCTGGGCCGGGGTCAGGCTCATCTCGCCGCTGCGCACGCGACCGGCGATCTCGAGGTACTTGCGCACCGCGGGCTGGGCGCACAGCTCGGCCAATGTCGCCTTGTGGCGCGCGCTGGCCGCCTCGAACTGCCGCAGGCGCGCGCCGATCTGTTCCAGTACCTCGTCGATGCGGCTGCAATCGGCCGCCAGGACCAGCACCAGCATGTCGCTCTCGCGCCAGGGCGCCGTGCTGTCGACCTTGATGCGGCGCGCGGCCAGGGCGCAGCCTTCGGCGCTCCCGATCGAGACCTCGTCGGCGATGATGTCGCAGTTGACCGCATGCTCGATGCGCACCCGGGTGCCGGAGACGACGCAGTTCTCGGCACGCTGCAAGGTCACGGTACCCCCCAATGCCTGCAGCACCGCGTTGGCCGTCACGCCGTCGACCTGGATGTCGCCGCGCGCGTTGTGGGCGCTGCCGCCGACCAGGTTGGCGCGCAGGCGCACCATGCCGCCGCGGGAATGGATCTCGCCGTAGACGTCGCCGTGCACGGTGATGCCGTTGCCTTCGACGATGCGCTTTTCCTGCACGTCGCCGAATTCCTCGTAGTCGCCCGTGAGCTGAAGGTTGCCGGTGGTCCTGGCGCTGACGCCGTCGCGGCTAACGATCTTGTCGCCCACTGCGATGCTGTGCGTCTTCGGGTCGACGTTCAGGTAGCCGGTGCGCGCCGCGACCAGGTACTCGCCGTCCGCGCCTTTCTCGACGCGGGTGCCGTCGCCGGCATAGGTCGAAAAGTCGAGGTCGCGCGGCGCCGCCGGTTCGATCCGGATGCCCGACAGTTCGAAGCCGGGCTTGCCTTCTTTCGTGGGCAGCTTCTGCAGCAGGCGCGTGCCGCCCTGCACCTGCGGGAAGCGGTTCTGGAAGGACATCAGGTCGAGCTTGCCGTTCGACAGCTGGCGCGGCGCGTCGCTGCGGTGGATGTCGTCCGAGACTTCGACCACGGTCGCGTCCACGCCTGCTTCCGGCTCGAGCCGGCGCGCCACCACGAGCCGCCCCAGCGACGGATTGGCGATACCGGCGCGCGCGCTGGCGAGGTCGATGCCGAAGCGGATACCCTTGAGCCACATGTCGGCCACGAATTCGTCGAGGTCGAGCCGGGTCGGGATCTCGGCATCGCCGCCGGGACCTGCCAGGAACACGGGCTCGAAGCAGTATTCGGCTTCGCCGCCGGCGATCTTCACCGAGCGGTACAGGCTGCGGCGCTGCTGGTTGAAAGGCACGATGTCGCTGGCCAGGCGCACCAGCGGCCGGCCGTCGGGACCGGTCGGCAGGGCCGGACCGGTGCCAAACAGCGCCTTGATCAGGACCGGGTAATCGATGCCGCTGAGGATGTTACCGGAGCGAAGGATGCTGTCGATGGCGGCCAGCACCGTGGTGCCGAGTACGGCCGGATCGGCGTAGACGCCGTCGGGACGGCGGTCGATGCAGTGCTCCGGGCCGGCCGGGGCAAAGCGCGCGGCGGGCGCGGGGGGAGGTGCGACAGCGGTATCGGACACGTTCCTGCTCCAGGTGGATAGCCGGATCCTTGATGGGAAATCAAGGCGGGCAGCGTGTCAGCGTATCATGTTGTTACGGATAAATAAATAATCGCCAACAACATTCTCACAAATTCTCATCCGGCTGGGCGTGCAAACGAAAAAAAGCCGGGACCAGCCCGGCTCTCGTTCACTTTTCCCGGCGCTCAGCGCCGCTGCGCGTTCGGATAAATATCCATCCCCGCCTCGTTGATCTGGCGCCGCAGGTCGCGCCGCTCGTCCGGCGTCAGGCGCCCGCCACGGCGGCCCCCTTCGCGGTTCGGATCGCTTTGCTGCATCTGGGCGGCCTGGCGGCGCTGCTCCTCGTAGGCACGCTGCTGCTGTTCGCGCATCTGCTCGCGCATCTGGTCATACCCACGCTGCTCGCGCGGCTGTTCGATCTGCTGTGCCGGCGCCGGAAAGCGCTCGGCACGGACGGACGGAGGTGGCTGCAACTGGGCATCGTCGCGGCGGCCATGGTATTGTGCGTGGGCCGCGCCGATACCGGCACAGGCGAGTACGGCCAGGGCCACACCACGGCGCGCCAGGCGGGCGAGCCGGCCTTGGGCCTGGGCTGCTGCATTGGTTTTGTCGAGCGCGTTTGTCATGGTGTTCCTCTTCCGTGGTGCTGGATAAACGGATAAGCTGTCTTTCATTGGTTCCCAGTGTAGGGGGAACTGCCCTTGGGTATAAGCCTAATTGGGTAAAGTTTGTAACACAATGTAATGACCTGTCTGTATATCCCAAAATCAGCGCGGACAGAAGTTACCATAGCGATATGAATCTGACAAATGAACAGCATATGAATCCTGCATCCACTTCGAATACGGGCAGCGGCACCAGCCCTGCAGCGACCGGCGGCCATAGCGCCAAGATCATGGTCGTCGACGACGACGTGCGCCTGCGCGACCTGCTGCGGCGCTACCTCACCGAGCAGGGCTTCCAGGTCGTCACCGCGGAAAGCGCGCCGGCGATGAACAAGCTCTGGCTGCGCGAGCGCTACGACCTGCTGGTGCTGGACCTGATGCTGCCCGGCGAGGACGGCCTGTCGATCTGCCGCCGCCTGCGTGGCGCCGGCGACCAGACTCCGATCATCATGTTGACCGCCAAGGGCGAGGACGTCGATCGCATCGTCGGCCTCGAGATGGGCGCCGACGACTACCTGCCAAAGCCCTTCAATCCGCGCGAACTGGTGGCCCGCATCGGCGCCGTCCTGCGCCGCAAGGGCCCGGACGAAATCCCGGGCGCGCCCTCGGAAACCCCGCAGACCTTCGAATTCGGCCAGTTCGTGCTCGATCTCGGCACGCGCACGCTCAAGAAGAACGGCGAGACCGTGCCCCTGACCACGGGCGAATTCTCGGTGCTGAAGGTGTTCGCGCGCCACGCGCGCCAGCCGCTGTCGCGCGAAAAGCTGATGGAACTTGCGCGCGGACGCGAATACGAAGTCTTCGACCGCTCGCTCGACGTCCAGATCTCGCGCCTGCGCAAGCTGATCGAACCCGATCCTTCCAGCCCGCTCTACATCCAGACGGTCTGGGGCCTGGGCTACGTCTTCATTCCTGAAGGACAGCCGCGCTAGTGCTTGCTCCGTCGTTTGTATCGTCCTCCCCGGCCAAGGCCGGGCGCATGGGCTGGATGAAGAGCGGCCTGTTCTGGCGCACCTTCTTCCTGCTGTCCCTGCTCACGACCCTGTCGATGGGCTCCTGGATCGGCATGCTGAACGTGTTCCAGCGCGGCCCGCAAGTCCAGCAGACGGCGGAACTCGTGGTGTCGGTGGTGACGATCACCAAAGCGGCGCTGACCCACTCCGCGCCCGAACTGCGGCGCGAGCTGCTGTTCGAACTGGTGTCGAACGAGGGCATCCGCATCTTCACGCTGGAAGACACCGACCAGGTCGATCCGCCGCCGAACAATCCCCTGATGCCCGAAATCGCCGCCGCGGTGCGCGACAAACTGGGGGCGCAGACGCGCTTTTCCAGCCGCGTGAACGGCATGGCCGGTTTCTGGATCAGCTTTAACATCGAGGACGACCAGTACTGGCTGATGCTCGAGCGCGAACGCATCGCCGGCCTGACGCGCATCCAGTGGCTCGGCTGGGCCAGCGTGGTGGGTGTGCTCTCGCTGCTGGGCGCGGCCTTCATCTCGAGCCTGATCAACCTGCCGCTGGCGCGCCTGACCGCGGCCGCGCGCGTGATCGCCAAGGGCGAGCGCCCCGCCCCGCTGCCGGAAAAAGGGTCGAAGGAGATCATCGAGGCCAACCGCAGCTTCAACCAGATGGTCGAAGACCTGGCGCAGGTCGAGAAGGACCGGGCCGTGATCCTGGCCGGCATCTCGCACGACCTGCGTACGCCGCTGGCGCGCATGCAGCTCGAACTCGAGATGGCCAACCTGTCCAGGGATGCGCGCGAAGGCATGCAATCCGACATCGCCCAGATGGACGCCATCATCGGCCAGTTCCTCGACTACGCCAAGCCGACCGAGGCCTCGAGCTTCGTGCCGGTGGACGTCTCGCACCTGCTGGCCGACTGCGCCCAGCATGCGACGCGCCTGCCCGGCATGCGCGTCACGACACGCATCGAGGACGAGGTCCAGGTGCTGGGCAACGAGACCGACCTGCGTCGCGTGATCAACAACGTCATCGAAAACGCGCGCCGCTATGCCCGCACGCCGGGCCAGGACTACACCGAACTCGAGTTCGCCTGCCACGTCCGCAGCACCTCGCACGGCCGGCGCGCCGTCGTCGAGATCGGCGACCATGGCCCGGGCGTGCCCGAGGACCAGATCAACCAGCTGATGAAACCGTTTACCCGTCTCGATACGGCGCGCGGCCAGGCCAACGGTGCGGGCCTGGGACTGGCCATTGTCGAACGCGTGGTGAGCCGCCACAATGCCGAGCTGACGGTGCGTAACCGCGAAGGCGGCGGGCTGCTGGTGCAGCTGGCGCTGCCCCTTGCAAGCTGATTTTTTCTCTCTCTGACATCATGACCGACAATCTCCAATACAGCGACGTCGAACAAGCCGGCGCGCGCCTCGAAGGCGCCGCCCACCGTACTCCCGTGCTCAGCTCCAGCACCGCCAATGCGCGTACTGGCGGCCAGCTGTTCTTCAAGTGCGAGAACTACCAGCGCATGGGCGCCTTCAAATTCCGCGGCGCCTACAACGCGATCGCGCGTTTCAGCGACGCCCAGCGCGCCGCCGGCGTGCTGACCTTCTCGTCGGGCAACCACGCGCAGGCGATCGCCCTGTCGGCGCGCCTGGCCGGCATCAAGGCCACCATCATCATGCCGAACGACGCCCCTGCCCTGAAAATCCAGGCGACCAAGGAATACGGCGGCGAAGTGATCTTCTACGACCGCTTTACGGAAAACCGCGAGGAGATCGCGCGCCGCCTGGCCGAAGAACGCGGCATGACCCTGATTCCGCCCTACGACCATCCGGACGTGATCTGCGGCCAGGGCACGGCGGCCAAGGAATTGTTCGAAGAAGTCGGACCGCTCGACATCCTGCTGGTCCCGCTGGGCGGCGGCGGCCTGCTGGCCGGCAGCGCGCTGGCGGCGAGCGGCCTGTCGCCGGATTGCAAGGTGATCGGCGTCGAGCCGGAAGCCGGCAACGACGGCCAGCAATCGCTGCGCAAAGGCGAGATCGTCCACATCGGCGTGCCGAAGACGATTGCCGACGGCGCCATGGTGACGCACATAGGGGAACATAATTTCGAGGTGATCAGGCGCCGCGTCGACGACATCGTGCTTGTTACCGACGTGCAGTTGGTCGAGACCATGAAGTTCTTTGCCGAGCGCATGAAGATGGTGGTCGAGCCGACCGGCTGCCTGGGCGCCGCGGCGGCCCTCTGCGGCGTGGTACCGGTGAGCGGCAAGCGCGTCGGCATCCTGATCAGCGGCGGCAACGTCGACCTCTCGCGCTTCGCGGAACTGGTAGCCTGAATGGAGTTCATCCAGTCGAACGAACTGCCGGCGCCCGCCGGCCATTATTCGCAGGCGGTTGCCGCCGGCGGCCTGGTCTTCCTGTCGGGCATCCTGCCGGCCCGCGACAGCGTCCCTGCGGACGCCCTGTTCGAAGCGCAATGCGATTCCGTCTTCGACCAGTGCGACAAGGTCCTGCGCGCGGCCGGCTGCGGCTTCCAGGACGTGGTGCAATGCACGGCCTACCTGGCCGACGTCGAGTACTGGCCGGCCTTCAACAACATCTATGCGGGCGTGTTCGGCGAGCACAAGCCGGCGCGCGCCGTCGTGCCGGTGCCCGCCCTGCACCATGGCTTCCTGGTCGAGATCCAGCTGGTGGCGCGGCGTCCCTGAACCGACGAGTGATCTCATGCGTGGTTTTTTTGACAATGTCCGCGCACCGTGAAGCACCTAACAGAGTAAGGTAGTCTCGGCTGGGACAATGGTTCCATCGTATCGATGGAGGACGCCATGAAGCGCCTGGCCTCTCAGCTGACCTTGATGTGTGCGGCCCTTGCCGCCATGCCCGCCGCCCTGGCGGGTTCCGAAATCCTGAAATGCGTCGATGGCGCGGGCCATGTGACGCTCACCGACCAGCCCTGCGAAAGCGGTTCCCAGGCCACGCGCCTGGTGAGCAATGCTGCGCCCGAGTCATCCGCCGGCGTGACTGAAACCCGGCCGCTGGCCGTGCAGCGCTACGAGGCGCCGCCGGCCATGCACCGCCAGCAGGCCTGGCGTCCGCGCGTGGCGCAACAGGACCGCCCGCTGGCGCGCGATGTCGCGACGCTCAAGGCGGCCCGCGCTCAACTGCTGTTGATTGATTCGGAACGGCACGCACGGCCGTCGCTGGCAACGATTCAGTAATGGTGGGCACGGGGCGCCCACCCTACAAGCGTCGCAGCCGTAGGGTGGGCGCCCCGTGCCCACCATATGCCTGCGTTAATGCAGCTTCATGATCCCGTGCAGATCCAGCGCCGCACCATGCCCCAGGTTCGGCAGCATGTCGAGCAATTCCTGGTCCTGGATGAAGCTGGCTGACGAGGCGGCCGTCAGCATGCGCTCCGGCGGCTGCGAGCGCGACACCGCCCAGCCCTGCACATAATCGACGCCGATCTCGGCTAGGGTCTGCACGGTAGCGGCATCCTCGGCCCACTCGGCGATGGTCTTCATGCCGAGATTGCCCGCCAGGCTGACGATGGCTTCGACGATGGCGACGTTTGCCGGGTGCGCATTGATGTTCACAACGAAGTTGCCGTCGATCTTCAGCACGTCGGCCGGCAGTTCCTTGAGGTAGGAGAAGGAGGTATAGCCGGCGCCGAAGTCGTCCAGCGCCACTTTCACGCCGAAATTGCGCACCTGGTCGATGAAGCGGCGCGTGTTGTCGAGGTCGTGCAGGGCCACGCTCTCGGTGATTTCCATGCACAGGCGGCTGGCCACGTGCACGTGGCGCGCCAGGATCTCCAATGTGTCGGCAACGAAGCGCTCGTCGTTCAGCGAGGCGCCCGACAGATTCATGCAGACGAAACGCGTGTTCGGCAGGCGCGAGATGTTTTCCGCGATCCAGCCGAGGGTCGTGGTCAAGACCCAGCGGTCGATCACGCTGGCGCGGCCGCATTTCTCGGCTGCGCCGATCAGCGGGCCGGCCGGCATCACGCGCCCGTCCAGGCCGCGCATGCGCAGCAGCACTTCGAAGTTCAGCGACTCGTTCGGGTTGCGCAAGGACATGATCGGCTGCATTTCCAGGAACAGGCCGTCGGTCGCGTTCGGGCTCTGCAGGCGCGCCACCAGCTTCAGCTCAGCTTCGCGCTCGTGGAAGGCGGCGGCATGACGTTCGTAGACCACCAGGCCGTCGCTCGCTTCCTTGGCCGAGCGGCAGGCGCGGTCGGCCGCCGAGATCGCGTCCTTCATTGGCATGCCGGGCGATACCTCGATCAGGCCGACCGAGCCGCGCACGTGGAAGGCCTTGTCGCCGACCCGGTACGGGGTGCCGCCGATGCGGTCGACGATGCCGCGGCAGATCAGCGCC
>Ga0308160_10007813_pt1 | contig 10516 bp, 10 predicted proteins | sample PhyFR1_FD_201036 | JGI IMG/M metagenome (GOLD analysis project Ga0308160, IMG submission 201036) | Phyllosphere microbial communities from UC Gill Tract Community Farm, Albany, California, United States - DLSLF.R1 | ecosystem: Host-associated > Plants > Phyllosphere > Unclassified | place: USA...
TCGTGGCTGTTGCACAATGGCTAAATTGTACTGAACATCTAATCATTGGATCATTTTTCAGCCATTAGGAGAATTAATACTAAGAAATTGGTTTCGGGGAAAATGCAAATACGTACCTCTCTAAGATGTCTAAAATGGCTTTAAAGAAGGCATACGATGGCTTTCTTCCTCCCTTTTTCAGGTATTTTTTAAGGTTGAAGGCAATTGCGGCCATGAGCATGACTTTATGGGCACCAGCTTTGCCCAGTACACCTATTTTCCTTAATCCGTGGTAATGGGTCAGACTACCAAATACAGGTTCTACTGTGCTTTGTCGTAGTTTCTTCATTTGCTTGCCTCTTTTACTATGTTGCCTACTGTAAGCCCTGAGATACTGCTCGTCATAAATGGTCCTGGTGATTTTTCTGCAGTTTACGTTCGGTGCGCAAGTTGATTTCATCGGGCAAGCCTTGCATTCCTTTGGGGCTGCCCAGTAGTTTCTAAATAAACTGCCATCCAAGCTTGTATAAAATCCTTTGAAAGGCAGGGGCTTGTTCATCGGACAGCGATATTCATCTTTTTCTTTGTTATAAGGAAAGCCTTCAATCTCTGGTTTGTACATGCCAAATGCAGGTATCCAGCCAGTAATTTTTCTTTGCTCCAGGAAATTGTAATTGGATCCATTGGAGTAACCTGCATCTGCCAACAGGTCTGTCATTACTAGTTCGTTTTTCTTTAAACGGTTTTGTACCTGCTTTGTAATGCTTGGGAGATATTGGCTGTCTCGGCCATCAGCAAAGTCTGCCTGAATGTGTGAAATTACGCCTTCTGCGGTATCCACCGCCATACTACAGTGATAGTTAAATTTTCTGGCCTTGCCCGGCTTTACAGATATACGTGCATCCGGATCATGAGGGCTATAATGTGTCTTATTGCTAAGTAACCGTGCTTTTTCATGGGTCGAGCCAAGCGAACCTCCAGTCTGGTCACGCAGGTTTTGATGGTGCTTTTCTACTCGCTTTAAGTGGTGCTCGGGAGCAGTGACAATTGCCTCTGAAGGAGAGACATTCTCTTTTTTTGCTTCCTGGTTCTCTTCGGATACTTTCTTTAGGTGACCATCTATGGAGGCAGCGGGCGTTTTTAACACTACACTTTCTATCGATGCATTTGCTTTAACAGGTGCTGAATCCACCGCCTGGGTATGGCCCGAGACCATTCCGCCGTTTACACACAGGGTAAACACTTTGTTGAATAGCTTTTCAAATAAGGATGCCGGGTAAAGCTGCCTTGTTCTACTTATCGTAGAATGCCAAGGGAGTTCTTCATCTATGTCAAAGCCTAAAAAGTACAATATGTCCATCCGCATGGAGCAATGCTCGACAAGTTTGCGGTCAGATGTAATGTTCTCCAGGTAACCAGTTAGTAGCAGCTTGAAAAAGACAACCGGGTCAATGGATGGGTTGCCAGTTTTGCCATAAAGTTCTTTGGTGTCCTTATATAAAAAGCTCAGATCAAGCGTTTCGCGGAGTCTTCGGTACAGGTTTTCCTTGGGAACCCGGCTCGAAAGCTGGAAGCTTGTGAACAGCTTTTCGGTGTAATCCTTTCTGCCTTGCATGCCTTTAATTTACGTAATTCAGCAACTTTATAAAAGCAAAAACCGGTGTTTGTTTGAGTTCTGCAACAGTCACGGTCGTTTCTTGGAATGATAGGTGCAGATATTCATTATTTCGTCTTAGCCAAATTCATGAATTCGCTTCAACCACTACAAATGGATGCATAAGAATGTATCAAGAAAAATTTTTGTGGTAAATTTATAAAACCAAACTTACAGAGACTCCATTTAAAAAAAATGGAGTCTCTCTTGTAAAGTAAAAAGCGGTATAAGACACAGCTAATGACGATAGCTATACTAAGCTAGGACAGCTATTATCTGAACCAGACCTGACGCACACCTAACGCACACCTGACTCACGGTTGATCCGGCCAATACGTGGATGAGCTGTGTTTAAGCCCTGTTCCAGATGAGCCTTTGTTAACTGGCCAGATTATGTATTTTCGCGATACATAATCCAACATGAAAAAATTACTTACGCTCTTTTGCTTTAGCCTTATCCTTGTTGTAAAAACCGTTCATGTACAGGCCCAGGCTAAGAGTGCCATCGGCTTAGGTCCTGCGCTAAACGCTTCCAAAAACGGGCAGGGGTTCGGGGGCGTTTTAATGGCCGAAATTAAGGTGGCAAAAGCTTTTTCTGTGGAGCCTTCCATCGGCGTGGAAATTCCATACACCGCTTATTTAGGGCTGGCTGGAAAGTATTATTTTGCTGATCGGATTCATGCCAATCTTGGTGCCTTACTTCATATCGGCGGTGAAGATGCTTCTGATAGTGGGATTGGTGGAACCATCGGTATAGGCAGAGAATTGATGGTGTCCAGGCGGCATGTGCTGGATTTAAATCTGCATGGTGATGTCATCAAAATGGATGGTAACGCAGCACCAGTAGTTGGCCTGAGGTTAACCTATCAGTTCTGTTTTGGTAAAGGCCGGGCTGGTAAAGAATAACTAAAGTGGGACTCAAAGTGTGTCAAAAATATTTGCATTTGTAATAGCAGGCTGTTATCTTCGTTTTAATTGAAGCAAGACTATGTAGGCGAAGAGCCGATGTAGTCTTGTTTGTTTTTTATAGGATTTAATAAATACAATTGAGCTATGACAGAGGTTACTTATTATACCCAAGATGGTTTAGATAAACTAAAGCAGGAAGTACAGTATTTGAAGACGAAGGGAAGGCAGCTGATATCTAAAGCAATAGCTGAAGCAAGAGATAAAGGTGATCTTTCTGAGAATGCAGAGTACGATGCAGCGAAGGAAGCACAGGGTTTGCATGAGGCTAAAATCTCCAAACTGGAAGCCACACTATCAAGCGCACGCCTGATTGATGAGTCAAAACTGGACTTGACAAAAGTTCTTGCCTTATCCATTGTGAAAATTAAGAATGTTAAAAATGGGGCAACCATGACTTACCAGTTGGTGGCAGAATCTGAGGCGGATTTAAAAACCGGAAAGATCTCTGTAAAATCACCAATTGCGCAAGGTTTATTGGGCTTGTCTGTAGGTGATAAAGCAGAAATCCAGGTTCCTGCAGGTAAAATGGAATTTGAAGTATTAGAAATCAGCAGGTAAATAAATTATGGCAACCATCTTTTCAAAAATTGTAGACGGCGAAATTCCTGCACATATCGTAGCAGAAACTACAGAGTTCATGGCTTTTCTGGACATTAATCCATTGAGAATGGGTCATGTGCTGGTTATCCCGAAAAAAGAAATCGATTACATTTTTGATATGGATGAAGAAAGCTATTTCGGCCTTACTTTATTTGCCAAAATTGTAGCCAAGGGTATCAAGGAAGCATTTCCTTGTATTAAGGTAGGTATGGCCGTAATTGGCCTTGAAGTTCCTCATGTACACATTCATTTGATCCCTATGGACAATGTAAGCGACATGAACTTCAGTTTGCCGAAACTTAACCCTACACAAGAACAATTGGCAGAGGCTGCCCAAAAGATCAAAGCAGCACTATTGCTGTAATCAGCTTCAGGCCAAAAACGTATTCATAAAAAGCCGGAGGTACATTTAATGTGCCTCCGGCTTTTTGTATTACCGGATTTTCAATTTCAATCAGCCATTGTTAATCAACATGTATTGATTGTTCTGACGCAGCCCGGCAGGGTTTATTTAAGTTTCGGATTATTGATGTGTCTGTCGGCATCCCGAATGCTCTTTTTGATCATGTTTTTTTCCAGCGCATCCGTTAGGTCAATACCGGTCTGGTTGGCCAGGCAAATCAGCACGAACAGTACGTCGGCCATTTCATCACCGAGATCCACGGCTTCATCGCTTTTTTTGAAGGATTGCTCGCCGTATTTTCTGGACATAATGCGCGCAACCTCGCCAACTTCTTCCATCAGGATGGCCGTATTGGTTAACTCATTGAAATACCGTACACCAGTTTTGTTGATCCATTGATCAACGGCTTCCTGCGCTTCTTTGATCGTCATGTTACTCTTTGTTTTTGGTGTCTATGGTAATGGTTACCGGTCCGTCGTTGATCAGGCTGATCTTCATGTCGGCACCGAAAATGCCGGTTTGCACCTCTTTGTTGATTATGGAAGAGAGCTTTTTGATCATGCTTTCATACATGGGAATGGCTTTATCTGGCCTGGCAGCTCTGGTAAATCCCGGGCGGTTTCCTTTCTTGGTTGCGGCGAATAGTGTAAACTGACTGATCAGCAAAATATTGCCGTCCACTTCTGCCAGTGCCTTATTCATCAGCCCCTGTTCATCACTAAAAATCCGCAGGCCTGCAATTTTCTGCGCCAGCCAATCCAGGTCTTCCTGCTCATCGGCATCCTCCACACCTAATAGCACCAACAGGCCCAGTTTGATTGCTCCTGTTATTTGTCCCTCTACGTTACAGCTCGCTTCTGTAACCCGTTGTATTACTGCCCTCATGTTTACGCTCTGGTTTCATTACCGTGAAAAATACTCAGGTAACTCTCATACCTGCTCACATCAATATCGCCTTCTTCTACGGCCTTGATAACCGCACAGCCCGGTTCATTTACATGGCGGCAGTTATTGAACTTGCACTGGTTTAACATGGCACGCATCTCTACAAAATAATGCCCCAGTTCTTCCGGCCGGATATCAAAGATCCCCAGCTCACGGATGCCCGGTGTATCGATCAGGTAACCGCCAAAAGGTAAGGTATGCATCTCTGCAAAAGTGGTGGTATGCTGCCCTTTATCGCTGGCCTCAGAAACTTCGCCGGTTTTAATTTCCTGTCCCGGTAACAGTGCATTGATTAAGCTCGACTTGCCAACCCCGGAATGGCCGGAGAATAAAGTGGTTTTGTCTTTAAGTAAACCTTCAATCACATCAATGTTGGTGCCTTCAAGTGCAGACACCGTATAACAGGCATAACCGATACGTTCATATATGGCTTTGTATTCATCCAGTATTTCCAGTCCGGCTTCATTAAATAAATCCAGTTTATTAAAGATCAGGATAGCCGGAATGCGGTAAGCTTCGGCAGTTGCCAGAAAACGGTCTATGAAACCCAAAGAGGTGCGCGGTGAGGCCAAAGTAACCACTAGAAATGCCTGGTCCATATTGGCCGCAATGATCTGCGCCTGCTTGGATAGGTTGATGGATTTCCGGATGATGTAATTTCTGCGCTCATGCAGTTTATCAATCACCCCGTTCCCTGAATTTGGTTCCAGCTCAAAGTTTACCTGATCGCCAACGGCAATCGGATTGGTGGTCTGAATGCCCTTGATTCTAAATTTCCCCTTGATCCTGCAATCATAATTAAGCCCGTCCTCGGCATGTACCTGGTACCAGCTTCCTGTTGATTTGATGACTAATCCTTGCATATATGCGGTAAAGGTAAGAAAAGGATGGTTTTATAATTATTTGAAATTCATTTGGTAATACGGAAAATATAACTTTACTTTATGTCAGAGCACATAGTGTATTAAATACAATGTATAACCTGAGATCCATTACGACCATTATTATTACAACCACCGGACGATTCCGGAGGAGGGAATTCTAATGTGTTCATTTAAACTATAAACAACCTAGAAAGCGCCTTCCTCTAAACCGGAAGGCGCTTTTTTTTTAACCTAAAAAAATATGAAAGTCTTAAAATTTGGTGGTTCCTCCGTAGGTTCTGTAGAAAGTATCCGCTCCTTGTTAAGTATTCTCGAAGCTGAGCAACAGCATGGAAATGCTGTTGTAGTCTTATCAGCTTTTAGCGGCGTAACCAACCAGCTAATTGACATTGCAGAAAAAGCAAGACAGGAACAAGACTACGCTGCTGATCTAAAACTGATCGAAACCCGCCACTATGATGTGGTGCGGGCATTATTGCCGGTAGCAGCTCAAAATCCGGTTTTCAGTAAACTAACCATTTACTTTAACCAGCTGGAAGATATCCTGCAATCTGTTGCCACACTCAAAGAATTGAGTCTGCAAACCAAGGACCTGATCTTAAGCTATGGCGAGCGTTGCTCTACTTTCACCATCTCGCATATCGCCAGACAGCTCTTTCCTAATGTACTTGCAGTAGATGGTTCGCAATACATCAAAACGGACGCAGAATTTGGGAATGCCCATGTAAACCAGCAACTGACGGACCTTTTGATCCAGGACTTTTACCATGCAAATAAGGAAAGCATATTAATTGTTACCGGATTCATTTCCAGTACGGAAGATGGGCGGATCACTACGTTAGGCAGGGGCGGCAGTGATTATACTGCATCCATCTGGGGCTCTGCTTTAAATGCCGAGGAAATACAAATCTGGACCGATGTAAATGGGATGTTGACTGCCGATCCAAGGATCGTGGAGAAAGCATTTTCTTTGAAGGAGCTTAGTTATACCGAAGCGATGGAACTTTCCTATTTCGGGGCCAAGGTCATTTATCCGCCAACCATGACGCCGGCGTTTTTGAAGAAAATCCCAATTGTAATCAAGAACACTTTTGAACCTGAGTTTGATGGTACTTATATCCGCCATGATGTTGCCCCAACCAGATTGCCCATTAAAGGCATCTCCTCCATTAATGATGTCACCATATTGAATCTTTCCGGCGGTGGCATGGTCGGGAAATCCGGATTTAGCGGTCGTCTGTTCTCCTTGCTTTCCAGGGAACAGATCAATGTGATTCTGATTACGCAGTCTTCCTCTGAACATAGCATCACTTTCGCGGTAAAACCCGATGATGCCCTGAAGGCCCTGAACCTGATCAACAAGGAATTTGAACTGGAACTGCAAACCAATAAACTGGAATACCCGAGCTTGGAACGTAACCTATCTGTCATTGCTATTGTTGGCGAGAACATGCGCCATACGCCTGGTATTTGTGCCAGGTTGTTTAATGCATTGGGCAGAAACGGCGTTAATGTACGTGCGATTGCACAGGGTTCTTCTGAATACAACATTTCGGTGATCCTGGCGAAAGAGGACTTGTTTAAAGCTGTAAATGCGGTACATGATGCTTTCTTCTCGGAGCTTAAAAAACGTCTGCATGTATTTTGCCTGGGTACCGGCAACATCGGAAAAACGCTGATGAGCCAGCTACATCAGCAAATGCCTTACCTGGCGCAAAACAATGACCTGGAGGTTAAGGTAATGGGCATTAGCAATACGCGGCAAATGCTGTTAACCACTGAAGGGCTGGATCTGGCAAACTGGACCAACAGCCTGGAAGAGTTTTCGGAAAAGGCGGATCTAAGTGTTTTCATCAAAAGGATGAAGGCCATGAATTTACCGAACTGTGTGTTTGTGGATAACACAGCGAGCGCGGAGCCTGTGGAGCATTATGAGCAGATCCTGAAGTCAAGTATATCCGTGGTTACCTGCAATAAAATCGGGAACTCAGCGGAGTACAGCCAGTATATGGCATTTAAGTCTGCAGCAAGGCATTCTGGGGTGGATTTCTTTTATGAAACCAATGTAGGGGCCGGTTTGCCCATCATCAAGACCTTAAAGGATCTGATGCTGAGCGGTGATAAGGTAGCCAGGATTGAGGCCATCCTTTCGGGTACCATCTCTTACATCTTTAACAACTTTACGGGCGACCGTAAGTTCCATGAAGTGGTGAAGGAGGCGCAGGAGAAAGGGTTTACGGAGCCTGATCCAAGGGACGACCTGAATGGTAAGGACTTTATGCGTAAAATGCTGATCCTGGCTCGCGATGGCGGCTATGCCATGGAAGCCAGTGACATCAGTATAGAGAATATGCTGCCGGCATCCTGCATGGCGGCAAGCACGGTGGCTGATTTTTATGCCGAACTGGAAAACAATGCTGCTTATTTTGAAAACCTGAAACAGCAGGCTGCGGCCGCTGGAAAGGTACTGCGCTATATTGGTAAATTGGAGAATGGCAAGGCGGAGATCACCCTGCAGATGGTGGATGAAAATCATCCTTTTTTCATGCTTTCAGGAAGTGATAACATCATTTCTTTTACAACGGACCGCTATAGAATCCGTCCACTGGTGGTAAAGGGACCGGGTGCCGGTGCTGAAGTAACCGCAGCAGGTGTTTTTGCGGATATTATAAATGTGGGACAACAATGAGTGAATCTATAAAAGTTTTTGCACCTGCAACGGTGGCTAATGTGGTCTGCGGTTTTGATGTGCTTGGTTTTGCCATTAATGCACCCGGAGATGAAGTGATCATGCGGAGAACCGCCAAACCGGGCATCCGGATCAGCAAAATCACCGGTGATGACGGACGATTGCCACTTGATCCCAAACGAAATACGGTAAGTGCAAGTGTGCAGCACTATCTGCATCATATCGGGCAACCGGATTTAGGCCTGGATATTGAACTACATAAAAAGATGCCGATTGGAAGTGGCCTGGGCTCCAGTTCTGCCAGTACAGTTGCGGGTTTATTTGCTGTAAATACACTTTTGAATGGTCTATTGAGTAATCGTGACCTGGTACCTTTCGCCATGAAAGGGGAGGAACTGGCCTGTGGTTATGGGCATGCAGACAATGTAGCGCCTGCCTTGTTAGGCGGTTTTGTGCTCATCAGAAGTTATGAGCCGCTGGACATCATTCAGCTGCCTTTTCCGGAAGCACTTTATGCTGCGGTGGTTTACCCGGAAGTGGATGTGCCAACCAAAGACGCGCGACAAATGATCCGCTCCAAAGTACTGCTAAAAGATGCGGTGAAGCAAATGGGTAATGTAGCCGGATTAGTTTCTGGCTTGTTCCTGAAAGACTATGACCTGATTGGGCGCAGCATGCAGGATGTGCTGATTGAACCGATCCGCTCCATCTTAATCCCTGACTTCTATAAAATGCGGGAGATCGCTATGCAATGCGGTGGCATCAGCTTCGGGATCTCCGGATCAGGACCTTCGGTGTTTGCTTTATGCAAAACCCTGGAGACCGCGGAAAAAGTTACTGCCGCTTTGCAGGCACAGCTTAAAAGCAGTGGCATTAAAAGTTTACCCTTTGTGTCTGCAGTAAACAGCGCAGGACCAATCGTCATCGCCTAAACCTTAAACCTAAACCATGAAACTATACAGTACCAATAACCCATCGCTTTCCGTTGATTTTAAAACAGCCGTTTTCCAGAGCATGCCGGTAGATAAAGGGCTATACATGCCTGCGGAAATACCTGCGCTGCCAGCAGATTTTATTGAGAACCTGGGCAATTATACCTTACCGGAGATTGCATTTAAGGTGGCTTCTGCTTTAATCGGCGATTCCATTCCTGCAGCAGATCTTAAAACCATCATAGATGAGGCCATTAATTTTGAAGCACCACTAAAGCAGATAGACGGCCATACCCAGGTCCTTGAACTTTTTCATGGGCCATCACTAGCCTTTAAGGACTTCGGTGCGCGTTTTATGAGCCGGGTGATGTCGTACTACCTTCGGGAAGGAGAACAGCTGCTGGATGTGCTTGTAGCAACTTCCGGGGATACTGGTGGTGCGGTGGCCCTGGGCTTTCTTGGAGTGCCCAATACCCGCGTTACCATCCTTTTTCCGAAAGGCAAGGTTAGTGAAATCCAGGAGTTGCAATTATGCACCAATGGACAGAATATTCATGTGATTGAAGTGGATGGCACCTTTGACGATTGTCAGCATTTGGTGAAACAGGCCTTTGCGGATGCGGAGCTGAATGGGGCATTGCGCTTAACTTCAGCGAATTCCATCAACATCTCCAGGTTAATTCCACAGACTTTCTATTACTTCAATGCCTATGCGCAACTCCTGCGTCAGGGCAAAAAGGAAATGGTGGTTGCGGTGCCGAGTGGCAATTTCGGCAATATCGCTGCGGGATTACTGGCATACAAAATGGGCCTGCCGGTTAAGCGCTTCCTGGCAGCGACCAACGTGAATGACACGGTGCCGCGGTACCTGGAAAGCGGTGTTTATGAAACCCGGCCTTCCGTGCAGACTTACTCCAATGCCATGGATGTGGGTGCACCCAGCAACTGGGTAAGAATTATGGATCTTTTTAAAGGTGATGTAAATGCCCTGAAACAAGTGCTTGAGGGCTACCGGTTTACGGATGAGGAGACTTTGGAGGCAATTCGGGCGCTACAGGCGGAACACGGCTATATTGCTTGCCCACATACTGCAGTCGCTTATCTGGCAACCAAAGCTTATCAGGCCAGACATCCGGACCTGGAAGTGGAAAGCGTGTTTTTATCCACTGCGCATCCATGCAAATTTCCTGATGCCCTACCGGAGCAGGTAGCTTCTAAAGTGGTAACCCCGGAAGTTGTGGCCGTATTAAAAGACAAAGCCAGAAAATCAACCGCAATGGGGGTAGACTTCCTGGCTTTTAAAGGGTATTTACTAAACCTGCAGTAGGCGGGTTTAGAATATGGCTTGTGCGATCTTTCTGGTCGGCTCTGGATTACTCATGGTATAAAAATGCAGTACCGGGGCACCGATTTCCATCAGTTCTTTGCATTGCGCGATGGTCCATTCAATGCCAACCTGTT
>Ga0308160_10007815_pt1 | contig 10515 bp, 13 predicted proteins | sample PhyFR1_FD_201036 | JGI IMG/M metagenome (GOLD analysis project Ga0308160, IMG submission 201036) | Phyllosphere microbial communities from UC Gill Tract Community Farm, Albany, California, United States - DLSLF.R1 | ecosystem: Host-associated > Plants > Phyllosphere > Unclassified | place: USA...
CTTCATCCACCTACCTCAATAAACCCCCCAACGGACTCAGACAATAATCAAATTCCAACAACACAAACTACTACCCACCCACTTAACCCAACAACAGGAGGATCAGAGACATCAAACCACTACGCAGTCCTCGGACCTGCATTGAGAGAGAGCCAGAGGGTGTTGATGGGGAGTCTGAGCGGATGGAAAGATGTTATTGGAGATTCTGAGAAAGGGAAAGAAGATCCTGGGAAACCTGGATTCGGGAGGGGAAAAGCTGCGTTGATGTCTGAGGGTGTTATGGATGTAGAGGTGGATAGTGAGAATGAGGATGAGGATGAGGATGAAGAGGCGGAGGAGTAGGAGTAGGGGAAAGCAGGAGCTGGTGATTAGATGGGAGTACATAGATCTTTCATGGCTTTGGGAGGAAGAGGACATTTTTGTACATTATTATCATGATCAAGACCAATACATAGATTTGAAAGCTTAAGCCCATGGATATCACGCCCCAATACAGGTAGCTTAGCTGTCCTTTGCATGCATACGGTCGAGACTATGTAGCCCAGCTTCAGGTATGTTAGGCGCCCTAACAAGGGATAGGCGCCTGCTTGCCACTCATCTCCCTCCACTTCGGGACTCACTATCCGTTCATTACTGTCACTATTATCACGATGGGAGCACTATTATCCATACCTATCCTAGCGGGCGGTCTAGGCTCACTGGGGAGTACACTCTGTACAGGATGTACAGTCTTCATGGGTCAGTCTTCCTTCTGTGTCCTCCGATTGAGGAGGGAGCTCGTACTGATATCCAGGCGGTACAGCAGCTTCAGCAATGTGTAAATCATGTAATTGCAATTCATCAATAGCGACCCGAGTCGGCTTTGGTGTAAGCTACCGATTCCGAGTCTCCTTGTGATAAGCTGATGAATAGCTTATATTCGCTACCTCGTCCATGCTGGCTTATGCCTCCCGGACGGATATCGCTATTCGGCAACTTGAGAAATTGAGTTGGGATTGGATCAAGATGGATTGTTCGGGTGGGAAATGTTATGGTCTCTTAGCTGTCCGCTTTCTTCTTCATGAGATGATGATGGAGCTAATGATAGGTTCACCGATTCTGCTTCGCACTTGCTTTGTTCCATTTATTACTCTCTGTCCTACTTATCGGGGTCCGAACTACCAAGACGAAACGTGCTGCCATCCAGAATGGGTAAGTTAAAACCCTTATCCTTCATCCGATGTGGACGAACTGACATACAGATGGTGGGGACCTAAAGTCCTAGCCTACTTTGTCCTCTGTTTCCTATGTTTCCTAATCCCCAACGAATTCTTCATGGCTTACGGATCTTACGTCGCCCCAATCGGAGCTTGCTCATTCATCATTATCGGTCTTGTACTACTTGTCGATTTTGCCCATACATGGTCGGAGACATGCCTCGATAATTGGGAGCGGACAAATTCGAATTTATGGCAATTCATCCTTGTCGGATCTACTCTTGGAATGTTTATCGCTTCCCTCACCGTCACTATCTTATTATACGTTTTCTTCGCTGGATCAGGTTGTGGAACCAATACATTCTTCATTACCATCAACTTGATCTTGACCATTATTGTCACGGTATTGGCGATTGCTCCTCCTGTTCAGGAAGCTAATTCGAAATCGGGTTTGACGCAAGCGGCAATGGTAGCTGCCTACTGCGCTTATCTCACCACATCAGCGGTAATCAACCATAACGATGATGGGACCGGTAAATGTAACCCACTCCGCGGAAGTGGAGCAACAAAGACTTCGACCGTAGTCATCGGCGCTTTATTCACTTTCCTCGCTATAGCATTTTCAACAAGTCGAGCCGCCACCCAGTCAAAAGCTCTAGTTGGGAAAGGGCATAGGGCGGGAAGTGGTGCGATCCAACTACCTGACCAAATGGATGAAGATGGGGAAGTTAGGTTGGTTACCAATCAACCTAAAGGACGGAGGGACGAGATGAGGTATCAGGCTATCGTTGCTGCTGTGAATGCTGGCTCGCTTCCTGCTTCAGTACTGGATGAACCAGAGGATGATGATGATGAGATTGAGGCTGCGATTGGGGAGGAGAGGGATGATGAGCGAGGTGGAACAAAGTACAATGTGAGCTTCCAGTGGCGTTTTACAGTCGATCACAAAGCTAATAGGTAGTACTCGTGGTTCCACATCATCTTCGTCATGGCGGCAATGTACGTTGCCGGGCTATTGACAGATTGGTAAGTCTCCAGCAGTTCCTCTTTTTAGACCCTCGCGCTAATAGGCAGGGCGATCATCTCAACCACACCCCTCGCACACCCTACTGATCCCCTGCCCATTGGCTTTGTCTCGGACGAGATGGACGTCTATATCGGTCGATCAGAGACTACAATGTGGATGAGGGTGATTAGTAGTTGGCTCTGCTACGTTCTCTATGCTTGGAGTCTGTAAGTTGCTGCGAATCAAATCGGATCCAGAACTGATATATAGGTTGGCACCTGTCTTACTTCCTGATAGGTTTGGTCATGACTAGACAGTTGAAGAAGAGGATTAGAGTATAAGTGTAACAATGAGGCATGTATGTTGTCGTGTAAGCAGCGCGCCCATGGCTTCAGTACTGTATCATACCAACCTTATCATCCGCACCTACTCAAGCTACTGACTTTCTGATTCCCATCGGTCGTGTCGGCCGAGCTTAATCATCCTTTGTCAACAATCGGGTAAGCCGTAGATCATACTCGCATACTCGAACCCTGTCACCGATCCTTTCAATGACAAGGAGATGGAGGGGCTAGTGAAAGGAGTTATGCGGGATGATCACTGCTTACGGGTGATAAAGGGCTAAGGTGGGATTCTGTCGCCCTCTTCCCTCTCTTCTTATTATCAACATCACTATCATTCTTCCAATTCCCATAAATCCAAGGTCTTCGATTGTATAGACACTCATTCATACTCATCTCTGAATTATATTTCATACAATGGCATCACTCACTCGACCTCCCCCACCTCTCCTACGACCATCAGAGGTTAATGGAACTAACAAACCCAAACCTTCTCAACTATCCCCACTTGGCCCGAACCAAGGACAAATTCATACAATCAACAAAGATCAAGATTGTTTCCCCCGTACCACTGCCAAACACAGGGAAACAGGTACGCCCATGAATACCCCCGCATTCAAAACTATCGCTCCTCGATTGAACCTCGGTGGACGGCCTATTGGTGGTGGTTTTGGGAAGGTGGCTCATGCTGCTACACCTGGAAATACCCCTAGTAGTCTCGAGACTATGGGTAAGAGGATCGCCGGGAGGTTATCTGGTTCGGGACCTGTGAGCCCCGTTGAGAGCAAGGAGACTGGGGCAAGTGCTATTGCCGGTGGTGCTAGGATTGCGCCTAGCTACGAGTAAGTCTCTGGCGTCGGGAATGTAACGGGACTGATTGGTAGGAGACGATTCACTGCAGGGCTACATGATGTTACGTGAGTCCTTCTCCCTTTTTCCACGAATAACACTGATGACCAGTCACCGATTAACCACACACAAGGAAAAGTATGTTTTCCATCCTTTCCATCCATACATACCCGCCGGGCACGAACGTGCACATTCATAGAGAGTAAGGCTGATAAATTAGTGCGGTCGAGTCACCCCCTGAAAATGTGATGCAACAACTACAACTGGCTTCACCATCTTGTACAGAGATTAAGAAAGGTGATGAAGATGGAGATTGGCCAATGGCGTACGATACTAGTACTGCCGGTGGTAGTGTTCCTACTCCAACTGGTCGTGAGTCTTTTCAACAAGAAAATTGGACATTTCTGATTTTCGAGAAGATCAGGCGTTGAATCAGAAACAGTTCCATGAGTGCCAGTCTTAGGGAGTGATGAGGTTTTGTGAAGAGGAGTCGGCTGATACGCATACACGAGCGATATGAGGTTGAGGATTCTGTAAGAGTAATTTGAGATGTGGGATATGCATTTGTAACATTACAAGTGCGTCCAAGATATCCTAAAAAGTCAAGTGGCGTCCTCATCGGCCTCGCGATCCCAACGAGTCAAAGCTATGCGTTGCTTAAAGGTAAGCCAATTGGGTCGGAGCCGTAAAGTATGACATTGTTCGTTATGTGTATGTCTCCAATTGATTTACGGCGATTCGCGGTCCATGAGCTGATATTCTCAGGCGGGTCTACTGTCCTGCTGAGTCGAAGCGGGATGTGAGGCCGGTGGAGGCGGTATATACGGATGGGCCACGTTGTTACCGTTGGTATTGGCGTAAGGTCGATAGGTCCTCTGACCCACCGGGGGTCCCAGATGAGGTGGAGGACCCGGTGGGGGATACGGTCGATGTTCGCGGTCGTTGATCCATGATCGTCCGCCCTCCTGCCTGGGTCCATCACCACGACCATACCCATATCCACCCCGGCCCCTGTATCCATGACTATCCCCTCGTCCACCTCGTCCACCATATCCTGCTCGACTTGGATCATATCCTCGTCCTCGGCCAGAGTTCATCGCTGGTCTAGCCTCAATGACCAGTCTTGGCCCAGTCTCCACCTCTCCCTCATCCTCGATCAGGCCCAAGACCCGCTCGATATCTTCTTCACTCCATATCCCGCCTTGGGGCTGTAAAGACTCATCTAGAGTGTAGATCTTATCGAACCCCTCGCATGCTTCTGGAGTGGGTACGCGAAGTTGTCGAGTCATATCTCTCAAGACCATCATTGCTAATTTCGGATCTGACAATGTCGGATGCACGGTACGGAGCGATAATCTCTCCTCAAGACTTGGGACTGATACCGACAGGTATAGCGCATATACCCGAGGTCGGGGTATGTGCTGATATGCGATATTGATAAAATGGCTCCTTTGCCTGAATATCAGTCTCTATCTCAGCATGCGTTGATGGTAGACGTACGTTGCATCAAACCCGACTCGGTCGACAATGACGTTACACCCATCTCGTAGACCATTTCGCGTTACAGCTTCGCATTCCTGCCTACGTCTTGACGGGGCATCATCTTGTGATGCCCGAATCCATTTCCTCTTTCTAGGATTGGAATCGCGGTCTTGAATCAGGGCTTCGGCAAAAGTCGTTTTGCCAGACCCCGGTAGTCCGACGAGGATTAGGACGATTTGAGGTTCATTGTGGGCTTGCTGGCATGTCAGCTTATGCTTTGGCAGTTCAGTCTCCTAATTCACCTGTAGATATTCTGCCCCGTCTACTCGGCCTAGACCTTGTACCTCTACCTCTCTCATGTACAGTATATTTAGTGCAGGGTGAAGGTGACAGGAAAGTGGTACAGATCTCTGTTGATTATTACTCAAAGCGGAATAAAACAGTTGATCGGGCCCCAGGATCTTGATTCGAATGAGGTGAGTGATGCAACGACCACAATGTCCAATTCACCTATTCTCTAATCTATTCATTATCCTGTATCCTGTACCCTGTCCATAGCATTACCATAGTATACTGTCATATCAGTCGCCTGTGCTCCACTCCAAAGCTAAGCCCAAGCTAGCTCAAACGAATCTCTCACCTGGCAATCGACTCGACGCAAACGCCAATCTGAGCCTCGTCAACTATCAACCTACAAATCATGATTATTCGCCAATGTCATCGCATCATCCTCAAGATCAAGGATCGCCCTCCATGGTTTCTCCTCCTCTTCTAGCTCCGCTATTTACAAGCCCGCTTCTACCTACCTCATCACCTGAAGCTATGCTCGAGACTGATACCATCCCTTCCGCTTCTTTACCATTGTCTACCGCCTCTACACCTATGCCTGCTTCTTCCGATACATCCCTACCCTCCGCCATCAACGACAAGATGGACAGCTCCATATCATTGGCCGACCGTCTACGGCGTCCTTCTGCTTCGTCAATACGGTCACATCCTTCCATACTCCGTCATAATGATACACCACCTCGACCGTCAGTACCGAACGGTCCAAGCTCGCCAAATCCCAATCCTCCTTCCGTCTTTGCACCATCGCCAAGATTATCGAATTCTCATAGACTATCATACAAAACCCCCGCTAGTCCTGAACAACAAAGGCGGAATTCACAAGATAGGAGAGTCCGCTCGGAAGGTACCAGTCTAGGTCAAAGCGCACATCGACCTTCTTTCATTGGGACCAAAAACCCATCAGTCCTCACGGGTGGATACGATACTTCCGACTCTGACTCTCAGAGCGCTAAAGAGAATGATGCTCGAAAACCACCCCCAACCTTTCCTCTCACCGCATCAGCCTCTTTCCACGGAGTCAACCCCGCCCATTTGGTCGTTCAAGAACGAAGACGGCGGGCTCAGTCATTGATGTCGCCGCTGCAGGATGAATATAGTCCGAGTGGAGATGGAAGTGGAAGCGGGAAATCATCAATCAAGGATAGGCGGAGTAGTGGTCGGAATTTGAGGTTGGATAATATTCCCGGATCAGCGATGAGACGGGATAGGTCAGGCTCGAGGTCAAGCAGATTGAGCGAATCGGTCACTGCTCCTCAGTCTAATCGACGGAACTCTCTCATGAACCAGGCCTCCAATCAGGGTGCACTATCCCCCAGTCGAACACGTCCCGTCTCGCATTCCCCTCTTGCATCCGCTATGCAATCGCGCACGCCCTCGACTTACTTCCGAGAAACCCATGCCGAATCTAGCCGGCATGCTTCATTCGCCAAGGATCGTCCCCATGGGCATAGTGTTGAAGGATCAGGAGGGACTGCACACGATCTGCCAGCTCGCAATCGTGAGGTGGAGCGTTTGAGGAGGGAAGAGGGTGTTGTCACCGCCTCGCCTGAACCTAGCAAAAAGGGAAAGGAGAAGGCTCGTGAAATTCCCAAGTCGAATGGACTCGCGTCGACGTTGGGACTGGCGCCCGGGAAGGATAGCCAACCAATCATGAATGCTGGTGAGTCGATACTCTTCTTTAAGGGGGTTCAAGCTAAATGTTCAGCTCAGATCAATGCGATCTTGATCAACTCGGATGTCGGTGCGGCTTTGCTCCAACTACAAGAGGGTACTAGGCCATCTACACTGCTTGGTGGTACCAGCCCAGCCGCTCGTCGAAAATCCATATCACAGCATTCCCCCGAGCGTACGAAGTCGAATGGGATGTACATGCCCACTGCACCAGCTCCTTTGATAAAAGACGATAATCCCCATCGAGATCGGACCGTGAGTATCAGTAGCACTATTGGCCCGACACGCTCCCGCCCCACACATAAATCCAGCTGGGACGATGAAGCCGATATAGCCCGGCGTCGACGTGAAGCCAGGCGACGCAGTTCGACGCTGGGCGACGGCGAGGGTGGTCATGTACCATTCACTCACCACGTTCCTATACGAGTCAATGAAGCTGAAGAGTCCAGTGGGGACGAATCAGCGGAGAACGATAATGGTGCGGTCGAAGATCGGCCTCCGTCGTCGATGCTCGTTGCCGATAATAACCATTTGGCGCCGCCTAGCGAGACGTCCAAGGAGGATGGCAAGAAAAGAAAGAAAGGCCGTTTCAGTGGCTTGTTTCATCGGCGCAAGAAGAGTACCGAGAGCATATCGAGGGAATTCACGACACCTGGTCGACCTATCCCATCACCTACTCCGCATACTTCACATGGTCATGCGCAGTCACGAGAATTGTATCTCAAAGACCTGGAGATTCGAACGATCGAGCGCGAAAGACGAGAGGAAGAGGATCGGGAAGGTGAGTCCAATCTGAATGATAATTTGGGCAAGACTAATGGACAGAACGATTGTATCAAGCTCGACTTCTCGTACAGGCTCATCCGGCCTCTTCTCGGCGTACTGATCGGATGGTCTCTCATTTTCGTGCGTACTACAATCAAGTGTATGATAGTATCGAAAATCCGCCTCGCCTAAATCCACCCAGTATTCTTCGGTGGAAGAAAGCGACTCTGGAACAAAACGAGAATCGAGAAAAGTGGAAGGCTGAACAGGCTGAACGACATAAAGACCCGACATCTTTCCCGAGTGCTTGGACACAAGTGTACAATAGCCCAAACAGTATTGGATCTGCTGCTCATCTCCGGCCGACCGTTTCTCGCGATAGTCAGCCCATGTCACTTAGCACTTCTGGTACCGCCGCCAATCTCCGTGCATCGATATCGACCCATGGAGCCATTCATTCGGACAGAAGACATCGACCCGGATCTGGATGGCATTATACGGTCGATGATATCGTTGCGTACAAGGAGGCAAAGGGCAAGGTGGATTACTTTATGCCGCCTGTACAACCTCCGACTATCTTGTCTGCTTCCATGAACAAGAGCCAGACTTCGCAGAGTAACAAGCTGGATGATTTCCGTCCGGAACTGGAAAACCGAGAAGTCGACTTGAATAGCTCCTTGGGGAGTAATGGGCGTCGAGGAGGTCCTACACCTCGAATCACATCTGCTTCGATGGTGTCTATTGCTGGAACGGCTAGCCCCACCGGTAGCTATGCCCATCTGGCCCGGACTACCTCGAACGAGACATCTTCAAAAGTGCCCATGAGCCCAATTGTAAGTCCACCTAAACTTTCCGTGCTGACAGCGCAGCGAGGGCATAGAAAGCTCGGTCACCGACCGCATCAAAGTATGAGCGCAGTGCATGGCTCTACGACAAATCTTGCGAACATGGTTAAAGCTCCTTTCCATCGACTCAAGGAAGCCAAGAGGCAATTGACCACTCCCTACATGTCTGGATCATTACTCAATGGGAGTGAATCTGCGATCGAAGAATCACCATCAATCAAAAACGTCCGACCTCGAACGTCCGCCAATACACCCATGACCCGTACTCCCATCGAGCTGCAGCGATCGCATTGGCCAGCTAGGCGCGGTACCCCCAACCTTACAGATGATGAACGTACAGATGGTCCGGATCATCATGGTAGAACATTCCTGGCAATCAAAGGGGCTTTGAACAATATACCGCATTTATCTGGTTGGCATCGGAAACATGACGAAGTAGATTCTGGACCACAAAGCGCCAAGAGCCGGACGGAAGAGGTTGAAGCTTGGACTGAAATTGCCGATAGGGAGAAACGGATGGAGATCGCCCACCAGATCAGACGACCTACGATGCTGGGTATGACGGCTGAGGATCATTTGGCACAGTATGCCGCTGAGGAATATGGCGAGCGATCAAGGTGAGTCTTATCTCTTATCTCGTTTGATGATGACTGATTTCAGATTCATTTCCGCCGCGCGTGGACGTGCCGATATCTTGTCGTCTGCACTTGAAGAAGCGGATCACTGGATGATGACTTTTGTGCAAGACATTGCTCAAATTGAAAATACATCCAGGATTCGAACCGAGATCGATCTTGATTTCCCAGGTCTCGACGATTTGCGGGCACGATACAATCCTATTACCCGCCGACATGAGGATGGACAGCTCACTCCACCCAATATTCGATCTCCAACTTCATCCCGCCGAGGTTCGAGGCGGTTTACTACCCTCAATCCACCCACCTCGCCTGCCTTGTATATAGGTACCAAATTTCCCCGGCGATCTATCCTTGATGTTCATGGAAACCGGGTCGATCCGATTCGACAAGTTGAACTTGCTCTTGATGGAGCTAGGGAGAAGGAGGTTGAATTGGCAAATGATCGACATGAGGCTATTGTCAGGTTGAAGAGTATGGCCAGGAAGCTGGAGGATATGGTTAAACAAAAGAATAATGTCCGGGATTGGCTGGATCGGAGTAATCAAGTGGTATGTTCATCCTGATTTGGAGAGTCCATTACTGATGATAGATCCGAAAGAAACAAGATCAAGTAGCCAATATGGAACGGCAATTGACGGCCGGATTCGCATGGACAGACCTCCTCGGACCATACGGTGATCGAGTTGCCGATTTCGCACTTCGATACCCAGGTCGATTTACGGTAGCTGCAATCGGATATCCATTTAGGGTGCTAGTCTACTTGCCTGGTTTGTGGTGGGACGCTGGGATTGTGGGCAAGGTATTTGGAGGGATTGTTTCGGTTTTAGTTCTCGTCATTGGCATTAGTTGGGCTACGTAGATATTAGATTTGTTTTGTTTGTAAGGAATATGTCATGATTTGTATGCTCGAAAAGGCACCTTGATGAGTATACCCGCCAGATTGCGTTTCGACACCATATGTACCTGGAGATCCGACTACTACTCGAACTGCGTAAGTTTCGTATGTAGGCGTGAAAGAATGCTTGGTTATTGAGCTTGTACGATACTCAGATTCTGTAGTGATCTGCACGTCCAAGATATGATACATCGTCCATCTCATACACTGTCGCTGTAATTGTAACTGGATCCGCCAAGCTATGAACCCAATTGACCGCCAATAATACCCTATACTGTCAGCTCAATGCAGAAAACAAAGACGCTAGCTTACCTCAATCTGGCTAGACGAGATTGGACATTCAAAGCTCGCACTATCACTGAAAGTAGGTTTGACCGATACACCCAAGACTTTAAGGTGGAGATCGAGTTTATAATTAATCTTGATATCTGATCCACTAGCTCCGCATTTTTCTACAATGTCAGATATGTACATCTAGT
>Ga0308160_10007817_pt1 | contig 10514 bp, 18 predicted proteins | sample PhyFR1_FD_201036 | JGI IMG/M metagenome (GOLD analysis project Ga0308160, IMG submission 201036) | Phyllosphere microbial communities from UC Gill Tract Community Farm, Albany, California, United States - DLSLF.R1 | ecosystem: Host-associated > Plants > Phyllosphere > Unclassified | place: USA...
ACACTGCTCCCATCAGCGCGAAAGGCCAGCCTACTGCCGAACTATCCCATCAGGGTATCACGGACGAAAAGGATGAGAAGGCTCTCTACAATTCCACTGGCGAGGATGTCATGGTCACAGCTGCACACGACCAGATCTCTGATGATCTGATTCCCACAGAAGAAGATCTCTTGACATTGAGAAAGGTCCCCGCACCCATGAAGTAAGTCTTCTTCCTCTAGTCCGATGCCAAGACTGACTATTAGCTTCGCCGCTTGGTCGATGTGTTTGATCGAATTCGCCGAGCGAGCATCATACTACGGTTCCATTGGGCCTTTCAACAATTTCATCAATCGACCGCTTCCCGAGGGTGGTAACGGAGCTGGTGCTGTTGCACCCGGTGCCGCCGGTCTCAACCAGTCGGCCGGAGCTCTCGGTATGGGTTCCGTAGCCGCTACCGGTATCGTTCAGATGTTCACTTTCCTTGTAAGTCCTCATGTGTTCGGTAATAGGACTTAGACTCACGTACAGGCTTATGTCATTCCATTCTGGGGTGCCATCAGTGCCGACACTCAAATCGGTCGGTTCAAGGCTATTGCCATCGGAACAGCTGTCGGTGCCATCGCACACATTATGCTCGTCATTCCCGCCATCCCTCAGGTCATTGCCGTTCCCAAGGCATCCCTCGGTACATTCATCATCTCCATCGTCACCCTTGCCGGAGCCGCTGGTTACATCAAACCCTCTCTCGGTCCCCTACTTTGTGATCAGATCCCCGTCAAGCAGCCTACCCTTTCCGTCACCAAGTCTGGCGAGCGAGTCATTATCGATCCCGGAGTCACCGTCGAGCGATGGCTCCTTCTCTTCTACTGGTCCATCAACATCGGAGCCTTCACAGCTATCGCTACCACCTACTCGGCTCGATTCATCGGTTTCTGGCTCGCCTTCTTGATTCCCGGTATCATCTATATGATCATGCCTCTGGTCCTTCTGTTCATCAGCAAAAAGCTCTACAAGGCTCCTCCTCAAGGATCAGTTGTCCTCGAGGCCATCAAGGTTTTCAAGACCCTGTTGGCTGATGGTGGTGTCAAACGAATGTGGAAGGGTGGAGACAACTTCTGGAACCGAGCCAAGCCAAGTTGGATCGCCGCCCAGAACCATGGTCATCTCGACATCACCAAAGTCTTTTGGGATGACAAGTTTGTTGATGAGCTCAAGCAGTCTCTTCACGCTTGTGCCGTCTTTTTCATCATCCCCATCTTCAACTTGGGTAATGGGGGTATCGGAAACTCGCTCAATTCGATGTCTACCGCCATGACCCTCAATGGCGCTCCCAACGATTTGATTTCTAGTAAGTTCCACCATATTTGGGTCCTGACCTACTGCTGACCGGCAGACTTCAACGCTCTTGCTATCGTCATTGCTACCCCCATCCTCAACTATGGTCTTTACCCCTTCATGACTCGGATCGGATGGCCATTGCGACCCATGACCCGACTTTGTATCGGTTTCCTTCTCGCCTCCGTCAGTAACATTGCTGGAGCCCTCATCCAATGGCGAATCTACCAGACCTCACCATGTGGATGGCTCGCTACGACCGAATGCTCTGATGTCTCACCTGTCTCTCTTTGGTACCAGAGTAAGCAGACTCTAGACTTCATTTGACGTCCTCGGCTGATCATGCCAGTCCTCATCGTTACACCCCCCGCTATTGGAGAGTTGTTCGTCAACGTCACCGCCTACGAGCTCGCCTATACTCGATCTCCCGCCCGAATGAAGGGTTTCGTCTACTCCTTCACTCTTTTCAATCAAGCCATTTCCGCTGCCATCGCCCTCGCTCTTGCCGGTGTCATCCGTGACCCATGGCTCGTCTGGCCTTGGACCGCCATGGCTTGCATCACTTTCTGTGTCGCTTGGGTCTTTCCCACCTACTTCAAGCATCTCAATATCCCCATGAAGGACTTTGCCAACCGAGATCGACAAGCTGGTTTGCATCAGCCAAAGATGATTGGGGAGGAAAAGACCGCTGCTGGAGGTGTTTCCAGAGAAGGTCAATAAGCGAAACACTCGGGGGCTTTCGCCTAGAGGTCCACTCGCTGGGATCATATTGCTAGCCTTTTTTGTAGTTGTTTGTATGCAACAAGCATATTCGTCCACATCCTCCCTGGCATGGCATGCTGACCACCTGGATAAACTTCGGATAATTCACTTTCAAGATGTTTGACGCGACTGACTTCCTTTCGCTCAACTCTGTCAACAATCAACTCTTTACTTGTCATTCATACTCCTGTTACCACTACATAACGATGCCTGCCGTACTGCTCACTCATACAAAGGGAGCGAACCTAGCCAGTCTTGACTCTACGAGCTCGCATGCCGGTCTCAGGTCCTCTACACCTTTGCCAATCCCCTCAAGATTCCCAGCGACCTCTACTCCTCACACAGCGGCTTCACCTTCCGGTCATGTATACCTCTGGTGTCCTGAAATCAATGTAGTATGGGAATACGATGCGAAGGCTCGAAGAGTTGAGGAGATGGTCATCAAGAATGGGCCGATCAAGCGGGTCTTGGGAGCAGGAAAGGTGGAAGGGAAGGAAACGGCTGTCGTAGAAACGGAGGCGGGGCTGGGAGTCTGGGCAAAGGCATCCACTGGAAAATGGGAATCAATGAAGAAGCTTGAGGTGAATCACTTGTGGTTTCATAGATATAAAGCTGATAGTCAGGTCCCACGAGACATGGTGGCATTGGCTGCTTCGTCCGACTTTGACCTTCTAGCAGCGTTAGGGGGCGAGGAGCTGTTGATCTACAATATGCGATCCGGTTCCCGGGAATCCATCTTCTTGGGCAAGGACCTATATCGAGAAGTGCGTCTCAGAGAGTCATACGGAAACAAGAGCTGACTTCGGTAGCCGGCTATCGCCATGGCATTCGCCCAGACGTCCAACTGCGTTATAGTGGCTTCAGCATATAACGTACTGCGAATCTGCCTCTCGCAAAGTAAGCGAGAGATTAGAGAGATTAACGCAGGCAGGGAGGATGGCAAAATACTGGCCATCTGTACAGCACCTACTGCCGAGCCCTCAGAGATGTGCGTCGTGTTGCGAGATGGAGGCCGAATAAGCCTATGCGGACTGGACTCTCCCGATGGGTACGTGCCTGTAACCAAATCAGATGATTGTTGTCCTGACAACAGTTTCGCGAGGACCATTACTTGCTCAGAAGAGCTGATTGACATCACATCCCTGATCGGCACTCGAGTAATTGGTCGAACAATCACAGGAGAAGCCTTTATGCAGGACACCGATCAGATCTCAAGTCCGGCCATACGAGTCCCTTTTGAGCACAGGATCACGGCGCTACGTGTCATGCAATTACCAGCGACGGCACCACAAAATACGAATGCCGTTCGTCGGTCCGCTAGTGCCTCCGTACTTGGCGAGTCTCGCAACGCCGGCAATGTCCAGCCTCGACCTCAATCCTCGCAAAGTGGTGGAAACTTGAAGGACAAATCGACTCACGAGTCGATCAAGAATGTACGCGTTGTCTCGGCACCTTCACAGACTCAAAAGATGGCAGCACCTCGTCCCCTCTCTTCGCGCTCGACCTCGCAACCAATCACTCGTCATCCGCGACCGTCTTCAAGCATGGCGCATCTACCGGCAATCCAGGACGAAGAAGAGGATGAAGCAGAATTGAATACTGTTCTACCAACTCATACCCCGGTGGAACAGAGCATAGATCTGACCTGGGCTCTGCGAGCGGGTCCAAGTACAATAAAAAATGGTCCCACACAGTCTGCCTTGGACGTCAACACAGTCGATGAGCTCAGGAGGGAGATCAGTAATCTGCAGCTCGACATGCTGAGAATGGCCCGAGGTCTGAAGGCAAGTTCTTATCATAGCTATGTATTTACATTAAAGACTGACAATATAGAACGAAATTCGCAATGCAATCAAGCCACTGGTGGACGAGTTGAGAGATAGTCGCGAGACGAACGAGCGACAACGGCTGGAGATCGAGAGGTTGCGAAGAGGATACTGATGCATGTTCCAAGGGACGATTATAATGCTAGGGAAGATGGGTCGTATCGATGTTGTACATTATGATGATTTTCGTAAATAGTGCGTTCAAGCTGGATGCGTCAGATGAATCTGTGAAGGCTACTAGCTTGCTTACGTCGTGATAGTCATTCACTGTTAACTCTACAGTCCGATCCTCTCATTCACACTCATTGCAGCTCTGTCCTTCTTCCTCTGCTCCACAGGATTAAGTGTCTGAGCTGTGCTACTGCCCTGCTTCGTCTTGTCCTCTTGCTCCGGGTTCGTCGATTCGGCTACTCTTTCACTCGCAGCGGCGTCGGTACTTTGTTGGCGTTTCTCGATGGCGGTTTGTAGGTGTTTGAGATCTGATGCTCGTAGCGGGATAGCTGTGGGGTTTGAGCGTATCATTTTATGTTTAGTGGTTTGTAGAGAGAGGTTAGAGACGAGTTCAGAACGAGGACGCGATTGCGGAACCAAATGTCACGTGGCTGCACTCTCATGGGGAAGATGCATCAAACAACGTCCAACTCGTCAAACATGTCTTGTATGGATGTGATAACTCTAGTAGACTCCTTATCCCAGTAGGGCTGCCAATCGCACTTCTGAGCAGATTCAATTGGGACACCAAAAACTCGAGCTGCCAGCCAGGTCGTGCCGGGCTTGACCTCTCCTTGAAGGGTCGGAAGGATTGTCCTCGCAGCCATGAGGTTGGAGTTACTATCTACGTCTAGCACCTTTCCTAGGCGATCGTCATAGAGACCGATCACACCCGAGATTCCGCCATCAGAGCTCACAAAAGCTTGAGAATCCTTTGTAAAACGTCCAGGAGTTGAAGTCGCTCGAAGGGTGATAGGAAGAGAGGATTGTCTTCCCTTGACATTGAAAAGCGAAGAGATGGCGAATCCGCCCTCGCAGGTTGATAGATGTCGACTGGTGACGATCTTGTGGACACGTGTGTGATACGGTGTCGACGTCGTATTTGGAAGTACAAGCCAAGTTGTGACAGAAACATCGGCTATCGGTGTTAGCTAACTCAGCTGATGACATCCCGCACTTACTCCATGGTCGCCAAGTTGAGCGAATGACTCCGTTCCTATTAATCCGCACGTCCTCGCATTCTCGTCGTACCGTCCATCGTATCCTCTCCGAATCATCCGAGAGGGCGAGAGTACTATCCGGGCAGAGCTGTTCGAGACCGTACGATCCTGTTGGGACCGAAAAGCCAAACGAGCTGGAATACGCAAACTTGGCGTATTTAGCCGCATCATTCCTCTGAGGTCGATTTGGAAGGCTGTCATCAACACCGACTTTCAAGTCTTGAGCAGTATACGCTTACAGGCCCGAAGTCAAGAAGAAGGTATGCCCTGCAGCATGTGAGAATACCTTGGACCAAGGCTCGACGATCACACGTGGTTGGGATAGAAGAGAGGTCGGATAGGGCTCCTCCTTGGCAAGCCAGAAGGGGTGTGAAGCAGGTAAAGCGAGGACAAGAAATGACTTCAAAGCCCAGTAAGGAGATTGAGGGGAGTTGTAGTTCTGTAAGTCAGCTATGGTAAACGCTCATATAACGCACCTCTGACATGTAGAGTGTAGGGTAGGTCCAGCCTATCCCCAACGATCCGTCTGAGCCAAAGACTTCCTTCCTCTGCGTGAATGATCGGATGTTCCGTAACAGTAGCCCCTTGATTACACCCAGACTCAGAGGGGACGGGAACTGACATCAGCCTATTAATTCTCTGCTGACTTACCTGGACACTATCAAATGCACAAGCAGCCCAGAAAGCGGAAGTAGCAAATCGGTACGTCATACTTCGACCAAACGGGATCGAAGTACCATCCGGTGCGAAGAGATTGACGATAGCCAGGGAGCTCATCGCTGCCCGCCTGCGATACAGCTGAGCCAGTTTGGGGCATTCCTTCTCGAGTGAGCTAGCAAGGAGCAAAGAGTAATAATGTATGGCGAAAGAGGCATAGTAGTCGTAAGCGTTGCTGTCGGGCTGGAGACCGTCCGAGATGAAACCCTGAAAAGTCAGTTACATGCTGTCTTTATCTCGACTCACATGCGGATTCACAAATCCTTCAACAAAGTCCAGCTCTTCGTCGATAAGTGGTTGACAGTAATCGCCTCCGACAAGCTTCATGGCTACATTGTTGATGATACGGAAGACTGGTCGATCAGTGGCGGCTTTTGAAAACTCTGCTCAGATTCACTTACATCGCCAATTACTCGCAGGATACTCCAAGTTATTACCCTGTACCAACCAAGCATTCACTCGCTTCTTCTCATGTGTCGACAGTGGATACCAAAACACCCCTGGAGCCAATGCAATCGCTACGGACTGGGAGGATCAGCTCGATTTTATGAAGAGTCAACATACGATAGCTGCTTGTTCCACCATTCGTTGGTCTCGATGACCAAGATCCCCCCAATACTCTTCATGACCAGGGTTTGTCCCATTCACCAATCCTCGAACCCATGCCGCTTTCATTGACCTGAAACGAGGATGATTTGGCTCAGAAGCTAAGAGTGGTCCAAGTCCCCACAATGCTCTAGCATATCCCTCTAATTCTGCTGCGACAGGATCAAATCCGGCTCCTGAGTGACCGAGACAGATCCGAGCACCACCTTTCGATTGTCCTTTCTCTAGGGGTGTCAAGAGATCATGTAGGAGTTCCACCATGTCCTCGCGTGATTGTAGGGCATTCGAAGTAATCCGTGTCACTATTGATCGTTCATCATTAATCGTCCGCTTTGTTGTAATCGTGTTCTCGGGAGTGGGCTTGAATATCATGGAAGGACCGCTGCTAGAAGGATCGCTGCCTTGGCCGTACTTGAGAAACATCTTGGGGGAGAGAATGAGCTGACGAGTACAGAGAGCTCATTCACCCACTCCTTATTTGACCTACGGCCCGTCCATGTACTTTCATTTCCGGGTGACTTCATCGCTATATGGCCGCATGGAAATAGGCGTCGATCATCGGAAATAGAGAATTGCAAGGTTTGGTAGCGGTTCCAACTCACCACCTCCCCCCTTCCAACACCCCCCCCATCCCCCTCCCCCTGTTTCGCCCTGTACCGGCAAGCGAAGAATGGTCGGTACATTCTGACCGAGAACGCCGGGCCGGACGGGGTGACACTTGTACCGGCTTGGCAACTCCTCAAATTTACCTTTCTGGTCGTAATTCCGTCTCTTCTAGTTCCTAGCTCCACAATGACCCAGAGGGGCAGCCGGTGCACCGTACTGTCCCTCCATCTTTTCCATCTCAGCTCCCTCTCGCTCAAGCCATCGCTCGATCAGCGGGCCGACATTCCCTCGGAAATCGCTAATTCCTCCAGTTCGCTCACCCCGCAATGCTCTGTCCTTTTGGCTGTCCTATATAATCATGGTCAAGCGGGACCCATGGGCTCCTCCACAACTCATCCCCATTCACCATGAGTCCACCGAAACGAGACGACACCATTGATCAGATCGAGCCCACTCCCATGCTTACGAGCGGGGATGAATCAAAGAGGGATGTTAACCATTACGAGGATGTCGAGGGTGGTATCGACGAGAAGATGAAAGATGTCAGCGATGTACAAGACTCTGATGCGAGAGGGTATGTCAATCCGGACCTAGAGATCGACGAGGCGGAGAATAAACGTCTTCGGAGAATGATCAACTTTAGGTATGATTCGCCTATTTTGATTGTACGTCACCCTTCTGATATGCCAGGGTGCTGCCAATCATGTGTATGGTGTACATGACTCAAGCACTCGACAAAGGTGCCCTAGGTCCAGTCAGTATCATGGGCTGGCAAGAGGATGTCGGGGCCAAGGGACAAGACTTCGCAATGACTAGTACTGTCATGTGGATCGGTATCATCGCCGGAGAGCCTCTGGTATGTCGTTCTTACTCGATGTCGGACCCTAGCATTAAGACTGCAGGCAAATCAACTTGTCAGACGATTCCCTACCGCCAAGATCCTCGCTGTGTCGATGTTCATCTGGACAGCTGTAAGTCGCACTCGGCGGTCTGTTCCTAAGGTCGGTCTGACGTTTTAGTTGCTCTTTGGTCTCGCCTTCACTTTCACCATTCCTCCTATTCTTGGTAACCGAGTACGTGACCCTATTTCTTTATGGTTCTCAAGCTGATATACAAGTTCGTACTAGGCTTCACTGAAGCCACCTTTGGTCCATGCTTGCTTGCAATCACCGTTCAATGGTACAAACGATCCGAGCAGCCTTTCGTTACAGCCATCTGGCAGTCGATGTCGGCACTCGCTACTTCAGTCGCCTCACTCTACGGTTGGGGCTTCTACCAAGTCCCGGAGGCTTCAAGCTTGAAGGGCTGGCAATGGGTCATTTTGGCACTCGCCGTCGGATCGTTCATCTCTTCCAGTAAGTGATAAAAATTCGATCTCGCAACGATGACTGATGTCCAGCTGCCACTTTCTTCCTCTTGCCCGACTCCCCAACCAAAGTCAGGTGGGCAGACGACGAGACCAAGACCAAGTTTGTCGAGCGAGTACGAGGGAACTCGCAAGGTATCAAAAGTACCAAGTGGCGTTCTGAACAAGCTTGGGAAGTCGTCAAAGATCCATACACCTACTGCCTGTTCTTCCTTGCCCTGTTCCAGACGATGATTGTTGGCGGTATCGGCAAATTCAACAGTCTGCTCATCAACCGAGCTTTCGGATTCGATGTCTTGACTAGTCAATTGTTGAAGATCCCACTTTCGTTCATTGGTGTATCGTTTTACATGGCCATGGCGTGAGTCAGACGACCGGGATGTAGGTGATCAAATACTGATTACCCAGGTTCATCATTACCAAATGGAATCAGACCCTATTTGCCATGATCGGATTCACCATCATCAACATGGCAGGAACAATCGTCCTGATCACCGTCCCGCCCAGTGGTTCTACCCGAGTTGGCCTATTCATCGCCTTCAACCTAATGCAAGCTTTCGCCGCCGTCAATCCTGCTATTTTCCTCATGCTCTCGCGAAACTCGGCTGGATCAACCAAGAAGTCCTTTACCTACGCTTTGACCTGTACGTTCTTCCACTCCTCGATATCATTAAGCTGATCAGAAGTCATGGGGTGGGCAAGTGGGAATGCCATTGCACCACAACTCTTCTGGGAACCATGGGCTCCTCGATATATCAACTCCCTGTATATTCACTTGGGCCTCTACTCGTGCTTCATCGGTATCATACTCGGTACCCGTGTCTTGCTCATCAGGAGGAACAAGAAAAAGATCGCCGCTCAGACTCAGGCGGATGGAACTGTGCTCAATACCAACTCGCACGCTTTCGACGATTTGACCGATATCCAGAATCCGGATTTCAGGTATTCCCTCTAGTTCCCCGAATCCGGTTCGGGAGGTCGTGTAACAACCAGTCAGAAGTCAATAATGAAGTTTCAAGTATGCAGTCAATTTCCTGGTACCAACATTTAGCACCAGCTTCGTAATATGGACATTTCACATTCATGCCGATAATCGTTACTGACAATGATTTATGATTTACGATTCTGTTTCCCTTGGATGGATCCCCGACATACTGTATCGTCTCTTCTTCTGAGTCTTCCGACGGTCACTCCTTGCGGCTTATTGGCCAAGTACCTGTTTCGATAGTAAAATCTCGATGATAGCTTTCGCCTGAGTGACATGCTGAGCAGCAACATCACCTCCGAATCGCGACATGAGGTTGTGAATAGTCGTCTCTAGGATACCGACGACACTTGGGATGATTCGGGAGATGTGTCCTTTTAGCATCGGGTCCTGGGTAGTTAGCTCTGCATACCGCGCGGAACGCGTCAGCTCACATTAGGGTCGAGGTGCATGGCAGCTCGTCGATCCCATGAGATCAATCGTACGAGATTAGGGTCGTTTGGAGCCAATTCAGTAGATGCTAGCGCAAGCTTTTCATCAGCATAAAGTCAAGTTGATGCTAAAGAGGGACTTACCCTATGGAGCAGGGTGACGATGATGATCTGCGAGAATGGTGGCTTGCGATCGGGTGTGAGGGGAAGGATGAACCCGCCGAAACCCCAAAAGTCATTGACGAGTTGGAAGATAGCACCGGGACCCTGAACAGTGAGAGCTTGTGTGAAGATCTCTTCTAGGTCGATGCCGACAGCCGAAGGAGCTGGGGCCTGCGTAGGCATGGCGGGTGGAGCAGGCGCTTGTTGAGCTGTCGAGAGCTGTTCGACCTTCTTTTGGAGTGCGGTGATGGCATCTACCAAAGTCTGTAGGACTCGTCCGTTATCGACTGGAGGCGCTGCTGGTTGCAGGTCTTTGCGGATTTGGACCATTTCTGATTTGAGATCTTGACTGATTCGGTCTGCCATCTGTTGACTGGAATCGGTAAGAGCGGGAATAATGGCCTGCTTGATAGAATCTTGTAGCATTCGTTCGAGAGCAGGTTGTACAGCGCTCGACACCATTCGGGGCATGCTCGACAGCAACGACGACTCGATGTTCTTGTTCACAGTCGACATTGTCTGGTT
>Ga0308160_10007819_pt1 | contig 10513 bp, 14 predicted proteins | sample PhyFR1_FD_201036 | JGI IMG/M metagenome (GOLD analysis project Ga0308160, IMG submission 201036) | Phyllosphere microbial communities from UC Gill Tract Community Farm, Albany, California, United States - DLSLF.R1 | ecosystem: Host-associated > Plants > Phyllosphere > Unclassified | place: USA...
TCATCCCACTCCTCGTCCATCGCATCATCGTCGTCCATCCATTGCCGTTCCTGCCTTTCTGGCTCTCGGGGCTCACGAACTTCCTGCACTGGCAACGACTCCTGCCTGTATCCGAAAGCGTTTGATGTGCCGCTGAATCCGGCCCAAGGGTTGGCCTTTTCATTGCTGTACCCCCACTGGCTGGTGGGTTGCGGTGCTGGCGGTTGGTACATCGGAGCGAACGCGTCGTTCTGGTAAGAATACGTCTCTCCGTTCATCGCCGTGTGGTACTCCCGTGCGCCGCCAAAGCCGTACGATGACGATCGACGTAATGTTGCCGGCCGTTGAGGCGCGGCCATCGATACGTCCTCTGCAGAGTTCCAGAACCCATTGTTGCCCGAAGCGAGCGCAGGTGATGGGTATCCATTCCCGCTGACGCCGTTGAGCCCATTCGAGTCTGGGTAAAAGGAAGCGTTGATTGGCAAATGTTTCCGTGTGGACGAGGCGGACCGTGATGGTGGAATCGGACGGAAAGCATTTTGCGGCGACATGGCGACAGAGTTGGACTGTGCGATGGTTGCGGCGAGGTATTCCTGTTGGGTCAGCATGGTAGATGAGGGGCCAGGTTGTATCGACTCACCTGCAGAGCGTTCAAGTCGTAGCCGTCTTGCGAGACGTGGACTTTTCCGGACATTGCGCCGATCAGATCGTCCATTGTAGCAGTCATCGAGGTGGACTCGGGGATGAGAGTGATGCGCGAGTCGACGATAGTATAGCGATAGACAAAACGAAGCGTGGGAAAATGGTGAAAGGTGATGAGATCGCAGTAGCCGGAGCAATGAGTCTGAACGTTTGGCAGCCCCGTCGCACTTGAATTGCGCCGAGCTAAAAAGACGATTGCGCCAAAGGGTCGAAAACGGAGGCCGATAACCGACGTACCCCCTTTGGGCCCTTTCGCCCATTGTTGCCGGGTTTTTCAACCGCTCGGACCGGACCGGCCGCTGTCCCACCAATCCACCGGCCCATAATCTCACTAGGGCCCCTCATCGGGACCGGTCGCACCTTTTGGGATCTGCGACAGCTCGTTTAACCGTCTACAACCCTGGGTACCCCTGCTTTGACCCTGGCAACTCCCGCTTGGCCCCACGTTTGCAGCTGCTAAAGATGCGGCAACGCCGAACGGGGCTAGAGGGGCAGATAAACACTCGGAACGACGCAATGGCGCCGGCGCGCATGTCACTAGTACGACGTGTGCGGCTAGTGCATATGAACAGAGGCTATGACGGCGATCTATCTAATGATGTGGCTCGGTTGGACCGATTCGATAAGACCATGGCGAAATCTCGGCGACACGCTCGGAACACTAGCTTTAGCTGGGGCAGGGGGAGCAGAGGGCAGTCCTCGATGCATCAATCGTGCAGCAATCGCAGCACGCCCTTCGCGTCAGCGTGAAAGCTAGTATCAGCCAACATGCCAGATCCGCCAGTGGTCAAACCGGCTGCCGGAGAAAAGGCAAAAACGCCCATAGCCCGGAAATACCATCACCCGCTTGTTTGGCGTTTTGCCGGCTCCGAGCAGCGGAAAATCGAGCCGGATGAAATCCCTCGCCCCGCGCGCGGACCGCAATTTCCAGCGAGGAAGCACCGGGCCGTACAAAACAGCCGAGGGCCCGATCAACCAGCCATCCTGCATGGTTGCTTGCGTTGCTGGCTGTAACATCAACCCGAAACCGACATGCATGGACACCTGATCGTCTCGCTGTAATCCGTTCCAGCGAATTACACCGATGTGCCTATAGCCTATTTATCGGCAGACAACCCTTCGGAGGAATGATCGTCATTGCGTCTCAATGATCTGCCGGGTGTTAGGCTAAAGGCCACGAAGAATATGTCATGCGCGGTGAAAACGACGTGTACATCATATCTCGCATGATGCTGCATGTGTTTGCCGCGATACCTGCATGGGTTCAGCTTTCGAGCCTAGCGAATTCGGGCCTGAATCTTTCGAGCTTGGACTCAGAGTCCTTGAGCATCGATGCATTTTGATTTTAGCCTACAAACAGCTACGATGGACTGATTGCAAGGATGCTTCTGTATACCGCGTCACGATCGGAAGTCCACCAGAACGACCTATCGCAATGGAGACGATGCTTCAAATCACCGGTGCTACCCTCTCGAATACGCCGTCTTTCGTTTCGATCGCGTCGTCGGTGTCCCCTTCGGCTACTGGGAGGGGCGCCGCATCTCCGAATACGCGCCCCATATCCTCAAGCGTAAGACCCCTGGTCTCTGGGAACCATTTCCACACTACCATTGCTCCGAGCGCGGAAAAGAATATGAACACTGCTCGATTAGTGCCGTATCATCCATAATCTTCAGACGCACCGATGTTGTATTTGGCGCCGATTTTGGCAGTGGCCGAAGGGGAAGTCGTGACCCAGATGCACGCGGAAGCCATGTATGAGGCCATGGCGAGAGACATGCCTCGGGTTCGCATGTGGGTGGGGAAAATCTCAGATGGATACACAAAGGTCGCTGGAATCAGCGACTCGCTTCTGATCAAACATCGACAACAGCAACACTCACTAACATCTACCCCTGCAGCGAAGAACATCACATATAAGAAGAGGAAGAAGATCGCTATACCGGAGGCGGCTGCGTTTCCAGTTCCTCCATAGACGACGACAAGGGCGGTATGTACTGAAAGACAGACAGCAGCTCCGACCTGCCATCAGTGGAATGACCCGAAAATCGGGCGACAAGCCACTCACGAATCCTGTGATGATCATCGGTCGTCGACCGAGGCGGTCGAGACCCACAGCTCCCACCGAGTTCATCAGGGAAGCGACAGTGTTGTATACCGCGTTGATAAGAAGCGGCATTGATCCGGTGACACCCAGCGATGGCAACAGATTTACCATAAAAGAGTACACCACGTTGATACCTGTAGACTGGCCGAGGACGACAAGCGCACAAGCCAAGATGATCCTTTTTCTGGTGGAGGGTCTCTTGAGGAGATCGACGAAGCTGACGTCGTATTCGCCATCGGTGTGGAGTTGCGCTTGAATTGCCAGCATCTCCTCCTTGGCGATGATGTGTTCATCGTCGCCGGGCGACGAGTGCAAGCGGCAGAGGGTCTTGAAAGCTTCCTCATCTCTTTGCTGGGCAACGAGCCAACGTGGCGACTCGGGGAGCCAGATCGTAGCGAGCGCTAAGATGATTGGGAACAAAAGCTGGAGAGCAAAGACCAGGCGCCACTGCAATTGTGGGCTCTCCAAGTAATAGCAGCCGAAACCAACGAAAAGGGCAGCCGAGATACCGCCGACGAAAAAGGTGCCGTGCAAACCGACCGCTTGACCTCGCTTGTCGGGCTGCGAGACTTCGGCTTGGAAAGTCGGACAAATGACCTTGAGACCTCCGGCCCTGACAGTCAGTCGGGCAATTTTTCGGCGTATCCAGGCAGCCACCCGGTAGTCCGTGAGGAATAAAAGTCGCACTCACGCAGCTCCCACGAGAATGCGGCCTACAAGCATCATAGATACATGGACAGCTCCAGTTTGTAGCGCAGACGAAAGAACCGCAAGCAGAGCGAGGCATTGTAGGGTTCGGCGACGGCCTAGATAATCCGCGACCCAACCGGTACAGAGAGCGCCGAAAACCCCGCCGGCGTACCACCCTCCGAGGATAGCTGTTATCAATGACAAATATCAGAATCCAATAGGAATGCACTGACCTCCTTGCATCGACGCAGCATATGAGGGATGTGGACCGGATAAGCTGATATCGAAGTACTCAAGGAAACCGGGGAGACCGATAACATTGGCAGCAGAGGCGACAGAGTAGCCAACGGTGAAAGAACCGATGGCGACTGTGAGCAGAACGGCGAGCTGATAACCGTGAAGCATAATCCCGAACCGAGGCTTTGTGGGGAAAGTGATGGCCAGTTTCTCCGTTATATGTAGAAATCTGTTCGCCGGGGAAACCTATTGGGAGCAATCATTTGCAATGTCTTATCAGAACGCCGAACACATGCTGATACACCGGCGAACAGATCAGATCCCTGCTCCTCTACCCTCAGACCTCCGGCGATATGTCGGGTAGAACTCCCAATCAAAAGAACGTGTGGGATTGCGCTTCGCGTTGAGCGATAGCCCGGGATCCCTCTAGCGAGTCCGGACTTGGCCTGTGCCCGCAATGTGTGCGATAGGACGATTGAAGCGATGGAACCAATCGAAACATCCCCTAGGTCTCTGAGAGATTGAAGGACAGGGCTTGGGGCGGCATTGTCGGTGACGCTCAATCAGGTACATCGACTTGATGGTTGGAAGACAGCCCTCTCGAAAAAGGAAGGTGATATTGTCGAAGCGCCGCTTATCTCTGATTTCGGACAACTACACAATATGGCGGTCGGCTATTCCTGCACACAGGTGGCATGCTGATACATGTCGCAGCGCAACGTTCCGCGACCCGAAGCGTTAAAACTCTAGTATCCAGGGACTTGCGGCGAAGCCTTGGCTCTATTCGTACGGGACTACGGCTACGGCGTCCTTCATATCAATAGCGAGAGGCCTTTGTATGCTTACAAAAGATACTTGCTGGTAGCACAGATTAGTGAGGAGACACGGCGTGTCATCTCGTTAAATCCACCCCTACATCGCCGTCCCCGTCCAAATCTCGCTTGTCATGGTCGAGAACGCCCTGCTTGCCCATGAAACAAGCGACGAGGTACATGGGTTTGATGAAGTCGTCGAGACAAGCTTCAAACAGACATCCTGGCTTCCGTGAGACTTCTGTGAGGGCCACGTCGGCCAAACCATCTATGTACCCATTCCGGGGCCAACGGGAAATGATGTTTTCGACGGTATCCTTGTGGATGAAAGCTGTCAGGCCTCCGAGAAGATCCTGATTGGCTCCTAATGCGCAAAGGGCTGGGACCAATCGGGCTCGTCCGCTTGACATTGTCGGCTCTATTGTGTGAAGGGCGATCGCCTCGAAAGCATCATCCGCATAGCCAGCGAGGGAGTCCGCGCTTCCGGGATCCGACGGCCCCTGGGACAGTATCCATTCTCTCGCTTTGATAGCGCTCCAGAACTCTATCGATAGGCGGGTGGTCGGCCTTTTATGCTGCTCAAAGCCGATCTCGTGAAGGAAGCAAGCGAGGAAGATCGCTTCCCTGTCGAATCCCAGACGAGCTGCTGCTTCCCCTTTGTCCCAGCCAGCATAATGCGCAACGCTCAGGGCGAACGCGTAGGTTCGAAATGAGTGGTTCACTGCCCAAAGAGGGAGCGTAGATTCGACGTATTCGATAGCTTTGCTGGCAAGTGTACTCGACGGTGGCTCGAAGAAAGAGGCAGGAAGTGGTGCTGCGCTGTCCTGCGCAAGTCGCGCGATATGACTGATGAGGGGGCGTGGTAGGGCATCCTGAGGGCAGAGCATGACAGTGGGCATCTTCTGCCCTCGATGTGCTTGATAAAGTATATGTACGGGCGTCTTGTAGGCGGCCAAACACGCGGATGTGAACACGTCGTGTACTGCAGCCGGCCTCGGCGTCTTGATTTGGTGCCCGATTATGCGGTCATCGTCGCTTCGTATAAAAGTACACCATGCCTCTGGACATTCATTCTTCGCCCATAGCACCTTCGTTCCAAGTACACAGCGCGTGCGACAACATGACACAGCAAATCAAGATCATTGTCTCCCCTTTCCACGTCGGCATTCACCAACATCGCGTCGGCAAAGGCCCCGAAAGGATTCTGGCAAAATTGATCCCCGAGTTGGAAAGTCACCAAATCCCCTACTCGGTCGACACTTTGGGCAAAGTCGACGACTTCGAGGGAGAAATCGGTCGAAGCTTTGAATTGTTGAGGAAGATTGCCGAGAAAACTGCGGAGGCCGTCAAGTCAAACCAATTCCCCCTTGTTCTCGCGGGGAATTGTCATTCGTCGGCTGCCGTTGCCGCGGGGCTAAACGAAGCTGGGATCAACGACTATGACGTCTTTTGGATCGACGCTCACGCCGATGCTCAAATCCCAGATGACAACACCAATGGCTACTTCGATAGCATGGGTACTAGCATGATGGCCGGAATGTGCTGGAAATATCACATGTCGACCCTGGTCAAGCACGAGCCTCTGTCGTTACAGAATATCACCTATATCGCAGTACGCGATTGCGAAGAGTCTGAGAAAGAACGTATCGTCAGTCAAGGGGCCCACTGCATCTGGGGAGGTAAAGACGGGGTCGATTACGTTGGAGAATTGCAACAACGACTACGCGAACGACCAGTGAAGCGGTCTCTGGTTCATGTGGATCTCGACTCGTTGGATCCTTCAGTCGGACATTCAAACGACTATCCTGTTCCGGGTGGACTCCTCGCAAAAGATATGATCGGTCTGCTCGATACCTTGGCCCCGCAAAACCCGACCTCATTGACCGTCGCCTCTTTCGACCCCGATCTCAAGAATGGATCCGATATTGTAGATCTCGCTGTGGACGGCATCATCCGCTTCTTGTCTGCTCGAAAGTGATGTGATACCCTGCAAGGACATGCGAGTTGGCATGATGTTGCTGGTACGTCTGGTATCTACCAGGACCAGCGAGTGGATTGGTTTCCGCCATATACAACCGTGTCAATGTCAAAAATGTCTGTTTCGCGGGAAGCGCAATCTTTTCGCGACGTTTTCCAAGTGTTGAGAAACATCGTGTGTTGATGAGTCTGCCGTCATGTATTGGATTGCAATCATGCTCATATCGCCAACTTGGAGTTTGTTATATCTTGAACACTACAGGTCCAAGCTGCTATGTCGCACGTGAAAAAGCAGTGCGGGGAAGATGCGCAGCCTCAGATCGATCTTCAGTTGATCGCAATGACTCTGTACGAGTACTCTAGTTTTCAAGCCATCAATGGACGTGACCTTCTGACTTCTGTTGCAGCAGACCTCGGACTCTACGGAAAACGAAAACTTAGCAGGACATATATACATGCTTCATTGATGCGCCACAGATGGGTGTACCTATTCACTGAAAAGAGAGCAAACGGCTTACTGAGTCCATCTGCCCCCGCCGAATCAGGCAAAGGGTCGACAAGAATTACTTCTGGTCGGACTCGTCGATGTGAATTGCTTCGTGGTCTCTCTTGTCGTGGCGAAGCGTCTCAACAGGGATCTCGTCAACATCGGAGCTGGTACCCGAATCGTATTTATCAAAGACTTGAGTAACCTCTTCCAGTGTAAGGCCCCCTTGAAGTGTCAGCTTGCTGACCAATTGCTTCATCCTTGACTCACTGGTTTCAACGAAAGTGAAGTATTGGACGACTACAATCACGGTGAGAATGGCGAGGTAAAGGAAGTAGAATTTCCAACCAGCCGTCTCTAGTCCAACCGGGTTCACCCTGGGCATTAGCATAAGCTTGTCGCTGACAAAATCTACTTACCATTGTCCGAAAATGATACCAGCGTAACCAAGGAACGAGAATAGAGCAAAGCCACTAGCACGCACTGCAGTTAGCTTATGAGTCTGCCTTGATGACGACGAAAGGCTCACTGGAGTACGGTAGAATCTCCGTGGCGTACGAATAGCTGAGCGGTGTCCAAGCAAGCGAGTAGAACTGGCGAGCGTCAGAGTGCCGCGTTGATGCGTACTCGTCGAAGTACTCACGGCAAATGCCAGGAAGATGAATGCCACACTGGCGAGCCCAGCGTTGGTGTTGTTTCTCTCGGCGAAGAGTCCTGACAAGGTGATCAAGCAGACGAAGCAGACGAGCAAGCCTCCACTCGACGTCAACCAAAGTTTTCGTCGTCCAGCTCGATCGCTGAGAGCTGCTCCCAGAACGGCAAAACCAAGATTCCACAGAGTCAGACACGCGTTGATAGCAGTCTGCTGCAGGGGCTTATCCACGCCCACTGTACCTAAGACTGTCAGTGACGAACCCATGACAAGCAAGAGGCGACTTTACCCAGTACTGGTGCTAGATAGTAGGAGAAAAGGCCAATCCCGTTCATCTGAGCGCCGAGACCGCAGACGCAGAGGATAAGAAGCCGGCGGCGATTGCCCTTGGTTTTGAACAAGGATGAAAAGTTGATTTTCAAAGCCCGTTCGCGCACAATGGCTGCCGAGATTTCTTCCAGCTCAAAGTCCACGAAGGGGTCGTTCTGAACACCATTGGCGTGCTGAGCCGTGAGGATCTCGCGAGCCTTGTCAGGTCTTCCCTTGGCGATGTGCCATCCTGCGAAATTAGTTTGGACCATATACCAACATCGTCAAATACTCACGTGGAGATTCGGGAACGATGAGCATGCCTCCACACATGACGAGAGGTCCAATAGCTTGGCAAAGCGTAGGAAGTCTGATGGTCAGAACTGTCATCATGTCGCAGTCGCTGACCGCTCACCTCCAGGCCCAATCGCTGCTCCACTCGCCGGCGACGACTCCGAACGAGATCCAAGCGGACACAGCTGCTCCAACGTAGAAGAACGACTGATCCATGAATCTGAATCCCTCGTCCTGTAGAGCTATGACTCACTAAGACCAGTCCGGCGCCGACTGCGCGAATCCGGGGATGAAGGATTTCGTTGCACAACAAATTGGACGAGAACAGGATCAAACTCCCACCAGGACCTGCGATAGCCCGCCCTGCTAGGAACATTGCTCGATTTTGAGCAGCAGCACCGACGGCGGCTCCGATAAGCTGATTGATCAGCGAGATGATCTTCTGGCCAGGCATCACCCACGATTAGCAGACAAGCCAAATATATCGCCATCTTTCGCCCCAATTTATCGCAAAGCACGCCATAGAAAGGAGCAGTAGCGGCCATGAAGATGTAAGGCATCGCTCCGATGATGCTGAGATTCAATCCGGTCGGGTTGCCGAAGTATGAGTTCTTAAAGTGAGCAAACCCATAATCCGTTCACGGTGCTATGCCGACTCACCCAAGTTACGAGACTCTGCAATCCATTGAGATATGACCCATCCTGCCCATTAGTACTAGTGCGTCGTTCTATACGTGCCCACTCACGTAACCCAACGAGAACGATCCGAGGTAGAGAATGCTTGCTGTGCCTGCGTTACGTCTGAGGGCGGGATCTCGCCACCAAGCTCCGCTCTGCGCGATCGTCAGTTTCCTCGACGGGGCGGGCCCTCTTGAACACTCACCTGTTGCGCTGGTAGAGAAGACATCTTTGAGTGGGGAAGGCGGGCAGGCGTTATCGCTGGCTTATATGTCTCTGTGATCGACAGTCTTTGTGCCACATCCGCGGATTTTCCGACGTTTCCGCGATGCAAAGGTGCAGTCTAGGGACAAAAGTCTAGACGCCGGCATGTTCTTCCGGTGATCAACTCTTCTGCCAATCGTGAACGCCAGTACCATGACCTGTACAGGGGAAGAGTTCAGTCTGCGAGACGGCTAGATCGGGACGCTTGCGACGTCGATACGGCGACTGTGAGGAATGTGGGTCGACAGTGAAAAACACTGGATCGTTAACGGGCCCCGGTGAGGTCCGAATAAGCATCCGGGGAAAGCAGATCTGCACCCGGCATCTGAAAAGTCGGATCAGGCTGATCTTCAACGTTGAGCGATCTCGGCGAATAGATATTCGTGGCGTGGAATGCCCTGATGTGAGCTTCATTTGAGCGATTCTAGACACCGTGTCGCAACACGTATCCATAGGAGATAGCGCCGACTGCTTCTGGAAAGCATCCACCAGCACTCAAGTCTCACCAGAATGACATCGAAGCCGTCAGATCAGGAGGTTGTACCCGAATCTCCGCTTTACCCGCACTTGGCGCAGCCCAGCCACCTTGGGGCACTCGCTCCGCTAAGTCGGTATGTTTCTGTGCCTCTGTCTCTGAGCCTCGGGTTATAGCTTACCTGAGGGTATACATGGCGTCTCTGACTCGGAATCGCTCTACCGGAACTCTTCCCAACGAATTCAATGTCGAGTACTATGCGCAGCGAGCAGGGGCCACTGGCGCCAGTCTCATCATATCCGAGGGGATTTATATCGAAGACATGGGGTCAGAGTGGCCTAACGCTCCGCTTCTGAAAGACCAAGATCACGCCGAAGCGTGGAAACCGGTGGTTGCAGCAGTCCATGGGAAACAATCTCTCATGGTGGCGCAGCTAATGCATATCGGTCGAGTAGGCTGCAATGATATGCCTCAACAGCAGAAGACTGGCAAATGTATCGTCGGGCCCAGCGCAATTCCTGCGAGAGGTGCTACGGTGAGCTTGATCGATGCTGAATGCGTCCGCTCCCGCTCAACGCAGAAGTATCGTACCCTCTCCAATTCTCCCGGCAACAGCATCCCGGTGCCTATCAAAGAGCCCCAAGAGATCTTTGACCTATTCGAGAATGCCGCGAACATGGCAAAAGTTGCTGGCTTCGACGGCGTAGAGCTTCACGGGGCGAATGGTTACCTGATAGACCAATTCCTCTCGGACGTGAGTAATCAGCGGACGGACATGTGGGGAGGAAGTATCGAGAATCGATGCCGACTGGCTTTGGGCGTCGTCGAGCGATTATGCCGAGTGTATGGA
>Ga0308160_10007820_pt1 | contig 10512 bp, 10 predicted proteins | sample PhyFR1_FD_201036 | JGI IMG/M metagenome (GOLD analysis project Ga0308160, IMG submission 201036) | Phyllosphere microbial communities from UC Gill Tract Community Farm, Albany, California, United States - DLSLF.R1 | ecosystem: Host-associated > Plants > Phyllosphere > Unclassified | place: USA...
TCGGCACCGAGGAGAGCATGGACCAGGCGCTGCACTCGGTGCGCCCCGGTGGCAACGTCGGCTTCGTCGGGGTCCCGCACGGGGTGCCGACCATCGGCACGCGCTACCTGTTCGACACGAACATCGCGATCGCGGGCGGCATGGCCCCGGCACGGAAGTACATCCCGGAGCTGCTGCCCGACGTGCTGTCCGGCGCGATCGACCCCGGTCGCGTCTTCGACCTGGAGCTGCCGCTGGACGAGGCCGCCGAGGCCTACCGTGCGATGGACGAGCGCCGGGCCATCAAGGTGCTGCTGCGCCCGTAGGCGCCGGTCGCTCACTCCACGTACGCCTGGTGGAACCCGCGGAAGTAGGCCGCCCCGTCAACCGTGCCGATGCTCTCCGGATGAAACTGGACACCTTCGACGGGAAGTGCCCGATGGCGAACCCCCATCACAAGACCGTCGTCTTCCGAACGTGCCGTGACGACCAGATCGGCGGGCAATGTGGACTCGTCGATGACCAGTGAGTGGTACCGCGTAACTTTGCGCGGACCCTGCGACCCCAGCCCGTAAAGCCCTCGACCATCGTGCTTGATGGTGCTCGTCTTCCCGTGGCGGATGCGGTCGGTACGGACGACAGAGGCGCCGAACGCTGCCCCGATCGCCTGATGGCCGAGACAAACACCCAAGATAGGGATCCTTCCGGCAAAGTGGCGGACGAGCTCGACGTGGCCGGACACGTCGGGGTGGCCTGGGCCCGGACCGAGGACGATGAAGTCTGGTCGCAGCAACTCGACACTCTGAATCACGTCCGGAGCCGCCCGGAGCACAGTCCGCTCGTCGTCCACGTCGGCGAGGTACTGCTCGATGATGTGCACGAAACTGTCGAACGCGTCGATGAGGACGACACTCATCGGATCTCCTCCCCGCAGACCGCCCAGTAGGGAGCAGCCATCTTCTGGAGGGTCTCCTCCCATTCGCTGTCTCCCGTTGAGTCCGCGACGAAACCCGCGGAGGCGCGGAGCACGTACGTCCCGCAACGAACGACGGCCATGCGGATGGCGAGACCGAGGACAGCTGGCCTGCTCCCGAGGCCGACCAATCCGAAGGCGCCCGCATAGAGACCGCGTCGAGTCGATTCCAGGGACTCGATGATCTCCATAGCGCGCACCTTCGGCGCTCCGGACATCGTGCCGGCTGGGAAACCCGCACGGATGACGTCCCACACGTCGCGCCCGGCCTCCAGCTCGCAGACGACTTGGGACACGAGGTGCAATACGTGCGAGTACGTCTCGACAGCCATCATGACCTCGACGTCGAGCGTCCCGGGCCTTGCGACACGTCCGAGATCATTCCGACAGAGATCGACGAGCATGAGGTGTTCGGCTCGCTCTTTCGGGTCGTCAACGAGCTGGGCCCGCTGCGCTGCATCGTCAGCTCCTCGCGCGATGGTGCCAGCGATCGGTCGCATCGTCGCCGAGCCCTTCTCCAGCCGGACGAACAACTCCGGACTCGCACAGACCACGACGTGGCCCGCGACGGTGAACAAGGCCATGTAGGGCGACGGGTTTCGCCGTCGGAGACGTTCGTAGACTGCCAAGGGATCGGCATCTGTCTCGATGGTCACGGAGTGTCCGAGTTGCACCTGGTAGGCGTCTCCTTGGCGGATGTGTTCGAGACAGACCTCGCCGCGTCTCAGGTACTCCTCGCGTGTCACGTCGTCGCGGATCCGGCGCGGACGTGGCACCGTCGGCATTCCGCTGACGGCCTCCGGCGAAGTGTTCTCCTCCGACCACGCGCTCAACGCGCCCTCGACGCGGTCTGGGTCTTCGCCACCCCAAACGGAGGAGCGAACGACGGCAAGTTCGCCGCGGTGCTCCTCGAAGGTCACGATGGCGTCGACGAAACTGATGACAGCGTCAGGCGGGGCATCATCCTGATCGGGAATCGAACGTGGGAGCCGCTCGATGTAGTGCACTGCGTCGTACCCGAAGAAGACCAGGAAGGACAACGCGAGATCGGCGCGATCGTCGGACGTCCGCATGGCCGCATCCAAGATCCGAGGAATCATCCAGAGCGAATCGTCAGCGACCAAGCGGTAAGCGCTTCCGTCGGCAACGATCACTCCCGCTTCGACGAGGACCCCGGCAATGGCTTGAACCGCATCTCGTTCGCCGTCGACCGCCACGGAACCGTTCCGGATGATGAGCGAGGTCCGCCCCGCAAGGCCACACATCGAGACCCGGTTGTCTTCCTGCGGCCCGCCCTGCGACTCGAGTAGGAACGCACGATCCGGTCCGTACGTCGCCCGGAGCCCTCGATACGCATCCATCGCCGGCATCAACGGCACGGGTCGGCGCACAATGTCGCAGTCGTTCCGAATATCCTCGGCGCTCACGTTGTCCATCTGGCATCGCCTTCTTGTGTCCGTGTTTCGTCTGTTTGCATCAACGAAGCCGGTGCGCCCGTTTTTCCAGCAGCAGCCAGTGCATCGTTCATCGTCCGCATCTTCGCCGTTGTCTCGTCATATTCGGCGTCAGCGTCGGAACCCCGGACGATGCCAGCGCCCGCGAAAAGGCGGGCGGACGACCCGGTGACGAGTCCGCAACGGATCGACACCCGCCACTCGCCATCGCCATCGCGCGACTGCCAGCCCACCACTCCGCCGAACAGTCCTCGTTCGAACGGCTCGCTCTCACTGATGACCCGAAGAGCAGCCGTTCGCGGCACGCCGCAGACTGCAGGAGTCGGATGCAACAGCTCCACCGCAGCAAGCGAGTCGATGTACGCCCGATCGACAGTCGTCGTGATGGCGGATGCGAGATGCCAGACGCGTTCTGTGGACCGCAGTTCTGGGCCAACCACATCGACATCGGACATCGCCACTCCGCGAAGCCGACCAACGATGTCCTCGATCACCAAGCCGTGTTCCGTGCCGACCTTCGCGGATCGGATGAGTTCGTTTCGAGCACGAGCGCGCAACACTCCGCCCCTCGGCACCGAGCCGGCGAACGGTGTCGACACCAGACGTGCACCGTTGACCCGCACGAGGATTTCTGGACTCGCCCCGAGGAAGTCGCCTTCCGACTCGGAACCGTGAACCTGAAACGCCAGGGAGGACCGGTCGGAACTCAGCCGCGCGAACACCTCGGCCTCGTCGAAGCCCTCTGGTCGCGTGATCACGTCCGTCCGGGCGAGGACGACCTTCTGAAGGGTGCCGTCGGAGATACCACGGAGGACGCTTCGGACCGAAGACGTGAAGGCAGATCGATGCTCGGAGTCGTCCGTCCTCGATGGTTCGGTCCGATGTCCAAGAGATCGGGAGTTGGGAAGCGACATCGAACGAGGTCTGCCGATCCACAATCTTCCCGGCGATGAGAGGTCGAACGGCAGTGCACCGACGATCAGCGATCCGGTTGGCGCAGCTCTGAGCATGTCTCGCGCCGCGCCGATCTGGACGTGAGCTGGAGCACCAGGCCGGATCGCCACTCCATCGACGACCTCGAACGGCGAGGGACGTCGACCCCATCGGAACACCGGCCCCGAAACCCGCTTCACCGCTCCTCCCGATGGATGCGTGTCGACCCGGATTCGCCTTCGTCGTTGTTGCCGAACAGCATCCAGACGATCGGAACACCGTTCCGGACACGGAACCAGGTCAGATCTTGCTGACGGCGGGCCTCGTCGTTGCAGACGGCCATGTCCGCCTCGCCGGTACCCACCATCGCCGCGGCACTGCTCGTCGATGCTGTCACCAGCTCTTCGGCGACAGCGCCGACGAGGTGTCCTGGGGCCAACTGGTCGAACAAGCGCCGGACTTCCGGCATCGACGCAAGGCTGATGCTCGAAGCGGGTGAGAACCCACGACGAATCGCAATCCCGTACGGGGGCGTGGAGTGGACGAATGCTCCGCGCAACCGAAGTTCTGGGTGCCAGTGGAAGTCAGTCGCCTCTCGGTGTGCGCTGGGGATGAGCGCGAGATCTGCGCGTCCCTCCAGCACCTCCGTCCGGACCGCCGTGATGTCCTCGCACAGGCTCAGTTCGACGTCGATCTGACCACCGAGGGTCTCCTTGAGCGCCCGTGCGACGCAGTCGGCACTCGTGCCGGCGGGCCCGAGCGTCGCGACTGTCACGATGCGCCCGACGGCAAAGTCCGCAAGGGCGTTGGGCGCCTCGGGGACGGGCAAGCCGACGATGCCGTGCACGATGGTCACGATGTGACACCACGGCGCAGTGCCAACTGGGCGGCGATGACTTCCTCTGCACCTGGGGCGTTCCGGCGGTCGGCGATGCGAGCTGCCTTCCAGCTCACGAACGCTCCGGTACTCACGATGTCGTCCAGCGCGTCGACAGTTTCAGCACGGCATTCGACAGCGAATCGCCGTCGTACACGCCCCTCGATCTCGCGGAGTATCCGGACGTGTTCCGAACGGGTGCCATCCCGGAAATGCAGCCGCACCGCCACACGATCTTCGGAGCAATCGGCTGGACCGTCGATCACGACCTGGTAGCCGTACGCGCCCAGGACGCCTTGCAACACCGACTGCTCGACTTCACTCGCGGTCACCGAGCGGCCACCCAGCCTGATGCGGTCCGCGACCCGGCCGATCACCTTGATGATGGGCCCAGGCTGGTCGACTTCGGACTCATCATCGTCACGCAGCTCAACGAGGTCACCAGTGCGGTAGCGGATGAGCGGCTTCACACCGTCCATCAACATCGTCACACAGAGCTCGCCAGTTCCTCGACCACCGAGGCATTCACCGGAGTCGGGATCGATGATCTCCGCGATGTAGTTGAGCTCAGAGAAGCGCATCACTCCGCTGGGCGCTGCTGCCCCCATCAGGAAGGCCTCCTGCGACCCATAGAGGATGTCGTAGCACCGTGCGCCCCACAGCGACTCGATGTTGCGTGCCAAGGCCGAGGTGCACATCTCTCCCGTGGTGAAGACCAGCCGGAGCGACGGAAAGTCCTTCTGGATGTCGAATCCGTGGAATGACGCGGCACGCGCGAGGTTCAGGCAAACGCCCGGGGTCGCAACGATGACCTCCAGCTCAAGGTCGCGCATGAGTTCGAGCGCTCGTTTGAAGCCCATCACCGGCGAGTACGGCCAGATCTTCGCATTGCACGACCCGAGGTTCTTCGCCACGTCGCCGAGCGTGTCCCCGAAGGAGTGCACCTCGGTCGGCCCCATGAGCCCGATAGATGGACGGTGCGCACCGAAGTGTTCGCGAAAGATGGCGCGCCACGACTCAGTGATGAAGGCGTTCGACGCGACGATCTCCTTGGCATCGCGTGGACATGGTGTGGCCCTGCCGGTTGTTCCTGTGGTCTCGTAGAAGTACAGCGCTTCGCGGGGGTGGCCGGACAGCACGTCGTACAGTTCGCGCCGGAGGTCCTCTTTCGTGGTGAACGGCAACGCGGTGAGGTCGTCGGGATGCACCGATTCGAAATCGATGCCCTGGAGGTGCCTGCGGTAGAACGGTGACCCCATCACCTTGCGCAACACAGCTGCGAGCTGATCCGAACGCCAGTTTCGGAGGGCATCCTGGGTCAACCGGACGTCATGGTACTGCTCGAAGAGTTCGACGTACCGCCCGATGAATTCGTCGGCTGCCGAGGACCTTGGAAGCCAGGTCTCGCCGCGGGCGAGTGATGTCGTGTGATCGTTCATGGTGTGACGCTCCTCTTCGTCTCGGTCTGTTCTGGTTCACCGCGGACGGCGGGCTCACTTCGTTCGTTGGCCGCCAGACCGGTGTTGCGGCTCGGCGTCCCCCGCAGCTGGAAAATCACCTCGACCATCCGGATGGCCATCGCGCGGACCGCGGCCATTCCTTCGTGGTCCAAGTCCGGGTCGCCTTGCTCGGTCCGCACGATGGCGGGGTACCCGCTACCTGGAAGGATCATGCGGTTGAGCAGGATGTTCTGGTGGAGCTGGTTCAGGACAGCGGAATGGGCGTATCGACGCCCGACCACCAGGGCTCCGCCGACCTTGTCTGCGAGAGGACGTGAGAACCGAAGGTGCCCGACTCCGGCTCGCTCGATGAACGTCTGCATGGGTGCCGCCAGACCGAAGCCGTGCACGGGGCTGGCGTAGACCACGCCCTCCGCTTCGACCATCTGCCGGACGATGTCCTCGACGTCGTCTTGCAGCGCACATTGTTCCGTCCTCAGATTGCAGTCGCCGCATGGACCACATCCGCTGATGTCCGCCGAAGCGAGCGGGACGACGATCGATTCCACTCCACGGCTGCGGAGTTCGTCGGAGAACCGTTCGAGCACGGCGCCCGTCGCGCCGCCAGGGTTCTCGGACCCGTTGAGACAGACGACCCTCGGAGGTGTGGTCGAACCGCCGGTCAACGGGGGACTGCTTCGGCTCGGTCGCGGATCGCCGATGCTACGGCTGTGAGCGTCGGAGGTGCGTCCATCGGTGCAGTTCGCACGACGACCACATGCGCTCGATCCGGATCCGAGAACGCCGCTTCGAGAGCGATGGAGTACTCGAGCACCGTAGTGACGGCTGAGGTCGTCACAGTCGATCCGCCGCAGAGTGCACGTGCGACCATCGGCCAATCCCAGGACGACACGTCGTTGTATGAGGCCCGCGCTCCGCGGATCACACGCTCAATGGTGTATCCGCCGTTGTCGACGAGGACGAGGATCGCGTTCGACCGGTAGCGGTGCAGCAGTCCGAGTTCGTTGGCCGTCACCTGTGCCGCGCCATCGCCGACGACGGCCAGGACCCGCCGCGTTCGGTCACCGATGGATGCTCCGATCGCCGCAGGCAGCGCGTGACCGATCGCGGCCCAGACGGCCGCACACTCGAACACAGTGTCGGCAGGAAAGGCGATGTCGAGCGCTCCGAAGTACGAGGTGCCGGTCTCCGCGAACAATCGAGTGCCAGTCGGCATGATCGCAGCCGTGCTCGACCACAACGAGTTGATCGTCACGGGACCGCCGCCGGCAGGCACGGCAGTCGGCAGCTTGGGTGGGGCCTTGCTCGACGGAAGGGCCGGGCGAGTCGGCCAAAGCGCAGCAAGACGCCGAACCACGACGTCGATCTCCGCCGCGAGGGAAGTTCCTCCCCAGGTGACCGAACTGCGGCCGACGACGAGCGTCGAATCCTCGGGGAAGTCATGACTGAACCCGCCCGTCGTGGTGTCTGCGAGTACGCATCCGATGAGAACGCGCCCCGTCGTAGCTTCCACACGCGCATTAACGCTTGGGCCACTGAGTTTGCCGTTGTAGACACCGAGGTAGGAGGAGACCGTCTCATCCACCGTCCCCTTCCCGTTGGGCAGGGTGGCCAAGGGAACGTTGCGCTGTGCAAGCTGATCGATCGCTTCTCGAAGGTTGTACCGGAGTGCCAGATGGCCGACGACCGCGGTCGCACGAGGATGGGTGGCGAGGTAAGCGACGAGCAGGTCGTCGACGTCAGGATCGTCGTTCTGGGAACTTGGCAAATCAGCCGCGGCGGCCGCCTCGGGGGCAGCAGTCGACAGGACGTCCTGCGGAACGCGGACATACACGCTCTCACGCCGGCCAACCCAATGACGCACCGCGCGATCGATAGCATCACACGGGTCGTCGACTCCGATGTCGAACACCGGTGTGCCGAGCGCAGCCGCGACCCGGCCGAACCGGTCCAGATCACCATCAGCGAAGGTGTGGTGTACGAACGCTCCGCTGCGCCAAGCCGCGGTCGGCGGCGTCACCACGACGTGCAGGACCGCGACGTCCTCGGCAACCGAACCGGCGGTCGCACATGCGGCGGAGAGCTCTCCGACCCCGAACGTGGTGCAGACGACTCCGAGCCCACGGGCCCGCGCGTACCCGTCCGCTGCGTGCGCCGCACCGAGTTCACTCGCACAGCCAACCCACGAGATGTCGGGGCTCGCTTCGAGGACGTCCATGAACGCCAGCGAGAAGTCTCCAGGAACGCCGAAGACCTCACCCACCCCGGCACTGCGCAGACGAGAGATGAGACGGTCGGCCACGCTGATCTGTTGAAACATCAGCGTTAACGTATCAGTACGCGTGCACAACGCCTTTCGCGCGCGGAACGCGTGGTTCATATTGGCAAACGCCTGGCAGCAGACCACCGGCCCTGGTGGGTTCGCCAAGGCGCTCCCCACCGTGCCCGTCGTGCTCGAGTACGTCGAACCCATACGAAAGCACGCCTAGCCCGACGCATGGATAGTCGACTTCACGAACCGGGTCGGCTTATTCACCCACGCGCTGCTCGAGCCCGGCCACCGCGCAGTCCGGGGCTGCAACGTGGCGATCGGGTTCCAACGCCGTTTCGCGAAGGAGTTCCGGGTCGCACCCGGCGCCGTCCGGCTCGACCACGTCGTGCTGAACCACCTGACGCGGGAGCGCGACATGCACGTGACCAGTGCCGACGGCACAACGCGGGACGTGCTCGAGAACCTGCTCTCGGGCGCAACCCTCGGCCGCACCGCCGACACTGTGCACATGCACCCGGACCTGCTTTAGCTGCAGGAAGCGATCCCCTTGTACTACCTTGCGGTACTTCTCCAGTCGTGACATCTCGCGGCAGGAACAGCTGCGCCAGCCCATCCGGGCCCAGGTCGTCACGGCGACCGAGCGGGCGCTGCTCGCGAAGTGCGCCGACGAGTCCGTCGGAACGAAGCCCGCCGAACTCGAGCAGCGCGGCGGGGCGTACTACTCCGAGGCCGCGACCAAACCTGCTCTCGTCGATCCTCGGTGACCCCGGCGACATCCAGGTACTCAGCGTGCAGAACGACAGCCCATTCCCTTCCTGCCCGACGACCGCGTCATCGAGGTCGCCTCCCGCGTCACCCGGCTGGGACGGGAATCAACCCGCTCGTGGCCCGCGCGGACGGCTCGACGGCTCGCTTCGCCGCCATCGGGGACGTCTCCGACGACTGGGGCGGCGGTGCCTGGGTCGGCAACCGTGCCGGCGACACCATCAGCCGCAGCGTCATTGAGCGGCAGGCCGAGGAGATAGTCCTGATCGCCTCGGACGCGCTCGAACGCCTGAGCCTCGGTGACTCCGCTGCGGCACCGGTGCCGGTCGTGCTCGGCGGCGGGGTGCTCGCCGCAGGATGCCCCCTGCTCGTGAACCGCGTGATCGACGGACTCGCCGTCCGGTTATCCGGGGCCGTCCCCAAGTGGGTGACCGATCCGCCCTCGCTCGGTGTCGGACTCACCGCGCTCGGGTCGGCGAACATCCGCGGCACACTGTCGCTTTCGCGGACCGGTCGGAGTCGGCAGCGGGAAGATGTCGCTTTCGTGACCCCTCGCCCCCCCACACCACGGCGTCAGCCGGCGGCCGCCCGCTCACGCGTCGCGGATCGCCAGCACCCGGTGCGGCGCGGCCGCCTCGGCCCGCCACCCGCCGGGCAGCACGTCGCGGAGTTCGGGCACCGTGAAGCTCCGGCGGATCGACCGCAGGCCGTCGACCCGGATGAACGTCCCCGCCGCCACGAGCGGTGACGCCAGCGCGTACGCCCGGTAGGCCGCCGGCGACCGCCGGATGTCCGAGTGCAGGCTGCGCCCCCTCGCGAGCAGCTCGGAGTCGGCCAGGAACCCCCGCCGCTCCTCGTCGCCCAGGTGGTGCAGCACGTGGTTCGACACGACGACGTCGAACCGCTCACCCGCCGCGACCAGGTCACCGCTCGACTGCTGCCGGAACGTCACACCGGTCGGGGACGACCGCCGTGCCGCGGCGATGGCACGTTCGTCCGGGTCGACCCCGACGACCTCGAGGTCGAATCCGTCGCTCGCCGCCCACCGCACCAGCGAGCGGGCCAGGTCGCCGCCGCCGCACCCCAGGTCGAGCACCCGGCCGCGGCCGCTGGCGGGCAGGGCCGGCACGACGTGGGACCGCCAGGCCGCGCGCCAGCCGCTCACGAGCGCGTTCACGACGGCGAAGCGCCGGAAGGTGCGCGCGAGCGCGCGCGGGTCGCAGTCCGGGTCGTCCATCAGTTCGGTCAGGTCGAGCGCGCGGGTGCGCAGGTCGACGGCCGGGAGGCCCGTGGTGCCGCCGCCCTGACGGCTCACGCCGCGCCCGTGGTCGCGACGGGCACGCGGGCTGGTGCGACAGTGGGTTCTGCTGCGGGCGACTTCACGGGTTCTGCCGCGGGCGACGCCTCGGTCCGCACCGCGGTGAGCCGTGCGCTCTCGACGGTGAGGCCGGGGCCGAAGGCGAGCGCGACGACGGCGCTGCCGTCCTCGAGGCCGGCGTCGACGGCGTCCCGCAGCACGAAGAGCACGGTGGCGCTCGACATGTTGCCGTGTTCGCGCAGCACCCGCCGGCTCGACTCCATGGCGCTGTCGGGCAGGCCGAGCGACTCCTGGGTGCGGTCGAGGATGGCCCGGCCGCCCGGGTGCACCGCCCACACCGGCACGTCCGACGCGGGCCCGCCGTCGAGCAGCGGTTGCACGGCGCTCGGGACGTGCAGGCCGACGAGCTTCGGCACGGCGGTGGACAGGACCATCTCGAAGCCCTCGTCCCCGATGTTCCACGCCATCTCGGACGCCCCTT
>Ga0308160_10007821_pt1 | contig 10512 bp, 7 predicted proteins | sample PhyFR1_FD_201036 | JGI IMG/M metagenome (GOLD analysis project Ga0308160, IMG submission 201036) | Phyllosphere microbial communities from UC Gill Tract Community Farm, Albany, California, United States - DLSLF.R1 | ecosystem: Host-associated > Plants > Phyllosphere > Unclassified | place: USA...
AGGATGAACCAACGTGTCGTCTCGAGGGCTGATGGTTTGGCTGTTGCCCAAAAGATTGGTGCTCAGGGTTACGTCGAGTGTAGTGCCAAGACTGGAGAGGGAGTCAGGGAGGTCTTCCAGCAAGCTACCAGGCATGCTTTGATGGTGAGTCCTCCTGTGCTTTAACGTGATCTAAGCTAAACATATTCTTCTCTTCTACCATCTCGCTCTCGCCTCATCCACTTCCCACTTGCAGTCATCCAAGAAATCCGGACGAAATGGAAAGAACAAGAAAGGATGTGTCGTCCTCTAATTTCCCCAACGATATAAACGACCACCTACTATCCTACTTTTCACTTCGTAGATTTAGTTGTAACTATTATCCTGTTCAGAACGACCGATTTATTTATTTTCATTTTCCCGATATATGGAGGATTATATCCCTTTCACACCCTCTTTAACTAGTTCTATCCCTTTTCCTCCTTTTGCTTCTAGTTACGCGCTTTCGATGATGGGTGATGTGATTTGATGTGACACGAACGCTGGGGGATAGGATTTACTAATGGTGTACAGTGGCTTACTGGGCAGATAGGACTGATTGAATATGACTAATCTGACACTTATGTGCTGATATGTCCTATGCTTCGGAGCGGCTGCCTTGCTGACGCTTAGCATTGAGCCGTCCGCCATTCCATCTACGGCACACTCAGCGTCTCACCTTGGTTGGGACTCCATTCGCTACCTGCCTGACCTTTCATACAGAGCATAGCATCGGCCGAGTCTTGAAACCGCTCGAATCGCCCTCCGTTGTTTCCAGCTCCACTATACCACCAACTCCTAGAACCAAAGGTGTCACGAAGGATTCTCAAGTCTTGGATATGCGGCATCATTGGTGGATTGGAGGAGAGGGTGATGAAAGGTTCGGTAAAGCTGTGCGGGAGAATGAAGGGGATAGGCAAGTGGAGCTGTGGAGCCAAAGATGCTGGACAGGCAAGCCAAGACTGAATTTTATCGGGTACAAAAGGTAGGTGATTCCTTCAATCGTCCACTGTTGATTATCAGTCTCACTACACCACTCTCATCTCTATCAACTTCTTCGGCATCTTGGTCGTTCACACTCACGTCGCCTCTAGGTTCAGCATTTCAACGTCAACATGACTCATCCTGATGATCGATCCGGGGCGTTGTGAGTCCTTCTGCTGCTTCTAGAGCATTGGCGCTGAGAACTAGATCCAACGATGGCAGAAGCCTTAGCAGAGCGTCTACTCGGTGAGTGAGCATTTGGGGGGGTTGGTTCCCACAGAAGAGAAGTTGAGTCCAAGCTGACCCGGACTGCAGCGGGCGATCCAGTGGCGCAGGCTTCCGCTCTGGGATTTGAGTACGGAGAAATGGCGAGTAAGCAGGCGAAGGAAGTGAAAGAGAAGTGAGTCAACCATCTGCCTATGACACGAAATCGCTGACTGGTGATAGGATCTTCCCGCCTTATCAGTCGAGAGGACAGTTAGGCCTGCCATCACTCACCTCGACCAAAGGCTCCGACCTACAACGTGGACGCTCCCAGTCGAACGATTGCGCTTGCGATGATTGGTTGGTCTCTAGCTCATCACTGACATAAACATAGTCGCTGACGGAATAGCAGTCGGTCTTTCCACTCACCTCAGGAGTCGGTCGGCAGAGCCTCAGAGCGCGTCTTTTTCAATGCGATCCCACAAGTTCCTCGGGAATTGGATAGCAGCGCACAAAAGGCCTCTGAGTTCGAAGGTCTGGGGTCCACGACTCCTGCGGAGACCCTGGGTCCCACAGTGGCCTTCACACGAAGATCTCGCCCGCCCCAAACCACGGCTGGGTCTGCCGCAAGGCATACTACCACTCGAGCCAAGTCAGTCCAGCCGGATCGCTAAATATACTGACGATACAGTCAGAAGAGCTCCAGCACTGCTTTCAATTTCCCTGGCCCTGGAGACGACGCAGATGCCGGAGGCGGAGATAGTGGGGTTTGTGGAGAATGATCAGTAATGGAGGTTGGGCACTACTGCCTGTCATGGTTTGGTGTGCATGTACAGATACAGGAGTCTGTAATGAAAGGTCTAGTGAAGCTGTGCTGATCGATGAAGGGATTCACAGACAGCCAGTGATGGCGATGACGAGGTAGGTAGCGCAGGAGACCTTGCAAAAGGGTGGTTGATATTTATCCTGCCATGGATGCAAACGCAAGCCATAGACCAGGTCTGGGTCTAGATGTATATACCTCTGTCAGCTGTTCATCTCGGCTGCAATTTTACAAAAGCGTTTTTGCGTGTCGCAAGTTGTTTGCAGCTAAATCATCGGACACGATGTTCTGCTACACATATTCCAAGCCTACTATCTCTGACCGTTTTGCTGCTCAGTAGACCAACAGACGCCTTGAGTCACTGTTATGCACTGTCTGACTTATTGATGCAACCGGTGACTTGAGTGATGGGTAATTTATGAATGGATGATTTGGCTTGTTTTTGCCACTCACTGCCACCTTAGAGATTGGAGCCCGCAGGCGTCTCACTGCATAGAGCTCTCTGAAACAGGTGGTTTTATCCTCAGCTTAATTGTAAGTGCGACTAAGATAGGTATAGGTACCTAGTCGCATAAAGTACAACGGCTCTGTACGACGTTGCAATCTGCTTGTAAAGCAGGTCCAGGCGGAGCTAGCACCGGACATTGGCTGGTTTGGCTGATATCAGGGTATCAAGAATATATTCCAGCCTCTCCGCCCTCTCTTGGCATCTGAGATCTAGCTGTATGACCCATGATCACTTTGGAGCAAATCATTCACCACGCCGCTACTGGGCACTCTACATGTCAGTGGCAAGAATGGAGTTGCAATGTTTTCAGTATGAGACAACTCCTTGACACTACATTCATACACAGCTCCACTTATCCCTTACCATTTATTTAAAGGTTGTACAAGGGATACTCCCCTCTTGCGCCTGAGGATAAAGTTGTTTGAGACTACAAGACGGTGATGAAAGGGTTGGTAAAGCTGTGTTGGGCATGAATGGGAATTGGCAGGGATGTGGTGGCGCTACAACCTTTAAAACCTGATCGCTGGACCCGGAGTCCAGCTCACATTATTTATAGCTTAAAGGTACAGTACTATCCTCATGAATGTATCTCTTGTTACCTGGAGTATAACTTCTTGCTACTATTAAGAGTACCCAACAACCCGTCACAACAATATGCAAATCCACTGGCCAGTAAACAAAGGTAGACAAAGGGGTGGTGCACCCAAAGAAGACTGCTCCATGCTTTCCACGGCCATCCAGCAACCTCTGTTTGCGACTGCAGTCCTTTGTTGATCCCAGACACGCTCGTCGAGCTTATGCGGTGCTCTTGAATGAACGGATACACAAAGGGTCCTCTGCAGATATACCATCAATGTGATGTGCTCCACCAGCCGAAGAGCTCAAAGGAGACAGAGCGATTAGGCAGCACCAGAAGACCGCTCCACAGCGCAGCTGAAGTGTATAAATGACTTCTTCCCGACCAACAAGTCTCTTTCCTACATTCATACATCGAGCAACTACACCTCAATCACACCCTCAACTCACTCACATATCGAGCATGCTGTCCACCAGAGATACCTCACAAGTACACTCCAATCCAGCTGAAGTTGCGCCTGGATCAGCTTTCTCTGGAGCCAGGTGGAGGGAGGAGAATAAAGACTGGTGCAGCAGGTACAATATCGGCAATCAATTGTAAGTCCTGTAGTTGGCGACGAAACTATATTTTTGGCTGATGCGGATAAGCAGGAATACTACTGGATTTCGACGACCGCATCAAGTAACAGTCATCCCCCCGACTGTCCCGCCAGCTGGCGAAACTATCCGGTACACGTCAATTGCTCCGACCGATCTGCTGGACCCCGGAGGCACATTTTACACAGTCCCAATCGGAGGATCCAGGTTCGTGCAGATCTCTCTAGGACCTCGTCCCAAAGCGGCCGAGAAGATCAGCCCCGAGAAGGTCAGCTGCACTTGCGGAGCGATTACTCGTACGGCTTTCCCGGGCTACGACCCGACCGAAGCAAACGGCTGCGAGTTGACAAAAGGTGAGAAAGAGCACTGCGAGCGAACTGGCGAAAGGCCTCCGGAATACGAAGTCACGAATTGTCGAGGAAAGTCAAAAAGGATTGCAATGAACGAGATGTACCTCTCCAAACGCGCTGCGATCCTTAGTGGTCACAAAGTGTCTCCAACTTTGCTGTCGCAAGATGACATAAACTTTTTCCATGTCGACGACTTGAACGGAACAAAATTCGGCGACCCGAAGGAGTGGGATCGAGACTCAGAAGACGGAGATCAGAAGGAACGAGGCGAGTCGGTTGATCAGGATCAACGACAGAAGGCAGGGTCACGCAAGGACATTGCTGCCATTCTGGAAGACACCCACAGGATGAGATCGGGCTTCAGCAGAGGGGGGGAAAGGGACGCCAGACAGCAATCCAGTCCTGACAACAACGTGGAACCTTTTTTGAGTGCTACTGGGGAGATGAGGTCGCTTTTCCACGGGGGTGGAGACAATCAATGGTAAGGAGAGGTTTGTCCAAAGGTCGACCGAAGTCAGAATGAGACTGTGTATAGGAACTTGTTTATATTGTTGATTATAGAGAGAACTGGGCTGCAACACACGTGTATTAAGCCAACGAGGATATGAAATATATGTGACATATAGTCATAATCGATGGAAGATGATTTGCCCCTAAATAGCCTCAGGTCGTAGCAGAGACAGCTACCGTCAGTACACAGATCTAGTGGAGATCAGAGAATTGTGGTCCCAAAGAGGTCCAGTCGTTCCATCGCGGGGATTTTGAGTCAGGCTCTTTCTCATTACTGTTCCCGACTTTTTCCAGGTCGAGATGTGTAGCTAGCCATGAATTAGCCACAGGGCTCGATCTGACCTCTGAAACTGCCCATATCTGACCACCCAGCTTTCTGCACCGCTTAGCAACAGGCGGTGGGTCATGCATCCCATGATTCGACCGAACAGACTAACGGTACCCGTAGGACTTTCACAGGACAGCTCACTTTACCCGATCGGTGAACCGTTTCACAAGAACTCCGATTTCGAGCCGGCTTCCAAGGTCTACTGCGATCACGAAACCATCGATCTACTCGAGTCGCCGGGAAAGCCTGTTCCCTGCCCAGGACTCAACGTCGTGACTCTGAAGGACGGTACCAGGGTTGTTGAAACCGACTACGGACCTGTGCCAGTGGAAGAGGCCACATGTTGTACTGTCGATGGAGAAACCCCAACTTCTCAAAGCGTCAGGGGCGGTAGGAACGACGGCGGAGGATCAGCGAGTACTACTAGAGGAGCGAAAAGAGGGAATGAAAGCTTGACCACAGATCGTGTACCTGGAAGGCGGAAGGGGAGAGCCAGGTCATATGTGAGACAGGATGATGCTTCACTCACTCAGACCGGAAGGCATGGGACAGAAGGCAGTCGGACTCGAACAACGGGGTCGAAGAGAATCCGGGAGGTATGAAGGGGATCACGCCTCTGAGCGATGTCGAGGGGGTATGAATGTTGTGTAATAATCCATGTCATGAGAGTTCCTGACAACGAATGACAATCTTGATGTTCCGTGCGTCGAGGTGATATGGTCATTCTCGCTCGAGCGCTGTTGGTACCAGTGAGAGTCTAAGTGGACTGTCAGTCTAGGCTGCGACAAGAAACCGTGAATGGGTCACATCCGACGAACCTATCGTTTCGCGACCGCGGCGCAATATAAGTAGCATGAAAGGGTAAATACAGACTCATGCTAGAAATGAGCAACACACGACCCATTTCATCTCAAGCTCTCTCCGGCATAGACAGGTGGCGGATCACTCTCCCTCCTCGCCTCTCCCCAAGCATGTCCATCCTCCACTCCATCATGTACCTTCTCCATCTCCCCACTAGGTAACGTCTGGACAATAGTAGGAGGCACAACCCCAACATGACTCTCCCCAGGTGGGACAGGTAATCTCCTTGAACTTGATCCCTCATCGTCTCCCGACATCCTAGGTTTCGCACCCCTCCTAAATGCAGCTGCTGAGATCTTGCCCCCTCCTGTCCTGGATGATCCACCGAACATACTTGCGGAAGTCGGTGAACTTGGGGTCATTGGTGTTGGCGAGTCTCGTCCTGAGGGGACGGGGATCGGCATGGGTGGAGGAGGAGGTGGTGGAGCGGTAGTTGCGTTCTCATCGATAGTGGGTGGAATAACGTAATCTTTCTCCATCTCTTCTAATTGTTGGAGCTGATTAATTGGGTCGGCATCCAATTCTTCCATTGGTGTGTAGAAACCTTCTGCTGGAGTGGCGCCTCGAGAGTTGGTCATGAATGCCGCATTGGGTGGTGCGAGTTCACTGAGTTCCGAGGGAGAAGGTGCGGATCGATCTTCAACAGGTGGAGCGAGGTCGACTGGAGCGCCCAGGGAGCCATGTGCCGTTTCGGTCGGGGACATGACATGTGCGGGATCGGATCCGTTTGTGTCGATAACAGCAGTTTCTCGGTTCACACTCAATGGTTCCCATGATGAAGCGGTAGCTGGCGGGTAGGCGGAATCGTGTCCATTACCATTAGGATATTCGGTAATAGGCGTAGCTTGACTTTGTTCCTGCCAAGCAGCAGAGTCTATTTGCCTCTGCTGTTCATACTCGTAATCATGCCCTTGTTGCTGTTCCCGCTGACTATGCGCATGCAGAGCCTCCTCGGTTGGGCCTTGCCATACGACCTGATTTCCACCCGATGCACCTCCGTAGCTTTCCTGTTGACCTCCGAATTCTTTGTATCGGTCTTGATCAGCTTCGTAGCCTCCGTAAGGGTTTTCGTCGAGTCCGTAGGCTGTATCGCGATTCTTGCCTTTTGCTTCGGGCGAAGCGACGTTTCCGGGGTAATTTGCGAATTCCTCGGCTGCTACTACTCGCTCTTGCTGGATTGGTGGGGTCGAGAGGGGTGCTGTGTGTTGGTTGTGTGCTGCTCCGGGTGGTTTGGGTGCACTGTTGGCAGCGTGGAACTGTACTCCGGCGAGCTGGGCATCAGCTTGGTTTTGACGAAGTCAGGGAAGCTTACACATCGCGTAGCTTCATTCGCAGCGTTGGCGGTCTTTTCGTAGCCATTATATGGTGCTCGGCCATAGCCTGGCGGTGTCTCCTCAAGTGGGACCTCCTCCAGTAGCAATTTACCGAGCTCTCCGATGATGCACATCTTTTCTCCGAGCTCCTCCATTCCTCCGAATTTGAGCGATAAAGCCTCTTTCAGCATCCTACTCATTAGCTCAGTCCGATCAAGACCCGAAAGCTGACTTGCTGTCGCTTAAAGTCCCCGAGTTTAGACTCCTCCATGACGATCTCTGTATCCATACTCCTCATTTCCTGCCTCAGTTTCTCGAGCAGGTCCGTCTGACCAGGTAGGCCCTTATTCTCAGGACCCATTTTAGCCAACTTCTTCTCTGCGCTTTCCGCCTTTGCGCCAGTTGACCGACGTCTTCTCCTCAAATCGTCCAGGGTTTCTTCTCTTTCTCGTATACGTTTATAGGATATTCGCATTTTCGCTTGATGGCCTGCGAAGACGTCCAATGCGGATGAGAGGTGATTGAGGAGAGTGGATGATTGGGTGAGGATGTCTTGAAGGTCGGGGCCTTCAGAAGTTCCAAAGGCAGGTAATGCGTCTGCTGCTTTGGAGGTTTCTGCTCGTCAGCCATCATCACGAGCAGACAGAATGGACGTACCCGCAGATAAACGCTCGGTAGCGGTCAATACGCTCTTCTCGGTCGAGATCACACTATCATCAGTCCATCCATTATTTCACCTGGCGGACTCGACTCACTCTTGCAACTGCCTCAAATCCTGATTCCCTAGCCCAGGAATCAATCTCTGATGAGCAATCCTCTTTCCAATATTCAATCCACCACTTCCACTGCCCTTCTCTCCCCCTGGACCGAAATCATCATCCCCACTTCCACCTCCTGATGAAAAGAATCGACCATGAGTTGGACCTGTCCCTGTCGGTGATGCTGGTGTCTTGTCGGATTTCCTGCCGAATGGAATTGTGAATTTGCCTGATGTATTTCTCATACTCATTGCTGTGAATGAGTGGCGAGTGCGGTGTGCTGTGTCTATATATATGTGGAGTACTCTTGTACTTCTGCCTGCGCAAAAGCGGTAGTATGACGGTGTCGGCACCGCCACTAACGCCAAGAAGCCTCATGCATACTTTTACTGATACCGGAGATATCCGACACAAAGGATAGGCGCCAAAGAGGCACAGACTGGTTAGGTGTGCTAGATAACCTTCTTTGTGACGTCTAACCGTAAACGTGCGTTAATTACTTTGTCTTTTATCAAGTTGTACATCTAAATTATAGTATATAGCAATGCCTACAGAGGTAAGCTGGCTCGGGATCAAGCAGCTATACAATAGCTAATGACAGACAACACCCCTCAACGGCAACGACCAGCCAGAATCATCGTTCAAAAAGATGACCGACGCTTTCTTCCAGCCGCAAGTCATATCATGTCTATATCTGGTGACCTAGTACTGACAGGCAGATTTTCATCCGGGGCATTGAGTAAACTACCAAATAAAGGCGAGGGTTCGAGGACAAAAGCAAAGAGGGCAGACCGTATACCCGACGAGTAAGTGTACCCATTTTACAGCAGCTAACATTAGACCTGCATCGGAATATCATTCCATAAACAACTCCACGGTCAGAGTTAGAGTACCGAGTAAGCTCAAGCGCACGTATTCGTGGGCCAAAGCTGACCATCAGAAAAGATCGCTACACCCGTCAAGGTCGAGGCTAAAGTATGGTTCGCAAATGAACGTACCTACATCTCGTATCTATCAATGGGTCTACTCCTATCCACAATCTCATCAGGTCTATTGTTCGGTGCAAGGGACGGAACAGCGAGATATTTCGCTATCGCCTATGCGGCCGTGTAAGTACACTTACTTTCCACGATTCAAGACTAATGATAGATCCGCTGCTGTCTTGATTTACGGTTATGTCCTTTACCAGCGTCGGTTGACCATGATCTCCGCCAGGGATTCTGGTAATTTCGGTACGTCCCCACCATCGTGTGTGAATGGCAAGGCTGATCTTCAGATACTCTTCTTGGACCTTTACTCATTTGTGCGGCGCTATTCATTGCTATCTTGGCCAACTTCATCTTCCGATTGAGGGAATCCCATAAACATACCGGTATCAACCCCATGTCATTCCAGAATGCATGGTACGAGGCTGGAGTCAAGAGTTCGTGGGTTGGCAAATAGTGGGACCTAGGCGTGAGCGAGACAAGGTACAGTCGCTAGACCATTGGGTTGTCACATGCATGATTTACAATCGAGTATGATCAGCAGAGGCCCAATGAGGTCAATGCCTACGCACCCTACCCGTGCTCACACCCAGCTGACGTATATGTATATTTATATCGTACCATCTCACCTTAGTATGTTGTGTTTCACAAGGACAGCAACGCCACCCGCCTTCCCTCATTCCTTTCTTTGTCAGCATAGGTTCAACAGACCTTTCAACTTGGCTACTGTGCGACGCTGGTCAGTTTGCTATGCGCAAACCCCAAGGATCCCTTGTGCGATATGCTCATCTCGTCAGTGGGAGCACGGTGGAGCGCTTCATGAAACGGAAGTTAGTGACAGTCATCTGAGCCTCACGCACACATTCATCGCATACGCACTAGCTAATTCTCGAACCTAAAACATGACATATTTTTCATCCATACAATCCTAAGCAGTAGTTCCAGTCTCCTTGTAGGCCTGTCCATCAGTTCTATTCACCATAGTAAGGATATACTCACGCTCATCTCAGCATCCAACTCCTCAGCAGTCTTGGGCTTGGGTCGGGCAGTCCTGGGCTTTCCACCTCCTCGTCCACCTCGGCCTCGGGCGGCTCCGGCGGGCGTACCGTTACGAGCTGGTGCGGGTGCTGCGACTCTGGAAGCGAGGGATTGGAGCTGGGAAGGGTCGAGGGCGATTTCAACCTTCATAGGTCGTTCTGTTGGGTGAAGCGCGTAGAGGGTCGGTAGTATTCGTGGATAGGGGGTGTAGTGATCGTAGATAATGGGTAGAGTGATGGCAAGAAGTGGTCGAGAGTGATTGTTGTCGGATAGATGATGTAGTATGGTGGCATTAATGGCGTTGAAGGTGTAGGAGGTGTGAAATTAGGCGTAGGTATAGAGGTGTTGATAGTAAAGTGTCGTGAAATAGAATGTAGTGTTGTAGATTAGGAAGAAGCGATAGCGTCAGTGCCATTCGCTAACGGTTGGTTGCCAAGTCCGAATATTCGAGAAACGAGAGAGGAAAAGAGCGAGCGAGTCCGATGACCCCAACGGGACCACGTTGTAGTCCCCAGACCACAGACTTTTCTCAAGTCTCCATCAGACGGAAGCCATGTCGCGTCGATACCCATTCGACAGTCGCGGTCGTTCTGTGCAATATATCACTCGCTTCGCGAGGCTTCTTGCGAGGTTGGAGGAATCACCCAGTCCTATACCT
>Ga0308160_10007823_pt1 | contig 10510 bp, 11 predicted proteins | sample PhyFR1_FD_201036 | JGI IMG/M metagenome (GOLD analysis project Ga0308160, IMG submission 201036) | Phyllosphere microbial communities from UC Gill Tract Community Farm, Albany, California, United States - DLSLF.R1 | ecosystem: Host-associated > Plants > Phyllosphere > Unclassified | place: USA...
AGAGCGGAAGGCAAACGCAGGGGAGAGGAGCGCTGTCGGGCAACATTTCTTGCAACTTTCGGATCACTTGTACAGCATCCCGGTCCTGCCACGAGGCATCAAGCTCGAAAGCTCCTGAACGATTTCCCCTTCGCCGCTGTGGCATTGTTCCGGTCCATTGAGGCGGAAGGTTTTGATGAACAGACGAACGGGGACCCTGAACCCGGCGAAGTCCCTTTTTTTGTCAAAGGCACATGCGTAATCCAACCTGTTATTAGCAAACGGTATGTCCGAGATAGTTATGGTTCTGCAGGTCTTGTCTTCAACGCTAACGCTCGTCTGATCTGTGCACGAAGGAGAGATTTGGCTAGTCTGTGTGGCCGTGTGACTCGGATCTTCACCAAACAGATGAAGGAAGCCCTCGAAGTCCTGAAAAGGTCGCCTGAGCGTGAGTCCTATCAGCCGGGTGCTTGATTACCGCTACATTAACTCTGATGATGCGCTTTAGTCGCGGTACTCGCTGGCACAGCGATCCAGAACGTATCCCTGAACCGAGTTCGCAAGAAGAGGGGGTCTGTTAGAGTCACAGCAATCCGAGAAAAAAACCCTTTACGAAAAGCGGCACTGCAATCCACTCTGCCCTTCAAATACAGATATCCGTCCATCACGAAGAGAAGGCAAAGGCACGCAAAGTACCGGAACGTCCTCTCGAAATTGGCAAGTCCACCGATACCACTGATGTTAGCGAAATCCTTAGGGCTGATCTCTCATCGGCAAGCCTACAGAGAATCCCATCTTCGATCAAATAGACTTGACGTGTCGAAGCAATGTGTTTGGAATGGTTTATCCGTAGCATTTCTCTAACATGAATGAAGAACATCGTACAGCTAGTGATCAAGCGTTGTGAAGAACATCAAATATTCGATTTGTCTACCTGAACATGACTCGCTATCGATGCTGATCACAGCATTCCGATGCGCTTGAAAGAAAGGCCGAAGCCGAAAATGGCGCCCTGCAAATGTTGTTCCAGTCAGCGTTCACGTGGCGGAAATCAACAGAGAGAGGCGAGACTTATCCCCAGTACACTGCCTGGGGTATCTAAAAATGCAACAGTCAACCCGTTCAAGCATGAGTGTTCGCTAATGACTTACCCGTTCCGTGGACATCTTGCGATAAGTAGCCGGGGCTAGGGCGATTCGGACACATGGGAGGACTTAGCAAGAGCTCACCGAATGCAGATTGCATAGTAAGCGATGGCCAATGGTCGATTTGCCCCAATTTCCACGCAGTATCGAAATCCAGAAGGATTTTAACCGCTAGTTCAACCGCCACGAGACAAGCCCATGACAGGACCTATTTGGACCCCGCCGGCATGCCCGGTCAAGGACACTCCAGTCGTTAAGAGAACACGCCAAACAATGCGGGTAATCAATTAAGAAAACACCGAACAAAGTGGGAACTCAAGGTTCGGGGCCGAGTGCAGCTTGTTCCCTGTATCTTGTTTATCTTGCTGATGCTGTGACATGTGACCGATCGAATCAGCATGTTGTGCGGCATGCTATTACAGGCTGAACATGACTCACCATCTCGGTATTGCTACCATCTGGACGCTACAAGACGGCGCGGTCTGCCATGAGGAACGAAGGGTACCGATGTCAACGATCGGCGTTCCTTATTCGTTAGTCTATACTCACATCGCGTTGTGACCATATGCTCAGTCAACAAGGTGGCGTCGTGCTAAGTCAAGTTTCGTCTCGCTAGTCATAGTGATGAGAGGAGGAGTCCGATTGATGCAAAGGCGTAAACTGAATACTGCAGAGAGGTATAGATCAGCGCGAGAGGCCAGCTTAAGCAAGTCAAGAGGATGCGCAAGAGCAGGTCGGGAGGAGCTCGCCGTGGTAGTATGATGCAGCAAGAGCTCCTGCCCAACTTGGTCTTGGGGGGATGCGAGGTAGAAAAGGGCTGAGCAGACGAGAGGGGCCCGCCGTGGAGGATAGGTATGGGGCAAGGGTCCATCCCGAATGCTCATTGCCCGAATTCGGAGGTCACATGGTGACCACCTTTATTCAAGACCGAAATGGTTGGATGAGCCCCAGATCCCGCTGTCAGTTTGACATAAGCCATGTCGACGAGTCCTACTATCTAAGCTAAGCCTTCGATATGGACATTGGACCCCGGTCGGCATGCCAACAAAGGACACTCCAAGTAGTTAAGACAACACAAGGAAGTCAAGGTAAGGGACATAAGCGGTGCAAGCACCTCTTCTCCACAATCCTGATTATCTCGCTCGGCCTGTATACGATCGTTGGCGAATCAGTATCTATATAGCCGAACACAACGTTGTTCTGTTGACTTACCACCTTAGCATCGCTGCCATTGGATCGCCGACAAGACATCGCGGCTATGTGTGAGGTCGAGAGGCGTCAGTGTCCGACAGTCGAAATTGACGGTGGCCCGCAAGAACGGACGAGTACTCACCTCGCGGTCTAAATTTCCGAAGGCATTGCTGCTCACTGTAAGGTAATATCATCGTTATGTGCGAGTTACTAGCTTGCTTTCGGCCTTTTGGCGACGTTTCGCTGATGCTGGTGATACGAGAGTGCAGGAAGAACAGTTCAATTCGAGAGGCGAGCGAGTATCGACATGCATGCTCCAGCAGAGGCGAGGCGACGGAGCGGATGAGCGAAAAACTGCTGTCTGGCGCATCGCTTTCTCACGCGTGTGCGCTTCAATTTGGGTCGTAGGTTCGGGACGCTTCGCCGATAGCCCCGACGAGTTGAGGTGCACCCATGCGAGACCCATCCAGCGTGCGCAGTGAACGTAGATGAGATGGCGCGGCCTTTATGCTTCATGGTAAACCATAAAGGCTTGCTTAGGCTTGACTGACCCGTCCGAGTGTCACTTAGTATGTCCCCACTGAGAAAACTGCTCAAGTCTTGGTAGCTAGTAAGGGTTGCTTCCTGGACCGATGATGTGGCTGTCTCTTTGGTTTTCGCTGTTGCTTGGAGTTTCGGCCGATGTCGGATTTATGAAAGTGCTTTCTCCATTCCTATATTTTCCGGCCCGTTGGGAGACGACCCGAATATTCGTGATGGTGTTTCATAGGTGCCCCTTGCCGACGATGGAAATCCTCGGCATCGAGTGGCTCGCAAGCGATCAAACACGTTGCCGAGGTCGGGCAGAACACGTCGCGCAGATCCGGGCGATCAAAGCCATCAAATCCGTGATGAGACGCGCAACCTGGTCTTGATATCCTCATGTGTAACAAGCATAGACTTGGCCGCTTACGAGGTAGAAGTGGTATACCTTGGACGATGTATGGCTATGTTCACGATTTGGACATTCGGATCGGACGAGCCTGGAGCGGGCCACAAGCGATCGAGGATGATTTGACCTAGTGAAATTTGCGCGGGACCTACGCAACTACTTCTCAATGTGACTGCAGATAACCAATATGATGCGTATGAGATCCGATGCGAGTCTCCAGCTTGACCGCATGTTCGAAAGTGTCTTATGCTGTTGCTGATTACTAGCTCTTGTGGGCATTATCGGATCTGTTGATCGGCTGATATCGAGACCGCGCTGGTCAATCGGGATGAATGACCCCGCTCCTAGATGCTTCCCCCTATCCCTCCATGTTCTCGACTGCGCCTGCTTGATTCTGCTACCCTGAAGAGATCCAATGACCCATAGCCAGATGGCGCATCCCGGTAACAGATTATTGTGTCTGCCCATTCATCTAGCGCACGAGTTTTGCGTGGTCGTATCCAACAAATTATCCAGAAGGGGATGATTGCAGCAATTGAAGGTCGTAGAAGGCCCTCCTCAGACCACGGGGCATGAAAGTGTATCTTTGCCAATATTGGAGCGCTTGGACATGTTCAGAAATTTGCCCACCAATTGGACGGAGGACTGGAGATTCTCGGTTTGCCTTCAAAACTTCAGATCCTTGGGCACGATGTCAATTAGACTGTGAAATGACGCTATTATTGAAATGCCGGAGAGTTTGGCGGCACAATCAGCGACGATGACAGAAATGGTACTCATTCAATGCAGACAAGCAGCATTGCAATTGAGCAGGTCATGCATGCTGGAACATGGACACAACGGGTGAATGGTGTTCACGGGCATTCGCACGCGTTCGAGGAAAAGCGCTGCTCCCGCCCCCCTGCTCGTTCATTGGCCGCCGCACGACTTTGGCTGACCAGACCAAAGCTAATTCTCGTTTACCCATTACCTTCAAGTCCTGCAGTTCTGCTCTCAATAGCCAGTCTCCAAGTAAAGACGATCATCTCCCAATTATGCATAAAGGCTTAATAGCTTCTATTGACCTAGTCTCGTCGGCCCAATCCGCGTGTACAAAGAAAGAAAATACATCAATAGCACTGCGGAGCACAAACATACTCTGCGAATCTTTCAAATGAGATTTCAGATCCGCTCACAGAAATCACGACTCGTTTCGTCGTTGTCAACGACGAAACACACGTAGTGGTAACCGAGCGACGGCCCTCGGACGTGACGGAAGCCGCCTCGTGTTTCAGCACTTTTTGAAGCGATTCGCTTGCGAGCCGGTGCGCCTCGTTTCCCCTCGATCACTATACACGGCCGACATGGACTCAGGGCTCCTCCAAGACTTCCCAGCCATGCAGGCGTCATTGTTACGAACCTCTCTGATCGTTCGGGAGATGTATGGGACACATCTGGCCAGAAGAGCAAGCTTCATCACCTAGCGACGCGTGAGAAAGTCGAGCAACAATTTTGGTGTTTCCCCGGACCGAAAGCGGCGATCGCATTTCTGATCCATCGTAAGTCATCCTTTGAATCTTTTGTTCTCCTTGTTTCGGATCAAAGGAATCGCCGAAATGCTGACGTCCGATTTCAAATGTGACGTTGCCTTTCTTTATAAAGAAGCACCAGGATAGGTCGCGTCACAGGCCGAAGGATGGCCGACTCTGCTTGTTCACCCGAAATTTCTCCCTTTGCATACAATCGATAAACATATACATATATCTAAACATTGGCCAAAAGATCCAGGGGAACTTCGTTCTGCTATCGTATAATCGGACGACTCGTTTCATTCTCGCACGCTTGACGATGGGCTGATTCACGGTACGTCGTTGTCGTTTTGCTTCCGCCGCAGCCGCAGCCGTTCACCCATTCCATGCTGATGTTTCCCCATCCATGCTGATGTCTCCCCATTTCATTTCATCAACCTCGCCAACATCACCGCGCCAACATCGCATCGACCCCGCATGACCCACGACATATGGACCTACGCATCAACATGTCGTCCTCTTCTTCGTCTTCGTCCCCTCCGGCCTCTCCTTCCCCCACCGCCTCATCTCCCGCTACCTCATTGCCCTCGCCTGTCCCTAGCCTGGTCCTCGGATTAGGAACTCCTAGTCCCAGATCTAGTCCCTGCCCCAGCCCACGCCGCTGCCCTCAGCCCTACGAGCCCAACGACGATATCGAGAGGGACGACATTCGCGACGATATCGAGAGGGATGACATCCGCAGCAACGAAAGTGAGGAGTCTGCCCGGCAAATCAGCAGGTTCACCCCGCAGGAACAACAAATCAGGAGAGACGCAGTCAGGAGGAGACAACAGCGAAGCAGACGTCAAACAGTTAGTTTATTCTCTCTCGTCCTTCGCGTTCGCGCCTCTGTGTTCCCATTCCTAACTCCTCTTGAATCCTCAACTCCTCTCGACATAGTACTTGACCCAAGGACGCGGAAGAAGGCCTCCTCCAAGGCGCAGAGCAGCGAACCTGCAAGATATCGATCGATTGAGTACAGTTTCTCGAAGAGTTCAGCTCTCGATGAATTTCGACATGTCTCCCACGCCAAGCCACGGTCTGCAAAACACCCTCGTTGACGACCAGCAAGTTCAGGAAGAGGGTCTCGAGATTCAAGAGGCGACCCAATTGCAGCTTTCTGACGATCACGACGATCAAGATCGAATTGATCAGGGCTTCGCTGCGTTAGTCGCCCACTTCGCGCCGGCTGAAGCGAGTGCTGCTCCTCGTTGGGACGTTTCCGAGGTCGTTGAGGTCGAGAGAGAGGGATTTGACGAGATCGAGGGATTTGATGATGAGGAGATGGAGGAATTTGTTTATGGATTTATCGATGGATTTGTTTGTGGATTTGTTTATGGATCTGGTGACGAGATGGAGGGACCTGAGCATGTAAGCTATCTCTGGTCGCTTGTTCGACAAGCGCAAACGCTCACCTCGCCTCCTCCTCCTTGCTCTCGATGGTAGCAGTGATTATGGGACTTCCGTATCTTCGTATGGGTCAGAGTGGGTATTTATATTTGGGATCAAATCGACCAGATTGTTAAATCAAAATGATGTACATTATGTGTCTGTATACAAATATATCTCCGCGTGCGTATATACCTACGTTGGACGATTTACATCTTGCCTCTTCTTCGTCCCGTTCATCCGCTTCGTCCCCGCCGCCGTCTTCCTCCTCGGCCTCTTCGTCCTCATCGTCCTCATCTTCGTCGTCCGCTCCGTCTACTCCTTGTCCCACCTCATTGCCTGTCCCTAGCCTCCCCAAGTCTCTCCTCAAACCCGTTACCGAGAACAAGAGCAGCAGCGATAGTGATTTGGAGGAAACTCGACAGGCCCAACCGGCTCTGGGTGAAAAATTGATGAGAGCAAAAGCAAAAGCAAAAGCGCTCAGAGTAAGCTTGTAGAGTCGTACAATCAATGCTATTGCTTACACGCTTGCCTTCACTTACACTCTTCTTGCCTTTGCTTACACCCTTGCCTTAAATTTAGATCCGGAATGAGAAGCAACGCTTGGCAGCACGGCGACGTCGTCAAGACAAGCCGAAAGTAGCGGCGAAAGTGGAACCGAACAGCTCGAGTCAGGCGGCCCAAAGTCGTCCAAGCACGGTCGCGCGTCTCGGGTTCGAAATTGGATTGTCTTTGGGGATTGGCATGGACATTCGCACTCCAAGTCTTGTCAGTATTTGGTGTTCATTCCTAGCACGTTTTTCGACTCGATTTAGTCAGCCCTAAATCGCGGCCTAAATCGACGATTCGATTCGAGATTGAACTTTCGCAAAAGGCTAAGTCTTTCCGTTCCTCTTATAGGGCCTAAACCAAACTCTGCTCCCTCCGACTGCAATTCTCTCTCCTCCCCATATCATTGATATTGACGACTACGAGCTCGAAACAGAGGCTGAGGAAGACGACGCCGTAGACGCTATATTCGCCGTCGCCCCCGGAGAAGAAGAAGTTTTCATGCCGGTTCCTGACGAGGAGGAAGAAGAGGAAGAAGCGTACGTCGGGAAAGGGAAAGGGAGAGGTAAAGGCAATCGCCCTGAGGTATGTCACTTAATCTTATTGAGAAAGCTCGTAAACTTGAGAAAGCTCGTAAACTTGAGAAAGCTCGTAAACTTATTCTTGCTTCATAGTGATTCATGAGAGCGAAGCGGACGGAGATCAATGGCCTAATCAGCAGTCTGAGGCCGAAAATGTACAATATTTTTTCGTATAGAATGATGTCTCTTCGTGCGTAAACCTACGCCTGACCGGGCCAGTACGTTTTCACCTAAAAGCCTTAGGTTGGACGATTGAGATCTTGCCTCCCCCGTGACCGGCTCCTCTGAGTTTTGCCCACCGTCAATCTCTGGATCGAATTTACGACATCGTCACCCGCTTCTGCTACTCTCGGAAGGCCAAGACCACTGCCAGATGTGGGAGGAGTATCGTATGCAGATCGGGGCCGCCGTGGGACGGACGTCGCCCGGCTGGAAGTCTGAGAATCGATTCTAGCACCGATGTGCTCCTTGCTGGAGGAGCGAGCGTCTCGGCTCCGGTCGCGCGACTGTGCATTTCCAGGTACATGTAATTCTCGTCGTCCACGACTTAGGCTTCTCATGTCACTAGAAGGGGAAACGCTGAGACTGCGCTCGTCCTGTTGGTTGATGCTCCTCGCTCTGCTTCGGCTTCGACTGCGGGATTTGACGTGCCGCCACCCTTGAAGAGCGTCGGATTCGGCCAGCTGTTTGATGGTCCATCGCTTAGTCTTGTCCCCCTCAAGACACCCGAGCAAGCATCCGAGCCACTCAGACCCCAAGTGAGAAGGAATTATCCAATCACCACGAAGGATTTTCATCTGCAACCGCGGGTCGAAAGTGTCCACGAAAGGAAGCCTAGAGGTGAGTAGCGCGTGTAGTATGATACCGAGTGCCCAGACGTCTTGAGCCAGGGAGGGACCAGAGGGAGGAGCCGACAAGATTTCGGGAGGGGCATAGGGGAGTGAAGCAGACGGGAATGACTTGTTGTTCGGTACCTTTTCACCCCATCTTCCGGCTGGTGAAGGGGAGTGTCGCGCTCCAGCCCGCCTGCCTTCGACAAAGCCCGACTGTGAATGATGAGGTGCGTGCTGGTAGTCCGAAGGGAACCCCGTCATTTGACGGTAACGCGATCGAGAACGCGAAGTCGCCGCCCGAGAACGATCCCGCGATGCGGGTCTGCTTTCGATTATTACTCGTTTGCCTTCCGACCTGCCTCGAGCGCGTCCTTCGTCATCTTCCGTTTCACCTTCCTGGCTCGGCTTGCCCAGCTTTTGAGCCAATCCGAAGTCACAAACGCAAATGCTTCCATCGTGTCCGACCAGAAAGTTGTCAAGCTTGAGATCACCGTGTAGCATTCCTCCTTCAAAGCCGTCGTAGCCTAGATGCAGAGCTTGCACGGCGGCCACGACGCCCGGAAACCAGCGTCTCGCCGTCTCTTCGCTACCACCATCTCGGCGTACCACGTCGAGGAGTGAACCGCCCGCCATGTACGGAGAGAAGAGATAGGTAGCATATCCGTCAGGGTCGCGGTACGTCTCGAGCAGCGGTAGTATGCGTGGATGCCTCGGCAAGCTCTTCCAAAGCTCCAACTCTAGCTCGAAATTCTCTAACGAGCCCGATGTATCGCTCAGATCGTCCCGCTTAACAATTTTGCAAGAGAATTTCTCGCCAGTCTCATCGTCGGTCGCCAGTCTGACGGTAGAAAAGCCTCCTCGACCGATGATTTTGCCGAGCGTATATCCCAACACCTTGGATCCTTTGGCGTCCGGTGCGGAGGACGTGGTCGATACAGCACTCGACATCTCATCAGCAGCCATGGCGGTAGTCGAAGGATTCAACGAGAAGGATCGGTAGGGCGAGATGGAACGTCCCTGAAATAGTGCTCCACTTTGGGCATTGCTCGGGGTCAATTTTGACGGGTACCCAAATCGATCCTGGGGAGAAGCGCTGAGATTCCGTTCCTTGCTCCGCTCATTTGAAGCCTGACGAGCTACTCTTCCCACGCTACTCTCGCCGATACGTCCACCCCATCCAACTTCGCTTTTCATGCTGCCGCCCCTTCTCAGAGTTCCCGTTCCAGCTGCTGAGAGGGTTGGCGAAGAAAAGTTTGACAGAAAGGCAGAGGCAGGCGAGAATGGCTCGCCTCCCTTTGTTGTATCTGCGACTCTAGATTCTTCTCCACCTCGCATGCTAGATAATGCTTCCATGAGCGATCCTTCTTGTTGCCTCGATATTCTGGCAGGAGTAGCCGGTGTTTGGTCTCGCTGTTCCCGGACACCCGCCCATCTGGAAGCCCAAAACGAAGCGTGGCTCTCGTCTCCCGCAGTGACAGACTCTAGCTCAGGGTCTCGACGAATAGGGGAGACAGGCTGAGCCGAAGGTCCCGGGAGATCTTCCATCTCGCTTGGAGCAGAGGTCGATAGAAGATGGGCGCTATTGTAACCCGTAGGAGGACTGGAAGTGTAGCTGTTGGAGGCCGAAGCGGCATGGTAGGAGAATAGAGGATGTGAAGCGATGTGATCGGGAATGAGATTCGCCATTTCAACTTTGTTCACGGGCGATGTAGGTAAGGACCAAAGGTCCGCTTGAGACCGACCCTCGCTGTATGGAGACTGTAATTCTTGCAGAGGCTCCGGTTCGACCGTTCCGTGACCGTGCCCTAGCCAATCGCTAGCACTCAGGATCCGATTCATCCTCGGAGGAGGTTCCGGCTTCCACCTGTCTTCATCCTCAACAATCTCTTTTCCTGCGCCGTACTGATAGCCGCTTCCAAGTGTCTGCTCGCCAGCAGGAGACGAAAGGCGATGGAATGAATGGGATCCCGAAAGGGATCCCGAGGGAATCGGGATAGACGGGAGCGGGAACACAGGAATAGGAGTAGCCATCTGCCTCGCCTAGGTTTATTGCTATTGTGAGGACGTAGGCGAATTGTGAGGATGCTATCGGCGTAGTAGCGCTAATTACGACTTGATTTGTATGGTTTGCGACCTCTTGTGGATCAGTGTCCCGACTGGTCCATCAAGTCAACAAAGGTCCATTTAAGCTTCCTCGTATACCCTCTTCAAACATGTGCGGTATAAACGTTATAACGTTGCGGCTTTCATCCTGTCTTTGCTGGTGTATTGGTAACATTGGCGCTTGTCAGACCAACTAGGTGCAACGCGCGCCCGCGCTGGGTTCGATTCCCAGGCAGAGAGTGATTCTTTTTGCGTCGTGGTA
>Ga0308160_10007824_pt1 | contig 10510 bp, 9 predicted proteins | sample PhyFR1_FD_201036 | JGI IMG/M metagenome (GOLD analysis project Ga0308160, IMG submission 201036) | Phyllosphere microbial communities from UC Gill Tract Community Farm, Albany, California, United States - DLSLF.R1 | ecosystem: Host-associated > Plants > Phyllosphere > Unclassified | place: USA...
GACACGTCAGCTATTTGCCACTGCCAGGCCGGCCGCCACGCCCGACGCCCAGGCCCACTGGAAGTTGTAGCCGCCGAGCCAGCCGGTCACGTCCACCGTCTCGCCAATGAAGTACAGTCCGGGGACTTTGCTGGCCATCATCGTCTGTTGCGACAACTCTTTCGTGTCGACGCCGCCAAGGGTTACCTCGGCCTTGCGGTACCCTTCCGAGCCGGTCGGCACGATGGCCCAGCGGTTGATGGCGTCGCCCAGCTTGCGCAGTTTCGCATCGGCCATGTCCGGCAGGCGCGCGGCCAGGTCGAAACCGTTGGCCGTGAGCAAGCCTTCGGCCAGACGCGCCGGCAGCCATTGCGACAGCACATTGCCCAGCTGTTTTTTCTCGGTTTTCTTCAGGCCGATCAGCGTGTCCGCGACGTCCATCTCGGGCAGCAGGTCGATCATGATCGGCGTGCCCGGCTGCCAGTAACTGGAGATCTGCAGGATCGCCGGGCCGGACAGGCCGCGGTGAGTAAATAACAGGTCTTCGCGGAAATGGCCGCCAGGTGCGCCCTTTGCGCCCTTGCCTTTCGCGCTGCCGGTGCTGACCTCGACTTCCAGCGCGATCCCGGCCAGCGGCACGAACGGCTCCCAACTGGGGCCGTCGAAGGTCAGCGGCACCAGGCCGGGACGGGGCTCGACGAGCTTCAGGCCGAACTGCTTCGCGATGCGGTAGCCGAGGTCGGTCGCACCGATCTTGGGGATCGACAGGCCGCCGGTGGCGACCACGACACTGTCGACCAGCAGTTCGCCGTCTTCGAGCGCGATCGTGAAACCGGCGTCGCGCTGCTCCAGGCCATTGACCTTGCACGGCATGCGCCACTCCACCCCGCCCAGATCGCATTCGGCGCGCAGCATCGCGATAATCTGCTCGGCCGAATCGTTGCAGAACAACTGGCCCTTGTGCTTTTCGTGGTGGGCGATGCGGTATTTCTTCACCAGCGCCAGGAAATCCTGGGCCGTGTAGCGCGACAGCGCGCTCTTGCAGAAATGGGGATTCTGCGACAGGTAGTGTTGCGGGGCCGCATGGATATTCGTGAAATTGCAGCGCCCCCCGCCCGAGATGCGGATCTTCTCGGCCAGCTTGCCGGCGTGGTCGACCAGCACCACGCGCTTGCCGGCCTGGGCCGCCACGACCGCGCACATCATCCCGGCCGCGCCCGCGCCGATTACCGCTACATCGTATTGTTTTGCCATGCCCACTGCTTCCTGCCGTCAATCGAACCCGCCATTGTAAACCCAGTGGCGGGCCCGGGCCATCAGGGCAGTTCGGGCGGCAGGCTGCGCGCGCGGATCTTGCGCGACACTTCCACGCAGTAAGCGACCTGGGTCGCGATCGACGCCGGCACCGGCACTTCGCCGCGCAGCGCGGCGCCGATCCAGGCCGCGGTGGTGGCCGCGTCGCGCCCGTCGGGCACCTCGGACATCTCGTCGGTCGGCGCGTCGCGCTCGACCAGCAAGGCGCGCTGGCCGGCGTGGAACCAGTCGATGCGCTGGGCGCGGTGCGGATGGGCCACGGTCTCGCCCTCGGTGCCGCGCATCAGGAAGGCGTCGCCGCGCGTGGCGCTGTCGACGCCCTCGAAGAACTGGCCCAGCGTCTCCAGGTATTCGGGATGCGTGTACGAGACCAGCCGCAGCGCCGGGCCGTCGAAGGGCTGCAGGATCTTGACCAGCGTATGGGTCGAGTTGCGCACGCCCAGCACGCGCCGCAGCGCCAGCAGTCTCGCCATCCGCGGCGCCAGGTACTCGATCGGCATGAAGGCCGGCCGCAGGTGGGTGAATTCGTTCTGCACCTCGGCCGCGGTGGTGGCCTCGGTCAGGCCCAGCTCGCCCAGGATCTCGGCCGTGGTGATGCGGCCCGGATCGTTGCGTACGCCGTGCACCAGCGTCGGCACGCCTTCGCGCGCCAGCAGCAGCGCCAGCAGCGGGGTCAGGTTGGCCAGCTTGCGCGCGCCGTTATAGGTCGGGATCGACACCGGGGCGAACTCGCCGCGCGGCGTGGGCAGCGGGGCGAACGAGGCGTCGGCCGCCTCCATGAAGCCGGCCAGTTCGTCCACGGACTCGCCCTTGATGCGCATGGCGAGCAGGATCGCGCCCAGCTCCAGCTCGGAGATGCGCTCGTCGAGCATGGCGGCGTAGAGCTGGCGCGCGTCCGCGCGCGACATGCTGCGCGCGCCTTTCACGCCGCGGCCGATTTCCTTGATGAAGGGGGCTGCGACAAAGCGTTCGGTATCGGTAGTCATGGCAAAAGGATACACGGGAACCGCGCGATCCTGCAGCACGCGGGTGCCGACCGGGGCTGATTTTGCGCCGCGCCATATGCGCGTACGGCAATTTCCGTCTACACTGGTCAATCCCTCAGAGAATAGTCAGCATCATGAACAGCACGCCACTCATCGAAAACACCAACGTCAGCTCCTTCGCCCGCATGCCCACGCCGGTCGAACTGCATGCGGCCCTGCCGCTGAGCGACAAGGCGTATGCCGCCGTCATGCAGGGCCGCGAGACGCTGCGCAACATCCTCGACCGCAAGGACAAGCGCCTGTTCGTCGTCGTCGGCCCCTGCTCGATCCACGATCCCGAAGCCGGCCTCGACTATGCGCGCCGCCTCAAGGCGCTGCAGGACGAGGTCAGCGACACCATGGTGCTGGTGATGCGCGTGTATTTCGAGAAGCCGCGCACCACCACCGGCTGGAAGGGCTATATCAACGATCCGTTCATGGACGATTCGTTCCGCGTCGAGGTCGGCATGGAACGGGCGCGCCGCTTCCTGCTCGACGTCTGCGAACTGGGCCTGCCGACCGCGACCGAAGCGCTCGACCCGATCTCGCCGCAATACCTGGGCGACCTGATCGCCTGGACCGCGATCGGCGCGCGCACCACCGAATCGCAGACCCACCGCGAGATGTCGTCCGGCCTGTCGACCCCGGTCGGCTTCAAGAACGGCACCGACGGCGACGTGAGCATCGCGATCAATGCGGTGCTGTCGTCGTCCAGTCCACACGCCTTCCTCGGCATCAATGGCCAGGGCGCGGTATCGGTGGTGCGCACCAGCGGCAACGCGTATGGCCACGTGGTGCTGCGCGGCGGCGGCGGCCGGCCCAACTACGATTCGGTGTCGGTGGCGATTGCCGAGCAGGCGCTGGCCAAGGCCAAGCTGCCGGCCAACCTGGTGGTCGATTGCTCGCACGCCAACAGCTACAAGAAGCCGGAACTGCAGCCGCTGGTGATGTCCGACGTGGTCCAGCAGATTCGCCATGGCAACAAGTCGCTGGTGGGCGTGATGATCGAGTCGAATATCGTCAGTGGCGCGCAGGCGATTCCAAGCGACCTGTCGCAGCTGAAATATGGCTGCTCGGTGACGGATGGGTGCATCGGGTGGGAAGAGACCGAGGCGATGTTGCGCGAGGCGCACAAGGAACTGCTGCAGCGTCCATAACGCCGGATTGGCGGGGCAACCCCGCCAACGCCACAGCGCGCGTTGGCGGGCGCCCCGTCGGCGCCGCAGTACACCTTGGCGGCAGTCCTGCGGCCGATGCGGCGGACGCTGGCGGCTCCGTTGCAGTGCCACATCATTCACACGGCCGTCAGACGCGTCGCCGGCGCAGCCGCCGCCCCTACGGTAGAATGCCCGGTTCAGTCCACCTCACCGGCATTTCCCATGATCGTTCTCGGCGTCGAATCCTCTTGCGATGAAACCGGCTTTGCTCTGTATGACACCGAGCGCGGCCTGCTGTCCCATGCCCTGCACTCGCAGGTCGCCATGCACGAGGAGTATGGCGGCGTGGTGCCGGAACTCGCTTCGCGCGACCATATCCGGCGCGCCATTCCGTTGCTGGACGAGGTGCTCAAGCGCGCCGCCATCCCGGCGTCGAACATCGACGCGATCGCCTACACCCAGGGTCCGGGCCTGGCCGGCGCGCTGCTGGTCGGCTCGTCGGTCGCCTGCAGCCTGGCGCTGGCGCTCGACAAGCCGGTGCTCGGCGTGCACCATCTCGAGGGCCACCTGCTGTCGCCCCTGCTTGCCTCGGAGCGGCCCGAGTTCCCGTTCATCGCCCTGCTGGTCTCGGGCGGCCACACCCAGCTGATGCGGGTCGATGGCGTCGGCAGCTACACGCTGCTGGGCGAGACCCTGGACGATGCCGCCGGCGAAGCCTTCGACAAGTCGGCCAAGCTGCTGGGCCTCGGCTATCCGGGCGGCCCGGCCATCTCGCGCCTGGCCGAGTTCGGCGATCCGAGCGCCTATACGCTGCCCCGCCCCATGTTGCACAGCAAGGATTTCAACTTCAGCTTCTCGGGCCTCAAGACCGCCGTCCTTACCGTGGTCAAGAACCATGAAGAAAAGGTGGTGGCGAATATCTGCGAGCAGGACAAGGCGAATATCGCGCGCGGCTTCGTCGACGCCATCGTCGATGTGCTCACCGCCAAGTGCGTCAGCGCCATCAAGCATACCGGCCTGAAGCGACTGGTGATCGCCGGCGGCGTCGGCGCCAACAAGCAGCTGCGCGCATCGCTGGATGCGGCCGCGGCCAAGCGCAAGTTCAAGGTGTATTACCCGGAGCTGGAATTCTGCACCGATAACGGCGCCATGATCGCGTTTGCCGGCGCCATGCGCCTCGAGCGCAATCCGGCGCTGGCCCAGCGCGACTACGCGTTTACCGTGCGCCCGCGCTGGCCGCTGGACGAGCTTGAAGCGGCCTAGAAATGGTGCGGGCGGCTTCGTGGGAAACCGCCCCAGCAGAGGAGTAAACGCCTGAATTCGCCATTGAACTTGCCAGCCTGACATCGATCCTACGGTGTGACCGTCCACCGCCAAACGGTGGCAATATCCGTCGATCAAGATTTACGGAGGTGAACGATGCGCGTAGTAAGCTGGAACATTCATTGGGGTTGTGGCAAGGACGGAAGGATACGCATTCATGCGATCATCGACGTGCTGCGCCGCCTTAATCCCGATGTAATCTGCCTGCAGGAGGTGGCCGCCAACCACCCCGAGCTCGAGGGCAGCGCCAGCGCCAACCAGTTCAAGCAGCTCAGCGGCGCCTTCGGTGGCTACCATGCGATGGAGCATGCTCCGAGCGAGATCTACAAGAACAATGTCCCGCGCCTGTTCGGCAACCTGATCCTGTCGAAGTTCCGTATTTCGCAGGTACACCGCCATCTGCTGCCATGGCCGGCCGATCCGGCGCATCCCGCCGGCATGCCGCGCGGCCTGCTGGAAACCGTGATCGATGCGCCGGCCGGCAAGCTGCGCCTGCTCACCACGCACCTCGAATACTATTCGCCGCCGCAGCGCATGGCGCAGGTCGGGCGCATCCGCGAGCTGCACGCCGAGGCCTGCGCCCGCTCGCGCCTGTTCCAGCCCGACCCGAACCTCGATGCGCCGTTCCAGCTGGGCTTCCGCCCCGGTTCGGCGATCCTGTGCGGTGACTTCAACTTTGCGCCGGATGCGCCGGATTATCAGGCGCTGCTGGGCGCGCCCGAGGCCGGCGCGCTGCCGCTGCTGGACGCCTGGCGCGTGGTGCACGGCGACATGGCGCGCGCGCCGACCACCGGGCTGCACGGTTTCCCGTGGCCCGCGCAGCCAGAGTGCTATGACTATTTCTTCGTCACCGACGACCTGGCGCCGCGCCTGACGGCGCTCGACGTTCAGTCCGAGACGGCGGCGTCGGACCACCAGCCGGTGGTGCTGGAACTGACCTGAGGCCGGCCCAGCCCGACCGGTGCACCGCCACCGCCTTCAGGCCGCCGCGCCCGCTTCTGGCGCCAGCCCCGGGATCTCGCGCAGCGCCCGTTCGAACACGTCCGGCGGCTGCCCGCCCGAGATCAGGTGCTTCTGGTTGATGATGATCGCCGGCACCGACTTGACGCCGGCGCGCTGGAAGAATTGCTCGCGGGTGCGCACGTCGTCGGCGTACTCGTTCGACGCCAGGATGCGCGCCGCTTCTTCACGGTCCAGGTCGACGCGCTCGACCGCGCGCAGCAGCACCTCGTGGTTGCTCGGGTCTTCGCAACGGGTGAAATAGGCTTCGAGCAAGTCGATCTTGAGCTGGCGCTGCTTGCCCGCGCCCTGGTCCTCGGCCCAGGCCAGCAGGCGGTGGGCGTCGAAGGTGTTGTAGATGCGGCCGCGCCGCTCCATGTCGAACGTGAAGCCGACAGCGGCCCCGCGCTGGCGGATGGTCTCGCGGCTGGCGGCCTGCTGCTCGGCGGTCGCGCCATATTTCTGGGTCACGTGCTCGACGATATCCTGGCCGTCCGGACCCATGTCGGGATTGAGTTCGAAGGGCTGGAAGTGCAGGTCCACCCGCACGTCCTCGCCGACGTTCAACAGGGCCTGTTCCAGCGATTTCAGGCCGATCGCGCACCAGGGGCACGAGACGTCCGACACAAAATCGATCCTGAGTTGCTTGCTCACGGCTTACCACCTTTCTGTCTGGCGCGGCGCGAAGGCGCCGCTCTTCGGAAGGTATGGTAACGCTTGACAGGAAATCAAGCGCGCGCCGGCCGCTTTTGCGCCCGAGGCGATCTGCCTCGGCCGCGCCAGGCCCTTACTTCGCCTTTTTCGCGCCGCCAGCCTTGCTGCCGATCTTCGATTCCTTGCCCGCGATCAGGTTGCCGATATTGGTGCTGTGACGCCACAGCAGCAGCGCGCTCATCACGAACACGGCGAACAGGATGGCGTCCACCCCGAACAGCAGGCCGTAGTAGAACGGCGCGAAGATCGACGCGAGCAGGGCCGCCAGCGACGAATAGCGGAAGGCGTAGGCGACGATCAGCCAGGTCGCCAGCGTCGCCAGCCCGAGCCATGGATTAATGCCGAGCAGCACGCCAAGCGCGGTGGCCACGCCCTTGCCGCCCACGAAGCGGAAGAACACCGGCCACAGGTGGCCGACGAAGACCGCGATCGCGACCAGGGCGATGCCGGTGTCGTCCAGGCCGTAGCCGGGACCGAAGCGCACGGCCAGCCACACCGCCAGCCAGCCCTTGGCGGCGTCGCCGACCAGGGTGGCGATGGCCGCCTTCTTGCTGCCGCTGCGCAGCACATTGGTGGCGCCGGGATTCTTCGAGCCATAGGTGCGCGGGTCGGACAGGCCGAAGGCGCGGCTCATCACGACCGCGAAGGAAATCGAGCCGATCAGATAGGCGGCGATGGTGGCAATCAGGGTGTTCATCGTGTTTTATTGGTTCGTGTAATGACCGAAGTGCAGCTACCGGAAATCGGTGCGTGAATATACACCATCGGACGCAGGCCGGGAAAAGCTAATCGGCCAGCGCGCACTGCACCGGCCTGGCCCCCAGCACGTCCACCAGCACGCGCGGCGCGATGCCGACCAGGTAGCCGCGCCGGCCGCCATTGATGTAGATCTTGTCCAGCGCGAGGATGCTCTCTTCCACATACACCGGCATCGCCTTGCGGATGCCGAACGGCGAGGTGCCGCCCACCAGGTAACCCGAATGGCGTTGCGCCACGTCGGGCTTGCACGGCTCGACCGACTTGCAGGGAATCGCGCGCGCCAGGTTCTTGGTCGAGACCTTGCGGTCGCCATGCATCAGCACGATCAGCGGCTTGGCCGCCTCGTCCTGCATCACCAGGGTCTTGACCACGCTGTGTTCCGGCACGCCCAGCGCCTGCGACGAGACCGACGTGCCGCCATGCTCTTCGTACTCATAGGGATGCTCGGAAAACGCCACTGCGTGCTTGCGCAGGAATTGGGTGGCGGGCGTTTCTGATACGTGCTCTTTCTTGGCCATGCGTGTTACGCTAAAGATGAACAATAGGGATTTCCATTATGCAGGAAGAACTTCGGTTTGCCACCTTCAACACTTTCAACCTGGCCCCGCCCGGCGTGCGCCTGTACGACAACCTCGCGCCCACCACGACCGAGGCATACGAAGCCAAGCTCGACTGGACCGCGCACCAGCTCGACCTGATCAATGCGGATGTGATCGGCTTCCAGGAAATCTTCTCGCAAGACGTGCTCAGCGAAGTGCTGCGCCGCACCCGGCGCTACCGCGACGCCCACCACATCGGCTTCGATCCCGATCCCGGCGCGCCGCGGCTGACGCCGAGCGTGGCGCTGGTCTCGCGCCTGCCGCTGGCCGAGCCGGGATCGGCGCTGGCCATGTTCCCGCCCAACGTCAGCATGCCGCCCGGCAGCCGCGACCCGGACCGCTTCACCCGCGCCCCGCTGCATGCGGGCGTGGTCGCGGCGCCCGGCGTGGTGATCGACGTGGTCGTGGTCCACCTCAAGTCGCGCCGGCCCGACTACCGCTCGGGCGACAGCGGCGCCGACCCGCACCTGTACGCGCTGGCCTGCCTGCGCTCGCTGATCCGGCGCGGTACCGAAGCGACCGCGCTGCGCGTGCTACTGACCGATATGGCGCACGCCAACGGCCGCCCGCGCATCGTGCTGGGCGACTTCAACGACGTGGCCGATTCGGTGACCACCGAGATCGTGCTGGGCGAAGGCACGCCGGTGGGCGAGCGCATGTTCGACGCCAGCCAGGTGCAGCGCCGCCTCGACCACCAGCGCCATGTAGGTTTCTCGATCCTGCACGACACGCGCCATTCGACCATCGACCATATCCTGGTGTCGCCCGAGTTCAACCCGGCGCTGCCGCAGGCAATCGGCGAAGTGGTGGACGTGGTGTACCTGAACGACCATCTGAACCTGGCCTTGCCCGAGGCGTCGGATCACGGCCAGGTGCTGGCCAGGATCCGCTTGTTCAAGGGCCGCCAGGATTGATCGCAGCGGCCGCAGGGCGCGCCGCAGGGCTGGCCGAAGCGTCCGCAGGACGCGCCACAGGGCTGGCCGAGGCGGCCCATGGCGCGCCGTAGGGTTGGTCGAGGCGGCCCATGGCGCGCCGCAGGGTTGGCGCAGGCAGCCCTGCGCTGCGCTGCCGGGCGCCGTTCGCTCACGGTTCGAACACAGCAGGGCCGGCGGCCCCACCCGTCAACCATCGCTGTAGCGGCGGCGTAGCCTCGGGGGCGCCGCGGTCAGCGCCACCACCGTCAGATCGGGCCGGGAAGTCGCCGGCCCCGCATAGAAGCCCTGGTAGTCGTCGCATCCGTGCCGGCGCAGGAAAGCCAGTTGCTCGGCCGTCTCGACGCCCTCTCCCACCACCCGCAAATGCAGGCTGCGCGCCACCGAGATGATGGCCGGCACCATGGCGGCGTCCACCGGATCGTGGCCGACGTCGCCCACGTAACTGCGGTCGATCTTGAGTTTGGTCAGCGGGAAACGGCGCAGCGCTTCCAGGCTCGACAGGCCGGTGCCGAAGCGGTCGATGCTCAGCTGCAGGCCGCGGGCGCGCAGCGCCGCCGCGGTCGCGCCGAACGCCTCGCCGCGGAACAGCGCGGTTTCGGCCACCTCGAGCTCGAGCGACCCGGGCGCCAGGCCGGCCGCATGCAGGGCGGCGTCGACCGCGGCCAGCAAGCCATCGTCGGCCAGCTGGACGTCGGACAGGTTGACCGCGACGGTGACCGGATGGCCGGCGTCACGCCAGGCGCGCGCCTGGCGGCAGGCTTCGCGCAACACCCATTCGCCGATCGGGACGATCAGTCCGGATTCTTCGGCCACCGGCAGGAAGTCTTGCGGCAGCAGCAGGCCGCGCATGGGATGGCGCCAGCGCAGCAGCGCTTCGACGGTGCCGACGCGACCGCTGTCGAGCTCGATCTCGGACTGGTATTCAAGCACGAACTCGCCGGCCTCGACCGCCTGGCGCAGGCGCTGCTCGAGTTCGCCCCGCTCGGTGACGTGGGCGTTCATGGCGGGCTTGAAGAAGCGGAAGGCGCCGCGGCCGTTCTGCTTGGCGTGGTACATCGCGACATCGGCGTGGTGCAGCAGGGTCTCGACCTCGACGCCGTCGTCGGGACACAGCGCAATGCCGATCGCGGCCGACAGCGCCACTTGCAGGCCGCCGACATCGATCGGGCGCGCCAGCGCCTGGGTGATGGCGCCGGCCACGTGCGCGGCGCGGTCGGCGCCCTTGATGGCGGCCAGCAGCACCACGAATTCGTCGCCGCCCAGGCGGCTGATGGTGTCGACCCGGCGCACGCAGGCGCGCAGGCGCCGCGCGACTTCGCGCAGCACGGCGTCGCCGGCCTGGTGGCCATGGGTATCGTTGACCAGCTTGAACTTGTCGAGGTCGAGGAACAGCAAGGCGCAGCGGTCGTCCTGGCGGCGCCAGGTGGCCAGGGCCTGGTGCAGGCGGTCGAGGAACAGGAAACGGTTGGGCAGGTCGGTCAGGGCATCGTGCTCGGCCTGGTGGCGCACCAGCTCTTCGGCCCGCTTGCGTTCGCTGATATCGGACAGCATGGCCATATGGCTGGTGACGTCGCCGTGCACATCGCGGATCGCCGTCAGCGCGACGCGCGCCGGATAGCGCTCGCCGCTGCTGCGCACGCCGGCCAGTTCGCCCTCCCAGTAATCCTTGCCCTCGAGCTCGGACCAGATGCGCTCGTAGAAACCTT
>Ga0308160_10007826_pt1 | contig 10505 bp, 13 predicted proteins | sample PhyFR1_FD_201036 | JGI IMG/M metagenome (GOLD analysis project Ga0308160, IMG submission 201036) | Phyllosphere microbial communities from UC Gill Tract Community Farm, Albany, California, United States - DLSLF.R1 | ecosystem: Host-associated > Plants > Phyllosphere > Unclassified | place: USA...
AGCAATGCCTCACGGTCGACGCCGCCGAGCAGACCGGTCGACGCTCGCTTCGCTCAGCTCTGTCTGATTGCGAGTGAACAGGCAGCGAGCAGCGGGAGTCGCTGGCCGCTGCGAGCCTCGTCCTTGTCCTCGACCGCCCTCCCTGTCCGCCGGCGGTCGCTCGGACTCGCCCGGTCGTATGCGGCACACTCGACTCCGGCTGGCAAACAGCCTGTCCCGCCTCCGCCTAGGTCCAGCGAGCTCTCAAGCGTCCAGACCGACCTGCTCCTTCTAGAGCCAGAGCCCGTGGTGGAAGACCTCGAGAAGCCGGCGCAGGAGCCACCGCAGGAGCCCCTGCGGACGCTCATACCGACGGCGCGTATCGACCCGGAGAGCCTGCCGTTCTACGATTACCGGACCTTCCCCCAGGGAGTCCTGCCCGAGGACCGGCCGACAGTACTCCTTACGAGCGATGCCGCGCTGGCAGACGCGGTCGTCCCGTACCTCGGCTCGTGCGTCCGCCTGCCGCTCTGCTGCTCCGCAGAGCGCACGGCCCCTTTGATGGTCAGCGCTGCTCGGCTCTTTGTATTCCGCGCTGACCACCGCGTCTATCGATACTGTCTCAGGATCGTCGGCCTGGACAGTGAGTTGTGAGCGAGACTGATCGCTTGCTCCCGTAGCTGACAAGCATCGACCCCCCCCCTTCCCCAGTCGAATGGACCCCGCAGTGCGTCGCCGCCTCCTGCATAGAGCTGCCGACCGGACGCTGACCTCGATCGACCTTGTGCTCGCCTAGATACATCAAAGGCGGTGGCACGAATCCAATGGCGCTGCTTCAGATCTCGGACGGGCAGACAATCCTCATCGTGTGTCCCCCTTCCCTTACTCGCAGGTCCGCAGCGACTGATCTTGGCGTCTTCGGATGCACCCGACGACAGCTGCAGGTCTTCTCGTGGGGTAAGGACTGCCCGCCCAACCTGCGGGCCTTCCTCGAGAACCCCAAGATCCTCAAGCTTGGCGTCGGCATTCTGCGTGCGTCCAAGATCTTGCCCTACGCCGACCCCATGTCCTTTGGAGCCTGACCGGCGTCCTCTTATGCAGCCGATGGGAAGAAGATCCACACGGATCTGGGCGTCGAGTGCGCCGGCCTGCGAGAGCTCTCTTCATTTGTTCCGTCTCAGGGTGTCGGTATTCATTGTCTTCCTGTGTCCAGCTGCTCCAGCCGCTGATCGCTTACTGTCTGGCATCGCGCAGCGCGTCATGGGCCTGGCCGCATTTGCGGCCCGGTACCTCGGCCTCCAGCTGCCGAAGAGCAAGAAGGTGATACTGTCAAACTGGGCAGCCACGCAGCTTTCGGCCGCTCAGGTTGCCTGTACGTCCATTCATCGAGGATGTCACTCGGCGCGCTGTCGGACTGACACGCTCTCGAACCCGCCTTGCCGACGCAGATGCCGCCAACGACGTCCAGAGCGCGGTCCACATCTACACGGCGATGCGGCAGGCGGCCCTCGAGCAAAACCAGTCGCACAAGAAAGGCTGGAACTGGGAAGCTCGGTCTTCCGAGGTCCAGACCGGTCACCCGCGCGTGCCGCAGGAGCTCGTTGATGAGATCCAGGTCGCCGTCCGGGTCGCAGGCAGCACGCCGAGCTCGCGGCCAGCCTTCATGCCGGCCGATAAGCGCCCCAGTCGTGGCACGACGACCGTCCCCGGCCTCAAAGGTAGTTACCAGAGGTCCCTCGCTCGGTCGACAGCCGGTGCGCAGCCCTCTCAAGCCGGTGACATTCGCTCGCCCGTTGCTGACGCACTCCCTCCTGGCAGGTCGTGATGTTATCGACAGCCTGACTGGCGGCCGCTTCGACCGTTAGCGGCCCGGGATACTTCTGATCGACCTCAAAAAATGAGTCGACCACGAGCGGCCGCACTGGTGGGTAGTCGCCTAGACGGCGACACGTCGGCCCCTTGCGCGCCCGCCCCCCGCCAATGTGCCGCATAGATCAGGCCAGGCGACGAGCAGTCCTTCCTCTCCCCTGTACGACCCAGATTTATGAGCGATCGCACACGACCAGGATGAGCCTGCTGCAAGAGTGATGTGGAGGTTGTGCCGGGCGGTCGGTACGCCTCGCTGGGAGGGGACGGCAAGCGCGACGCCCGCGGCCGCCACGATGATGACCACCGGATGACGGACGAGCCCGCCGCCCTGTCGCTCCGACCTTCACCATCTTCGACTCGACCATCTGACTCTTGCGCCTGCGTCTCTTGGTTCCCCTGTCCGATGCCCCCGCCTGCCTTCTTCACCGGCTCGACGGCTCCACGGCCACAGGTCAACCTCTCTTCCGGCCCAAGCGCGGCCAGCTCGTCTGCCCTCCTCTCGCAGGCCCAGGCCCAGCGGACCGCCCGCGACGCCCTCAGGGCCCAGGACCAAGCTGCTCGGACCGTCCAGCGCGTCTGGCGAGGTTCCAAGTCGCGCTCGGCGACGCGGACCCGCTGGCGGGACGACGTACGCAGCGGTGAGCTCGCCTGGGGGAGTGACGGCCTCCGCCGGGTCGTCTTCGGCGGGCTCGACGTCGGCGACAAGTGGTGGGCATCCGTCCTCGATGGCAGTACGTCCGACTCCTGGCAGAGCAATGTTCGACTTGATCTCTGCTAGCTGGCGACTGACACCCTGATCATCTGCCCTTTGATGGCACGGCAGCTCCGCCGGCCCTCCTGCTGCCGCTGCATCAGCCGCCGCCACAGCTCGACTCCTACCTCTTCCTCCTCCGGCTCCTGTGCCTCCGGCTGCTCCGTCTCGCCTCAACCGCATCGCATCGGCAGTCGATGGCACCTTCGCTCCGTGCTCTGCCACTCCTCCTCGATGCCAAGTCGTACGCAGGCGCGGCCCAAGAGGACGATGCCGCACGTTGGGCTGGCCAGCTTCGCGAGAGGGTGCGCAGCACGGGCGGCGTGGCACTCCTCGGCCGGGCGATAGGCAACATCGTGCGTGTGCCGACCTCCTCTTCAATGTCGACGAGGGCATACGCTGATTTGGATCACCGCGTCCTCTGTACCAGTCGCCGACGGACAAGAAGCACCCTTCTCTCCCGCCGCTGGTCGCCACGCTCGCCTTGCTGCTGCAGCCGCCACTCGAGGACCCGGCTCTCCTCCCATTACTGCTCGACTCGATTCTCACCCTTCCGCTTCTCCCGAATCGGCTGCCCATCCCCTCATTGACGCTCCTCTCGCGATCGCTGCCTTGGCCTGAGATTCTCACGGCCAACCCGACGGTCCGGATCCGTGACAGGGCCAGCACAATCAACCTCATTAGCAACCTCTCAGCCTTTGGCGTCTCACGCGTCGCCAGCTGGAAGTCGGCGCAGAAGGACCAGTGGGCGGCCCTCCTCGCGCGACTGCTCAACTCGCTCGACGCACCGCTCCAGATGGCACCGACTGGGACCACCTCGACGGCCGCTCACCAGAGCCGGCACGACTCGGACGACGAAGACGCGCCTCGGCCCGTCGCTTCGGGACCGGCCCTCTCGCCAAAGACGCTCTCGCACCTCAGTCAGCTCACCTCACCAGCGCACCTGGGCGGGCTGCTGTCGGCGCCAAGCGTCGGCATCTACGCCTTTGTCCTCGCGCTCATCGAGGCCTGGCCGGCCAAGGCCAAGGACGTCCTCGACGAGCTCGGCAAGCGTCGGGGCGTCCTCCGCGAGCTCTGGCGCGGCTTTGTACGGAGCGGCGACGTCGGCCGCAAGGTCGTCGCGAGCGGAGGCGGCAAGGGTATCCTCGATGCGCTCTTTAGTGGGTACACTCGGCTAGACGCCCAGAGCTCCGGAGCGATGACACTGACGGCAGACGTTCTTCGACTCTCTAGACGAGCGGTTACGAGCCTCGTGGTCGCCGTTCCTCCTCTTGACCGTGCTCTTCAACAACCACTTGCACTCGCTCCCTGACGACGAGTTCTTTGCGCCCACCGCGCCGCTTTCGCTCGACGAGGTCACCTCGCTCTCGGCCCTGTGGCGCAACATTGCCTTTGCGCTCTACATCCACCCGCTCCCGGCAGGCAAGGGCGTCACCGGCTGGAGTGCGGAGCGTGTGCGTGAAGTCTGCGAGCGCGGCATGGCAGCCGTCTACGAGCGCGACCAGCGCCGGAGCTTTGTCGGCGACGGCCACTGGCTCATGACCGACACGATCGACGTCCGGGGCTTCGTCGACGCAGCCATGTCAGTCGACTTCGTCTCAACTGCTCCCTGTCGACGGATACCCTTGGCTGACAAAGTCCGCCCATCGCGCCATCCACTAGCGCCGAGGAGCAGGACCTCGACAACGATGATCAGCAGATGGATGTCGATGCGGCCGATGGTGGAGCGCCGACGATCCAGAGTGTCGCCGCCCGGCGACGAAAGGGCATCTCGAAGCGCAAGCTCGCGTTCCTTAGTCCGCGACTCGGCGTCCTCAACAACATCCCGCAGACGGTGCGCTCGACGTGCACGAGTCCTTCTCGATGGACTACGTTAACTGACAAGCCACCATGGCCGCCCTCAGATCCCATTCGAGGTGCGCGTCGAGATCTTCCGCGCCTTCATCCGGTGCGTGCAACTTGTCGCAATCGATCGTGGAGACCATGGCCGCCAACAGCAACTGACCATCCTCCCTCCTCCGCACAGCAACGACAAGCTCCGCCTCGGCATCGACCGCTATTCGCGCTCGTCGCCCAAGTACGCGACGACGATCCGGCGGCACAAGGTCGCCGAGGACGGCTACGCCCAGCTCAATGCGATCGGCGCCGGCATGAAGGGCACGGTCGCCATCACCTTTGTCGACCAATGGGGCCAGGAGGAGGCCGGCATCGACGGCGGCGGTGTCTTCAAGGAATTCCTGACGTCGCTCTCGACCGAGGTCTTCAACACGGACCGTGGGCTCTGGCAGGCGACCAAGCAGCAGGAGCTTTACCCGTCGCCGACGCAGTACGCGACCGAATCGCACCAGCTCAACTGGTACCAGTTCATCGGTCGCGTCCTCGGCAAGGCGCTGTACGAAGGCATCCTCGCCGACGTCTCGTTCGCCGGCTTCTTCCTGAAGAAGTGGCTCGGCCGGCGGACCGACCTCAACGACCTGGCTTCGCTCGACCGGGAGCTTTACGACGGTCTCATCAAGCTCAAGCAGTTTGAAGGCAATGTCGAGGAGCTCGCGCTGACGTTTACGCTCGACGTCGACGACTTTGGCGTTACCGAGACGGTCGAGCTCGTCCCGAACGGAGCCAAGTGCGTCGGCCCTTTTCCCGTTTATCGCACGCTCTCCCAGCTAAAAAAACCTTCTCGCTTGTCTTTCCGACAGCATTGGCGTGACGAAGGAGAACCGCCTCCGCTACATCGATCTCGTCGCCGCCTACAAGCTGAACGCGCAGATGGACCGCCAGTGCACGGCCTTCTTCGGTGCGCGCCTCTCGAGCAGTCTGAACGCCTTCAAGATACCGACCTTGACGCTCTCGCTGATCCTTTGCTCGTCTGAGGCGCAGCCGGGCTGCAGGACATCATTGACCCCAAGTGGATCCGGCTCTTTGACCAGCGCGAGCTGCAGATGCTCGTCGGCGGCGTCGACATGGATGTCAGTGTCGGTCTGCCTACTGTAGGAAGCGCCGTGACTAACCTTTCCTCCCTTCTTCGCCCTGCTCTCCCCACCCGACCCAGATCGACATCGATGACCTTCGCCGGCACACGGTCACGCACGGCCTGTCGCCCTCGCTGACGGCCGCCTTCTGGCGTGTTGTCCAAGGCTTCAGCCCGGCCGAGCGCCGCCAGCTCGTCCGCTTCGTGACGTCGTGCCCGCGGCCGCCGATGCTCGGCTTCAAAGAGCTCGAGCCGCTCTTTGCCGTCCGGGCGGGTGAGAGCGATCCGAGTCGGCTACCGAGCGCGGCGACGTGCGTCAACCTGCTCAAGCTGCCGGCTTACAAGGTGCGCAGCGTGGCCCACATCCCTCCCCCGGCCGCCTCCTCCTCTTCTTTCTCAATCATGTTCCCCCCAGCAGCTGGTACTGACACGCATCTGGTCTGTGGCCTGGCCTGAACAGGACGAGGCGACGCTCAAGGCCAAGCTCCTCCAGGCCATCACGTCCTCGGCCGGGTTCGACCTGTCGTGAGCGCGCCAGGAGGGAAGGGCTGAGGAGTCCCTCTCCTGTTCACGGCCTGGGTGAGGATATCGTATGACTTGTCCGTGTGTGTGAGCACCTCATCTTGTCGTTGTCGCGCCAGGCGTCGCTGGACGATGCTGCTTAGTCATCAGGCACCGTGGTGCAGCCTGCCTTCGCTCCGACCCCGACATGTCGTCCTTACCTGGGGTGCTCGATGACAGTACGACATTATTCCTCTCGCAGGCCCTTCGCAAGCCCTTCGCAGGCCCTTCGAGCTGGGAGTCCTGGGACGTTGACGATGGCATGTGCTCCTCCTCCGCGCTCCGACCGAGCATGCCGGTCGATCTGGCCATCGGCGATCGAAAGCCCCCGGCTCGTACGACGGGCTTTGGGATTCGCCGGCCTTCCTGACGACGACGACGACGACAACAGCTTCCTTCAACAGGACCCGACCATTCCCTTTGCAGCTCGTACACGCACACACACACTCGTTCCATCACCTCGACAAGCCTTTCCTCTCAGCCGTGTCACCCGAGAGACAGCTCGACTCGCCGACCGCTCCCTCTGCTCGCGCTCGCGCGCGCAACACACGCGACTCCTCCCCTCCTCCTCTCCTTCCTCTCCTTCGCACGCCCCTCCTCCGAAATGGTCCTCAGCCTCCAATCCGAGTTTGATGTGATTGTCGTCGGCGCTGGTATTGCTGGATCGTGCGTCCCGCTCCCTACCCTCTCGTCGAGTGGCGCCAAGAGAGAGCTTGAGAGCTCACACAGCGCTCGTCCCTGCCCTTCTGCGCGTCGCTCGTCTTCAACCGGCCCCACCTATCCCAACCCTCCATCCCCTCTTCGCTTCCCCGTGCATGTCTCTCCAGTGCCCTCGGCTTTGCCCTCGCCCAGGCTGGCCGGCGCGTGCTCGTGCTCGAGCGTGACCTCGCCACGCCCGATCGGATCGTCGGCGAGCTGCTCCAGCCAGGCGGATGCGCGAGCCTGCGCGCGCTCGGCATGGGCGACTGCCTCGAGGGGATCGACGCCGTGCCGACGCTCGGCTACTGCACGAGGGTTCGTCCGCTCGCTCTAAACGCTGACCTCTGCCAGGCCAGGCCGCTGACATGACGCTCTCTTGCCGCGCGGTGCAGTACGAGGGCGATGAGGTGGAGATTCCCTATCCGCCCGCGCCGGCCGGCAAGGGCACCGGCGAGGGTCAGACGGCGAGCGGCCGGGTCGAAGGCCGAGCCTTCGTCCACGGCAAGTTTATCAACGCACTTCGGAAGAAGGCGGCGAGCGCGCCCAACTGTCTGCTCATTGAGGGCACCGTCAAGGACCTCGTCTCGTGCGACGACTCGACGCGGGTCATCGGCGTCCTTGCCGCGCTCAAGCCGTCGGCCGCCAACCCAACGCCCGCACCGACGACGACGCTCTACGCCCCGCTGACCATCATCGCCGACGGCTGCTTCTCGCGCTTCCGGCCCGACAACGCCCCGCCCCCCGTCACGCGCTCGCACTTTGTCGGTCTCGTGCTCGAGGACGCCGAGCTGCCCGTGCCGCAGCACGGCAACGTCGTCCTCGGCTCGCAGCACGGACCAATCCTGCTCTACCAGATCGGCACGCATGAGACGCGGATGCTTGTCGACGTCAAGGGCAAGCTGCCCTCGATTGGCGACGGCTCGCTGCTCAGGCACCTCGAGGCCCTCGTCCCGCACCTGCCGCCGTTGCTCCGGCCGAGCGTGACGGCCTCGCTCGAGCGGAGCCAGCGCGAAGGCGGGACCCACCGCCTGCGGACGATGCCCAACTCGTGGCTGCCGGCAAGGCAGCAGGGCGCGCCCGGCCAACGCGAGGGCGTCATCGTCGTCGGTGACGCTTGGAACATGCGTCACCCCCTCACCGGTGGCGGCATGTCGGTCGCACTCGCCGATGTCGGCCACCTCGTGCGGATTCTGGGGCCGAGCCCGGCGCTGCCCGACCTTGACGACTGGGAGCGCTATGCCGGCCAGATCGCGAGCTGGCACTGGCAGCGCAAGAACTTGGCCTCAGTTGTCAACGTCCTCAGTGTCGCCCTCTACGACCTCTTCGGTGCCAAGGGTACGTTCTTACTTCACATTCGGCGTCCCCCGTACCGCTCAGGACGCGCTTGAAGCGACGACGGTTCCAGCTCATGCTGATGCCGTCTGCCTTCCCCGCCGCAGATGAGAACCTCTCGGTCCTCCGCGAGGGTTGCTTCAAGTACTTTCAGCTTGGCGGGACGGCCCTCTCAGGCCCCGTCTCGCTCCTCTCGGCTCTCGCGCCCAAGCCGCTTCTGCTCGCCTACCACTTCTTCTTCGTCGCCTTCTACTCGATCTGGTGCATGTTTGTCCACCCGAAGCCGGTCTACGCTCGTGAGTCTACCAGGCCCTACCCATCATTGTGAAGGTCGATGGCTGACCGCGATGGGATCCCCTTTGCCGCCCCTTTCAGAGGGCGACATAGAGAAGCCTGTGTCAGAAGGCCGCAAGGTCGTTCGCTGGGTCAAGCCTTCGCCGCTCGAGTACCCAGCTCTGACGATCAAGGCCTTCATGGTCGTGCGTCCTTCGGACCCGCCTTTCTTACACCTCGAACAGAGCTCCTGACTGACGCTTTGTCTACGCTTCCGCCTGTGCTCCAGTTCGCCACGGCCTGCCAGGTGTTCCTGCCACTTGTCTGGGACGAGATCCAGTAGTCGGGAAGGGCACTTTCCCTCGCTCCTTGATCTCCTCATTTGCCGTGCTACCCAGCTCTCTCCCCCCTCGACGACCCCTTACTCGCTGCCGCTGGCAGTCTTATTAGACCTTACGATACAGATGACGCCCCTTTCTATCACAGACCTGCATCGAATTCCTCAGGGACTTGCCAGGCGGCGCACGACGTCGATGAACGGCGTCGGGGGCCGGCTGAGCAGCTGCTCGAGCCAGGGTGTTACCGGCGAGGCCAGGCCCCGCCGGACGGCCTCGAACGTCGAAGCCCAGGCGACCGCAAACTCGCCCGCTCCATACTCGGACCCGCCCTGGACCGAGGCGAGGCTGGCGTACTCGTCGACCGAGACCTCTCGAATCTGGATCGACCGGCCGAGGACGTCGGCGAAGACATTCGCCGTCGCAGACAGCGAGAGATCCTCGGGTCCACTTAGGACGAGGAGCTCGTTCGCATATGGCGCCGTCTGGACGTCGGCGTGATGGATCTGCTCGAGCATTCTGGCGACGGCTTCGCCGAGCTCAGCCTTTGCTGCCCAGGCGATACCCGGCCCGGTGCCAGGGTGGGGGATCCGGATGAGACCGTCTGCTGGGGGGTGGGCAAGATCGAACGAGGCCGTATAGAGGTCGAAGCCTTCGGCGTAGAGACCGATTCGGGCGATCGTGAAGGTGAAGTCGGGCGAGGCGAGCGAGCGCAGGTAGGCCTCGGTGTCAACGTGAGCCAGCCTGCGGGAAGGGCAAGCAAACGGAGGGTGGTCAGCGGTCGCCTGAATCGCACCAGGCTGTGCAAAGGTGGTGTGCGCACATAGGCTGGCATGCAAAGGACGGCGTCTGCTCGAGGCCGCCGTAGGCGAGCGAGGAGTAGACGATGTGACGGACCCCGGAGACGACTGCAGCGTCGATCGCCATCTTGTGCAGCTGAACGAGGACGACGATGGATCAGTACGGTCTTGAAAGGGAGAATCTGGCGGGGTCCGGCCAGGTCGCTCACCTCGACTCTGCGCTCGTGCTCTGCAGACTGGTAGCTGATCAAGTTAAGGACCTTGACGCCGTCGAAAGCGTGCTCGAGCGTGCTGGCGTCGTCGTAATCGGCCTGCCGGATCTCGACACCGAGGACTCGTTTCTCGGCGAGCTTCTCGGGCTTGCGAGCGACGAGGATGACATCCTTCGGGTCGACGAAATCGAGCAGCTTGGTCAGACTGCGAGGGAGCGTGAGCACCAATCGATCAGTACAGGAAACCGTCAACCGAAGGACGACGCAGAAACTTACGTAGCTCCGCCAAGGCCTCCAGAGGCAGGGAAAATGGCGATGGACATGATGACGACGGGTTTGAGAGCGTCAAGCAGGGGGCAGGATGAGGCGGGCTTGGACGGAGAGGATGGCTGACAACCGAGTGGGATTGCGAGAACGACGGCCGAGGTCCTGTCTGCCTAACTTATATCTGCGGTCAGCTCTAGCGTGGCAGCATAGTCAACAGGCAAGGAATGTCAGCCAGCCGTGTTTGTCAAGCTCCAATGAGGCAAGATTAGCGGTGCTAGGTTAACAAGGGTGATTGATCGATGGTGGAGGCCTCCAGTCAAGTCGACGCGTCGCGGCTAGTAGCTCCCGCTGCCTTCTACCTGCACCCAGACCGAGCTGAGCGATACGAGCGTCGAACGGTCTGCTCGGCGGTAGCAATCGGACTTGACTTGCTATCGGCGTCGACCTTGAGGCGTTGCT
>Ga0308160_10007827_pt1 | contig 10501 bp, 9 predicted proteins | sample PhyFR1_FD_201036 | JGI IMG/M metagenome (GOLD analysis project Ga0308160, IMG submission 201036) | Phyllosphere microbial communities from UC Gill Tract Community Farm, Albany, California, United States - DLSLF.R1 | ecosystem: Host-associated > Plants > Phyllosphere > Unclassified | place: USA...
GGTGGGTGTGGCCGTGAATGATGGCCGACGCGTCCAGTTGGTCGAACACATCGTCCACCGCTTGCGGCGTGACGTCCATGATTTCGTACGCGGTGCCGGATTGCGCTTCGCGGCTGCCTTCGCGCAGGCCGGCGATGATCGCCTTGCGCTGGGCCAGCGGCATGCCGAGGAAGTGCGCCTGCCAGGCGGGAGCGCGCACCTGGGCGCGGAAGGCCATGTAGGCGCTATCGCGTGTGCATTGGGCGTCGCCATGGACCAGCGCGACACGGCGTGCGCCAGCCTCGATCAGATGGGGTTCTTGCAGCAGGGTCAAGCCGGCGGCGTCGGCAAACGCCGGGCCGACCAGAAAGTCGCGGTTGCCGCCCAGCCAGTAGACGGCCACGCCGGCATCGCTCACGGCGCGGATCGCAGCGACGATGCGTGCATTGAACGGGTCGGCGATATCGTCGTCGCCGGCCCAGTATTCGAAGATATCGCCGAGCAGGTATAACTGCTCGGCGTGCATTGCGCGCTGATGCAGGAAGCCGAAAAAGGCTTCCAGCGTGCGCGGGTGCGATGCCTGCAGGTGCAGGTCAGAAATGAACAGCGCGAACGGGCGCGCAGGCAGCGTCATCGGTGAGAGAGCGGCTGGTGCGCGCCGTGCATCAGATGACTTCGATGCTCTGGATGACGATGTCTTCGGCTGGCACGTCGGCGTGCATGCCGCTGCGGCTGGTCTTGACGCCGTTCATGGCGTCGACCACGTCCTGGCCGGCGGTGACTTTGCCGAACACGGCGTAACCATAGCCGTCCTGGCCCGGGTAGTCGAGGAAGGCGTTGTTCTTGGTGTTGATGAAGAACTGGGCCGATGCCGAATGCGGGTCAGAGGTACGGGCCATGGCGATGGTGTACTTGTCGTTCTTGAGGCCGTTCTTGGCTTCGTTCTCGACAGTTGCCGCTGTGGTCTTTTGCTTCATGCCCGGTTCGAAACCGCCGCCCTGGATCATGAAGTCCTTGATCACGCGGTGGAAGATGGTGTTGCTGAAGTGACCGGCCTTGACGTATTCCAGGAAGTTGGCAACGGTTTTCGGCGCCTTGGCATCGTCCAGCTCGACGGTGATGTTGCCCTGGGTGGTGGTGATGAGTACGTTCGTCATGATTGTCCTTTTTCCTTGATTGTTGTTCGGATCGGCTCGCACATCGTCTCTGCGTGCGAGTTGCACGGTCGCTATTTTACAAGCTTGGCGCCTTTCAGGATGGTGGTCGATGTAATCGTGATCGGCACCACCGGCACATTCTGCATATTGCGGATGTCGTCGACCACCACGCCCTTGATCTTGTCGACCACTTCCTGGCCCTTGACCACGCGCCCGAACACGGTGTAGCCCGAGCCGCCCACGTTCGGGAAATCGATGCCCGAGTTGTCGGCCACGTTGATGAAGAACTGCGAGGTGGCGCTGTCGGGATTGTCTTCGCGCGCCATCGCCACCGAGTACGGCACGTTCGACAGGCCGTTGTTCGATTCGTTCTTGACCGCGGGACGGGTCTTGCGGCCTTCGAACTTGGCGTTCATGCCGCCGGCCTGGATCATGAAGCCGTCGATCACGCGGTGGAAGATGGTGCCCTTGTAGAAGCCCGACTTGGTGTAGGCCAGGAAGTTGGCCACGTTCTTCGGCGCTTTTTCCTGGTCGAGTTCGATGACGATTTCGCCCATCGTGGTCTTGATCGACACTTGCGGTAGGTCGACCGCAAGGGCGGCGCCGGACAGCATCAGGGCGCCGGCAATGGCGCCAAACTGGACGATCAGCGAGCGGCGGGTGAGCGTGAACGATGGCATGGAGGCTTTCTTGTGATGGAGCTGGCGCAAGGCGCTGTCAAGGGTTGTCGCGAAAATAAAGCTGGTCCGTAGGCGGGTGGCCGGGTTTTTATCAATGCTATACTTCGCCGAGGAACGTCCCATTCTATCAAATAAGTATCAAATAAAACGACACCGAGGATCGCGGCCAAGCCCATGCCGAGCCGATCGTCCGGCGCCCAATTGCTCTGATAATTGTGCTGCGCCGGGATCGCCATTGCGGTTCGCGTTCCTCGTCCGGTCAGCATTCAACACGGTATTCGAAGCGGTATTCAATGAGCCAACTGAAGATTTACAACACGCTCGCGCGTGACAAGCAGGTATTCGTCCCGAAGGTCGCCGGCAAGGTCGGCATGTACGTATGCGGCATGACCGTCTACGATTACTGCCACATCGGCCACGCGCGAATGATGATGGCTTTCGATGTCGTGTACCGCTGGCTGATGGTGTCCGGCTACGAGGTCAAGTACGTGCGCAACATCACCGACATCGACGACAAGATCATTCGCCGCGCCGTCGACAACGGCGAAACCATTCACGCGCTGACCACCCGCTTTACCGAGTATATGGACCAGGATACGGCCGCGCTCGGCATCCTGGCGCCGACCGATGTGCCGCGCGCCACCGAGTACGTGCCGCAGATGCTGGGCATTATCGAAAAGCTCGAGCAAAAGGGCCTGGCCTACAAGAGCGACAACGGCGACGTCAATTACGCCGTGCGCGGCTTCGACGGCTACGGCAAATTGTCCGGCAAGTCGCTCGACGACCTGCGCGCCGGCGAACGGGTCGACGTCAATACCGGCAAGCGCGACCCGCTCGACTTCGTGCTCTGGAAAGCCGCCAAAGAATCAGAGCCGCTCGAGGCCAAATGGGATTCGCCGTGGGGCCAGGGCCGTCCGGGCTGGCACATCGAATGCTCGGCGATGTCGTGCGCGACGCTGGGCGAACACTTCGACATCCACGGTGGCGGCGCCGATTTGCAGTTCCCGCACCACGAAAACGAGATCGCCCAATCCGAAGGCGCGTTCGGCGCGCCGATGGTCAACTACTGGATCCACAATGGTTTCGTGCGGGTCGACAATGAAAAGATGTCCAAATCGCTGGGCAACTTCTTCACCATCCGGGACGTGCTCAAGAAGTACGACGCCGAAGTGGTGCGCTTCTTCATCCTGCGCGCCCATTACCGCAGCCCGCTGAACTACTCCGACGCCCACATCGACGACGCCAAGGGCGCGCTGACGCGCCTGTACACGGCGCTGGCCGGCATCGACCTGGGCGCTGATACGCCCGTCGTCGACTGGGACGAAGCGCACGCGGTGCGCGTGCGCGAAGCAATGGACGACGACTTCAATACGCCGCTGGCGGTGGCCGCGCTGTTCGACCTGGCAAGCGAGGTCAACCGCAGCAAGTCGCTCGCCGCTGCGCGCCAGCTCAAAGCGCTGGCCGGCGTGTTCGGCCTGCTCGAGCGCGCGCCGCAGCAATTCCTGCAGGCGGGCGCAGGCGGCGAGGGCGGCGTGGACAACATCGACGAAGCCGCCATCAACGACGCCATCGCGCGCCGCGCCGCGGCCAAGGCCGCGCGCGACTTCGCGCAATCGGACGCCATCCGCAACCAACTGACCGCCGCCGGGATCATCCTGGAAGACAAGCCGGACGGAACGACCTGGCGCCGCGCATGATGGCGGCCAACAAGGACATGTCCGGCGCCGCGAGCGCCGCGGGCGGCGCAGTTGCCGCCGCCGGCGCCGAATCGCTGTCGGTGCCGGCCTACTGGGCTGAAGCCAAGCTCGAGCTGATGCAGCGCGACCGCATCATGAACAAGCTGATCCCGCAGTTCGGCGATCTGCACCTGCGCGGCCAGCCCGATCCGTTTACCACGCTGGCGCGCTCGATCGTCGGCCAGCAGGTCACGCCCAAGGCGGCCGACCTGGCCTGGGGCAAGCTGCTCGAGGTGTGCCCGAAGCTGGCGCCAAGCGCGGTGATCAAGGCCGGCGCGGCCCAGCTGTCCGGCTGTGGCCTGTCGAAGCGCAAGACCGAATACATCCTCGACCTGGCCGACCATTTCAAGGCCAAGCGGGTGCACGCCGACCTGTGGTCGGAAATGGATGACGAAGCCGTCATCGCTGAGCTGATCCAGATTCGCGGCATCAGCCGCTGGACAGCCGAGATGTTCTTGATATTTAATTTATTGCGGCCGAACGTGCTGCCACTCGACGACCCGGGCCTGATCCAGGGCATCAGCCAGAATTACTTTTCCGGTGAGCCAGTCTCGCGCAGCGATGCGCGCGAAGTCGCGGCCAACTGGGAGCCGTGGCGCACGGTGGCCACCTGGTACTTGTGGCGCAGCCTTGATCCGGCGCCAATCCCTGGCTGAAGCATCAGGCCGGGCCTGCGCCAGGGTATCCCAAGGCGCGCCCGGCACGGTAGAATAGCGCCCTGATCCGTCGCGCATGAGCAAGATGACAAGCTTGCGCGGCCACGACATTACCCCGGAGGTAGAATGACTAAAACAACTTTCCTCAATTTTGAGCAGCCGATCGCCGAGCTCGACGCCAAGATTGAAGAGCTGCGGTTCGTGCAGGACGATTCCGCCGTCGACATCTCCGAAGAGATCGACCGCCTGGCCAAGAAGAGCCAGCAACTGACCAAGGACATCTATGCCAAGCTGACTCCATGGCAAGTGTCGCAGATCGCGCGCCACCCGCAGCGTCCGTACACGATGGACTACGTGAACGCGATCTTCACCGATTTCCATGAACTGCACGGCGACCGCACCTTCGCCGACGACCAGTCGATCATGGGTGGCCTGGCCCGTTTCAACGGCCAGCCATGCATGGTGATCGGCCACCAGAAGGGGCGCGACACCAAAGAGCGCGCGATGCGCAACTTCGGCATGCCCAAGCCGGAAGGCTACCGCAAGGCGATGCGCCTGATGAAGCTGGCCGAGAAATTCGGCCTGCCGATCTTTACCTTCGTCGACACCCCGGGCGCCTTCCCCGGCATCGACGCCGAAGAGCGCGGCCAGTCGGAAGCCATCGGCCACAACCTGTACGTGATGGCCGAACTGAAAGTGCCGCTGATCGCCACCATTATCGGCGAAGGCGGCTCCGGCGGCGCACTGGCAATTGCCGTTGGCGACGCCACCCTGATCCTGCAGTACGCCACTTATTCGGTGATCTCGCCCGAAGGCTGCGCCTCGATCCTGTGGAAGACTTCGGAGCGCGCCTCCGACGCCGCCGACGCCCTGGGCCTGACCGCGCACCGCCTGAAGGCGATGGGCCTGGTCGACAAGATCGTCAACGAGCCGCTCGGCGGCGCCCACCGCGACCCGGCCCAGATGGCGCAGTTGCTCAAGCGCGCGCTGGCCGACACCTTGCGCCAGTTCCAGGGCATGAAGACCAAGGACCTGCTCGAAGCGCGTCATCAGAAGCTGATGAGCTACGGCAAGTTCAAGGAAACCCTGCCGCGCGAAGAGTGAGCCGGGCCAAGGCCGGCGCGGTGCCGGCATCGCTGTCAGCGTCATTCGCGCAAGCCATGCTCGGCTTACGCGACACCTATTCCCCCACCTGCATTGCGCTCGCCTGCAGCGGCGGCCTCGATTCGATGGCGCTGCTGCACCTGGCCCATGGCTGGTGCGTCGAGGCCGGCATCGAACTCGTCGTCCTGCACGTTCATCATGGATTGAGTCCGCATGCCGACGCCTGGCTGGCGCACGTCGACCAGGCCGGCGCCGCACTTGGCCTGGCGTGCGACCATCGGCGTGTGACGGTGCCAAAGGATGGTTCCGGCATCGAAGCGGCGGCGCGCAAGCTGCGTTACGCGGCGCTGGGCGAGATGGCGCGCGCCCACGGCGCGGGCCTGCTGCTGACCGCGCACCACCTCGACGACCAGGCCGAAACCGTGCTGCTGCAGTTGCTGCGCGGTTCCGGACCTGCCGGCCTGTCGGGCATGGACCCGGCCAATGCTGCGCCCGACCTGCTGGGCGACGCGGCCCTGGTGATGGCGCGTCCGCTCCTGAGCCAGTCACGTGCGGCGCTTGAAGCATATGCGAGCGCGCATGCGTTGCGCTGGGTCGAGGACGAATCGAATCAAGACCCGCGCTATACCCGCAACGCGCTGCGGCACCAGGTCATGCCGGCGCTGGCCAACAATTTCCCCGGCTTCCAGGCACGCATCGCGCGCGGCGCCGCCCACGTCGCGGCGGCCCAGCGCATGCTGGACGAACTGGCGGCGCAGGATCTGGCTGCTTGCCTCGACGGCGAGGCAGTCGACCTCGAGCGCCTCGGCAAGTTAAGCGCCGACCGCATCGACAATACGCTGCGGCACCTGTTCGTGGTGCGCGGCCTGGCGATGCCGTCGACCGCGTGGCTGAGCCAGATGGTGATGCAATTGTTTTCGGCGCGCGAGGATGCGCAACTGAAGGTCACGCACCCGGGCTGCCTGGTTCGTCGCCATCGCGGCAAGCTGTTCCTGACGCCGCATCTGGCCGCGCTGGCCGGCATGCGCGATCCGGACGACGCCGGTGTGCTGGAAAAGTTTGGCCAGGATTTCCGCTGGCAGGGCCAGGCGAGCATCGCGTTTCCCGCTTACGGCGGGGTGCTGCACTTCGACCCGGTAGAAGAGGGCATCGACGCCGCCTGGCTGCGCAGCCAGTTGTTGACGATCGACTTTCGCACCGGCGGCGAGCGCCTCAAGCCGGCCGCGAATCGGCCGACGCGTGGCCTCAAGGCGCACTATCAGGCGCTCGGCGTGCCGGCCTGGGAACGCGAGCGGCTACCGGTCGTCAGCGCCGCGCCGGGCTTGCTGTTCGCCGCCGGGATCGGCATGGACTGCCGCCATTTCGGCGCGCCAGGGAGCGAGCTCATCGGTTTGCGCTGGGTGGCGAATCCGGTCTGATTCGGCCTGATTCGGCAGGCCGGTCATACCGGTTCTGGTATTACTTTATTTTCTTTTCATATAGCTTTTCTGTCCATCGCTGCTTGTGATGGCGCATTGCAACATGCTAGAGTAAGGGTCCCCTGAACCAGCAAACCATCCTTCTCACCAGCAGGAACCCTTCCCGATATGGCTTTAATTGTCCACAAATATGGCGGAACGTCGATGGGCTCGACGGATCGCATCAAGAATGTCGCGGCCCGCGTGGCCAAGTGGCATGACGCAGGTCACCAGATTGTTGTCGTTCCATCCGCGATGTCGGGTGAGACCAACCGCTTGATTGGTCTGGCCAAGGAAATCATGGCGCAACCTGACCCGCGTGAGCTGGACATGATTGCCTCGACCGGCGAGCAGGTCTCGGTCGGCCTGCTGGCGATGGCGCTGCTGGCGATCGGCAAGGATGCGGTGTCGTACACCGGCTGGCAGGCGGGCATCCGCACCGACTCGTCGTTTACCAAGGCGCGTATCCAGTCGATCGACGATTCGCGCGTGCTGCGCGATGTCGCTGCCGGTAAAATCGTGATCATCACCGGCTTTCAGGGCATGGACGAAGATGGCAATATCTCGACCCTGGGTCGCGGCGGTTCGGACACCTCGGCAGTGGCGATTGCGGCGGCGCTCAAGGCCGATGAATGCCTGATCTACACTGACGTCGACGGTGTCTACACGACCGACCCGCGCGTGGTCGACGAAGCGCGCCGGCTGTCCAAGATCACGTTCGAAGAAATGCTCGAACTGGCCTCGCTGGGTTCGAAAGTGCTGCAGACCCGTTCGGTGGAATTCGCCGGTAATTACCAGGTGCCGACGCGCGTGCTGTCGTCGCTGACCGACCCCTTGATGCCGCTGGCCGAAGAAGCCAAGTCCGGCACCCTGATCTCGTTTGAGGAAGAAAGCAACATGGAACAAGCCGTCATCTCCGGCATCGCGTTCAATCGCGACGAAGCAAAGATCACTGTCCTGGGCGTGCCCGACAAGCCAGGCGTGGCGTACCACATCCTGGGCCCGATCGCCGACGCGAATATCGAAGTCGACATGATCATCCAGAACCAATCGGTGGACGGCAAGACCGACTTCACCTTCACCGTGCCGCGCGGCGAGTACGCGCAGGCGGTCAAGGTGCTCGAAGGCCAGCAGGAAGCACTGGGCGCGGCGCGCATCATGGGCGACGCCAAGGTCTCGAAGGTGTCGGCGGTGGGCGTGGGCATGCGCAGCCACGTCGGCGTGGCCTCGCAGATGTTCCGCACGCTGTCGGAAGAGGGCATCAACATCCAGATGATCTCGACGTCCGAAATCAAGATTTCGGTGTTGATCGACGAGAAGTACATGGAGCTGGCCGTGCGCGCGCTGCACAAGGCATTTAACCTGGAACAAGGTTAACAAATTCAAACTTTTTGGGCGTGCGTTCTTGACGCAAAGAGCGCCAGCCCTTAAGATGCTTGCACTCAGCGCTGACCGCAAGGTTGGTCCTGATTGGAGACGTGGCCGAGTGGCCGAAGGCACATCCCTGCTAAGGATGCATACGGCTTATACCTGTATCGTGGGTTCGAATCCCACCGTCTCCGCCAGATATACCGAAAAGCCCCTGCAAAGGGGCTTTTCTCATTCCGCCACCCGTTTTCACCTCTGGCTAGCGGGCCAGCGGCGCGGCAGGTGCGGTGGGCGTGGTTCCGGGTTCGTAGCCCAGCGATTCGGCCACGGCGATCGTCGTCGCCAGGTGCAATCGCACACCGAGCGAAACCATCGGGACGAGCATGCGCGACTGCACGGCGTTGCAGCTGCCGCTGTCGGATGGATCGCAGATCCTGGCCCGCACGAACCGGATGCAATTGGCGGCGTTCGGATTGCAGGTGCAGATATGACGGTTCTCGCCAGCCGACGCCGGAAGCGAGGCGGCCGGTATTTCGGCCAACTTCAGCACGCCCGAGGTCTCGCGCGTGAGCGCCAGATAGTCGATTCGAACGTGTTCATCGGTGATAGGCGAGGCCAGTATCAGGTCGCCCGGATCGGCGCGGAAGACGGCGTTGTAGCGCACCCTCCCAAGGCCGGCGGCATCGCGCGGCTGGACACTTACGGCGCCGGCGGCGGCGCGCCGGGTGACCTCTTGCAGCGTGTTGTAGACATACATGAGGCGCGCAACCTCGATCGCGCCGAATACCATCAGGAAGAAAATTACGGCGAGCAACGCGAACTCCACTGCGGCGGCGCCCTTCTGTCGAGGATTGCGGCGCCACGCGCCAGAGAAGCGGTCAGGTACCGACATAGGGAAGCGTCACATCCGCGGTCAGGGTCCAGCCGTCGCGGCCGGTGTCGACGACGCCGAAGAACGTGTCGAAAATATGGAGTGTGACTGTTACTTTCACAGTCGATGGCGTGATTCCGGCGTTGCTGCCGCAGGGAGCAACACCGCAATACACGACGATCGCGTCCATGCGCGTTTCCGGTCCCAGTTCGGCGATCTCGGTGCGGGCGATTTCGATCGCGAGGTCGCCGGCCGCCTTCGACAGCGTTCTCGATGCCATCTCGCGCGCCGAGACCGTCGACAGGTAGCGCGCCGCATCCTGGGCGGCTTTGTTCGCAACCGTATAGTGCCAGAAGATACGGGCATAAAAGACAGGGAAGGTGAGGAAGGTGACCAGCAAGACCATCACGATGGCGGCTTCGACCGCAGCCGCGCCGCCTTGTCGGGTGCGCGTGGCGCGTCTGCTGCGGGTGCTCGGTTCGTTCATGGGAACAGCTCCACTTGACCTTTCAGGGACGCAGGCGTTGCAGCGCCGGCGAACTCGGCAATCAAACTATCGCTGGTGGCGCGCACGGTCATGAAGAACCTGCCGACGCCGGTCACGCTGGCCGCGACGTCGGTCCCGCTCGCGACGGGACATTCGAGTAGCGGCACCTGGAGCACCCGCCGCTGTTCGGTGGACATCTCGCGGTTGTCCGGACGCGGCGCTTCATACGTGGCGCCACTCGTCGCCTTGTACGGCGTGGCGCTGGCAGTGGTATAGGCGCCGACCTTGGGGCCCAATTTGTACAAGCTTGGCCAATCCCCGGTCGCGAACGTCAGATACCCGCTCCTGGGCTCGCTTGCCGCATACTGGACTGCCTTGGCGTACGACCACAAGGGGCCATAATCGGTGGCAAGCGTGCCGGCCGGGGCGGTGGGAAGGTCGGCGATCGTTTCCAGACGGCCGCGGACGATCGTGCCCAGGGCGGAAGCGCGTCCGCTCTTGGGGTCCATCCACTTCAGTTCCGACGGACTGGTGTAGACGTACGGTTTGACGTTGAAGTCGGGCGGGGCGCCGTTGGGATTGCACTCGCCATTGAAGTCGTCAAAGCGCGAATTGAGCTGGGTAAAAATAGCCTCGAGTGGCTTTGACTCGGGAAGGCTGCTGACCCGAATGGCGCCGCCCAGCACGGTAGGAACCCACATGCGGCCGCTGCAGACGAAAGGCGCCATGCTGGCGCGATCGATCGGCGCGAACGCGGCGCCGGGAGCGGCGACCGGATTGACCAGGTAGCGGGCCGCGCTCGTCGTTGCCGGATTGAGCTGCATCAGATCGTAATTCACGCCGCGCCGAAAACCATACTCGACCAGCTCAGTCGACGATGCACCCGCGTTGCTGCGCTCGGTTGCGCCGGAAGTCGACATCGCGCAGATTGCGATCGGCGCGATGTTGACGCCCGTGCGGCCGGCGATGGCGCTTTCAAATACCTGCGCCGACGCTAGAGCCGGCG
>Ga0308160_10007828_pt1 | contig 10500 bp, 14 predicted proteins | sample PhyFR1_FD_201036 | JGI IMG/M metagenome (GOLD analysis project Ga0308160, IMG submission 201036) | Phyllosphere microbial communities from UC Gill Tract Community Farm, Albany, California, United States - DLSLF.R1 | ecosystem: Host-associated > Plants > Phyllosphere > Unclassified | place: USA...
GACCGACTTTGGATCGAGCTCGACGGGATCTTCATATCGCTCGCATAGATATCGTGGTCTTGACAACATCAGGCCACTGAGATAGAGTAATCTGGATCGTCGGATAATTTGCCGCCATCAACACTAGTCGACATCATTCGATCGATTCCATCAATCTGGTCTATTTGGATTATTTTTACTGTCGACTAAAGATAACATCGAACGACTGGACCCTCCCGGTCCTTACCGAAATCATCCCGACTCGATCGATAATCCGACCTAACAAAACGCTCACATCATTCACCAGCAGAAGAGCTAGGCGGATCGTTAGTTAAAGTAGCACGGGACCGATACATTGAGCAAGGGTAGATGAGCCGTTGGTTGGGCCGGAAGACGTCTTTGTCTGTTGGTGAGTCGGATGTTGGGTTGCTTTGGGTCTGTGTTAGAGAATGGTCGATGAGGGTCGTCAGGTGAAAGGAGGATTGCGGGGGCCAGGGAGGTAGGAGGAGGTCCTTTGGGTCAGGGACTTTTGGAAAGTCCTTTTGAATGGGTGATTTGATTACTGGTGAAACGCCTTTGAGACAATCGTGGTGGAAAACTGGGAGGGATTGGGAGTGATGGGTTGTCTTTCGACGCAATACACCGAAAGGAGGCCAAGAAAGGACCAAGTGCTTGGTCGCGGAGGAAAGGGCGACATTGTGATGAAGAAGCATAGACCCACTGCGACCCCTTGTTCTTGATTCCCGTGCGATCGCGTAAAAGTCTTATCGACGTACTTATCATTCCTTTTGTATCTTGTGAACCCATCCTCCCCTCAGGTCGACCTGGAGTGCCGCCGACGTTCGACCCACCATCGTCGTCCCTGACTTCACCTCGAACACCTACACATCCTCATACCCAGCCTCCACGCAAACGAGCGACAGGCCTCACAGTCAACGTCGCCGATACCAAATCCAGTCTATCTATTCATCCAGAGTTTGATACTTCGGAAACACCCGGACGATCTTTACCCACTTCCCCTACTCAGCTTTTACAAAGCTCGACTGATCCGTTTTCCGACGAACATCAGGCTAGAGCGAGATCGTCGAATACCCTAAAGAGGTACGAGACTGAAGAAGAGTCTTTCACGCAGGATAGGGAATTAGAGTGGGACGTCTTACCCCGGCTCAATCCGTTTGGAGAGGTCGATCGTTCGGCTCAAGCAGTCACGACGGTTGAAAAGCAAGGAAGGGGTCAGCGCGATATGTCGGCGAGTACGAGTCATTTGATGAAGACGACTAGGAGGGGGAGGCCGTTTGCCAAGGTGAGTCGTCGTGGTACGGTGCGGATAAAACGAGTCGACGGACGCTGAGACTCATGCGGTTCATTCATGTAGGACACGCATGATTTGTTCGCAACGTTGATCGTCTCGCTTCGGCTGGAGAACCACCGGATGATGTTCAAGCTTTATCCGAATTCGTTTACTACGTGAGTCTCAGTAGGACCGACAAGATGGTGGCGGAATTCACTGAGCGGGTGGATGGCTCTTTTGTTGGCTATAGCGATGAGGCCTGTGCGAATCTGGCATCGCTGAAGTTTTCTCAATCGAATCGAGCGCCAGACCCAAAGGATCCTGCCAGAATCGTCACAACAACAACCACGACTACATTTTCCATGACGAGAGATATGGCCAAGGGGATCTGTCAACATTTCATCGACGCACGGCTGATTGAGAATGCCGCGGATCTGGACAACTTGACCTTCAAAGACCGAGGGATGTATATGTTGACACCAAAGGGGTTACACATCCTAGAACGGTTCATCACGAAGAATGGAATCAGTGCAGAACAACTGTTGAAGGTTTTTGCGACGCAGTCAATCTGTCTCAAATTGTTGCATCTGGAACGACGCTCGAGTGATGACGAGATCTTGGTGGGCAAGGGCGTAATAGAGATTCTATTCAAGAGGTTCCTAGGAAGACAACCGAATTTGGCTAGACCCGAGGATGATGCCAGACATGGCGGGCTCCTGAGTGTCAACAAGGACGACCGTTCCCGTGGTAGAGACGGAGGACCAGAGGAGCCTGACCGAAATCTCGGAATCGTCGTACGAAAGGTTGCCATCACCGAGCGAGAAGCCAAGGACAAGTCGGCCACCTCGCCGGGCAGTGAAAGAGACGCTTTGGTACTCACCCACGAATATATATTCCTGGCGTCAGCCGGAATGGATTGGCTCTGTGATTTCACAACGATCGTCGGGCGGGATGAGGCGTCCGAGATGTGCGCGCATTTCGTCCGGTACGGATTGATCAAATTGGTACCGGACCCCAAGAATCGGGTACTGGACCCAAACAAGACTGTGACTGTCCGGACGGCTTCGTCGACAACGAGCGGGCAATTGGTCAGTCATCAAGGTGATATCATTTGACCGAATGCCACTAAGTCTTTCATCGCAGAGCGAAGCAGAATATCGGTTCATGGAGAAGACCTACTACAAGGTCACAGCAGAAGGAAAGCGATGGGCACAGTGGACAGAAACTTCAGTGAGACCTTCACTCCATCCCAGCGCATCATCAGCATCAGGGAAGGTACCCTCTCCCACTTCGAACCGGTCCTCTGAGGATATCTCGGAATCGGCGCGGAATCCAACGCGCAGCTTGTCATCGGCCACAGATGACAGGTTGATCCGGCGATCAAGTCTGGTGGACAAGTTGCGGCTGGAATACCTCGACATCAACGCCAATAAGAATCCCAAGGTGATCGTAGACGACAAGCATCATATCAAAGACTCCCATACCAGTAAACTAAAACAGATTCTCGAAGAACCATCGCTACGTTCGCTGTTCCGCGAGTTTCTGCGAGACAATCTGTGTGAAGAGAACCTCTGCTTCTGGCTCGACGTGCAAGACTTCAAGCGGAGGTTCAACACAACGAGCTCCGCGGTGGCTAGTCCTTCGGCTGTCAAGAGCGGGTTCATGAATAGGACTCAGGGACATTCGGCCATGGAGCGCCATCAGCAGGATCTGATTGCCATGGCTTTCGTCATCTATAACAGTGAGGCTTATAGCGTCGCCTTTCAAGTATACCGGGGGCAGATACTGATGTCAGCTCCCTCGACTTGCAGCCTATCTCGCACCAGCATCTAGCTGCGAGCTGAATATCGACCACAATCTGCGGGAGGAGCTCGTAACGTACATGTCCAAAATCGTCGCCGAGGTTTCGACTCGAGAAGGGAAGGATGCCGTCAGTCAAGGGACATTAGACCCGGCGATGGCCGCCAAGAGCTTGCAAGCGAGTCAATTGCAGACGATGGTCAGGCTGTACGAGCGGATTCAGAGTTACATCTTCCGGTTGATGGCAACAGATTCGGTGCCAAAGGTATGTGGCTAATGCGTCATCTTACGGCAAATGCGTACATCATCGCTGACCACTAGATGAGACAGTTTTGCAAGACCGAAAAATACGTCGAAGTGATGCAAATTGTCTTCGATTATGAGGTCACGCCACCAGATGAGGATGAGGGTGCCAAAAGCCGGCAAGAGATTGACGATCTGGGAATGAAGTCGCCTGTGCGGGCATACGTAACGGTATCTCAGGTACGTCCGGCGTATTTGAGCGAGATAGGTATTTTGCTTTTTCTCATGTCGATTGCACCCTTCGATAGGCCGCCAACGAGAAGCAGACGGCGCTGATGAAGTCACGCATGCAGGCGGAGGGCTCTGGACGACTGGAGCCAGGCCTGACGTAGCCTCCCCAGTGGATCGCCGCCTTGAACCCCGTTTCCCGTCATCATATTATCATTTAGTGCTTGCCCTTAGTGTTATACTGCAGCTTTTCCTGGTTGTGTTCTCGAGCATAATGATGAAACGATACGAAAGCGGATCCAGGTTCGGCGAGACTTCGGGGCCTTTACGCGTCATAGTCGAGATGAGCATCCAGTCAAGCCGGTCGATGCTCTGGAGATCAAAGCGGCTTCGATGGTTTGGTCGGACTGATATTCTGGTGTCAGCGAGCCTAGGGCATACATAGTGCGCTGCTGAATACAAGACTCAAGATCCTCGCCATGCCATTGTCTCTTGCAAGGTCTCAAGAGATCTCTGCCGGGTTCATTCAACGCCAGAACCGACGTCGTCAGACTCGACCTACAAACGCAACGCCGAGCCAGCTTCGGAGCTTGCAATCATGGCTGGTAGTATTTTGGATGAATCAGCACCTACAGAGCAGGATATCCCGATACCTCCGTTATCGAGGAGGGCAGCGGGGATCACGACGAGAAGCTATGCAAAGGTATCTGATTGGACGGAATCAGGAGATGGACAAATACGAGAATGTGGAGCTTCAGGTAAGTCCACCGGGCTTGCTTTCCAGGATATACACATCTGATGTTCAATCCAGAATCTGGCCAGACAACACATCCCGGATTCAGTTCTGCTTCTCACCAGACGGCCCGAGCATGAGAACTTCGGATTCAAGCTAGACGATGATGACATTCTCGCTCTCAATCTCGTTCGATGGTTCAAGGAGGAGTTTATGCATTGGATCGACCCGATTATTTGCCCTGAATGTGGCGGGTCTACCGACTTTGGCAGTACCCTGACGGCTGATGAAGTCAGCCGAGAGGATCAGAAATTTGGAGCTGGTCGAGTGGAAATGCACAAATGCAAGGCGGATGACTCCCACCCAGTGCGGCGTTTTCCACGATACAAGTGAGTCCGAGTCGAATATAGACCTTGTCGCTTTCCTCGCTGATATCCGATATCAACGCACGAATCAATCAGCTCCCCAGAGAAATTATTGGAGACTCGAGAAGGCCGTTGTGGGGAATTCGCCAATCTCTTCATGCTCTTCCTCCGCAGTGTCGGATTAGATGCCCGTATCGTCCACAACCAAGAAGATCACGTATGGAACGAGTACTACTCCAAATCCGCGGAGAGATGGATACATTTGGATTCCTGTGAAGCGGCTTTTGACACGCCGTTCATGTATGAACTGGGATGGGGACGGAAAATGAGCTATGTGTTGGCTTTTGGCGTGTTGGGTGCCGAAGACGTTAGCAGGGCCTATGTGGCTGATTATCATCAAGACGGATGGGAGAGAAGGCGAAAGTGGGATGAAGAGGATCTCAGAGAGGTAAGCTATGTGAATGTTGCTTCCTATTCAAAGGGACTGCTGACTGATGTACACGAACGTTTAGCAAATCGCTGAAATCACCTCCGCCCGACGCCGCCACCTGGATTCGGTGACCCAGTCCATGTTACGCGAACGGGATGCCAGACAAGAGTCCTGGCTATCAGACCATGAAAGAAGGCTGAGAGCAGCTGCCACGGCGACCGGCACGCATCAAGCTCGGCAGAGCGGCACCGCGGAGTGGAGAGCCCTGCGAGCAGAGTCTGGAGGGCAAAATGACGCAAATTTTTCGGTCATCTCCCGTCACAGTAAGCTAAAACGATGGTCGAAAGGTGCTTCAGAATCGCTCATTCGTATCTCTTAGAACTACTTATGCCGGACTACGCCCTAACGAAGAACAAGTCCGATCTCACGCTTAGCGGGGACGCTGAATATCAAGACGAAAGGGTAGTTTTGACCCCAAACGAAACTTCTCAGGTTGGATCGGCCTTTATGGCTACGTCCATCTCCGCATCTTCGTCGTTTGTCGTGGAGATGACCTTCCGAATCACAACGGCTGCAGGCCAGGATCAAGGTGCAGACGGGATGGCTTTCGTCTGTCTGAGCCAATCGGGGCAGACGCCTAAGCCGAAATTACTGGGCGAAGGCGGAGCTGGCTTGGGGTATGACGGATTAGGATCAGAGAGCGACTGGGCTGTCGAAATTGATACATACCAAACGTAAGCGGAGTCCATCTGTCCTCTTTGCAGCCATCGTTGATCTCAATTTTATCCGCGTCGATCAGTGTTGACCGGTGCAATGACCCTCCCGCGCCGCACATTTCGCTGCATTCGCCTCCTAAGAGTCATCATCGGCATTGCGTCGCCGTCACTCCGCCACAGACACTGCCGAATGTGTCGGATGGCTCGGAGCGGACTTTGCGTGTTTTCGCAAACGCCCAGACCGGGGTGATACAGGCTGCACTGATCTTTACCGAAGCTGAAAAGGAGGAAGTCGTGCCGCTTTGGGAAGCTAAACTTCCTCTGGCGGCGACTTTAATCGAGAGCGATACCCGGTGGCTGGGTCTTACAGCTGCAACCGGGGGCATCGCACAAGCCGTGAGTCGTTGTTATCAATTGTAATCGGCGTTCCATCGGAACTAAGATCTGCTCCCTTCTAGCACGAAGTCCTCCGATTTGACGTCTGGGATCTCTCCCGCCTGAAGGAAACGGATGCGTAAGAGCGACCATCTGAAGGATGTTGGCTCGGACAGGACGAAAGCTATTGAAATATTGACGAACCCCGGACGATATCGAGACGATGCGATTGAGCAATGAAATTACGAAAGACACGGACCAAAAACGGGTATACTCCGCCGGCGCCTGCGATGAGACCGTGACCGTTACCGCCGAGAGGCATGATGCGTAGACGACAAATACAAGTATTCAAAGCTAGATTACATTGAGACGAGCGATATACAATATCTTACAATTGCGAATGGATGAGCACGCCGAGATCCGAAAAGCCTTAATCGGTCTTTCCCTTTGGGGGGGTCGCACCGGTCCAGCCAAACCAACTAGAGCCTCGTCCACTTGGTCGCGGTCTCTCCATCTGTGTAGCATCGAACCCGGCGGCGTCCTCCTTGTCGACCTTTTCAAAAGCCGACCCTTCACCCCAGCTGTTGTAACCTGAACTTCTCGAATTGATTCTTTCCGCTCGCACGTCCTCGCCCGAAGACGAGCGAGATCCGGGTGAACTTCGACCTGCGGGGGTACTCAATCCTCGTTGATGTAGATTCTGCTGGGGTGCCTGACGGCTCGAGGCGAAGATGGCAGACGCAGCTTGTCGCATCGCCTGAGAGCTTGCTTCGCCGGCATGGGCAAACGGGGGTGTCGGTGGGAAACTAGGGTATTGCGGACTAGGGCCAGGGGATGAAGAAGGCTCGACATCGAATCCTCGTATGACTGGTTCTTGGGCTGCCTGTCCGTGGGGTGCGGCCGTTCGAGCGTTTGAGGTCATCATAGTCTGCCATGCCATGGCGACCATAGGAGCGTAGCTGCATGAGAGAAAGAAAGCTATGTTCAGCGAACTCACCTAGACGAGAAAAGTCGCTCCCAGGGCGACCGACGACTCACTCTCCGGCGTATCGATTGGCGAGACCCATGGCTTGTCTCATAACACCAGAAGCAGGATCGTGCATCGAAGGAGGCTGAGGAGCGGTATCAGATGGGACATGAGTCATCCCGGACCCTCCACCATTTGCTGCGAAATTGGTGTTCTCCCCTTGTAACTGTCCGGTTGGATATGAGCGGTAAGATCAGTCCAGGCGAGGTGGAATGATCGAGAAAACAAGCTTGACTCACGTTCAAGTGCGATCGAACTTGAGCCCAGATCCAGCCGATGAGGGAGGTCATCCCTGATCCCGCTCGGCCTTGAAGACTAGCGAGGAACGAGTCGATGTCGTATTCGTGCTCGGCAAATACGGGGGCAAGGAACTGGTTATAAATGTAGGTGGACCCCTAGAAGCGCCAAGGATCGTTTTGGTCATGAAACCCGATTTCGAGAAAGAATCATGCCTGTACTCGCCTCGAACTGAGGTAGCGAAAGCCAGAGGAAGAATGTACACTTGATGAGAGAGTAGAAAGGAACTCTGCGGAAAGACCGCCACCATCGAAAATTCAGCGTCCCGTGCCCTACTTCTCGTCCTCCGACATCTGCGTCCCATTCTCCACTCGATGTCCATCACTCACACGTATAAAATCCACCAAGCGACGCTCTCCACTGCAGTCCAACATCCTACGACGGCCCAGTACATCAACCATCGTTCGGTCTGGGTGGTGGCGTCCTGACTGTTGATGGGGGTCAAGGAGAGGGCTTTATAGGAAGCGTAGGCGGGGTAGAGGTAGCAAGCGACGTTGCTGAGAGCAATGGAGGATGAGGATGAGTACATTTCGGATGGTACATGGTGCATGGGTGTCAAGAATATGGTCGACTGACCTGATGATCTTTGCAAAGAGACCGATGAACATCTTGGAGAAAGTGAAATTAGGGGTCACGATTCGTCCCGAGTTTTGGTTGCGAGCGAAATCTCAGCACGGTGATCGCTACTTGTTGATTGTTTCGGGACTATGTTTTCCCAATATTGCTACTGGTGTAGATTGCTAAGACGCCGATGATCTCGAGGTCACGAGGGTATGATGCGTCCAGCTGCAAGTTCGCACAGCCGAAAGGGTCTCGCGAGGATATCGATATGTCGTGACCAGACGTCAGTGCTCGAAGTCAGCTTGTCTTGTAGGCTTCAGTGCACTGAGGAGGTTTCGTTCGTTAGCGAGGGGGTGTATTGAGCTCGAAAGAAGGGGAAAAGTCAAATAGGTTGGTCTCCGTAATTGCGAGCAAGCAGGTTCCGAACGATTCGTCACTTCGGCCAGAACCGGAATTCAAAGTAGCGAGGAGAGGAAAGTTTGGGTAGAGCGTAGGACAAGGTCAATCGATGCCGATCGTGATGTATTGCGGTCTTGTAATTCACAGCGACAGCAATTTATTATATCGCTGTACATACTGCTCGATCAAGTCTAGAACAATCTAACAAGCTCAACTCACCCACGAATCTCCCTCAAGGAATGACATTCGTCCGCCCTTCCTTGATCTGGCGTACCGGCGCTCTATTCAGTAAGTCTACACGTCGACGTCCCGATCGACTCCACGTAGGCTAACATTGGGATCACGCAGCCGCATCTGGAATCATCACTGGAGGTAGGTCTTCCTCTTCAGTCCCCCCCCCCTCGCCTACTGCGTTAGAACGAAGCTGAACTTTTTCGATTTCTTCTAGCATTCGGCTCCCACGCATTGAAGAACCGATACCCTGACCTCTCCCAATTCTCCCTCCAATCATGGTCCACCGCTTCACAATACCTCATCTTCAACGGAGTCTCCCTCCTTGCCATCTCCCTACACCCCAGGTTCTCTTCCGGACGAGGGAGATTGGCGTTTCCTAGTCTGGCGATCGCAGCGGGGACGTTGATGTTCTCGGGAAGTATCTTCCCGCTCGTCTTGGCTAGGGAGAAGATGGGGAAATTTATGGGGCCGGTGACTCCTCTTGGAGGTTCGGTCATGATTCTTGGGTGAGATCTGGATGATTTTGAATGGCGGGAGTCTTAATGTTTACATGAAGGTGTTTGTGAATTGCAGGTATTTATCGCTGGCGGTGCTGTAGACTAGGTGTCTGACACATATACATGCTGTCTGGTACCTGAAAAGTTAAAGGCATACTGGCTGCTCAAGACTTGGCCAAAACCCATGTCTCCTCCAGCAATGCCCTCGCCTCAGTCCATCGGGCAGCTCTTGCCTTCGATGAATATGAAGGTACTTGCTCTTCAAAGTACATCCTGAGGTGGCAGAGGCAAGGCTGGCAAGCGGCCAGAGGCGATATTTGATACCTCTGGAGCGTTGCACACACCCCAAAAGCTGACGGGCTGTTTTGGCCCGGATACATTCCTGCGCTTCGGAGCGCTGAACATCGTGAAGGTACAGCTCGCAGCTGAATTTGCTCGAGAGCCAAGCCAGTCATCGATCTGTACCATCCAACCTTATCTGTAGCTCTGTAAGATGCTCAAGCTCGCGCCATCGCCGAGGGTCATTTGTACGCGCAAGTCGAGTCGAGCTTGGGTTCTGGTCAGGCATATCGCACATAGCATATCGAAACCTAGACAACTCTCTCTATAGTGATAGACACAGTGCGCTAGCCTGAAAGTTAAGGTTTTATCGTCTTGGAATGATGGCAAAGGCTCGATATGCGTTATACGTAGTTGTCCTCGCTATTCCCATGGTCCATACGGTTTTAGCACCGTATACCAAGGTCGAGGAGAGCTTCACATTGCACGCCGCCCGCGATGTCTTGCGACACGGCGTGTGGGGCAGCAATGCGATCGACCAGGTAGGTCTTGAGATGGTTCAATGACGTTGGTATCCCTTAGCTGAATCATTCCGGCTCTGTGGAGAAGTAGTACGATCACAGGACGTTCCCCGGAGCTGTACCGAGATCTTTCATCCCGGCGTTGATATGGGCGACCTTTTCGAGCCCGGTCATATCGGTTGGCAGAACCTTAGGGTGGATCAAGACCGGTCTGGACGAACAGATCTGCCGTGAGTTCCTGGTCTCAAAAACATGCCTGTGGCTTAGAAAAGCTAAACAGAGCGCGGATTTGCAGTCAGGATCATCCTGTCTCTCCTGAATAGTCTTTCTACCATCCGACTTGCTCGGTCACTCCGACGGACGACTAGGTCAGGATCAACCTCGATTCTGTTCTTGATTCTCGGTGCTACACAGTTCCACGTCAATTTTTACGCTGGGAGGCCGTTGCCGAATTTTATGGCTTTACCGTTGGGTCAGTTATTCTTGGGTCTGTCAGATCAGGCCTACTCATGGCTGATGACGAAT
>Ga0308160_10007829_pt1 | contig 10500 bp, 5 predicted proteins | sample PhyFR1_FD_201036 | JGI IMG/M metagenome (GOLD analysis project Ga0308160, IMG submission 201036) | Phyllosphere microbial communities from UC Gill Tract Community Farm, Albany, California, United States - DLSLF.R1 | ecosystem: Host-associated > Plants > Phyllosphere > Unclassified | place: USA...
CACGCTTTTTGAACACGATGAATGAAGTACTCCATCCACAATTGGTCGAGCGCCTCGCTTTTCAAACGATGAGACCGACCCCTGAGGTCGAGAAACCATATCGATGGATGAGTAGTCATTAACCGCATCGTCCTTGGGTAAAGCGAACCCGTATGGTTCACCTCATGCCGCTTCCCTATCCGCGGCATGAGGTCCCACTGGCCGACAAGACGCACGCCAGACCGCCACCGCCTTACATGTGTAGACCCTGAGCAGTAAGAACGCGAACATCAATTCCCTGTGTTGTATGTGAGAATCGGATAGATTTGCTGCGCGGCCCGCCCACTATAATAAAATTTTCCTCTACGCAATTTCCATGAGTGACGCGAGCACCACCAAGCGCACGGAGTTCCTGTTCTGGGACTGCACGACCGCACCAAATGCCAAGAGGGATGTCCACGAAGCGATGCACTCGACCCTGAGTGCCTTGGCCAGCAAGTACCGCCGAGGGCGCTTTATGCCTGGGTATGAGACCCCAGAGCAGATGCTGGACGGGGTTTTTTCGCTGTTACTGCCTGAGCGTCGTCCCGTTGATTTCCTCGCCTCGAGGCTCGGCGACGAGCAATTGATGTTGCGGCCAGCCGTCTCCCTCCCGAGTCACCAAAGTGCCTGGCCAGATGGCGTCGTCTTGGCTTTACGGGGACGTGTCGACCAGCGCTCGAAGCTATTTCGCGTCAATGGTCTCGTCAGCTTGCACGATCATCACACCCGCGACTTCGAACAAACGATCACCGTCGTGCCAGTGCGCGACAGTTTGCAGGCGCGCCATGCCACCAACAATCTCCTGGCCACTGGGTGGTTTCAAGGCTTGCCGGCCATGGGCGAAATCACCAGCGCCAAACTGCAGGAGTGGAGCGACTATCTGGAGTGGAAGAGGAAGCTGATCGATGCCGGCGTGGCCGGCGCGCGTTACGTGTCGCGTGCGCTGGAACCGGATGGGATGTGGTCCTTCGTCGTGGTGCTCGGCCAATCGTCGCGCCGTAAAGCCGTCGAAAAGGCGCTCAAAAAGAAAGACCTGTGCGCCTACTCTCTGCACTATTCCGAAAACGACTGGGAGTTTACGTGGGCTGACGCCCGCCGCGGTACCCGCTGCAACCTCGGCGAAATGCACGGCACCCCGCAAGCGACGACCTTCGCCGATGCCTTGCCCGATGAGGTGCAGGAAGAACTGCCTGGCGCTAGCTTGCACCTGTATCGCTACGCCTTGTCTGAGCAAGACAAGGCCGAGTTCGAACGCTTGTGCGATCAACTCGGCGTCGAGGAAGCCTGTCAAAAAATGGCGGAGCGACTTCCCGACCAAGGTTTTATTGCCACCAATGCCGAGGGCGACCGCTCGCTGGTCAAGCGTCAGCAGTCGGAAATCCGTGAACTGCGCGACAACCCAGGCCAAGCCCCTTTCCTGGCTGCGTACCTGTTCGACATCCAGCGCGCCCAGCTGCCTGCCGAACACGACGTGATTGGCGACGCCGAATGGCTGCGCGGCGACATGAATGAGGATCAGAAGGGCGCGGTGCGCATGATGTTGAATACGCGCGAGATCTCCCTGATCCAAGGACCGCCTGGCAGCGGCAAGACCACCATGATCGCCGAGGCGATCCACCAATTGACACGCCGCGGTAAGAAAGTGCTGTTGGCGTCGCAAGCCAACCTGGCCGTCGACAATGCGCTCGAACGCTTGTCCGACGTCCCGACCATCCGCGCCATCCGTCTCGGCGTGAACGCCGACCAAACCCAGCCTTTTGCTGAACCCAACGCCGCGGCCAGTTATTGGAAAACCGTCGCTGGCGCTTGTCGCAAGCAACATGTCGGCGCCTGGGAAGAGCAAGCGACCCGCATGCAGGCCTTACGCCAGCAGGTCGACACCTTGACGCTCTTGAAGAGCGACATCGCCCACGCTTTCGCAACGCAGCGCGATGCCACGGCGCGCCTGGCGAGCGCGCGCACCGCACTGGAACAGGTCCGCCACCAACACGAATCCGCGCGCCAGGCGCGCGCCGCACTGGAAGCGGCGCGCCGCTTCCTACGCTGTGTCCTCGGCGCCGACGCGTTGTGGAGTGGTGATTTACCGTCTTGGCTGTGCGCGCCGCTACACCAGCGTTTAAGCGAGGCGCAAAGCGCGCTGCAAGCGGCGGGTCTGCACGCCGGGGCCGCACTCGGCCTGTTCGACCCGCTCGCTTCGGCCGCACAATCGCAAGACCTGTATTTGTTTGCGCGCGCGCTGGACCAATTGCTGCAGCGGGTACCGAGCATGAAGAACGAGCTGCAGCGGCTGCAGCACAATACCAGCGGCCAACTGGTCAGCGCCGAACAAGAGCGCCGCATCCGCTTGTTAAAGGAGGAAAAGAGCCGCCTGATCGCCCTGTTCTCCAGCGGCGATTCCGCCCCCGACCTGCAAGCACGCATGATCGCTTGCAGCACCGAACTGGCGCAACTCGAGCGTTCCGGCGGCTTAGACCGCACCTGGTACGAAAGCGTCTTCGCGCCGACCGCCGACCTGTTCAAGCAAGCACTGACGCCAGTGCTCGCCGCCCAGTATATCGACCAGGGCATCCAAGCCATCGAAACCGCGCACGCGCTCGTTTCGCAAGCCTGGACTGCAGCCGAGCAGTCGATCGGTGCAGCCGAGCAGGGTCTTGCCGATCTGCCCGCCCTAGAACAGCGGATCGCGCAGGGCGAGCGTGAACTGAGTAATGCGCATTTCGATGTGCAAGCCGAAGAGCGCCACGTGAAAGCCGTCCTGGCGCGCCTGCAGCAGTCGGCGACCAACGATCACCTCATTCCTGCGGATGCCGCAGAACGCAGCTGCGACGCACTGCTCGCCAAAGCCCAGGGCGACTTGGCCGCCGCCAGCGCGGCCCATCAACAAACCGAAACCTTGCGCCATGAGTGGAGTCCCATCCTGAACGAATGGCTAGCTGCGCTCGAAAAGCCCACCTCCGGTGTCGGGTCTGGTTACCTCCAGAACGTCTTCCGTAAGCACAGCAATGTGGTCGCGGTGACCTGTAACGAATCGCGTCGTACCCTGCACGACAACGGACACCACAGCTTTGATGTGGCCATTATCGACGAGGTCAGCAAGGCGACGCCGCCCGAACTATTGATGTCGATGTCGATGGCACGCGCCATCGTGCTGGTCGGTGACCATCGCCAGCTGCCGCCGGTCTTCAAAGAAGGCATCTCGGCCCAAGAGCAACTGGACGAGATGGAAGAGCAGGCCACGCTGGATGACGAGGACGAACGACAAGAGATTGCGCTCACCGCCGAGAACCTGAAGCGCTATGAGCACTTGGTGTCGGCCTCCCTGTTCAAGCAGCACTTTGAGGACGCCGCGCCCTCCCTAAAATCCTTCCTGCTGACGCAATATCGCATGCATCCGCAGATCATGGATGTGGTCAACAAGTTTTATGAGAATCGTCTGAGCTGTGGTTTAACGGATCCGGATGGGCTGCTGCCGGACACGGACCCGAAGCACAAGCGCATCCACGAACTGACGCTTGACGGCCCCCAGAACGAACCCTACCTCGTGCCCGAGAAGCACGTGCTGTGGGTCGACTCCAGTAAGGCGCCCGACGGCGCGCCGGCACTGGAATCGCAGAGTGCGAGTGGCGGCAAATCGAACCACGCTGAGGCAGCGCTGATCGTCAAGATGCTGCAAGACTTAGATGCGGCATGCGCCAAGCAAGGCTATGGCAAGGGTGGTCGCGCCAAAAAAGATGTGGGCGTGGTGAGTTTTTATAACCGCCAAGTGCAGGACATCCGCGGCCTGGTGAAAAAAGTCGAACGCGTCCAAGCATTCAAGGCCATCAAGGTCGACGTCAACACGGCCGACAACTACCAAGGCAAAGAAAAGCCCATCATCTTGGTGAGCCTGGTGCGCAATCCCGAACGTGGCCGCCTTTCTCGCAAGGCCAACACGGCACGCTTCGAACGTATCAACGTCGCCTTCTCGCGTGCCCAGGAATTGCTCGTCATCATCGGCGCGGCTGAGGTGTTCCGCAACTATCCTGTCACGCTACCCAACCTCGACCGCCCAGGGCAATCCGAAAGATATGTCTATCGCCAGATCCTCAACGAGATTAGCTTGGGCGGTGGCTTTTTACAGGCACAACAAGTCGTCAGTACCGCGGCATACCAGGAACTGATGCCTAAGCAAGCCGAGCAATCGAGCCGGTACGGCAATCGGCCGAAACACACCGTGCGCGACGCCCCTCGCTCACACAGCAATAAAAGGAAACCGCAATGACAGGCAGCGTTCGCCTGGACCTTGGCGTCCCCTTGCAGCGCTTTAGCGTCACCGTCCAACACTCGACGCCGCGCGTACCCAACCCTTTAGAAGCAGCCCTGATTCACATCGTGCTGCGCTTGGGGGCGCTGCCGCATTACCAGAATCGCACGCTGCTGAGTCTGTTTACGGAGATGCTATGCATTCCACAGGCCGAGTTATGGCTCGCGCCCGTGCTCGAAGAGCTCGTCGATATCCGCCTGCTCACTGGTCGGCGACCGCTGGACGATGTTGCCGCCATCACACTGGGTGATCTGGTATTAACCGAGCGCGGTCAAAAGATGATCAGCAACGGCAAACTACTTGGCCGGCCCCAACGCACCAGTGTTACCTGGTGCTGGGACCCAGTGACGCTGGAGGTGCGTAACCCGCTCCAGTGGGAGCGCCTATCCCGACAGGCGCCGACCCTGGTCCTGCCCGCCGCCGCCTACACGGACGTGTTCCCGATCGAGTCCTTCCGCGCCAGCCTTGATAAAGAGGCGTGGTACCGCCCGGGTGAGACGGAGGTGGAGGACATCGTCGTCACGCGCGGCCCCGAATTGGCATGGGAGTCCTTGGCGCTTGACCTGACGTTCTCAGGTGCGCGTTTGGTCTGTTCCACGACCCGACCCGCAGTGCGTCAGTATCTGCAAGAGCAGAACGACCCCTTGTTCACCGCCCAACTCGCCAGCGCCGTGTTCGGCCCCGGATATGCCGACCTCGACGGCTGGCCGCATCTGGCATTGGGAGCGAGCGATCGCTTCCTCACCCTGCCGCAAATGGCGCAGGGCCTAGGCCGCGCACGCGAATTGGCGTTCGACACCGCGGCGCTGACCGAATTTGACGGCATCGAAGTCGGTCCCGCCGGCGGCCTGCGGGTTTATTACGCCGATACCAATGCGTCCGATGACGTCGACTACAGTGGCGAGCACGGGCACCACATCATCACCGGCCGCCGACTGCCAGCTGCCGACTGCAATATTGTGAGCGATGGCCATGGATGGCGCTTATGTCGCATTCACGTGCAGATCGGCCAGGCGAGCGTGGCTGTGCCTGTGGCACGCCAAGCGCCGGGCAACCAAGCAGTGGCGGACCCAGTGCTCGCACAAGCCTTATTGAGCACCGGCCAAGACACGATGATCGCTGCGGCGCTGCGCCTGAGCGCAACGACGGTCTGGCCAGCCTTGCTCCAGGTATTGCGCACCACGCTACAAGGTAAAGTGTGCCTGGACGCGGTGCTGACGTGGATGGCCGAGATGGCGAAGTTGGATTCGGCCGCATTCCAGAAGATCGACCGTCATGCCTTGCGCGACATGTTGATGGCAGCACTGCACGAGCACGGCCGATTCAACAGCCCAGCTGAACTGACCGACTGGCGGATCGCGATGCAGGCCTTAGCGCTTCCTGATACGCAGCCCGTGCTGGGGCGGTTGTTGGAAGCCGCCTATCCAGCGACCAGCATCCGAGTGTTGCACAGCATGACTGACGAAGCGCGCAAAGTCAGCAAGGATTACTGTATCCCCTACGGTGCGGCCAGCTATGCTGCATCCCTCGTGGCCGAATTGCTGGCCTTGAACAGTCTTGAGCAAGTCGAACGCGCGTTGCGCAATCCGAACCCCTTCGAGCAAGGCTTACGCGCCCTCTGGAAGAACGGCGCCAGTTTGGCCCGCAGCTTGGGCACGGACTTCCCCGTGCGTCCTCCGGCGCCAACGACGCTCTCCAAAATTCTGCGTGAAAGGAAGAGCGAGACCTGTCTGCAAGCGATCCGTGATTGGCGCGATGCCCTGCGCAGCTTTTATGAGTTGGCGCAGGTAACTAACCCAGATCCCGCCAACCCCTTACACACCACCGACGCCAACTTGGCCGAATGGGAAGAGCAGCTCAGTTGCTCTGCCGCCAGTGGCGCCGCCCATTTTGACTACGTGTTCGTGGTCGACACGAACGCGCTGATCAACATGCCGCAGTTACCGCTCAAAATGACGGGCAACGTTTTACTCGTGGTGCCCTTGACGGTGCTGCAAGAGCTGGATCGCAAGAAGCAAGACCCGGCCTTGCGAAAAGCCTGTTCGGTGGCAGTGCAGTTGTTGCGCGGGATGCAGGATCAGCGCCGCCGTTATGAAGAGAGCGACCTCAAACGCTTGCCGCCCGACTTCGAAGACACGGCCGATAACCGCATTCTGTCGGTCGCCATGAAATATCACCACCCGAATTTGCGTCTAGTGACCAACGATAAAATCTTGATGGAGGCGGCGGAAAGCATGAACATCATCGCCGTCCCGCTCGAACGTTTTACCAATGCGCCGGTGGCGCGCGCCAAGACCTCAACGCAGGCGCATAAAAAGCAGCAGCACAAGAAAGGAGCGCCGGTATGAGTCATGCCGCCGAATATGAATGGCGCCAGCGCCGCGAAGACCAGCGCCGCCAATATCTGAGCCGTGTTCGCAGCGTCACGGCCGAATTTGTCGCGCGCTACGAAAGCGTACTGGACGATGTCCGCCGCCAGGGGTTGCACACGGCTGTGCCGGCTGAATTTGCCGCCTTGTCGCGCCAGGTCGCCGACATGCGCCAGTTGCTGACAACCGACCCCGAGCGCGCACGTGACTTGAGTCTCGCGCTGGGTCAAGAAGTCCACGCCTTGCCGCGCCTGGCGCGGCAAGCGTGGCAGCATGCCCAAGCCCAGGCCGAGCAACGACGCCGCGAACTCGGCGCCGAACTCAATTCGCTACTTGAACGCAGTTTTCTCGCGATCGAGGATCCGGTGGCGCGCGATTTCGCTTACACCGCGGCCGCCGGCATCGAGGCCGAGATTCGGACCCGCGTCGCCCTGGGCGCCCACCTCGAGACCTTCCGCAGCCAGCTGCAAACACGCATGACAGACATTGTTACCCAAGCGCAGGCGCAAGCCGAGGCTTGGAAGCAGACCCAACGCCAGGAGCAGCGCGCCGCCGTGCGCGCCGCCGTGTTGGCCGACGTGAGCACGGTCGCGCTAGCCGGCGACCTTGCCGCGCCGCCCAGCGCCCGTGAACAAGCACAAGCCGCCCTCGAGCGGGCGACCGAAGCGGACGAGTCCAGCTTCGATCATGCCATCGCGACCGCGCTGGAGTCCGCCAATCAAGCCGTCGTCGACGAAGAATCCCGCCGCGCCGCGGTGCGCGCGGTCTACGCGTCCCTGCAGCAAGCCGGCTTTGTGGTCGACCAGCCCTACCTCGAAGACGGCGAGGGTGGGAACGTCATTCTGAGCGCCCGTAAACCCTCGGGTGGACAAGCCCAGTTTCGGATTGGCGTTGAGGGAAATTTGGTCTACAAATTCGACCACTACGAAGGTTCGGCCTGTCAACAGGATGTCAGCCAAGTGCTGCCCATGCTCCAGCAAGTGTATGGGATCAGCTTGTCCAATGAACGGGTCCTTTGGGACAATCCCGACCGCCTGTCGAAGGATGCGCGACCGCTTGACGACCACGAGGCGCAGCGATGAGCGAGCGCGTGACCCCCTTGTGGCTGCAAAATTTTACGCGCCAAGCTGGCATCCGCCGCGCGATCATCTTGCATGGCAATACCCTGGATATCAGCTTCGACCCCCACGCTGGCCAATATCGGAGCGTGCCCGATGTGGCCAGTGCCGCCTTGCGCCGCGCCGGCTTTGAGCAAGTCGTGCTGTGGAACCGGACTGAGGGCATGCGTGGTATCTCGCCCGAGCAACAGCAAGCGCTGTATGCGGATGCCGCTGGCGGTAGCGCGCCGCCACCGCCGGGCAAGGCCTACGATATGGGACTGCCGGCCAGTCCTGCGCCGGCGATCGATACGCCGAAGGCCCTGGACCCGCTCGACTTCTTCCGCGTGGTCCAGCAGCGCATGGCCCGTCCCACAGCCCGTCGCACCGCCTTCGTCATCGAATGGTCCCAGTACCTGTTCGGAAATGCCAACGGACTGAGCGAAGCGGAGCGGCAATGGCTGCTGTTATTGACCACCGCCACCGCCACCCCGGTCGACATCGACGCCGAAAATATCGCCCGCCCGTCTGACTTGCTGGTCTTCGTTTGCACCCGCAGTGCCGCGCTCCCGCCCGCCTATGTGCAAGGGAATCCCGCCCTGGCCGAGATCTTGGTGCCCCAGCCTGGACGTCCCCAACGCGAAGACTTCGTGAGACACAACCTGGACCGCTGGGTGTTAAGCGAACCCTTGGTCCCGGGTCAGGCAGCCTTCAATGATTTTATTGATGCGCTGGAAGGCATGACGCTGCGCGACATGCAGCAACTCATTAAACTCTCGCGCCAAAACGCCGCGGAACGGCTCAAGCCCGAGGCGCTATGTAACCTGTATAAATTCGGCGACCGCAAGAGTCCGTGGGAAGAGTTGAGCCGCGATAAGCTGCGCTCGCTCAGCGAGGTGATTGGGCAGCGGGTGATCGGCCAACAGCAAGCGGTCGCGAAAGTGCGTCAAGTCATCATTCGCGCATTCACCGGCTTGAGTGGCCTGCAGCATTCGCGCAAGCAGCGCATGCCGAAGGGGATTCTGTTCTTCGTCGGCCCGACCGGCGTCGGTAAGACCGAACTGGCCAAGGCACTGGCCGGTTTCCTGTTCGGTGACGACGAAGCTTGCGTACGCTTTGACATGTCCGAGTTCAACCATGAACATAGCGACCAGCGCCTGGTCGGCGCGCCGCCAGGCTACGTCGGTTACGAAGAGGGTGGGCAACTCACCAATGCCGTCAAACGTCGCCCCTTCTCGGTGCTGCTATTTGACGAGATCGAGAAGGCGCATCCGCGCATCCTCGACAAATTCCTGCAAATCCTCGAGGACGGGCGTCTCACCGATGGCAAAGGTGAGACGGTGTCCTTCGCCGAATCCGTGATCATCTTCACCTCGAACATTGGTGCGGCCACCGTGCCCGACCATGCAGAACCCGATGAGGTGCAAAGGCAGTTCGTGAGCGCGGTGCGCGAGCACTTCGTGCACAAGATGCAGCGCCCCGAATTACTGAACCGGATGGGCGATAACATCGTCCCCTTCAATTTCATCAAGGGTGGCAACTTCCTGGTCAACATCGCGCGGGCCAAGCTCGAACCCTTGCGGCGCGGCCTCAAAGAAAAGTATGGCATCGAGGAAGTGCGCTTCAGCGACGAAGTCGCGGCGCTCACGGCGATCGCAAATAATGTCGAATCCCGTAACGGTGGGCGCGGCGTTTTGACCGCACTCGAAAAATATCTGATTGACCCCTTAGCGGACTACTTGTTCGAGCAGGCACTCGATCCGCATTTCGCGCGCGGGCGGGTCTTGCATGTCAACCAGCGCCCAGGGCCGGAATTCTTGTTCTACCTGGAATAAGCGCATGTCCGAACCGATGTTGAACCTGGCAACTTGGGTTGCCTGTACCGAGATGGAAGGGCCTGGGCGGCGCTTCGCAATCTGGACCCAAGGCTGCCACCTGCGCTGCAAGGAGTGCTGCAACCAGAGTTATCTAGCGCTGGTGCCACGCCAATTGCTGCCCGCCTTATCCCTGCTGCCTGCCATCCTCGAGGCACGCGAGCAGCACGGCATCGAAGGCATCACGCTACTTGGCGGCGAGCCCTTAATTCAGGCCCGTGGTTTAAGCGTGCTGGCGCAAGCCGTCCGCGCGCAAGGCATGACCGTCATGATGTTTACGGGTTATGTCATCGGCTCGGAAGCGCAGAGCTTGCCCGACAGTGCCGACGAACTGCTTGCCGCTTGCGATGTGGTGGTCGACGGCCCCTTCGTTGCCGCGCGCCGCGAGCGCGAGCGCAACTGGGTCGGTTCGACCAATCAGCGCTTTCATTACCTGAGCGACGCCTACGACGCCTCGATCGAGACCGACCCACGCTACCGCAATGGGATTGAGGTCCGTTTTGCGCCCTCCGGTACCTTACGCGTCAACGGTTTTCCCTTCCTATGATGAAGACCTTGGGTAGTGGCCGCACGAGCCATGCTCAGCTAGAATGCATTCTTTGCAGAGATCGCTAGTTGCATGATTCTGATGCGCCACGGGGACTGTTTCCCGGACTATGAGAATGACCCGGGGCTGACTCCCGCCGGCTACGCCCGCATCGCTGCCGCATCCGCCAGCTTATTAGCCTACCCATTGACCGTGATTTTGCATAGCGATAAGCGACGTACTACCGAGACAGTCAACACGCTCCAGGCTGTTCTACCAAAGCTTGCGACCGAGAGCCACCCAGCGCTGC
>Ga0308160_10007831_pt1 | contig 10496 bp, 10 predicted proteins | sample PhyFR1_FD_201036 | JGI IMG/M metagenome (GOLD analysis project Ga0308160, IMG submission 201036) | Phyllosphere microbial communities from UC Gill Tract Community Farm, Albany, California, United States - DLSLF.R1 | ecosystem: Host-associated > Plants > Phyllosphere > Unclassified | place: USA...
CTCCCTCCCACCCTCTGCCTGGCAGGTACAAGCACAAGCGGCCGTACCGCGTCATCGAGTAGAGGCTGTCGAGAGTGTGGCGCTGTACATAGATCCCCCGGGCCCCTCTCGCTTCACACGACCCTCGATGGCATGCGCAGATATCTCCTTGACTGCAACATGGGCCGGGGAGGGCGGGCCGCCAGCGCCAGTGTCTTGTGCCAGAGGGGGCGGGCGCGCGGACAGTGGACGCGCGTGCCTTTGAGGGGGCCGGCGCGGGCGAGGCGCGTCCCCTCGGCGCCGGTGGGCTGCCGGCGGCCAACACTCGCGCCTCCCCTTGCTTTTGCCCTCACCTTCGTAATTCCATCCACCACACTCCCTTCTTCCTACCTATCGCTTCCTTCCGGCGTCACTCTGCCATCAGCCCAGACCCATCGAGCTTGGAGGAGCTTCGACGAGGCGATCCAGCTGAGAGCGGGCCATGGCGACCATCCACGGCAGGCCGTGCCTCCCCGACCACTCGACGACCAAGGTGCGCGCGCCTCCGCTCAGGATGTCTTTCGCCCGGCCTCGTCAGAGCCGCCAGATCTGAGCCTGCGAGGGGGGCGGGGGGCGGTCCTTGTACAGGATGGCTCTGGAAAGGCATGATCTAAGCCAGGAGCTTCGAGAGCGGCCGACTGACCCCCTTGGTGGTCGCCCTCCAGCAGCCTGCAACCCCCCAGCGAGCCTCGCCCTATCCCTCAGCTCTCAGCAAGGCTGCCGGTCCGTCGCCCTTGGCCGACTCGGCCGCACCCAACCTGCCCAAGGGCGCCAAGCCCTCGCATCAGTACCAGTCGCTCGAGAAGCTGCTCGCCCAGGCCGGCTACGCCGAGACGCGAGTCATCACGCCCGAGGCGGTCCGCATCAAGGAGCGAGTCCAGCGGCTATGGGCCGAGGAGAAGGCCCAGGCTGAGCGGACCGAGGCGGCCGAGGTCGAGCGGCTCCTCTTCCAGGGCGACGATAGCGACGACGACGATGGCATGACGGCCGGCTTCCCTCCCCTACAGCCGCTGCCTCCGCGGATCCAGGCGGCGCCCGCCCGCAGCAATGTTGTTCGGCCGCCGCCGCCGCCCCCTTCAAAGAAGAAGGACGCCAGCAGGGACGGTTCCTTTGGAGGATGGTCGATCGGCCGCGCGCAGGGAGCCCGGCTGCTCGAGGAGGGTCCCGTCCGACCGCTCCGGAGCCGCGGGTCGGCCCTCGGCTTGACCTTCGCCGCCGGCTCGAGCGCAACGTCAGACTCGTCTGCCGGCGGCGGCGACCAGCGGTCCACGGTGGGCGCACCGTCAGGAACAAAGGCGAGCCGTCACACTCCTGCCGACGACTGCGGCTCGCTGTCGTCGGCGTCCTCGACCGTCTCGTCCGACAGCACGATGATCACGTCGCCGCCCGAGCTGGCGAGCGAGACCTTCGTCGCCGTCCGGGTCGACAACTCGCCGCCCGACTACAGCCGGTCCTTCGGCATGTCGTCGTCGTCGTCGGCGGCGGCGGCTGCGGACACGTACGCGAGCTCGACATCCGGCGTTCATCGGTCCTCGGACGAGACTCGCTCGCGGTCGAGCAAGTTCACTCTGTTGTCGAGGGCAAGCAGTGCGCCACGGCCGATCCCGGCGTCGGCCGAGTCGCTGAAGGACGACGCCTCTGCTGCGGCTCAGTCGCTACGCAAGATTGCTTCTCAGGCGACGCTGCGCAGGGTGCCGTCGCTCGCCTCGACCTCTACGCGGACCGTCCGGCCCAAAAAGTCGCTCGCCAGCCTGGCCGCCATCGCCGCTGCCCATCCGCCTCCGCCGCCGATCCCCGAGGTCCCCCCTCTAACGGCCGTCCGCAAGGTGCTGCGACACGCCGCCTCGACGCCGTTCCTCAGAAGCGCGACGGCGACCATCAGTCCGGCCGCAGAGGCCAAGGGCAAGGCGCCCGAGGGCTGGTTCGCCTCGCTCTCGCGCTTTGCCCTCGCCCGGTCCGTGACCGAGCCTGTCGCTCCACCGCCTGCCCTCCGCACGAGGCCTTCGATCCCTGCCTTCGGCCAAGCCATGTCGTCCACATCGCCCTCGCCAGCATCGCTCCGGGGCATTGCCCTCCCCGGCCAGGTCACACGGCACGTCGTCACCTGCGTCTCGGACGAGGGCGACGACCTGCCGCCGTTTGCGGCGACGCGCATCGATGCCCTTTTCCCGGAGGATGACGACGACGACGAGGCGCATGCCCCGCGCACGCCTCCGGTCCTGACGCCACGGGCCGAATACGGCGAAGCCGAGGCTTGGCGCTACGGCGGCAGTCTGCGCTCGTCGTCGAGCTCGCCCGTCGGCGGCGGCTGGCCTTGGTCCAGGCCAACGTCGTCCGCGAACAATCTGCTCGATCAGGACCCCACCGCGTGTCTCCCGGCGACGCCTTCCCCTCCCTCGTCGCCGCCGCCACCTCGGCCGCTCAAAGCCCAGCGATCGATCCAGTCGCTACGAGCCGCGCTTCTCGCCGACTCGGCCGCCAAGCCGCCCCCACCGCCAGTGCCACCGTTGCCAGCGGCGTACGTCCGAATCCCCATTTTTGCCATCTCGTCGCCCGACACGGTCGAGCGTGGCCTCCCCCCGCGGACGCTTGACCTCTCGGACGAGGCCATCATCCGGATGGGCAAGGGCCGCTGGTCCGGCTCCGGCTCTGGCGAGGACGACGACGACAGCGCCAACGACAACGACGAGGCCTGCGAGAACGACGACGCTGGCGGCTACGCCGCTACCGTCGACGAGCGCGTCCGGCGCGACGCCGACGCTCGCGGCCGGTCCCGCAAGCGGGGCTCGACTCGCAAGAACGGCCGACGAGGCTGAGCCCGGCACCAGCCCTTGGTCCTCCAGAACCCCCAGTCCCCGTCCCCCCCACTCGTCCCCCCTTTCTTTTCTCTCCGGTTTCGCCTCGCCTTCCTCACTCTCTCCGGTTTCCCTGCCGCGACGGATACCTCTCCTCCTTTGCATCCCATTCGGCTTCCCCTTCCTCTCAGCATTCGCTTCTCATTCCTGACGACCACCCGACCCTCCTTCTCGTCTCCGTCCCTCGTTGCATGTCCTTCACGCCCTCATCCATTCCCGCCTGCCTCCCGCCGTACCTTACGACCTCCCTCGCTGCCTCTGCCCCTTCTCCATGCTCTTCTATCGGCGCGCACCTGGATGGGGTCGGGGAGGGGACAGACAGGCGGCTTTTCATACAGTGTGAAAGGGAACTTGCAAGCGGACGAGGGTATGCAGGCAACCAAGCGGAGCGCTCTAGTCTACACGGAACGGGCGGACGGGTCGGGCTGAGCCCTCTCAGACGGGCGGCGGCGGCGGGATGCTGGCCGCATAGGCTCGCATCCACATGCGCACAGCCTCTCCGTCCTGGGGGCTCCACTCCCACCCGGCGACTTGGAGCGCCTCGCGGTAGTGCTGCTCGGTGCAGGCACCGCAGAGCGGGACGCCGCCCCAACTGGAAGCAGAAGGTAAGCGTCAGCGGGCGGGGAAGGCCTGGTTCGACTGGAGGTTGGAGACGTGACGCACAGCTGGCAAAGGCCGTAAACGGTCTGATGGGGCGTCAGACCCTTCTTGCGGGCCAGGTCGAGCAGCGGTTCCGACTCGAGCAGCGTCGGCGAGCCGGTAAGCGTCCAGAAGCCCCTAGGGGATCGCAGAGAAGGAGAGATGTCAGCCCTTCAAGCGGTCTGTGGACTCGGCCTCGAGCACGGAACAGGCCGCACTGGTACATGACGTGCTCCTTGCTGCGGAGGTAGCCGGCCTTGCGCGGGCCATTCTCCGAGACGGTGGCCATCTGTGCCGGGGCGAAGGGGTACTGTCAGTAGGCGGAAGCTCCCCGATGGCCTTGTGCGTGCGGGTGAGCGGGGGAGAAGCGCACAATCTCGTGATCCCAGGCGTTGGCCTCGTGCCAACGGTTCGAGATGACCTGAATCTCGGCCTCGTGGAGGACCATAGTCGCGAGCCGGTCGGCGTCGTACGCGTTGCTGATGCCGACCATCTGGCGGATCTTGCCCTCGTTGCGCAGATCGCGGAGCGTCATGAGAACCTCGAGCGTCTCGTCGACCGTCTCCATCTCGCGGTGAAGGACGACCGAGTCGGGCTCGCTGCCGAGGTCCTTGATCGAGTTTTCGACCGACTGGCGGACCTGCTGCGCGAGCGGCGCCTTGAGGTCGTACGGCAAGAAGCCGTCGAGGTCCTGCGAGTTGGGCGGCGAGAATCTGCGAGGGAATGCACGAGAAGGAGACAGTCAGGCGGGATGTCCAGAGACGAGACACTATGTGAGCCCTCGTTCCATAAGTCCCGTCGACCGACGAGTCTGCAGGAGACTGACTTGGTCTGGACAAAGAGCTCCGATCGAGGAATCTGGTGCTGATCCTCGAGCTGGGCGATCGCGGTGCCGACGAGCTTCTCCCTGACGGACGCCGGTCACAAGGAAGGCTCACTGATAGGTCAGTAATTGCGAGTCGATACAATGTCGTGAAACGTACGGACCGATAGAAGCGCGTCTGGGAGGCCGTCTCGATGCCACCTGGCGAGGGCGGTCGGAGGACGAGCCGAAGCAAGCGCGCGGCCGGGAGAGCTCCGGTCAGCTCCTGCAAGCTCTGCAGCTCGTCGACGGCCGCGAAGGCGGACGTACGGAAGCCTGCCAGAACAGCTTTGACGACGAGATCGGTTGTCCGCTCCTCCTTCCTGAGAGAACATTGCAGCGAGGCGTACAGCTCAGAGAGCGTCAGCATGGTCTCGCGGCGCTTGCAACGAGAGGCGGGCGTGGACCGCCAGCTGCAAAGGAGGAGCTCACCAGGCCGTGCCGTACTGGATGCGCGACCAGTGGACGGGAGGACCACGCTTGAAGATGTGAGACATGAGAGAGAAGGACGAGCGAGCCGGGGTGGTAGGAAGAGAGGACGGCGAGGAACGGCCGGGTTGCGATGGCTTGGACGGAGGCGGGAGCTTGCTGGGAGGAAGAGCTGGTGCGAGACGAGATGCTTGGGACGGCCGGAGCGTGCGAGAGGTAAACGGATGCAGAGAGAGGAGACCGGGAGCTGCAGAGATGCGGAACGAGAACGAGAGAGAGAGAGAGAGAAGGTCGAGTCGAGGCGAGCAGGTCGACGGTCGGCGGGAGGGAGGCAAGGGGGGCCGATGCGACCGACCGACCGACGCTCGCGGCGACCCGCGCCGAGAAGCCGAACCCCCCCGCGCAGCAGGTCCCTTCACCTGGACCCCCGGTCGCACGAGGCTTTCCCAGACGCTCATCTCGATTGACTCTCGTCTACAGCAACCCAGCTGCCAGCGACGCGCTCGACCGTCCGGCCGACGAGGACGCCCGCCTCGGACGCCGCCCGGAAGATGCCGTGCTCGACGCGGTCCCCCACGGGCGTCGCCGCAGCTGCTCCAGCGCAAAGCGAGGGACTGGAGAACGCGAGTAACGGCCGACTGGCGCGGGTCGTTGTGCGGCGCTCATTGGCTTCCGAGGCGCCCTCGGGCCGATGCAGGAACTGCCAGGGGAAATGGCGCGCGAGTCAGTCCTGGAAGCGCTTGCTGTCGCAAGCGGCTGAGGGACAAACGGCTACGCGGTCGCCCTTCTCGAGGCTGTCCTCGCAGTCGAGTGCCATCCCGCCGCGGCTTGGGTCACCGCTCATGATCCGCACGACGCGCCTGAGCTTTCCCGTGCTCGATGGCGTTTGCGAGTCGGTCGCCGCGCCGAGGAAGCCGAGGTAGAAGTCCTTGTCCTTGCCGAGCGGGGGCAGGTGGGCGGCCGAGAGCAAGGATAGCAGCTGGCGGGTCGGGTTCGGGTTGATCGTCTCCCCTGGCTCAAGCGACAGCAAGAGGTTGCCCTGGCATCTGGAAGGGCAGGAGGCGAGTCGTAAACGTTAGCCGACGAGATCAATCGACGGAGCCGCCACCAGCTGGCAAGAGACGGACGAGTCGACGACGAGCACCTCGCCTTCCTTGACGGGCTCGAGACCAGCCCATCCTGATCGCATTGTCCAAGGCTCCTGGCCCAAAGCTATAGCGTCGTCGCCCTGCGCTCGGTCCTCGACGGCAAAGCGGGCGACGCCGATCGCGCCGCTCTCGACCGGCTCGCCCCCACGCCAGAAGAGCGTGTGCGCGAGCCCGGTCGCGAAAGGAGTCGGCGGGGCGAGCAGGCCGGCCGTCGTCATCCTCTGCGGGCAAAGTGTCGTCGCTTGCTGGATGAAGGGCACTGCGCTCGCCGGCGTCGCAAGGACGACGAGGGCGGTAACGGCGGGAGCGCTGCGCGAATCGATACGATAGCGTCAGCAGGGACCGCCTTGACGCCAGCAGGGGAGAGCAGCAGGTCCGACGAACTCTGCGGTCTCGATGCCCTCGAGCGTGGCCGTTGGAACGCCCTCAGCCTTGGCCATAGCCTCGTCGCCCCACATGCCGCTCCAGTTGCCGCCCTCGAAGGCCTTGCGCAGGCGGTCCTCGTCGACGCCGGACCCACCCTCACTCCCGGCCACGCTGTCGCCCTCCGCCGCAAGCTCGTGCAGAGGCCGGCAGTGGCCGACCGAGGTCGAAGCCCGACCGACTTCCTTGCTCCGGAACAGCCCGAAGCGCTCGGTCGCGTCGTCGAAGAAGTGGGCGAGCGCGAGCGAGCTCGTCCCATCGGCCGGGGGCGAGCTCAGGCAGCCGATCGCGTGCGGATGCAGCCGCTGGACCGCACGCAGGACGCTGGCGAGATTGGGAACGTCGTGCGAGAGGGCAAAGACGGTCACCGACGGCTCGTCAGGCGAGGATGAGCCCGAGGAGGCGGAGGCGAGCGCAGATTGCTCGGCCGAGTGGGCCTCGAGGAGGCCGACGAGCGATCGCGAGGCGTCCGGCCCCGAGCTCGTGAAGGTGACGGCAGAGGCGAGCCCTCGGCGGAGAAGCAGAGCTCTAGACGGTCGGGATCGGCGGCAGGTGAGTGCTAGCATCGGGGAAGTAGAGCTGCGAAGGGGTTCGTGATGCCGGACGGGTGATAGGCGACAGGCGACAGACAGGAGGCCCTGGCGAAGAGAGCTCGATCTGAAGCGCGCAGGGCGGCGTCAGCGGCGGCGTCGACCGAACCAGCATCCTCCACCCATTTTGAGCTGCATTCCCAAACAACTCGACTCATTGAGAGTGTATCACAAAGCATACCAACCCATCCGCTCCCGTGCAGCCTCTGCCCAGATCCGAAGGCCCTTCCTCTGCACGCAATGGCGGTACCAGAGGCAGGGCAGAAGGAGGAGGCCTCGGGCCCCCCTTCGCTAACGTCGTGTCTGTGCAACGAGGAGGAGGTCTCGGACCCCCCTCGACGAGTCTGCTTGCCCCCGGCGGCGTCGGGTCTGGCCTCGGGCCGACCCTCGCGCGTCTCGACCTACCCGCAGGTCCCCTTCTCCTGCCGCACGCTCGCTCCCGTGCAGCCTCTGCCCAGGCGGACGTCGTTCATGTCTCGCCGCCGGCCGCGCGTGCCCTGCCCGTTGTCACGCCCCTTGGCTGAGACCCTAGACTGTCCGCGGCGACCTCCGTCGGGAGCTGCCATCGCCCGTCCCCGCTCGCTTCCGTTCTCTCTCTCCTGGCCCGCCGAGCCCGCATCCCCGCCTGTAGTAGTCCCTCGTCCACTCGCATCAGCGCTGTTTCACGAAAAGATTGAGCTGCACGGCTCTAGCCGTGGCCTTCGCGTTGTGCTTCCCCCGGGTGACCGCATCTCTCGATCTGAGACCTCGCGCTGTATGCATCTCGTTGAGCTCGCCTCGAATGCCCCTGGCTGCTCCCTCGATTCCTCCGTTCTCCTCCGAACGGCACACCCGGCGGCATGCGTCGAGCGAGATGGCTACCTGAGCTAGGTAGCTGTCCACGCAGGCGTATGTCGGCTGACCTGGTCGTGCGGAAAGCTGGACGCTTCGGTGCCCAGCCGAATGCGCGACGGCAGGGACCCTCCCGTAGTTCTCATTAGGACTCTACGCGGGCGAACCACCACCACCACCACCACCAACGGGCTCGTGAGAGAGCGACAGCGGGTAAGGAAGACCGACGGTTGCCTGGACGGTGAGCAGGGGAGTCTGGTAGCCAGCAGAAGGCCCTTATCAGACGACCCCGCTGACGAATCCACGCTCATCGAAGCTCGGGGTAGGCTCGAGGCACAGGGAAGGGCGAGGTCGGCCGCCCGGCCCGGGATGATGCTGCGCGCCAGCCAGCCTCCCCTCCGCCCCGCCTCCCCTTCTAGCCACCCGGTACAAGGAACAACATGAAGATGAGATGGTCGCATAAGCCGCCTAGGCAGGCTCATGACAAGCCGTGATGGCCAACGTCGTCGACACCTTCACCGTCGTCGCCGTTGACGCCGTAGAAGGTCTGCGAGAGGAACGCGGCGACGGACGACGAGAGGTTAGCTCCGCATCTGCTCGTCGCGAGCGCCTAGCGGCAGGAGGCGGACGCACCTCGATCGCGTCGTGCTCGAGATCTTGATGGTGGTGATGGTGAGTGATGTCGTGCGACCCATCGCCGTCGTCGCCGATCGCGGGCGGTCCCCCGGGGTCGCCTTGGCTTAGCGGATCGACGCCGTAGTCGCCGTCGTCGGTCGCGCCCGGGTCATCACCGAGCGACGCGTACTGCTCCTCGTGCTGCTGATGGAGGTGCGACTGGTCGAGCTGCTGCTGACCATCATGCGAGTGCTGCTGGTGGTGGAGGTGAAGGTGATGGCCACCGCCGTGGGTGTCGTCCTCGTCCTCGCCCTCGTCGTGGGCCTCGTCCTCAGCCCGGCCCTTCATCTCGTCGTCGTCGTCGCTGATGCCAAAGACCTCGAAGCGGCCCTCCTTGAGCTTGACGAGCCGCTCGCTGACCTCGCCCTCGAGGAGCTCGAGCCGGCGGCGGAGGGCCGGCGGGATCCCGTCCCACGTCGCCTTGTGGCCGCGCATCTCGGCGAGCGCGAGCGACATATGCCGGTAGGACGTGATGTTCTTCGTGTACCACGATCGCGTCTTGTCGTCCGGCGTCCGCTTGGTGACGCCCGCGCCCGAGAGAAAGTTGACCATGACCTTGGCCGTCTTGAGCGTCAGATTCGGCAGCAGGTGCGGCAGGATCGCCGACCCGGGGTACATCTGCCGGAGGTCGGCCAGACTCGGCGGCGGTCCTGCGTGAACCTGCTAAGATGCGGGAGGGTTGAGCCAAGGTCAGGACGGTTGCAGCTAAAGGAGAGGAGCCCCCGGACGGACCACCTTCGAGCTCGACGCGATCGCGTTGCCGACCTCCGAGGCCTTGTCGTAACCCTGCTGGACGTAGAGGTTCTCGGCAAAGGCGCCGAGCCGAGCGTAGTCGCTCAGCTGGCCGTTGGACTGCATCTCGAGTCCGGGCTGGATGAGCTCCTCATCGCCTGGCTCTGGGTCATCCTCGCGAGCCTCGACGGCGCCGTCAAAGACCTTGACCATGCCCTCCTCGACCTTCTGGATGACGTGGGCAATGTCGGCCTCGACCGCCTCAAGCTTGGCCCGCTGCTCGTCATCGAGCTGCGCCCATGCCGTGCCGTCATCGACGAGGTGGAGCTCGGCCAGGCCGTCGCGCACCTGTCGGAGCTCCTGGAGCGACCAGACGTACCACGTCGCCGTCGAGGACGACCGCGAGAGCTTGGTCGTCTTGCTCCCGCCAAGAAACGACAGCAGCGTCTTGGGCTTCTCAAGCGTCACTTCGGCCGTCAGGTAGGGCAGGATGGGCGAGTGCGGGAAGATCTCGTGCAGTTTGACGATCTCTGGGGCGATGCTCGGTTGGGCTGGGGTCACAAAGGAGAAGCGCGGCGGGGAAGGCTTTCGTCAGCGACCAGCTCACACCATCGACTGTCGCGATGCAGGCAGCGCACGCTTCGTCGGTGGCCGGCCGGGCCCTCCCGTCAGTCCGGCCTTCTTGGTAAAGAGCCGCTTGAGAGCCTTGTAGCGCTCGTCAATAATGGCGTGGACCTCTTTGTGCGTCGGCATGACGAGCGGTCTGCCCAGACCGGCGGCCGCGCCGTCCGACTCGCCGTTCTCAGACCCCGGCGGCGGCGGGGGCGGCTCCCTCTTGGGCAGCGGCTTGGGCCGCTTAGGCGGGGGCGGCGGCGCATTCGGATCAGGCGGCGGCCGGACCTTCTTCGTCTTCTTCGACGAGCGGGTAGGCGCCGTCAGAGGTGCCGATGACGGCGCGAGGAGGTGGCTCGCCTCGTGCCCCTCGCTGGTGGCCGACTTGAGATCCTCGCTAACGTCGTAGTAGGTTGGCTGCTGCCCGCCAGCCGAGGAGGGCCCGGCGTGGGGGTCCGAAAAGACGTCGACGTCGTGATGCTGCTCATGATGTAAGTGCTGTTGCTGCTGCTGGTGTGCGGCAGGGTCGAGGTGATGCGCGAGGCTGCCGACCTGGCCGAGCGGTGTCTGGCCGACGGGCGAGTGCGACCCTTGCAGGCCGTGGCCTCCGAGCGGCGGGGAGGCAAAGACGCCGCTCGCACCGGCGCCTACAAGGCTCTGCTGGAACGAATGCTGCGACTGA
>Ga0308160_10007833_pt1 | contig 10494 bp, 14 predicted proteins | sample PhyFR1_FD_201036 | JGI IMG/M metagenome (GOLD analysis project Ga0308160, IMG submission 201036) | Phyllosphere microbial communities from UC Gill Tract Community Farm, Albany, California, United States - DLSLF.R1 | ecosystem: Host-associated > Plants > Phyllosphere > Unclassified | place: USA...
ACTCTGCTTCCCTCGGTACAATCCTCGGATATGTCTTCTACTGGCTCTTCTTGATCGGTGTTCTCCTCTACCTCAAATGGCAAGAGGGTAGACTGGCCATCGCTGGACGGGGAAGTGCCGCATACAATCGACGAATGGGTAAGCGGGCCGCGGCGGGCGAGAGTCTAGGTCCCGAGACTTCGTACTCTGATTCGGCGGAAACTCCATCGGACGAAGAAAAGGAGAAGGACCTCGTCGGCCATTAGAGCTTGCGCTAGTAACTATAAGTAGAAGTAGGGAGATATCGGCATGCACTATAATGTCCGAGACGTTGGAAACAGCCATGTCATATCTATATCAAATCGTCCATTCCCGGCAAACCACTCAAATCGTAATCGGTCTCGTACTTGATTCGAAACAGTCTACACTGCTCAAGTTGAGAAAGGAGACGGTCCAGAGCCTGGTTGGTCCCCTGCTATCAGCTCGGGCAGGTACAGTTTACGTACACGCTGTTCCAGATTCAACGACTCTGCCACGGGCGGCTCAGGTGCCCCGAATGCGTCGTCGACCTCCTGAAGATCAGCAGTGTACGGGAATGGGAGACGGTAAGACTGACCTGCTCCGCAGTTTGAAGATTGAAGTACAGCTGCAGGATGTCAGTCAGGTGACTAAGGGGTCTCGATTGGAAACTCACCATGTCCCACTCTTTGACCAGTACGCTCGACGACATTGCGCTCGGCAGATTATTGGTCGAAGGAGCTGCGGATACTGACGCCTGCTCCTTTGCTTTTTCCTTACCCTTCCTACTTCCCTTGACTTTACCTACGACTCGCTTGGAGCCAGCGTCTGGAGCATATTCTTCGTCAAGTCGTAGCGAAGACACAACATCAAGATCTTGAATGTCGATCGGTGTCGGTGGCGACCCTTGAAGTATGGATACTGATTCGGGCTGTAAAACGAAAGGAAGCGGAGCAGAGACTAAGTCAAGTAGCCAGACTTTTGTTGAAGGCCCGACAACATAAAGCCCGTATAGCGGCCGATCCATGTGGCTCCCAGGTATTTGACCAATAGCCATGTTCAACAAAGCGTCATACGATATATGGTCCTTGTAACGAGCGTAATTCCCGGTCTTGTACGATATGGTGAGAGTCATGGGTCCACTCGTAATACGCGACTTGTGGGTACCAGCCGGCCTAGCGTAGATTGTAGGAGTCTTGTCGTTCTCGTTTCGATAATCCGATCCAATACAATAAAGAGTGGTGTATAGACGAAATTCGGTTTCATTGGTATGTGTACAAGAGATCCGGAAAGGTATGTCAAGGCCCATACAGAAGGCGGCTCGTCGTCGAAACGATCCGTCGGTGGTATGAGTCGACGCAAGGATACTAGCGGGTCGGAAAGAAGAGACATATTCATATGGCGTCTCTAGTACTGCAGGGGCGTCAGCTCTACACAAATGACAAAAGCCCTCTGACAGAGGGGTGACTTACAAGGGCTGTACCCAGATTTTCTGAGACAGCTCCACGTTAACCGATCTCCCACAATACCAGCTTCTAATGCCTGCTTGAATAGAGCATAGTCTGCTCGACGCATAGACTCGGTTAATTCGACGACATTAGGATTGGTATTCGGCACCACCACTGGAGGAGGTGGTGGGCTACCTCCTGGCCAGGCGGATGCCGTGTTTGCCGCATTCGTGAAGATTATACTGAAGTATAGCTCGTCGAAAATCTGATAATCAGCGCTGAGCTAGATCAAATGTGACTATTTCTCACCAGGCGTTCAGACCTCTCAATCCCGGTGAGACGGCTGAGATCAGCCAAAAGGCTGTACTTGATTGAATTTGCTCCATTAGGCGCCCGAGACGTCGCTTCGATCCAAGGTCGATACGTTTTGGTCGGGTTTTCAATTTTCCGCTTACATTCCATACGCTCAACCCCCTTACGGTTGTTCAGTCCCGTGACTGATCGACCTACATGAAATATATGCACAGGTTCGTTGTGGTCGATATCGTTGGCGTCAAGTAGCGCTAAGACGTCCATCGCGATTTTCGAAGTTACCGGACGTTCGGATTTCGAAAGCTCCCATACGCTGTGCCTTGAAAGAGTCACAAACTTGTAGTAGATGAAGCAATTGTCCATCGTACCGACATCAGAAATGAGGCCGGTGGATCGTAAATAGTCGTAATCCATGACTGAATGAGGTATCCCGGCGATGGCTCTCAGTTGTGGCAAAGATCGGTTGTTGATGTATCGCTCCATGAAGCCTATCACCGAATCCTTGATTTCTTTCATCGTCAGGTCTATGCCTTTGCCATCGTGGTAAGCTGCTTCCACGAGTCGACCATCAATTATCGCCAATAGCGCCGAATGATTAGCGTTTGGAGGAGGTAGTTCGGGTATGGGAGGTCGAAAGAATACCCTCATATTGCTAGGAAATGGTCAGCACTACATGTTACGTCGTATGAAACTTGACGTACGGCACGCGACTCCCCAGATCCTTAGTCGTCTCGGCAGCATCTTCCTTCTCTAGCTCCCCTGCCCTTATCGTCATAAGATCCAAGGTTTCCATCAAGTCCATATCCTCACAAAGTATATCCTCAGCTTCCCCTAACGCTTTCATGTCTGGTTGATGTACGTTCGAGGGGGGCGTCAATTGTATAGGTGCGGGTGGTGTGGACTGATAGGCTAGGATTTGCGCCTTGAGCGTCTGATCTGATAGTAAGCAAGTGACATCTGACAAGTCTCACGTACCCTTGACCAAGTCCAAAGATCTAGCCATGAGGGTGCGATCCAGATCGGCCGGACCGTTCCGCTCCTTGGAGCTCATCTGTCCCAGCAGCGGAGCAAGGTGGTGAAAGCATAAAGCGAATTTTCTCTTCCAATAATTAACCGGATTCTGATAATATTCGTCATTTGCCATGAATTCAAGGAAATCGACGTGTTGATAGCCACACCAAACCTGCCATAGCATTCCTCTAAGGGCACTCGCGCCTCCAAGATCGAGTTTCGAAGGTGATTCGATGTATGGCTTGAGAACCTTGCAGAGCTCGTGTCCTACCGGATCCAGAGGCAGGCTACTCGGCAAAGCGTTCTTGCTGATAGCCAAAGCTCGGGCTTCCAATTCTGGTGACCATCCATTGATGGCTGGCATTGTGGGTTTGTTCGGTATGTGCCGATCAGATTAGATAGAAGTAACGGTAATGTAACGCTTCTGTAGATCAGAAGCTTCGAAAAGGGGACACTCAGCCATAGGCACTGCTGACTGGGGTGAGACGGGAGAGAAATTTGAGGGTAAAAGGGGAGTAATCAATAATTGTGCCTGTGGCTGAGATAACTCCGTAGAATCCGGTAACTACTCATAGATGGGTTGATAGACTCATTAAGGCTATACCTACTTATATACTCGTTCACCTACTTCACACCTCTAGGATAGCACAGAAGCTATCAGAAGCCAGTCAGAGCAACACCGTATCCAGTACCAAATACTATAGCTTTTGAATGTACGTTCTTAGACAGGTTGGCGTCACTGAACTAGCTGACTCTCAGTGTCACCAAGTATGTCGACTCCATTCAAAAAGTTAGTAGCCGGTGCAGAGTCACTTTGGTCTACTAGAATTCTACTGGTAGAGTTCAGTGAGTATTGGAAGGAGGAATCATGCCGGTCACTACTCGATCTGGTCGTTCGATTATCCCGGTGAGTCCTCTCCCATATTCTACGTCGGATAAGCTAATGTTCCACTAGGTCAAGCGCCTAATAGATGGTATAGAGTACGATGTATCCAAGTCCAGGGATGATAGAAGGAAGATCCTCAGAACTCTCAAGGGGAATGTTGGCATGACAGCCGGCACGAGGTAAGCTCAGATTTCACGCATACGATGATCGACTAATGTTCAGTTTGATTCAGACTCCACAGCCCATGGCCCAGACAGGGGACGGCAGTCTTGGTGTTTCTGGCGCATTGGATGGAAGTAGGAGCTCCCTTGGGGAGACTTTGAACGGTTTCATTGCTGGGTTGAACGATGATCATGGAAAGTAAGTGCTCTCTCGACTCACCGCAGAACCTAAGATGCTGATATCCAGTGGTCATGAATATGTTGAAATGATGCCCGAGCCAGCCCAGGTACATGATGGGCTCTATGATGCTGAAAGTATGGATTTAGACATGGTCGAGAAGATGCTTGGTTTGGATGGATTGGGAGACGGATTCTTAGAGAGTGACGGACTGCTGGATGAGGAAGGTTTAGAGGGGGATGCTGAGGTGCTCAGGTGAGTCGTTCAAGCCTACACACATTTATCCATGAGCTGATGATAGTACTGCTGGCCCAGTCAATGATGTTTTGGCTCTTGGCGAGGTGTTGAACCAGGTGCCGGGACCGGTCTTTACGGAGTCCGTAGACGAGTCCAAGGATGAACAGTATGGAGATTCTGCTGCTCCAGGAGCGAATAGAGATGAAAGTGTCAGTTATTTCAACGTCTTGAGAGCCTTGCTGATCGATCAGGAGACCTTGACATCGGTACCGGCTTCCACTACCAGCGCCTCTGTGAGTAAATCATCATCCGGTGTGTTCTTGGGCTGACCACCGCTATAGTCGTCTAGTGCAGCGGGTCAGCGTGATGAAGGCTCCGCCTCAGCTGGATCATCGAGGGGACCGGGTACCATCGCCGGTCAATCTACTGTCCCAGAACATTGGGGCGTAGGTTCTGAGCCTTTGGTTCAGTCTGTGAGTCCTCAATGCCTACGAGAGAGGTGTACGTCAGCTGATCATCTAGAGCTGGAATGTGAGTAAACGCAATGTGTTGCTGTCGTCGAGGTGCTGACATCTCGCTCAGAGTTACAAGGACAAGATGAGGGTATTGAAGCTGGCTGCTATGCGTGGTGAACAGGTACAGATTGATGAAGGTCGACGTGTATGTCACTCTTACTGGTACCTCTCGGCAGCTGACTCGATAGGAGGTCTTGAAGGAGGGACGTAGATTAAATGTAGCGACGGCTATGGCAGCCCATGGGGCTGAGACCATCAATAAGTAAGTTTCAAACGAGAGCTGGACACGATATATGCGAATACTGACCCAATAGGCTCCTTGGATCGTCATCCCAAGCTGCTGGAATGGTCGCTTCAGCCAGTACTGTTGGGTAAGTTCGTCTATTGACTCTGTCGTCGATACTGATCCTCAGGTCTACAGAGAACGCCCCCGTTAATGCTGGCATGAATGCCATTACCGTTGAAGAGATGGAGCCAGAGGAAGCGTGAGTCCACCTCACCATCGGTCATGCCGCAGTCATACTGATGGGCCAGTGCTATTCCCAATCATCCCGGTAAACCGGTCGAATCAGCTGCCAAAAGTCTTCCGATGGGCAAGAGTGCCGAAGATACTATCCTTTTGGCGGGGACCGCTGCTGAGCCCATCAATATCGAGGACGCATCGGATGAAGAGATTGTAGGTACTTGCTCTGCACTCCTGTCGCTTGCTGAAACGATCCAGGAAATCATCAGCATCAGGACCAAGCTCAACGTGCAGGTCAAGCCAATGCAACAGGCTAAAGAATATCGTCAGGAAAAACTGCCCGGTGCGAGTGGAAACATCAAAAAGAAGGCGCCAAAAGTCCCAGCGCGAGACTTGGTTCCCCACTCGCAGCTCACACTCTTTGATCTTTAGATACACTAGATGCCGATAGATCATACATGACTAGATAGAATTAAATTGAAATCCCGAACAATAGACATAGCAGTACATAATAGAGCATGAACAACCCGAATACCAAATGTTCCTAGTCTCGGTCCTTGAGCGGCGCAACCACGAATACCCTGACTCTTGCCGCAGGAATCCTATTTTGGGACGATAAATATCCTCGGCGCACCTGAGAATGACGTTCATTCGCTTAGAGCATGGTTAGTTTTCAGAACCTCCAAATAGCCCCGTACGATGTTGACTTTCCTCGTTCATTACCCATCTTTCACCACCAACAACTATGGTCGCTGCGGTACACACCAAAGGCGAAGGCCTCAATTCTGCGCTTGATATTTTCCGGAAGGACTATCGAAGGGCCATCATCTTTTGCGCTCTCGTTACTCTTGCTCCGATCGCTTATGGGTATGACGGGACATACTTCACCGCGTTGCTCGAAACCAAAACTTTTGTAAAACAATTTGGTGACAAGGTCGGTCCCGACGAATACAGGATCTCCAGTAGCGACCAAAGTTTGTGGGTCAGTATAATACAGGTTGGAGAGGTCGTAGGGTCGCTAGCTGCCGGTCCCATTGGGTAGGTGACACTCGATTACACGTAAATGGGAAAAATTGACATATTTTAGTGATTATTCCGGCCGAAAGGGTGGTCTTTTCGTCGCTATCGTCCTGCTTGCTATTGGTGTTGTCTTGCAGATGATTGTTGTTGGAAGCTCTGCGTAAGTCCAATCTACTATAGTATCAGAATGGTGTTGACGATAAAGGCTACTCACCGTCGGTCGATTAGTTGCCGGAGCTGGTATCGGTATCATCTCGAATGCGTAAGCTCTACTATTCCTGGAACTGCTCGTTAGCTAATGATTTAGCGCTCCTCTTTACCTTTCCGAGATTCCTCCTGTCGAGATTCGAGGTATCGCTGTTTCAAGGTAAGTAGCCGTTCTTATCTGTGGTGATCGAGTGCGATACTGATATCTCAGTTGGCAATTGATGCTGGCCGTAGGACAGGTTATTGGTGCCGCCGTCGGTCTTGGTACACATACCATCGAGAGCACTGCGTACGTACCGCATTTCCACTGCTAGAGTTGAGCTGACCCCTAGGTCATGGCGAATCCCGATCGCCATAAACTTGGTCTGGGTCGTTCTTATTGCTGGTGCCTTGTTCATCATTCCCGAATCTCGTAGGTCGTGTTCTCGAAACAGGGGTTTCGGCTGACGTGTCAGCTCGATGGTTACTATACCGGGGTAAGGATGTCAAAGCCGAGAAAGCATTGAACAAGATCCACGGTCAAGCCCTCCACCATGAGATGATCGTCCAGGAACAGCTGGCAATCTTAAACAAGTCCCGAGAGGAAGAGAGAGAGTCTTCAAGCGGTCAATCGAAATGGAGTGACTTGTGGAGTAAGTTCAACGTTGTCCATGTCAGCAGTCGAGGCTTACCAATTCAGAAAACCCCGTCGAGCGAAGGAAGTTAATCGCTACTGCCGGTATCCTCATTTCCCAGCAAATCTCGGGTGTTCAATTCATTTTCTCGTACACTACTACTTTCTTCACCTTGGTCGGGCTGGACGATACTTTCATCATCACCGTGAGTAATCTCCCCGTCAAGACGATGTAAGCTGATAGTAGATCATTGTCGATTGTATCGAGGTTCTTGGTGTTATCGGATCATTTTTCATCGTTGAGCGATTCGGTCGAAGGCCCCTTCTGATCTACACGTAAGTAGTCCCCTTCACCTGTCTCGCTGATCGCTGATTGCAAGTGGTATCTTCATGTTCATCACCCTACTTGTTGTCGGATGTCTAGGAGCCGTTGCCGGACAGGGTGATGCTTTCGAACCATATCTGCGAGAGCACAAGGCTTTCGGTAAAGCCGTTGCCGCCATGATTTGTCTCTATGGTGAGTTCCATTCCCATTCGTCGGAAGTGTGACCTTGCTAATTTCCCAGTATTCGCCTTCAATCTTGCATGGGGACCTATCGCCTGGGTAGTGTGAGTCTTTATCATCGTTTTGGTGGAAAGAAATTAATGGTCAGTGCTGCCGAGATGTCAACAGGTCGAAATCGTCAAAAACATCTTTCGATCGGTACGACCTTGTTCTGGATCACTGCATGGGCCGTTACCTTCACCCTACCTTATCTTTTCCAACCTAAAGATGGTGCCGGTCTTGGACCAATGATTGGTTTCGTAGGTCATATTGAACGGTTGAAGGATTTTGACTGATTTTAGATCTACGCATTTGGTGGATTCCTGTCCGTTGCTTTCGTCTACTATGTCATTCCCGAGACTTCCGGTAGGACCTTGGAGGAGATCAAGTATGTTCTTTCTTATAGGGTGAATGATCAAGCTGACGGTTAGCTTCATGATGGAGGCTCGAATCCCTACTAGGCAGTGGAAGACTTACGATCTCGCTACTACTGTTGCTCGGGACGACAAGAAGCAGAGCAGATTCCAAGCTAGCCATATTGAGGGTACCGCTGAGCACCCCACTCGAGAGCTCGCCAAGGAGGAGTCAAATTAGACCTGATAGACCGTTATTACATACCGGTAATGGGGTATATACAGATGCATTTATCATAGATATGACACTCCCTCGGTGAATCGCATTTTCTCTTCATGTTCTATATTTGAACTTTACAACATCTGCCATCGCTGAGAACCGAGGGCGATCAATCGATTGAAAAGCTCGTCCCTCCTGACGATTGAAGTGAGCTCAAGTGTCTCTTCCACTTGTTCCAATTCCGTCGGACGTCGTATGACCTTGACCTCTAAACCTGTTCCTCCTGCTCCTTCGGAATCCAGTGCCCAGTTGAGAGCAGTTCGTTTCACCGTTGATAGCCCCAATTTCTTCAGCGCAACGATATCGTCGACGGGTACGACCAGATGTCCGGTCGCGGGGTCGTTGGCTGGGTCGATGGTGGTGTTTTCGATAGTCTTCTTCTTTCGGATGGTTGAGAATTCGACTCTAGCCGGTACTTGACCCTGAACGTCTGCAGGATGAATGACGACATGACCTGGTCCATGTTTCTTATGCCAGACGTAAAAGCCTGTCGTCAGCCAAACTGCTGCTTATTGGGACTCACTACTAGGTGTTTCGCCCTTTCTCTCAATCGGTTTAGAGGGCATTCGGTCGAGAGCTTTCGAGACCAGCTTGTGATCCTTGGAAATATGTAATTTATCGAGCACGAGCTGAATGTCAGCTATACGCTCTTTTGTATGAGGATGAGACAGCTTACTTCGGCCTTAGCCTGTATATCTATCTTTTTATGTCCAGCAACAACAGCAAATCCCTGACATTAGCTTGGCTAGATAAATCCACGGAGCGAGACATACCTCCTCCTTCGCTCTTCCTATCTTATCCCACGCCTTCCTAGCCTTTGCTCTAGTAGAGTCCTTGCCCTGGGCTCCAGCACTACTAATCTTTCCCACTATTTTCTCCCTCTTGTCTTTCGCAGAATCATCATCGTCGTCATCGTCATCGCCATCACTATCATCGAGGTGTTCGTGGTGGGCATATCCTGTTTCCTTGACCGGTGTCGAGTCGAGGTCATCGTCGGGATGAGGAGCTGGAGGCAGAGGATCCCGACGATGTTCGGCATCACGCAGTACACCTAAAACCAGCTGAGCATTGGTGGGTGAAGTCTCGAATAGATTACTGGATGTCAGCGATGTCTGTTTCATACGAGTATGATAAGAGGGACATACAACTCGATGATCAACTTGCTCTTCCAGTCTGGGATGTTTCGGTCCAGCTCCTTCATGGTATACGATATGAGAGGTTGGCCGAATAAGAGGAACCCAAAAACGAAGCCGAGACCTCGAGAGACCGCACGTTCGGAGACGAAGATTGACATGACTGAGAGTCAACTAAAGCAGGTTCTCGGTTTTAAGTTGACTCACGGATACCTGGGAGGAGAAGTTGAAGGAAAACAGCATAACGACGGTGGGATCGGAAAACATGGCTTTTTGGCTGTAGCACACTAAGATCAGCTCTATCCACGATGTGTGACGTACTTTTCCAGCCTCTCCCATTTATCTGCAATCCCAGCAATGACTCTCATAGTTGGCTGCCCATACAGTTTAATAGCCAATTCCCTCCGATTCCTCTTGTCGTCTTTTGGGTCTTTTCGATCGGCCATATCCTGCTCCTCCAAGTCTTCCTTGAGCTTGTCGTCAAACGCTTTCTTGGCCCCATCTCTGACTGACTTTTCCTGTGATGGCTTTTGACCAGCAGCAAGCGAGCTGACAGCATCCTGAACTCCTTCCGCCCACCGAGTAGCACTACTCTCTACCGCAGCCGGTCCCCAGATATTGTCCGTCCTCTCGCTCACGATCTTCTGGGCATCTCTCCCATCTTTGTTGTCGCTCATACGGTGTGCGGCTGTCTCGAAGAACCATCGCCGAGAGGAGGGGACAAGGACGAGGATAGATAGGAATGAGAGGAATGTCGCGATGATCAAATTGCACCACCATGCGTATGTGTATATCTATGTAGTCAGTCAAGGATCCGTTCTTCATATCCACGATGGTGACTTACGCTCAAGGCTACCATAGACCTGGCCCCATCCTCCCAATTCCGAATTCGCTGGACCTCCCTAAACACCCTCAACATCCCCATCCCTACAGAAGTGTACAGCCTCTCGAGACTGTTTCGAGCCTTTACGATAGATAATTCCTCTTCGGGATCGGGATGGAGGTCAAGACCAGCCGGTACGTAGTCGGCAGGAGTGGCCAGCCGAACATGCTGGACTTGCTGTTCTATCAGCAGGTGCTCTGCCCTTCAATCAAAGTAACTCACCTTATCGAACGATCTCAGAAGCGCATAGAAA
>Ga0308160_10007835_pt1 | contig 10491 bp, 8 predicted proteins | sample PhyFR1_FD_201036 | JGI IMG/M metagenome (GOLD analysis project Ga0308160, IMG submission 201036) | Phyllosphere microbial communities from UC Gill Tract Community Farm, Albany, California, United States - DLSLF.R1 | ecosystem: Host-associated > Plants > Phyllosphere > Unclassified | place: USA...
TGCCGACTTTTGTCGGCAGCTTCTGCAGCAGGCGGGTGCCGCCCTTGACTTGCGGGAAGCGGTTCTGGAAGGACATCAGGTCGAGCTTGCCGTTCGACAGCTGGCGCGGCGCGTCGCTGCGGTGGATGTCGTCCGAGACCTCGACCACGCTCGCATCCACGCCCGCTTCCGGCTCGAGCCGGCGCGCCACCACGACCCGTCCCAGCGAGGGATTGGCGATGCCGGCGTGCACCGTGGCGAGGTCGATGCCGAAGCGGATGCCCTTGAGCCACATGTCAGCCACGAATTCGTCGACATCGAGGCGGGTCGGGATCTCGGCCTCGCCTCCGGGACCGGCCAGGAACACGGGCTCGAAACAGTATTCGGCTGCGCCGCCGGCGATCTTCACCGAGCGGTACAGGCTGCGGCGCTGCGGATTGAATGGGACGACGTCGCTGGCCAGGCGCACCAGCGGCCGTCCGTCGGGCCCGGTCGGCAATGCCGGGCCGGTATCGTAGAGGGCCTTGATCAGCACCGGATAATCGAGGCCGCTGAGGATGTTCCCGGAGCGCAGGATGCTGTCGACGGCGGCCAGCACCGTAGTGCCGAGCACGGCCGGATCGGCGTAGACACCGTCGGGGCGGCGGTCGATGCAGTGCTCCGGGCCGGTCGGGGCGAAGCGGGCGGCGGGCGCGGAAGGAGAAGCGACAGCGGGTTCGGACACGTTCGTGCTCCAGATGGATGACCGGCTCCTTGACGGGGCATCAAGGCATGCAGCGTGTCAGCGTATCATGTTGTTACGGATAAATAAATAATCGTTAACAACAATTCTCACTAATTCTCATCCAGCCGGAATGGCCCGCGACTCCCAGACGAAGAAAAAGCCGGGACCCGCCCGGCTTTCCGTCTATCCACGCCAGGTTCAGCGGCGCTGCGCGTTCGGATAAATATCCATCCCCGCCTCGTTGATCTGGCGCCGCAGGTCGCGCCGCTCGTCCGGCGTCAGACGTCCGCGGCGGCCGCCGTCGCGGTTCGCATCGTTCTGCATCGCCTGGCGGCGCTGTTCCTCGAAGGCGCGCTGCTGCTGTTCGCGCATCTGCTCGCGCATCTGCATCTGCTCATAGGCGCGCTGCTCGCGCGGCTGGTCGATCTGCGGCGCCGGCGCCGGCAGGCGATCGGCACGGACGGACGGAGGCGGCTGCATCTGGGCATCGTCGCGGCGGCCGTGGTATTGTGCGTGGGCCGCGCCGATACCGGCGCAGGCGAGCACGGCCAGGGCGACACCATGGCGCGCCAGGCGGGCGAGCCGGCTCGTGGCCTGGGCTGCTGCATTGGTTTTGTCGAGCGCGTTTGTCATGGTGTTCCTCTTCCGTGGTGCTGGATAAACGGATAAGCTGTCTTTCATTGGTTCCCAGTGTAGGGGGAACCGGGCTTCGGGATAAGCCTGATTGGGTAAAGTTTGTAACACAATGTAATGCCCTGTCTGTAAATCCCAAAATCAGCGCGGACAGAAGTTACCATAGCGATATGAATCTGACAAACTGACAGCATATGAATCCTGCATCCAATTCGAATACGGGCGGCGCCACCAGCCCCGCTGCGACGGGCGGCCATAGCGCCAAGATCATGGTCGTCGACGACGACGTGCGCCTGCGCGACCTGCTGCGCCGCTACCTGACGGAACAAGGCTTCCAGGTCGTCACCGCGGAAAGCGCGCCGGCCATGAACAAGCTCTGGCTGCGCGAGCGCTACGACCTGCTGGTGCTGGACCTGATGCTGCCCGGCGAGGACGGCCTGTCGATCTGCCGCCGCCTGCGCGGCGCCGGCGACCAGACCCCGATCATCATGCTGACCGCGAAGGGCGAAGACGTCGACCGCATCGTCGGCCTCGAGATGGGCGCCGACGACTACCTGCCGAAACCCTTCAACCCGCGCGAACTGGTAGCCCGCATCGGCGCCGTCCTGCGCCGCAAGGGTCCGGACGAAATCCCGGGCGCGCCGTCGGAAACCCCGCAGACCTTCGAGTTCGGCCAGTTCGTGCTCGATCTCGGCACCCGCACCCTCAAGAAAAACGGCGAGACCGTGCCTCTCACCACCGGCGAATTCTCGGTGCTGAAGGTATTCGCGCGCCATGCGCGCCAGCCGCTGTCGCGCGAAAAGCTGATGGAACTGGCCAGGGGCCGCGAATACGAAGTCTTTGACCGCTCGCTCGACGTCCATATCTCGCGCCTGCGCAAGCTGATCGAACCCGATCCTTCCAGCCCGCTCTACATCCAGACGGTCTGGGGCCTGGGCTATGTCTTCATCCCTGAAGGACAGCCGCGCTAGTGCTTGCCTCGTTTTCGCCGCCTAAAGCCGGGCGCATGGGCTGGATGAAGAGCGGCCTGTTCTGGCGCACCTTCTTCCTGCTCTCCCTGCTCACGACGCTGTCGATGGGCTCCTGGATCGGCATGCTGAACGTGTTCCAGCGCGGCCCGCAGGTCCAGCAGACGGCGGAACTGGTGGTCTCGGTGGTGACGATCACCAAGGCGGCGCTGACCCACTCCGCGCCCGAACTGCGGCGCGAGCTATTGTTCGAACTGGTGTCGAACGAAGGCATCCGCATCTTCACGCTGGAAGACACCGACAAGGTCGATCCGCCGCCGAACAACCCCCTGATGCCCGAGATCGCCGCCGCCGTGCGCGACAAACTGGGCGCGCAGACGCGCTTTTCCAGCCGCGTGAACGGCATGGCCGGCTTCTGGATCAGCTTTAACATCGAGGACGACCAGTACTGGCTCATGTTGGAGCGCGAACGCATCGCCGGCCTGACGCGCATCCAGTGGCTAGGCTGGGCCAGCGTGGTGGGCGTGCTCTCGCTGCTGGGCGCGGCCTTCATCTCGAGCCTGATCAACCTGCCGCTGGCGCGCCTGACGGCGGCCGCGCGCGTGATCGCCAAGGGCGAGCGCCCCGCCCCGCTGCCCGAAAAAGGCTCGAAGGAGATCATCGAGGCCAACCGCAGCTTCAACCAGATGGTCGAAGACCTGGCGCAGGTCGAGAAGGACCGCGCCGTGATCCTGGCCGGCATCTCGCACGATCTGCGTACGCCGCTGGCGCGCATGCAGCTGGAACTGGAGATGGCCAACCTGTCGACGGATGCGCGCGAAGGCATGCAGTCCGACATCGCCCAGATGGACGCCATCATCGGCCAGTTCCTCGACTACGCCAAGCCGACCGAGGCCTCGAGCTTCGTGCCGGTGAACGTCTCGCACCTGCTGGCCGACTGCGCCCAGCATGCGACCCGCCTGCCCGGCATGCGCGTGCGTACCGACATCGAGGACGAGGTCGAGGTGCTGGGCAACGAGACCGACCTGCGCCGCGTGATCAACAACGTCATCGAAAACGCGCGCCGCTACGCCCGCACCCCTGGCCAGGAGTACACCGAACTCGACTTCGCCTGCCACGTCCGCAGCACGCCGCAAGGCCGGCGCGCCGTCGTCGAGATCAGGGACCATGGGCCGGGCGTGCCCGAGGACCAGATCAACCAGTTGATGAAACCCTTTACGCGCCTGGACACGGCACGCGGCCAGGCCAACGGCGCCGGCCTCGGCCTGGCCATCGTCGAACGCGTCGTCAGCCGCCACAATGCCGAGCTGACCGTGCGTAACCGCGAAGGCGGCGGCCTGCTGGTACAACTCGCACTGCCCCTTGCAAGCTGATTTTTTCTCTCCCTGACATCATGACCGACAATCTTCAATACAGCGACGTCGAACAAGCCGCCGCGCGCCTGGACGGCGCCGCCCACCGCACGCCGGTGCTCAGCTCCACCACCGCCAACGCGCGTACCGGCGGCCAGCTGTTCTTCAAGTGCGAGAACTACCAGCGCATGGGCGCCTTCAAGTTCCGCGGCGCTTACAATGCGATCGCGCGCTTCGACGACGCCCAGCGCGCCGCCGGCGTGCTGACCTTCTCGTCGGGCAATCACGCGCAGGCGATCGCCCTGTCGGCGCGCCTGGCCGGCATCAAGGCCACCATCATCATGCCGAACGACGCCCCTGCCCTGAAAATCCAGGCGACCAGGGAATACGGCGGCGACGTGATCTTCTACGACCGTTTTACGGAAAACCGCGAAGAGATCGCGCGCCGCCTGGCCGAAGAGCGCGGCATGACCCTGATTCCGCCCTACGACCATCCGGACGTGATCTGCGGCCAGGGCACGGCGGCCAAGGAATTGTTCGAAGAAGTCGGCCCGCTCGACATCCTGCTGGTGCCGCTGGGCGGCGGCGGCCTGCTGGCCGGCTGCGCGCTGGCGGCGAGCGGCCTGTCTCCCGATTGCAAGGTGATCGGCGTGGAGCCGGAGGCCGGCAACGACGGCCAACAGTCGCTGCGCCGCGGCGAGATCGTCCATATCGGCGTGCCGAAGACGATCGCCGACGGCGCCATGGTGACCCACATAGGGGAACATAATTTCGAGGTGATCAAGCGCCGCGTCGACGACATCGTGCTTGTTACCGACGCCCAGCTGGTCGAGACCATGAAGTTCTTTGCCGAGCGCATGAAGATGGTGGTCGAGCCGACCGGCTGCCTGGGCGCCGCGGCGGCCCTGTGCGGCGTGGTGCCGGTGGGCGGCAAGCGCGTCGGCATCCTGATCAGCGGCGGCAACGTCGACCTCTCGCGCTTTAGCGAGCTGGTGGCCTGATGGAGTTCATCCACTCGAACGAATTGCCGGCGCCCGCCGGCCATTATTCGCAGGCGGTGGCCGCGGGCGGCCTGGTATTCCTGTCGGGCATCCTGCCGGCACGCGACAGTGTGCCTGCGGATGCCTTGTTTGAAGCGCAATGCCAGTCCGTCTTCGACCAGTGCGAGAAGGTCTTGCGCGCGGCCGGCTGCGGCTTCCGGGACGTGGTGCAATGCACCGCCTACCTGGCCGACGTCGAGTACTGGCCGGCCTTCAACAATCTGTATGCGGGTGTGTTCGGCGAGCACAAGCCGGCGCGCGCCGTGGTGCCGGTGGCCGCCCTGCACCACGGTTTCCTGGTCGAGGTCCAGCTGGTGGCGCGGCACCCCTGAACGGATGAGTGAACTCGTGCGTGGTTTTTTTAACAATATCCGCGCACCGTGAAGCACCTAACAGAATGAGGCAGTCTCGGCTGGGACAATGGCTCCATCGTATCGATGGAGGACGCCATGAAGCGCCTGGCCTCTCAGCTGACCCTGATGTGTGCGGCCCTCGCCGCCATGCCCGCCGCCCTGGCGGGTTCCGAAATCCTGAAATGTGTCGATGGCGCCGGCCATGTGACGCTCACCGACCAGCCCTGCGAAAGCGGTTCCCAGGCCACGCGCCTGGTGAGCAATGCCGCGCCTGAGCCAGCCACGGGCGTGACCGAAACGCGGCCGCTGGCCGTGCAGCGCTACGAGGCGCCGCCGGCCATGCACCGCCAGCAGGCCTGGCGCCCGCAGGTGGCGCAGCGCGACCGTCCGCTGGCGCGCGACGTCGCGACGCTCAAGGCGGCGCGGGCCCAGCTGCTGTTGATCGATTCGGAACGGCACGCGCGGCCGTCGCTGGCAACGATCCAGTAGGGTGGACGGGTTCCCCGTCCACGCGTTCAGCGAACAGATGGGTGTCGCACCGTCGTTTTCATCAGTTTGTTGAGCGCGTGGACGGCAGAGCCGTCCACGCTACGAAAGCGGCACCAGGAAATCAGTGCAGCTTCATGATCCCGTGCAGATCCAGCGCCGCCCCGCGCCCCAGGTTCGGCAGCATGTCGAGCAATTCCTGGTCCTGGATGAAGCTGGCAGACGAACTCGCCGTGAGCATGCGCTCCGGCGGCTGCGAGCGCGCCACCGCCCAGCCCTGCACGTAGTCGACGCCGATCTCGGCCAGGGTCTGCACCGTGGCCGCATCCTCGGCCCACTCGGCGATGGTCTTCATGCCGAGATTGCCCGCCAGGCTGACGATGGCCTCGACGATGGCGACGTTGGCCGGGTGCGCATTGATGTTCACGACAAACTGGCCGTCGATCTTCAGCACGTCGGCCGGCAGTTCCTTCAGGTAGGAGAATGAGGTGTAGCCGGCGCCGAAGTCGTCCAGTGCCACTTTCACGCCGAAATTGCGCACCTGGTCGATGAAGCGGCGCGTGTTGTCGAGATCGTGCAGGGCGACGCTCTCGGTGATTTCCATGCACAGGCGGCTGGCCACGTGCACGTGGCGCGCCAGGATCTCCAGGGTGTCGGCCACGAAGCGCTCGTCGTTGAGCGAGGCGCCCGACAGGTTCATGCAGACGAAACGCGTGTTCGGCAGACGCGAAATGTTTTCCGCAATCCAGCCCAGCGTCGTCGTCAGCACCCAGCGGTCGATCACGCTGGCGCGGCCGCACTTCTCGGCGGCGCCGATCAGCGGGCCGGCCGGCATCACGCGTCCATCGAGGCCGCGCATGCGCAGCAGCACTTCGAAGTTCAGCGACTCGTTCGGATTCTTCAGCGACATGATCGGCTGCATTTCCAGGAACAGGCCGTCGGTCGCATTCGGCCCCTGCAGGCGCGCCACCAGCTGCAATTCGGCTTCGCGCTCGTGGAAAGCAGCGGCATGGCGTTCATAGACGACCAGGCCGTCGCTGGCCTCCTTGGCCGAGCGGCAGGCGCGGTCGGCGGCCGAGATGGCGTCCTTCATCGGCATGCCCGGCGAGACTTCGATCAGGCCGACCGAGCCGCGCACGTGGAAGGCCTTGTCGCCGACCCGGTACGGGGTGCCGCCGATGCGGTCGACGATGCCGCGGCAGATCAGCGCCGCCAGCGGGATCGCCGTGTCCGGCATCACGATGACGAATTCGTCGCCGCCGACGCGGCCGATCTGCTGGCCGCCGGCCAGCATCATGGCCATGCGCTCGCACACCTGCTTGAGCACTTCGTCGCCGGCGCCATGGCCGAACAGGTCGTTGATCAGTTTAAAACGGTCGAGGTCGATGTAGGCGATCGCCATTGGCTTGCCGGCCGCCAATGAGGTGGCCGCGCCTTCGAACATCTTCTCGATGCCGCGGCGGTTGAAGACCTTGGTCAGCGGATCGTTATTCGCCATGAAGCGCAGCTGCTCGGTGGCCTTGTGTTTCTCCGTCACATCCTGCAGCACGCCCTCGATACGGCCGCGCGCCAGGGTCGCGCTGACCAGGAAGCGGCGGCTGCCGTCGCGGTTGGCGATTTCCAGCTCGGCATCGCTGCGGCCATGGACCTGCTCATGCAGCTCCATCCAGACGTTTTCGCTGAAGAAGTGGCGCCAGGCGGTGCGGCCCAGTTCGAACTTGTCGGCGCCCAGCATCTTGCGCAGGGCCGGATTGGCGCTCTGGAAGTGGCCGTACATGTCGAGTGTGAACAGGCCCACCGGCATCGCCTCGTAGGCGTGTTCCAGCTTTTGCTGGGCTTCTTCGCGCTTTTCCGTCTCGGCGCGCATCTGCTCGGCCACCGCGAGCGCGGCCAGCAGGCTCGAGGCCAGGGCCGCGGTCACGCTGTTAATGACGCCGACGACTTCGTGCATGCCCAGCGCCGCCGAGACGATCTCGGCCAGCGAGGCGACGAAAGTCAGCGCGAACGAGGCCGCGAACCAGGACGCGACCCGGTTGCGCGACTCGACGATGATCTTGAACAGGCCGACCGTCATCACCGAGAAGCAGCAGGCGCAAATGACCCACAGCATCGGCAGGTAGACGCGGTAAGGCACGGCCAGCGCCGCCACCAGCATCGGCACGCACAGCCACTGCATAACGCGCATCGGGACGGCGTAGCGCAGGCCTTCCAGGCTTTCGCGCAGCAGGTTCTGGTACAGGGTCAGCGTGGCGATGCCGTACAGCGTGATGGTCACCGAGCGCGACAGCAGCAGCCAGTCGGCGGGGATGGTCTGGCCCAGCCACTGGATGTCCCAGCCGGCCGACAGCGCGCCGATGCGCAAATTCAGGATCAGCCAGCCCGAGAACAGCACGTACAGGGGCTGGCGGTTGATCAGCGCGGTCAGCAGCACGAACAGGGCCAGCACGATCATGCCGCCGTCGAGCAGACCCGATTTGCGGTGATACTGTTCCACCGACAGGGCGAACTGTTCGGAAGGCCATTGCGCCACGCTGACGCGGGCCGGACCGGCAAAGGTGCCGCTGCACAGCACCTGCGAAGGCAGGCGCGCCATGCGCAGTGCGAAACCGGCTTTCACGGGGTCGATCGCACCGCCCGCATGGTTGCGGCTGGCCTCGCCCAGGGGGCGTAGCGTTGTTGCATCCCAACAACGCAGTGTCAGGGCATGACGCGATGGAAACTCGATGACGTCCTGCTCGACCGAGGCCGACATCGGGGAAAAGACGAACCAGATCGGACGCTCGCTGAGCTTGGTATCGTAGCCGGGAATGGGCGGCTGGCTGCCCATGCGGGCCAGTATCGCGGCCGGCGCCGGGTCGGGCCCGGCATCGAGCGGCTGCTGGAGCACGCGCAGGGGCAGCGCCGCAGGCTCGGTCACGCTGTACTGGTTGTGCCAGAACAGCAGGGCAATCAGGGAAAACAGGCCGATGCCGATCGGTATCAGGTAATACGCGAATACGCGCAACACCCGTTCCATGGCCAGGTTGGCCATGAGCGAAGGAGCACTGTGCGTCGGGTCGGAAGAAGTGGGCATAAGCGGTATCACAAGCAACAAAAACCGCGGGCGAAATCTCTCGCAGTCTGATCAAGCGCAAGGATACAGGGTTAGCGTGATGCCGTCATGCAATATCGACGGCAATCGCGTCAGCCCTCGCTCAGGCGAACGCCAGCCCGTGCTGGCTGGCATCGGCCGATGCCGCCGGCGAGCGCTGCGGGAAGCGCACGCGGGTCAGGCGCGGCTCGGCTTTCGGGCCGACGTCGATGTCCGGGTGCCGGGTGTTGAAGAAGAAATTGAACAGCGGATGACGGGCGGCGGCCCAGCGCGCCTCGAAGGCCTCGATCTCGAAGGCCATCACGCGGTGCTCGAGGTTGCCAACGTGCGCCAGCGGAATCGCGCCCTGCCCCGGGAACACGTCCGAGAACAGCAGCTGCTCGTACTGGCGCGCCACGGTCGGGCGGCCGGTGGCAACCGACCACTCGATGTCGTTTTGCTGGCAGTACATGAAGCAGGCCTTGATCAGGGCGATCTTGACCATGCGTCCGGTACGGCCCTCGTCGATGCCGAGACGGGTCGCCTCGACCAGGCGGCGGCCCTGGAGCCAGTCGGGCAGTTCGACCGATTCTTCCACGCCGAGCGGACGGAACAGGTTGGTGCGGATGCGGGTGCTGCCCATCGGCGTGCCGTCGAGCTTCGACTCGGCGAGCAGGACGATGGTGTCGCTTTCGTAGTCGGCCGCTTCCGGGAGTGCCAGCGAGCGCGCGAATTCCGGCACGTGGCGGGCGTAGGCGGCGTGGCGGATGCGCACTGCCTTCAACAAATCGTCCTCGGTCTCGACGCGGCGGATCGTGAACGGCAGGCGCTCGATGGCCTGCTCCGTGGCCTGCTCCCCCTGCTGACCACCAAACAGGCGGATCGCATCGGCGCTTCCTTGGGTGGTGAGGTTTGCTTGGCGCTCCATGATCGATAACTCCGGTAATGTTTAAGGAAGAAAACTTGTTTCCTGATAATTATCAATCTTTGGAGAAATATCTAACTGCTGAGTAGGCGGGCTTTTCCCCCTTAATTCAATATTTATAAGACCTGCGGGTCAGTAAGAACCCGCGGCGCTTTGTCCTACAAAACGCGCTGGCGTGTTGTCCTACAACATCCGCGCAGTGCCCGATACCCGGATCGAGGCCCCCGGCTCGGCCCCGATGGCGGCCTGCAGGCGCGAACGCATGCCCATGTCCTCGCCCTGCACGACGCTGATGGCCCCGCCATGCGGCCAGTCGAGGTCGCGCAGGTAGCCGGCCAGGGCCGCGGTGCCGGCGCCGGTTGCCGGGTCTTCATAGACGCCGCCAGACGCAAATGGGTTGCGAGTATGAAACATTGTGTCGGATTCCGCCCACAACAACACGACAGTAACGAGACCAGCTTCGCGCATGAATTGCCGCCCCGCCTCGAGTTCGTAGCGCATGGCCGCCAGCAGCGCGCGGCTGCGCAAGGCCAGCACCAGGTGGTCGGCGCCGCCATGGGCCAGGGCCGGCGGGATACGCGGATCGAGGTCGTCCGGCCCGTAGCCGAACAGCGCCAGCGCGCGCTCCACCAGCGCACCTGGAGCCGGGACGCTGCGGGTAGGCGGGGATTGCAGCGCGGCCGAGGTCAGCGCTTCGCCCTGGGCGTCGACGCCGCGCCGGCCTTCGACCGTGATCGCCGCGTCGTTCAGCCGCAGCGAATACACGCCGTCGCCATGGCGGGCGGCCAGCGCCGCGCCGAGGGCGATGGTGGCGTGGCCGCAGAACGGCACTTCAGACTCGGGTGAAAAGTAGCGCACACGCCAGTCCTCGCCCAGCGGCGCGGCGAAGGCGGTCTCGGAGTAGCCAATCTCATGCGCCACACGCTGCATCTCGGCTTCGTCCGGCAAGACGTCGCCGATC
>Ga0308160_10007836_pt1 | contig 10491 bp, 9 predicted proteins | sample PhyFR1_FD_201036 | JGI IMG/M metagenome (GOLD analysis project Ga0308160, IMG submission 201036) | Phyllosphere microbial communities from UC Gill Tract Community Farm, Albany, California, United States - DLSLF.R1 | ecosystem: Host-associated > Plants > Phyllosphere > Unclassified | place: USA...
AAGAGTATTTGTCTGGTAAGATTGGATAGTTCAATATGATCGCCATCAACTAAATTGATTGTTCCAATGCCGTTAGTAGCTAGTGCGGCACCAATATGGTTGCCTATTCCACCACACCCGAGAATAGTTACTCTTGATTTTTTTAGGGATGTTTCCACATCTTCTGGAGAAAGCCCAATGCTTTGATAGTAGTATAGGGAACGGTTGTAACGACTTGTTGAAATTAAATCGGTATCTTTGATTATGAAATTATTATCGAGAAGGAATTGGAGTGTTCCAGGATTTGATGAATTTTCATCATATTCCCGAAGCTTTTGTAAAGTAGGACGTCTCCGGGCGAGCTCTGATAGATTGATAATGCATTGCCACATGAACTGCGATTCAATAACTGTCTGTTTAGAGCCTACGCCAATAAGTCGAGTGTCACCTAGCTCCTGAAAGATAACATATCTTCCTAGTGAATAAATATCATTCAAAGTAGTACCCTTATAAGTTAAATATAGGTTGGGTGGCATGATGGCCACCCTTATAGCTTAGTTATTTAATCCGCCAATCATGATGATCTCCTTAATATTAATAATTTATTAAAATTTAGAAAAGTGACGTGAATGATAAAGGTCACTTAACAAGGAAGATAAAAACATGGAAAACTAATTGCGTCAACAAAAAAAATACTGCCTCACATTAAGATTAAGATTAAGATTAAGATTAAGATGAATTAATTGAGGGTGTTTTTTTGGTGTGAAAAAACTTTGATTGCTATCTTAAAAAACTCTCTGATTTAAATGGCATTTAGACGAAATTATAAGAAGATTTTTGTAAGAAGTTCACAAAATCGTGTTGGGATCTAATTTTTGAAAATTTACATAGGTGATAGCTTATTTTTTAGTTTAATAGGATTCGATCCTAATCTTATTTTTTTATTAAACAATAAACGCAATGAGGTTTTTTTCTTAGGTATTACAGTTAGATATGTGAAGGTGATTTATGCATCAAAAATAATTCACGAATAGAAAAAAGAAAGGAAAAAATAATATCCATCCAGTTTTTTTCTATACTTATCAATCGCCTGTATTCCTTTGTGTGGTTTTTTAGCTTGTTTTTTATGCTGAATGTACTTCTAATAACTTCCTTAAGATTACTTAAATTTTTTCCTGCCCCCTTCGGCTCCCACCCCGTACAGGCAGCGTCGTCAGCCCCACTGCGTCAGCCGCCCGCACGGAGTCGTGATCTTATCCGCGTAATGTGGACACGCTCGCTATGCGAGCGTCTGGTTTTCAAACTGTTCCGCGCTGAGTCCGCCACAGGCGCTGTGGCGGACTCAGCGATTGTAATATTACCCCGTCCGACGCATTGACTCAGCATTTTTGTTACCGAACACACACTGTTGCCTCATTGAAATTGTTACTTTGGTGAGGTGACAAATAACCAGCCAAAGGTGCACCTGTGAGCAATGCATTGTTTTGCCAATGGACACCCGTCTTCAGTTGCTACGGGCGCTGAAAACACGCTATCAAGCTGCCATTAAAGCCGAGAAAACCCGAATTCTCGAAGAGTTCATACTGGTCAGTGGGTATCATCGCAAGTCAGCAATCCGGCTACTGAATGGTACCGTCACCAATGGCAGCCAACAGCGGCGCTCAGCCCCGACTCGTTCTGTTTATGGTGCAGCCGTTCAGCAGGCTCTGTTGGTTCTTTGGGAGGCTTCAGACCGTTTATGCGGCAAGCGTCTCAAGGCTTTACTGCCCCAGCTCATTCCGGCGATGGAAAAGCATGGTCATCTCTGTCTGGATCCGGCACTCCGCGAGCAGGTGTTGAAAGTCAGTGCATCGTCAATCGATCGCCTGTTGAAAGAGGCGCATATTGTAGTGGCACACTGAATTTGGTCACCTAAGTTGAGGTGTTATGCTCACCTCAAAATTTTAAAGGTGAACCAATGAACAAAGCATTTACTGCTGAGTTTAAACTCGAAGCGGCAAAATGGGTCCTCGACCAGAATTACACTTACTTCAAAGGCCGCGAAGGCGATGAATATCAGCCTGCCTACCAGAGCAGAACGAACTCAGGAAGATGAGAAAGCGGATAGCAGGCGTACATTGTTGCAGCCAGTTTGCACAGGAACAGCGTGTAACAACCGGTGCGTAGGGAGTCCGTGATGAGGGTGAGCACTGCTCAGGTGCAAAATGGCAAATAAAATAAGGTGATAAGATTAACGCCGGTGATCACTATGTACCGGCGTGAGTAAAGTGAGGTTACGCCTGCGCCCAGAGGCGGCGTTTGGCTTTCTGCAACTTTTCGTAGGCTGCCTATAGCGCCTGATGAGCCGGTAGCGCTTTCAAATCGCTGTCAACAGCGAACAACTCGTTGAAATGTGCCTCGCCGCTGATGGCCGCAGAAGCAGCATCGACCGCTTCCTGACCATACATTTTCACCAAAGCGTCATAGTACTGCACGGGGTTGCGTTCAGGCTCCTGCGCCAGCAGCAGCAAAGTCCGCAGGCAACGATAATAGTTGCAGCGCGCCTGGCTCCAGACGGAAGCGTTGAAGTCCTGCGTCCATTCAGTCCCGATTAGCGCTTGATCCCGATCGCCACCAGCCAACGCCAGCATCGACTTCAATTCTCCGATGCGCAGGGTGTACCAGGCATTGTCTTTACCGCTGGCAATACCCAGCAACTGGCGCACACGGGTGAAATCGTCCAGCCCTTCGTCGTCCAACTACTGGATCAGCGCCAGGTATTCCTCCGGCTCCCATTCGCTGCCCGGCAACGTCAGCATGGTATCGCGCAGGTGTGCACCCATGCTGTGGTTGGCCACCAGCAGGTCTTCTGCCGGGACATACCCGGCACAATGATGCGGCATGCGTAGACGGCCAAGTGTTGGTAGTCGGCAATATAAACTTCAGCCCCTTCCTGATCGAAAATGCGCATCAGCGTGGCGAATTCTTCCTGAGTGCTGCCGCTAAAGCTCCAGTCAATAAATGGGTAATCCGCATCCTGTTTGAACATGTCCCAAGAGATCAGGCCGCTGGAATCGATAAAGTGAGTTTCCAGGTTAGTGTGTTCGGCGACTTCGTCATTATCAAACGTTGGGGCGGTGAACATGTCGAGAGCTTTTAAGCTGTGTCCTTGTAGCAACTCGGTCACCGTGCGTTCCAGTGCTACGCCGAAGTCGAGATGAACACCGAACGAGGCAAAGCAAGTGCCATTGGTTGGGTTGAACCGTACCACGCAGATCATCGGATAGTTTCCACCCAGCGAAGCGTCGTAAGACAAGATCGGGAAACTTTCTTCTTCCAGCTTGGCGATGGCTGCCAGCACACCTGGATAGCGTTGTAGCACCTCGGTAGGGATCGCCGGCAGGCTGATGGTTTCCGCGATAATACGGTTTTCCACATAGCGTTTGAACACCTCGGACAACGCCTGCACATGAGCCTCGGTAGTGGTGTTGCCGGCAGACATGCCATTGGAAATGTACAAGTTGCCGATGATGTTCATCAGGAGATAAACGGTTTGTTGGTCAGACTGGCGGATAAACGGCAGGGTGCAGATACCGCGATCACCATTGCCGGATTGCAAATCGATCAGATCGCTGGCGCTCAGTTCCTGCTCTGGATCGTAAAAGGCGTGCAAGCGCTCGTCAAGGATGCCCGCCGGTAGTGAGCCATCGGCGGGGATTGGGAACCATTTTTCATTGGGGTAATGCACGAAATCGCCCTCGGCGATCTGCTGGCCCAGATAAAAATCGGCGAAGAAATAGTTGGTGGGCAGGCGCTCGAAGTATTCGCCTAAAGCGGAAACCAGCACGGCTTTTTTGCTGGCACCTTTACCGTTAGTAAAGCACAGCGGGCAATCGCGATCACGGATGTGAACCGACCAGAGGTGTGGCATCGGGTTAAGCCACGAGGCTTCTTCGATATTAAAACGGAAATCGCTCAGCTTTTGTTGGAAACAGGTGATGGAGTCTTCCAGTGCGGCGTCTTTGCTAAGGATAAAAGTTTGCGTCAGGGTCTTCACTTTTTAAGCGCACTAAAACGCGTGATGATATGGGGTTTTACGCCTCAGCTCCATGTATTCCTGGGCTGTGTCCGGTTATTGAGCGTGGCGGCGTCGCAGTTCCAAAAGCCGGTAGTCAAGGCGCAGGGTGCCTAACAATGTGGAGTACCGGCTTTTGGGATGCGGCCCGAAGGGCTGGGCCATTTGGGCACTCCTAGTATGGCCCACCCACCGCCTTGCTGTGCGTTCCAATGACCGCCAGCGCCGCTTACGGGCATACATACAGCCTGTTATTGCGCACCGTGCTAGCTTGCGAGCGAAGAATAAGCATTGCAGCCGCGTAACCTGAGTGATAAAACCGCTGGGATAGTTAGCATGAGCGTTAACTTCGGGTGTATTTTGACAGGCCGCTTCTTGCGGCGAATAGAGTGAAAGTGGTGAGGGGAAATGACACAGGTTTATAATTTTAGCTCTGGCCCGGCAATGCTGCCGGTTGAAGTGTTGCGCCGCGCGGAGCAGGAACTGTGCAACTGGCACGGACTGGGTACTTCGGTAATGGAAATCAGCCACCGCAGTAAAGAATTTATCGCCGTTGCCCAGCAGTCCGAACAGGATCTGCGCGATCTGCTGAAAATTCCCTCTAATTACAAAGTGCTGTTCTGCCATGGGGGTGCTCGTGCACAGTTCGCCGCATTGCCGCAGAACCTGCTGGGGGATAAAACCACCGCCGACTACATCGACGGCGGCTATTGGGCGCATAGCGCAATCAACGAAGCACAGAAATATTGCACGCCGAACGTCATCGACGTGAAAACCCATGTTGGTAACCTGAGCGGTATCAAACCGATGAAAGAGTGGCCGCTCAGCGATGGCGCGGCTTATGTCCACTACTGCCCCAATGAAACCATCGACGGCGTGGCTATAGATGAAATACCGGACTTCGGTGACAAAGTGGTGATCGGCGATTACTCCTCGACCATTTTGTCTCGCCCGCTGGAGGTGCACCGTTTCGGTGTGATTTACGCCGGCGCGCAGAAAAATATCGGCCCTGCTGGCCTGACGCTGGTGATCGTACGTGAAGATCTACTGGGTAAGGCTCGCCGTGAAGTGCCGTCGATTCTCGATTACACCGTGCTGGCCGAGAACGATTCGATGTTCAACACCCCACCGACCTTTGCTTGGTATCTTTCCGGCCTGGTGTTCAAATGGCTGAAAGAGCAGGGTGGCCTGATGGAGATGCAAAAGCGCAATCAGGCCAAGGCTGAACTGCTGTACGCCACCATCGATAACTCCGATTTCTACCACAGCCAGGTGGCGCGCGCCAACCGTTCCTGGATGAACGTGCCGTTCCAGTTGGCAGATCCAGCGCTGGATAAGGTGTTCCTCAGCGAAGCGGAAGCCATCGGCTTGCAGGCGCTGAAAGGTCACCGGGTGGTTGGCGGCATGCGCGCTTCTATTTACAATGCCATGCCGCTGGCTGGTGTGCAGGCGTTAACCGACTTTATGAACGATTTTGAACGCCGCCACGGGTAAGAACCTATCCCATTAGGCTATTTTATTTACCATTTTAGACATGGGCAGGGTTCACCCTGCTCAAGGACTCCCTGTACGCTACGGTTGCTGTGCGCTGTCCCTGTGCATACTGGTTGTACTTACTGAGAGCGGTGGGCTACTTACCGCTATTGTCCTTGTGTAGTAAGGCGGCTCCAGCATTATTCTCGGAGCCGTTCCGTTTATCAGAATTTGGAGAGTTTTGTTTACATGGTGGATTCACTGACGTTACAACCGGTCGCTTTGGTCAATGGCACCGTCAACTTACCCGGCTCCAAGAGTGTATCCAACCGTGCCCTGCTGCTGGCGGCGCTGGCGGAGGGAACGACCCGGCTTACCAACCTGCTGGACAGCGACGATGTGCGGCATATGCTGAATGCATTGCGGGCATTGGGCGTAAACTATCGGCTTTCCGCTGATCGCACCGTCTGCCAAGTTGACGGTGCTGCCGGGCCGTTGGCGGCTGACCAGCCGTTGGAATTGTTCCTCGGCAATGCAGGCACTGCGATGCGGCCACTGGCAGCGGCGCTGTGTCTGAGTCATGGCGATGCGGTGTTGACGGGGGAACCGCGTATGAAAGAGCGTCCGATCGGCCACTTGGTGGACGCATTGCGCCAGGGCGGCGCGCAAATTGATTATCTGGAACAACCCGATTATCCGCCAGTGCGCCTGCGTGGCGGTTTCTTGGGAGGCGATATCACTGTCGATGGTAGCGTCTCCAGCCAGTTTTTGACCGCGTTACTGATGACTGCACCGCTGGCTCCGCAGGATACGCAGATCCATATCAAGGGTGAGTTGGTCTCCAAACCCTACATCGACATTACGCTGCACCTGATGCGCAGCTTCGGCGTTGAAGTTAGCCACGACCATTATCGGGTGTTCCACGTTCAGGGACGTCAAACTTACCGTTCACCGGGCGACTACCTGGTGGAGGGGGATGCTTCTTCAGCCTCTTACTTCCTGGCCGCAGCGGCGATTAAAGGGGGCACCGTGCGTGTGAGCGGTATCGGCCGCAAAAGTGTGCAGGGTGACACCCAGTTTGCCAACGTGTTAGAAAAAATGGGTGCGCGCATCACCTGGGGCGATGATTTTATCGAGTGTAGTTACGGTGAACTACGCGGCATCGACATGGATATGAATTCTATTCCAGATGCAGCGATGACCATTGCTACCACTGCACTGTTTGCCAAGGGGCCGACTACCTTGCGCAATGTCTATAACTGGCGAGTGAAGGAAACCGACCGTCTGGCGGCGATGGCCACCGAGTTGCGTAAAGTGGGCGCAGAGGTTGACGAAGGTAAGGACTCTATCCATGTGGTGCCGCCCGCTAAGCTGAAGTTCGCTGCTATCGACACTTATAACGATCATCGCATGGCGATGTGTTTTTCGCTGGTAGCGTTGTCGGATACACCGGTTACCATCCTTGACCCGCAATGCACCGCGAAAACCTTCCCAGACTATTTCGAACAGCTAGCGCGGATCAGCCGGTTGGCGTAACGATCAGAGCATTTCTTTCAAGGCTCCTTGGGTGGGAATTTATCGTATTTATTGCCGAATAATCGTTGTTTTTCTATGCTTTTTCGCGGTTATACGCTTATTTTCATACAACCAGACCGTTCCGAGGTAACAGTTCACCGCATGGCAGCGTATAATACGCCGCAGTATCTGCCCCCTATTGGGCAATCGGCAGGGGCGCTGGCAACCAGACCTTCATATTAATTTGAGGACTGGCTATGTTCCTGCGAGGTTTTCTACCTGAAGGAGAGAGAAATGACGGCTACAGCCCCGGTGATAACCGTTGATGGGCCAAGTGGCGCTGGCAAAGGCACGCTGTGTAAAGCCATAGCCGAATCCCTTGGTTGGCGTTTGCTTGATTCTGGCGCGATCTATCGTGTGCTGGCGATGGCGGCGTTACATCATCAGGTGGATATCACTTCTGAGGAAGCGTTGGTTCCGCTGGCCGCACATCTCGATGTTTGTTTTGTCGCTCAGGATGGCAAGCTGCTGGTGGTTTTGGAAGGTGAGGACGTCAGTAATGAAATCCGTACCGAAACCGTCGGCAACACCGCCTCGCGGGCGGCTAAGTTACCACGGGTGCGCGAGGCGTTGCTACGCCGCCAGCGCGCGTTTCGTGAGGAGCCTGGCCTGGTTGCCGATGGCCGCGATATGGGCACGGTGGTATTCCCGGATGCCCCGGTTAAAATTTTCCTTGATGCCAACGCTGAAGAGCGAGCGCAGCGCCGTAGGCTACAGTTGCAGGAAAGGGGCTTTAATGTTAACTTTGAATGTCTTTTAGCCGAGATACGGGAACGGGATGACCGTGACCGTAATCGGGCTATCGCGCCTCTGGTGCCTGCTTCCGATGCCTTTGTGCTGGATTCAACCAGCTTATCGATCGGGGAAGTCATCCAGCAAGCGTTGGGGTATGTACGGAAAGTCATGGCGTTACCGCAGCAATAAGTGTGGTGGCGCTGTTGGTTTTTTTACCCTATTTTTCATAGAAATACCGCAATGTATTGGGTAAAATTTACCCCTATAACCTAAACTCTGTCGGCATGGAGCCAATGGCGGGGTATGTGAAACAACCCCATTCGGCGGGATGCTGGATGGACGTTAAACTAAAGAATCCTGAAGATTAACAACATGACTGAATCTTTCGCTCAACTCTTTGAAGAATCGCTGAAAACAATCGAAACCCGTCCAGGTTCCATCGTTCGTGGCACTGTCGTTGCTATCGATAAAGATGTCGTACTGGTTGACGCTGGTCTGAAGTCTGAGTCTGCCATCCCGGCTGAGCAATTCAAAAACGTACAGGGCGAGCTGGAAATCCAGGTTGGTGACGAAGTTGACGTTGCGCTGGACGCTGTTGAAGATGGCTTCGGTGAAACCCTGCTTTCCCGTGAGAAAGCTAAGCGTCACGAAGCATGGATCACGCTGGAAAAAGCTTATGAAGACGCTGAAACTGTCGTCGGTGTTATCAACGGCAAAGTTAAGGGTGGCTTCACCGTCGAGTTGAACGGCATTCGTGCGTTCCTGCCAGGTTCCCTGGTTGACGTGCGTCCAGTACGCGACACGTTGCACCTGGAAGGCAAAGAGCTTGAGTTTAAAGTCATCAAGCTGGATCAGAAGCGTAACAACGTTGTGGTTTCTCGTCGTGCGGTTATTGAATCTGAGAACAGTGCAGAGCGCGATCAACTGCTGGAAAACTTGCAAGAAGGCATGGAAGTTAAAGGTATCGTTAAGAACCTCACTGACTACGGTGCATTCGTTGATCTGGGCGGCGTAGATGGCCTGCTGCACATCACTGATATGGCTTGGAAACGCGTTAAGCACCCAAGTGAAATCGTCAATGTGGGTGATGAAGTCACCGTTAAAGTGCTGAAGTTTGACCGCGAGCGTACTCGTGTTTCCCTGGGCCTGAAACAACTGGGCGAAGATCCATGGGTGGCTATCGCGAAACGTTACCCTGAAAGCACCAAACTCACAGGTCGTGTTACCAACCTGACTGATTACGGCTGCTTCGTAGAAATCGAAGAAGGTGTTGAAGGTTTGGTACACGTTTCTGAAATGGATTGGACCAACAAAAACATCCACCCATCCAAAGTTGTTAACGTGGGCGATGTAGTGGAAGTGATGGTTCTGGACATTGATGAAGAACGTCGTCGCATTTCTCTGGGCTTGAAGCAGTGCAAATCTAACCCATGGCAGCAGTTCGCAGAAACTCACAACAAGGGTGATCGTGTTGAAGGTAAAATCAAGTCTATTACTGACTTTGGTATCTTCATCGGCCTGGATGGTGGCATCGACGGCCTGGTTCACCTGTCTGACATTTCTTGGAATGTTGCGGGCGAAGAAGCAGTTCGTGATTACAAGAAAGGTGACGAAATCGCCGCAGTTGTTCTGCAAGTTGATGCAGAGCGCGAGCGTATCTCTTTGGGCGTGAAGCAACTGGCTGAAGATCCCTTCAATAACTACCTGTCTATTAATAAGAAAGGGACTATTGTTACGGGTAAAGTCACCGCAGTTGACGCTAAAGGTGCTACAGTTGAATTAGCAGGTGGTGTAGAAGGTTACCTGCGTGTATCTGAAGCCTCTCGCGACCGCATTGAAGATGCAACTTTGGTTCTGAACGTTGGTGATGAAGTTGAAGCCAAGTTCACCGGCGTTGACCGTAAGAACCGCGTAGTAAGCCTGTCTGTACGTGCTAAGGACGAAGCTGACGAGAAAGATGCCATCGCAACTGTTAACCACAAACAGGAAGAAGGCAACAACTTCTCTAACGCAATGGCTGAAGCTTTCAAAGCGGCTAAAGGCGAGTAATGACGGGGGGCGGTTTCTGGCCGCCCGATACGGTAGTTTAGCTGCAAATCTTGGAGGAATTATGACCAAGTCTGAACTTATCGAAAGACTTGCTAGTCAGCAATCTCATATCCCTGCGAAGACCGTTGAGGATGCAGTGAAAGAGATGCTTGAACATATGGCTGTAACATTGGCTGATGGTGAACGCATTGAGATCCGTGGATTTGGCAGTTTTTCTCTTCACTACCGTGCCCCGCGTGTGGGTCGCAACCCAAAAACGGGTGATAAAGTGGAGCTGGATGGTAAGTACGTTCCTCACTTTAAGCCTGGTAAAGAGTTACGTGATCGCGCCAATATCTACGGCTAATCGCTGAACTTTCCATAAGTTTTTGCTGGTAAAAAAATAAAACGGTGCCTCAGGGCATAATGCTTGTCAGTTAAGCTTTTGAGGACGCCGCAACGGGTAACGTTGCGGCTTCTTTTTTACCGCTCTTGGATAATGTCTTTGCCGTCGGGCTGGCAGGACGAAGCTTTCAGCCATCGCCAGGATTTCATTCATCACTTTCGGCACCTTTCCCGGAGCCACCGCTGGCAGTATGCTCAGTTGCGCTGTTAGATACAGTGCAGCCTGTTTAAACCCTATCTGG
>Ga0308160_10007837_pt1 | contig 10490 bp, 16 predicted proteins | sample PhyFR1_FD_201036 | JGI IMG/M metagenome (GOLD analysis project Ga0308160, IMG submission 201036) | Phyllosphere microbial communities from UC Gill Tract Community Farm, Albany, California, United States - DLSLF.R1 | ecosystem: Host-associated > Plants > Phyllosphere > Unclassified | place: USA...
ATAATTTACTGATGATAGAAACCATCGGTAACCTTCGAGCGAAATGGCAAGTTGAAGAACTCGACAGTGAAGAGAAATGGACAGATGTCATGAAAGCCATTGGATCACTCATGAAATCAGATAAACTTCTAGGTGTACGCATCCTTTCAATCAGCGAAGTAGACTGATGAATAGCGACGATTCGATAGAGCAGCCCAGGATGTTATTCTACAATACACGTACCCGAGAATCGATGCGGAAGTATCCAAACATCGTAATCATTTACTTAAATCTCCATTCTGTGTACATCCTGGAACTGGTACGTTACCCCTTTACAAGAGGAGAGAGCTGATAAGTAGGACGAGTTTGTGTACCTATAAATCCTGCTCTTATTGATGACTTTGACCCAGAGGGTGTTCCGACTGTTGGTGATTTACTTAATGAATTGGATCATCTACCCGCCGCTGGGGAGGTGGATGAGAAAGCCAGGAGAGTCGAGGGTATGTTTCTTGATCATTCAGGATGGGCAGGCTGATATCAGATTACGAACATACTTCACTCAAGCCCTACGTGGAGATGTTTGAGAAGCACGTCGCTGCTGTCCTTAGGGATTCGAGAATGGTTAAGAAGGGTAAGTGTCTCTTGAATTCTCTGGTAGTGATTGTGCTGAGATCCAGCACTAAAGGAGGAGAGTATGGATTTCTAGGTGTCGTATCTTTTTGTTGTATGCATTCTTGCTGTATCCCATCGACGACCACAGACGATCCATGGTATGAGAACATGATGCATAGTACAGCAATGACGAGAACGAACCCTAGCAAGCACTCCCCTACTTCCTAGGTCCCTTAGCACCTCCCTTGGCGCCCTTCTTACCTCCCTTTTTGTCGAGATTGACCTTTGTCCTAGCAGCCCGCATTCCTTCCCTCTCTCCACCGGGAGTATCGAACGCACTACCCTTCCCACCCCCAACTCGTCCCCTAGCAACCTTCTTCTTCTTATCCTTTCCTTTACCTTTAGCGGATAATTTCTTAGGTAAAGCCTCAGTAATTTTGACTGGCTGTGCGGACTTCTTGGCATTTCGAATAGCAGCTGCTGTATTTTTCGAGATTTGTTCATCTGCCTCGTCTTCTTCCATTGCCATTTTTCGTCGTTTGAGTTTACGCGATAAACCATCGTATTTCCCTCTTTTGACTGCTGGTTTTTCTTTTTCGTCGGGTTTGGATTTCGAATTGAATGATTTCTTTTCTTCGGGGAATGAAGATACGTATGCTGATTTACTTGCATCTTTCCATTAGCTTTGAACCGCTTCACATTGAGGAGGACATAGCTTACCCTTGGCATTTTGCTTTTCCTTTTCAGTTTGGAACCATGTCCTAGCTGGACGAGCGTAAATTTCAGCTTCATGTTCAATGATATTTTGACCCTTCTTCAATTCCATATCCGCCTGGCGCATCTACCCGTTAGTCCAATTCATGATGTTGATACAGAAGGGGACATACCAATTTCTCTTCCTTCTCTTCGTGTAGGATCTCCTGAATCTCGTCCGTCAAACCAGCTAGATTCTCGGCCATTGCCGTAATAGCTTCACTGGGGATGATTCGATGTCGGATTTGATCAGCTGATGATTGCTTGATTGCTGCTTTCAACATTTTTCGGTCTGCCTCTCCGACGAGCGTAATAGATCTGACATTAGTATATGCAAAATAAAAGCAATCTAGAAGACATACCGTCCCTTCCTTCCTGCTCGTGCTGTTCGACCGACTCGATGAGTGTACTGAGCGAGTTGACCTGGCATATCGTAATTAATGACTGTCTCCACTCCTTTGATATCGAGACCTCGAGAAGCGAGATCAGTGGCAAGTAGGTAATCGACTTGACCAGTTTTAAAGTCGTTCAAAGCGTTCAATCGCTATTATCAGCATCTACACAACGTTGAGATGACTTGACGTACCTGCTCTTGGGTGAGATTACCGTGTAACTCCGCTGCTTTGAGACCGCATAGACCAAAGACGACCCTCATTTGATGTGCCAATGCCTTACTCCTGAAGAAAATGATACACCTCTCCCTCACTGTTCTCTTGCACAAAGCAACAAGAGCAGGGGACCTCGTATCATCCGTCCTGATCCTCACAAACTCCTGGGTGAGCCCTTGGGCAGTGTTCCTCTTTGGATCGACGAATACTCGTATAGGCCTCTCCAAAGAGAGTTTAACAAGTTCATCAACCGAATCCGTCATTGTCGCAGAGAACAACATTGTTTGTCGACCTCTTGGACAGTTTTTAATGATTTCCTCGAGTTCATCCGTGAATCCAGCTTCTAGCATTCGATCGGCTTCATCAATTACCAATACGTCCAATGCCGATAAAGTGAATGAAGGGGTGTTGGTGAGATGATCAATCAATCGACCGGGAGTGGCGATCAAGATATCGGGTAATGTTCGTAATGTATGTGCTTGAGCGGATAATGATAGACCACCAACGAGTAATGCGAATCTGACATCCAAACCTCCATTCTCTGCTAGAGCTTTCCCAACTGATTCACATTGAACAGCCAATTCTCGAGTTGGACACAAGATAAGAACACGACATGCTTGTCCTCCTTTACCTCTGTCCCTGTAGGTGAGTCGTTCAAGAATTGGGATCAAGAAAGCGGCAGTTTTACCGGAACCAGTAACGGCTGAACCGAGGATATCACGACCTAGTAAAGCGAGTGGAATTGCTCGAGCTTGAATAGGAGTTGGAGTTGTCAAATTGAGTGCGGTAAGGGATCGTAGGAGTTGTCGAGATAGGTTCATGGATGCGAATGTTGTTGCGACGGTGGTATCGGTGGTAGTGGGGTCGGAAGAGAAGAAGGCGTCTTTACGTGCTAGTTCAATTGCGTCGTCTTCAGATTCGTCACTTGCTGATCCAGCGTCTTCCTCTTCTACCTCCTCCTCTTCATCTCCGCTCATTTCGACGTCACTTCCTTCAGACATATCTTCCTCGCCCATATCAACAGTCACATCCCCTGCTACCTCTTCCTCATCTTCACTACTCTCGTCCTCTTCCTCATCATCATCATCATCACTACCCATACTCTCATCACTCTCCTCCTCCACTTTGACTTCCCCAACCCTCTTTCTCTTTCGCTCACGATACGCCTCGAGTGGTTTCCCAGTCCTCCTAGCAATGATATCGTCTACGTTGATAGCCTGGCATCAGCTCATTCCCACAATCGTATCACAAAGACTTACATCTTTGCCCTTATCTCCTACTCTAACCTCATCACCTCCCCAAAGATCAACACCCGCAGACCCACCATTTCCGAAATCAAATTCGAAATCTGGATCAAGTTCTTCATCTTCTCCCTTCTTTGCTTTAGTAGGTTTACTAGTACTACCCTCCCCACCGTAGTTCGAAACCTCATCATCCGAGTCTATTGTCGTTACAAAGTCTGCCGACATGGTTGAATGTATATATGGTAGAATGTATATGGTATAGTTCAACATTGAAATATTTCAGCAATCCTGCAATTCAGGAACGACACGTGGGATCATGCATCATCTCAATCTAAGTCTACTTTATGGTCATATGCCCTCCTTATACCTTGTATAACTATACTCATGGGACACCGCTAGCATATAACAAGCCATACAAGATGGCTTTAGCTCCTCCGCAACCAATATACCCACCAACGTCCCTGGGATCATCAACAGGCGCCTCACAACATGAGAATCAAACCGATACCCCTCACCCCTCTCGCCCCGCCCTCCATTTAGAAACAACCTCCCCACCCATCCCTTCATTCCTTGAATCAATCCTCCTAGCTCACCCATCTCTCCCAACTCCAATTCCGACTACTCCAAATGCCAACGCCTCCTCGGCATTATATACATTACCACAAGCCCCTCCCCCGCCTGAAGATCCTTTAATACCACCTGAGAACTTTAGTATAGTCGCCTCTGGGGTTTATCGATCTGGTTTTCCCAAAAAGAGGAATTTCAAGTTTATGGAAGGTTTGAGGTTGAAGACTGTGTTGACGCTTGTATTGGAAGATTATCCGGATGGGAATTTAAAATGGTGTGAGGAGAGGGATGTTCAGTTTATGGTGGGTCCCATCCCATCTGATGAGTAATGGGATGTGTACTGATAGCAGCAATTTGGTATCCCTGGAAACAAGGTACGCTGCGCCCAGCATGTATTCTGGCGAGATACTAATCTAGTAGGAACCATTCGACAATATCCCAGAAGATGTCATCTGTTCAGCACTAGTCGCTATACTAGATAAAAGGAATCACCCTATACTGATACATTGCAATAAAGGCAAAGTGGGTCTTCCCTTGGTTCTCAATACTTCGAGCTGACAGAAGCACCGCACAGGCTGCTTGATAGGTTGTATCCGCCGCCTCCAATCCTGGTCCCTTACTTCGATATTCGACGAGTATGTCCCTTACCATCTCCTAAAAAAATGCTAATGTACAGATATCGCCGGTTCTCAACCCCAAAATCCAGAGCTGTAGATCAGCAATTCATCGACCTCTTCGATCTATCGATAGTCTGGGACGAAGTGTTGTCGACTGGTGGTGGAATTGAGAATCTGCCTGAATGGGGGATGTTGAATATCCCTCGGAGGGCTGAGATCGGGGCTGCTGTCAGAGAGGGACGGAGAGTTAGTTTGGCGGGGCTGTAGCTTGCTTACTCTGACTGTAGTACTAGGATATCACAGATATTGTTGTAATGTATGATCCCCATTGCTATCCAACAATGCTCGTCCCGCGACGCTTATGACTCCATCAAGCACATACAGACGGTGACACAGACATTGACGGCTTTACTCATGCTTTGACTTTTTAGAGCTCAGTCATCTTATTTGATAGATGCATATGATGATTTTGCTCTCTACCCGTCACCATATACTCGCTCTACCCTCTACTCTAGCTCCATCGGATCAACATCCTCCCCCTCTGCTCTCAAATGCCTACTAGGTTCCCAAACCTGTAAAACATTATCTTCAGCCGTACTAGCCAAATGCCATTTCGCGGCCGGACTCCAACTCATATCACTAGGTTTAGAAGTATGTCCACCATGAACAAACATTAATTCAGGAGGTCCATCTTCAGCATCATCAGGAGTTTGTTCTGCTCCGATTTGATCTAGGTTCCAAATATGGATTCGACGATCTTCAGAGGCTGATGCAAAGTGGGTACCGAGGTGAGGTGACCATGCTACCTGTGTGACTGGGGCTGAGTGGGATTCGAATGAATGGAGTTTGGTAGAGATCTTTCGGATATCCCATAGTGCTACCGTCTGGAAGTCAGACACGATCACGTCGTAAGAAGAAGGGGACCTACGTTATCGCCTGATCCAGTGAGGAGGAGCCATTCACTATCGGGAGCGAACGAGACGGCGTTGATTTCAGATTTGTGGGCTTTGAGTCCATGAGCGGGTTTAGGACCAGTATTACGTGTGTCCCATCTGCTAATCAGCCATGCCCGGGGGAAATTGGGTATTGACATACACGTTCAATTGACAATCATCACCAACAGACGCAAACATGTAATCGTACTGATGGTGCCAATCGACATCCTGCGAGTCAATCTCCGTTCTAGCATAGAAGATGATTTAGCATACGTTGATCTGACCGGTATGTCCGTGATACTTTCGTAGGGGTTCAAGCCTGTTTGACATTCTGTTGAAAGCCGTGACATCCCTTTTTGTCAGCTGTGTTCCATATTAGTGGAGTCAACTTACCAATGAGCGACAAAATCGTCTTCTCCCGCACTGACGATATGACCCTTCTTGACAGGTGACCAACTCAATCCATAACTAATTTGTTAGCCAAATGCTGTTTTCACAATATGGAAAGGACTCACCCCTCAGTCTTCAGACCCGTCAAAACGATATCAGGCTTACATTCCCCTCCTGCAGGTGCCTTAGAGGGATGTTTTGTCCTATCGAAAATATTCACATCCCCATTAATAGCCTTCGTAGCTAATAAATCGGTGTTCTGGGGCATATATCGAGCTCTGTTGATTTCCCCATCGTGGTTGATTGTGTGAACTACCTTGATTCGTGGTTTGGAATTCGTGTATGATCCTAGTTCTAAATGTCAGTCGAATAACCCGACACAAGAGGCACATAGTAAGGAGTGGAATGGACATACCCTGCCTCTCCTCATCATAGAGCTCGGTGATATCCTTCCCTGCTGTTTCGGTCGCTGTCTTGGGAAGCATGACTTCGGCAATCATAAGTTGATCAGTCCCCTTGCCAGAGGTGTGGGTACCGAGTAACATTCTGTTGATTGTGTAATCCGCATTCTCGGGTCTATACCATCAATAATGATCCCTGAGGATGAGTGGTGGGCCTACGAAGTCTGATCGGGGAACCATTGACATGTCAAGGATGGCCATGTCAAGGCGTGGGTTACGACTGTATCGTATAGGAAGGGTGTACTGTATTATCAGTCTCGGTTCATTCCCCCGAGAGAAAGATAGGGTAGGCTCACTTCTTCTTCCAGATCTTGTACTCCTATCATATCAGCCAGATCTATGACATTCACAAGTGGACATACCTCATTAATGAGCTGAGTCTCACTTAGTCCATCCTCATTCTCATCTTCAACTTCAATAGGAGCTGGCGCCATGATCTCTATTTGATCCTTGATTGCTTTGATGAGTTATATGTATCCTTGTGGGCGAGTAGGGAAATCGCTCTATGCAGAGGGTATAGGTTGTAATAGGTGCAAGTGAACTGGAGGAGTGAAATGTCAAGTCGCGTCTAGGAGCGGAATCAAATTCAACCGCGAACGAGCTTACAACTAGCTTACAGATACGAGACGGGATACAGATGGGAGCTAGACAGCAGGATATGCAGCAAGACGACGGAGATGGAAAGTGCAGACAGTGATGCCTTGGACGACAAAAGGCATGACTGTTTTAACTCGCCTTACGCTTGGCCAGTTACAGGTCACCTAAACACCATTCCACCCAGTTGATCAGTTGTACTCGCACACCCCGGACTGGTTTCATGGTACAGAATCACGAGTGCATGTATTGTCTATGATTCAAGCCTATGATGCTGTTGTGTAGTAGTTGATGAGCTTCTCGAGGTCGAACTTGGGGTCTTCGATGTTGGTGATGACTGGACGTTAGCTGTGTTCGGGATGTGTCCGAGTCAAGTCCCCTAGGTATCTGGATCTCCATGAGGGACACCCTTCCCAGAGATGGTCCGACGTTGAGAGCCATGGTCTCTCCCAGACGACTCCCTGATCCCGAATTGAAACTTGACTCACCAGCTTCTGGTCCACCGGCCTTGTCTGCTACTAGCTTTGCGGCGTAAGCCTTCTTGGCCTCCTCAATTAGGTGTTGTCGGTTAGAGATCTTGTGTGCGGCCTGTGTTGTGTACATTTCGGTTCATTGGGCATGTTGGTGATTGCGAAAAGGTAGACAGGATCGGATTGTTTCAGTTAAATAAAGGAGAACATGATGTAGAGTGTTCAAGGTTGAGGCGAACAGGTGAATGAAAAGACTAGATCAGCATCGCTCTACGAGCTTGAATGTGGGCATACCTTGTCCTCATCGTGTTTACGCTGTAGTGTTCCCTGGTGCAGTAATCCGTAGAAGATACCTCCGATAAGTGCCGAATAACGCACGACCTGTTGATGAGCTTCTCTTCCACTTATATCCATGATCCCCTCCCCTCGTCTATAGCGATACTATCAACTCCCTCTTACAAGTGGGCGATCCCCCTGTGCATCCCGTTCCCCGCGTGATATCCATATTTTCCGGGGTTTGCGACTTACGTTGACTGTAGGAGAAGCCATTTTTGCGTGTTCTTTGATTGATGCGGTATGAAAGAGTGGTTGAGTAGTAGGGTAGAGTACCGGTGTTGAGGTATGTGAACCGGTATGTGTGCTATTAGATGTGTATAGTATAGGTCTAGCAGTGAAAAGGTTGAACCTACTCCTAGAGAGAGAAGCGGATAGACCCGGAATAGCCAACTTGAAATAACTCCGAAAACGCCGTATCCTTGACGCGTGGGGGTTAAGCAGTGAGTGCTGTTACTGTGCTACACCTATACCCTATACCTATTCTTCAAGGGCAACTCCTGACAGCCCAAGATGAGCGCTTCATCAACTTGCTATACTATCATTCATGATGATTTACTCGATAATCCAAATTCACAGGATTTGAGGAATGCCCTCCAAAAGGGCTCGGATGAGGTTAAATTGGAGACAATGAGGAGGATCATTGTGGGCACATTGAATGGGCAGTCCTACGTGAGCTAAGATCTTCTGGGAGATTGTGAGCTGATGGAATAGCCAAATCTGTTGATGCCAATTATCCAATTTGTTATGCCTTCGAGGAATAAGCAGATTAAGAAGCTATTACACTTCTACCTCGAGTAAGCTAGACTACTATTGAAGACGCCGAGCTGAGGCGTTAGAATCTGCCCTAAATTGGATGACGCTGGGAAATTGAAGCCAGAGATGATCATGGTCTGGTAAGCTTTCCCGGCCACTAGGTGAGCTTAACTGATATGTAGTAACGCCATTCGTAATGACCTAGTAAGTTATACGAGCCTGAGCGGTGAATACCGCTGACAGATTAGCAACACCCCAACGAGTATATCCGAGGAGCGACATTACGGTACCTACAGAAAGTCCGAGAGTCAGAACTACTGGAACCGCTAGTACCAACAGTCCGGTCATGTCTGGTGAGTATCCCCTATCGTCGCAAGGTATGAGCTGATGAATAGGAACACCGACATTCCTACGTTAGGAAGAACGCAGTCTTTGCAGTCTACTCTATCTTCCAGGATCACGAGCACCTTATCCCAGATGCTCCCGAACTTATCGATACCTTCCTCGCTGCTGTACGCTACCTTTTACTCATCTGTGACTAGCTGACAATACAGGAATCAGACTCGACGTGTAAACGTAATGCCTTTGTTACTCTTTGCAACATCTCGCAATCTACCGCTGTTCGATATCTAGTCAACAACTTTGACGCGATTGGTGGAATGGACGAATTGATGCAGATGGCCGTTATTGAGTTAGTGAGGAAGGAGGCAAAGACCGAGGGAAGCAATAGGGTAAGCTTGCGCTTCTCGTGACCCCAAAAAAGCTGACAATCAGGCGAGATGGATCCGAGTCATCTTCGAGCTATTGAATGCTCCTTCGCATGCTGTCAAGTACGAAGCTGCTATAAGCTTGACTACCCTCACACAAAACCCAGCTGCTGTCAAAGGTGAGTTGTCTCCATCTTCACGAGGGTATATCTGACGGATAGCTGCTGCCGCTGCATTCGCTGAATTGATTGTCAAGGAGGCCGACAATAATGTCAAGTTGATTGTGTTGGACAGGTTCGACAGTTTACGCTCAAAGCACGAGCACGTACTAGATGGGATGGTTATGGATATTCTCAAGGTCTTGAACAGGTGAGATACGATTCCTGGTAGAGTCGAAACCGAGCTTATATAGCAGCCAAGACATGGAGGTCAAGCGTAAAGCGCTCGGTATCGCACTCGAAATGGTTTCCAGTCGGAATGTAGAGGATGTCGTGCTTGTCTTGAAGAAGCAGCTCACAAGCACAATGGAGCAGGATTACGATAAAGTCAGTGCTTGACCAGAATACTCGGATGATCTGAGCTGACTGGCAGAATGTCGAATACCGCCAACTCCTCATCCAAAGCATCCACTCTTGCGCCATCAAATTCTCAGAAGTCGCCGCCAATGTCGTTTACGTCCTCATGGATTTCCTTGGAGATTCCAACAACCCCAGTGCTGTTGATGTTATCTCATTCGTCAGGGAGGTTGTTGAAAAGTTCCCCGATCTCAGACCGGCAATTACCGAGAAGTTGGTGTCGACATTTGGAGAGATCAAATCTGGAAAGGTGTTTAGGGGGGCTATGTGGATTGTTGGAGAGTACTGTACTGGTGGACCTGGTAAGCTACGTTTGTCATGTGGAATCAACATAGCTGATTTATTCAGATATCAAGAAGGCTGTATTCGAAATGCGTAAAGTACTTGGAGAGATTCCTATTCTTGCTTCTGAGCAGGTGAGTAGCTGCGTACTGCGCGCTGTACATAGCTAATGATCAGCGACTACTTGACGAAGCCGAGGCTGCTGATGAGACGTCGTCGACGTCGCCTGAAAAGACCGAACAGCCAAAAGCAACCACGACAACACGAGTTCTCGCTGATGGTACCTACGCCACAGAGACTGTCTACTCCTCCACTGCCGCCAACGCCCGCTTAGAACAAGTCCGCGCAGCTGCCAAACCACCTTTACGAGCCCTCATCCTTGGCGGCGACTTCTTTACCGGTTCCGTCCTAGCTTCCACCTTGACGAAATTGGTTCTGAGGTATTCCGAGACTCAATCCGATTCTCAAGATGTCAATTCACTCCGTGCAGAGGCATTGTTGATCATGACCTCTGTGATTCGAGTTGGACAATCTAAATTCTCGGCTGTGCCGATTGATGAAGATAGTCAAGAGAGGATCATGAACTGTATCGAGACTTTGGCGCAGT
>Ga0308160_10007839_pt1 | contig 10489 bp, 11 predicted proteins | sample PhyFR1_FD_201036 | JGI IMG/M metagenome (GOLD analysis project Ga0308160, IMG submission 201036) | Phyllosphere microbial communities from UC Gill Tract Community Farm, Albany, California, United States - DLSLF.R1 | ecosystem: Host-associated > Plants > Phyllosphere > Unclassified | place: USA...
CGCAGATGTAAAGTTGGGTATAGTAGAACATTGCCCACACAGCATCAGTCAAGGGGAATAATGTCCACCTGCAAGTCAGCTCAGATTTCCACCGCGACCTACTTTTTCTGCCTCCAAAGGATCTTGAATCCGTCAAGACTCCTGGCAAGCTCATCAAGATATTTAAAGTATTCTCCATAAACGACAAGCGATCTTGTCCGAGCTGCGTTGGGGTATAAGGTATCGTGGGCGCTCGACATCATTTGTGTGAGTTCGATATATGCCTGGATCAGACTCGCAAAGTCGTCTTGCGGGTAGTCGCCTTCTCCAGGTTTGACTTCGCGAAGGTAAGGGAAGTTCCCTGGTGCGGCGGCTGGACCAGTCTGCGCGGATGAAGAGAATCCTTGGAAACAGATTGCAGGCCCTCGGGACCAGAAGGCTTTCCCGAGTCGTAGCGAGACACTGCACATCAGGGTGGTACTTGAGTTTGAGTATGAAGATGAGACGTACTGCCGATCGAAAATGTAGCAATATGTGAAAGCCAGTCTGGCTCGTTCCAACTCTTGATTGCGTTCAGCATCGGGAACAAGCATATAAGCCAGCTACAAGTCAGCCCTCTATCAGTCTCGGATCCTACCTTATCAATACCGAGCCCATATGCACTCCTAATAGCCGTGCCGATCAGCATCCATGCTTGCCTATTCTCTGCCGAGTGGAATTCCTCTCCGAACCCGAGCGCGCGGGTATCATCCTGCTCGATCCGTTGTTGACCGGTCCTGACCGGATCTCGGGGTAGATTCTCCGCTAGCAGGAGTAAAGATTCAACGAGACCGACGGTCGGAGGTGCACCTAAGCATTGGATATCTGCCAACCAGCCCTGATCTATGTCAGGTCTGGGACCTACACAGGTAGAAAGGGACTTACTCGCATAACGGACCAGGATTGATCGTGAACCAGTCTCATAGATTTACTGGTATCATGCCTACTGGCGATGATCACCATGGTCGTGAGTAGGTATCTCTCGCTCTGAGCGAAAGCCGCAAGCTGATCCGGTGTCCGTGGTATTAAATACGACGGCACCATTGGCTATATCATTAGCCCCGTCAGACTTCGGAGCTCGACCATCAACTGACCAGTAAATGATGATGACACCTGAAGAAGACGTCTGTCAATTTGATAATCTGCTCTCTCGTAGCTATACCTAGCTTGATGAGAGCAAAGTTGCTCAAGTTGGCGGCATCTTCGACCCTCCCCTTGCCCTTATCTTGCCGATCAGGCCTATTGTTGATCTGCGGCTTGCTTCCCCGTTCGTCATCTCCGTTCTTTGTTTCCCCATGCTGACTGGCCAAAGCGAGAATATGTAACGCATCGCTCTCATTCTGCATATCCGCCACGACTATACTGCTTGGATCACCAGCTGGAACTGGAGGGTGCAGATGGAGTCTCCGCCTCTTTGGCGATGGTGTAGCACGAGGAGCGGGCTGCATGGGTATCGAAGACCCAAGCGGTGTATGGGAAGGCTGTGATGGAGTCGAGTGATCCGCTGGGGAGAATTGGGTGGATGAAGTCGGGATCCCAAAGTAGTTGTTCGAGTGTTGTCCATGTGATCCAGGGGAAGGTTGCAGCAGGTCTTGGATAGAGAACGTATGCCTGACGGGTTCCGAGTTTGGTGGATATTGCGGCAAAGGGTATGGGTTCGATGGTCGGGACTGAGGGTAATTGTTCTGTTGTTGATGTGGCTGCTGATGATGAGGCTGATCTGGTCGGCCCATCCCTCCCATTCCCGGATACCCGCCCTGATTCTGGTCGTATATGCTAGACATTGAGCCCATAGCTCGCCGACCGTCCATCTCGGATGGTGGTGGTGTTGATTCGTCCTTGAGTCTCCGTTTGGTGTTATTACCACCTCGTTTAGATGGCGCGAATACACACTCTCGCGACTCCCGTTTGCATCTGGTACATGGTGGCTCGGAAGGAGCGTCGATATCGCCCTAGCCTGTCAGCTTGACACTGTATGCCGCCTGGATAACATACAAGATCACACTTTGCTTTACGGCTTCGGCAATGAAGACTACATCTTTAGCTTAACCAAAGATCATTGTCACAAAACCACTGACCAAGCTCTATATCCCCTCTTTGACTTATCTTTGTCCTTATTCCCAGGCGGAGAATCGGACGACATCGTGTAGTCTGTGGGGCTCGAAGCGAGGGATGAAAGGTGATGATAATCGCGGTTGAAGGAGGAGTTGACGGTTATTGACGGTGATGAAAACCAAAGACAACACATGGTCAGTAGTTCACCGGTTATCCGGACCGGGCAAGTGAGCATAGAACAGAAAATGCCTGCATATATGTTGGCTACAGAAGCTATGGGACAGCGATACTATTATGTGTATGTACGAATATGACTACAAGAAAATGACAGCCCAGAATGATATGATATCTACAATATATTGACACTAACTTGACAAAGATTCCAACAGAGTCGGATTACAACCAGAAGTTGCGATCTAGAAACCCATTCCAGACTTCTCTTCAAATGGGCTCCTCAGCCCAGACCCAGCTAGGACGTCCGACTGAATGAGAGGCTGGAAGGACATGGGCAAAGGCATAGGCATCTTTGTACGCGAAGCCCGGACCGCACGGCTCTTCTTGACGTGTCGCAGAGCCGTCGAAGCGTTGTCGTCCTCACTGTCACTCCATCCGTTACTGGTCTTGTGAGTTGGTTTACTGGGGACAGAATCGAAGGGAAGTGCAAGAGCCGCTCGCTCGGTAGTCGATGGCTGTCTGGTTGCGATAAACGATTTCTGAGCAGCGTGAGCATTCAGATTCTGTTCAGTCGATTGAGATCGCGTTAATCGAGGTCCACTAGAAACGTATGCTGGAATAGTGAGAAGCTTGCCGGATTGCCGTCGTTTAGGTAAATCCTCAGATGGAATGATTTCCATAGGGTCGCTCGAAGTGACTTCCTCTTCGGTGGGCGAGTCGACTTTACTGGCCACGCCGGGACTTGCCAGGATATCATTATCAGCCTCGAGGTCGCTGGCGGTGAAGCTTCTTCCTCGTTGCAGTAGACTGGGTCGACTCGTGCGGCGCTCGGCCAAGCGTGATGGTCCTCCAGAGTTGCGGCGGCTGGGAGGCAGAGGAACTACTGGCGAAGAGGGTGTGATGGTGATTGCAGAGGGGATCGGAGTGAGTGATTCGGAAGATGCCAAGCTGGTTGAGGAACTAGCGCTCGAGAGAGTGGTCGTGATATCGTCCGAGTTTGATCGAGTAAGGCTGCCAAGCGGACATTGCTTGGAACTATTTTGTAGGCTTGTCGAAAGCCTTAATGCCCGGCCGATTTTATCGGATTCTGAAACGTCCTCTTCATCCTGATCCATGAAATCCATTGAATCCATCCTTTTGATTCCTGGGCGCTGGACCCTCTCGTGTCTTGGCGCTTTGCGGTCCTCGAGCCCACCATGAGCGATTTGGCTTTCAGCTAATGCGAATCTGAACAACTTTCGCCGTGTCGCTTCCCAAGTATGTGTCCACCCATCTTCGTTCTCTCGAGCTGGGGGTGTCTTGGCGCGAGATCGTCTCTTGCCTGGTGAAGGGCGGTAGGCATATTTGAGAAGTTGGTGTGTGAGTTCGTCAAGAGTGTCGGGGGGTGGGAGTTCTCCAGGAGGGTATGGTGTAGAGACAGGACGGAAGGGATGCGCTAAGACCTAATTTGTCAGTTGCGACCCGCTTCGCGACAAGCGTTGGCGATGCTTACATTCTGCATCGCTGTCAAGTCGGACTCGGTCCATGAAGCATCCTCTTCCTCCTCTTCCCTTCCACGTTTCGATCCAGTCGAGCTGATTGATTCCAGATCGTCAAAGTGCATCTCCCTGTACTGTTGAGTCATTATGTCAGGCGTAGTGACCTACTATCAGCGGCATTCTCACGTAACGAAAAAGTGTACTCACGAAGTCATGTGGCATAGGTGTATGAGGTGTAGATGAACAAGTCGATAGGGGTGAATGGGGGCCGTGACTAGATGGATTCAGTCAACATTCCCAAGTATAAGGTTTCGATTGTAATAGGAATCATTGCTTACAAGTTCATAGCCATTCGAGGGGGTAGTGCTATGCGCATGTCTAGCTTTCGGCGGGGTGACATTGTAATACAAAGAGTATTGGGATGAAAAGAAGCTTATATGCTGTTCAAAGCGTTTGTCGTCTTCAATGCCGGTTGACGCGACTAGATGGTATGTGATGTATGTGTGTCCTTTTTTGAGCCGTTGCGTCTAATGTGCGGCAATTTCTGCGTCTTCTGACCAGCAGAGATGTGTACGCAGCAGTGCGGTAAGTGTACTACAAAAGTGATGTTACAGACGGAAGACGCGCTCTAGTCTATCCAGAGACGGTACATGAGATATGGATTTTCCGAGACCTCATAAAAAGTACTCGGAATGTCGACCAAGCCCCTCTCGTCAATGCCGTAGAAGCCATCTCTCTCGCCACCCTTCTTCTGATTGATTACATCTTTGATCCCCAAGGAGCAATTCATGCTTCTCCAGAAAATAATTACGTGGCGTTCTTACTAACTTACGAGCCGCCTCCTACCCTGATGTCTGACCCGGGACGGCGCTTGACCCCTTTACCAGAATATTGGAAGTTTTCTAGCCACTCCAGGCGACAAGAGAACTTCCAAGATGTCGGCTTTTATGTTACGTGAAGCCGACCACGAGGGTAGGTAAGCCCCCTTTTACGCGTCTATTCCCCGAGATATGAATCTCGACGCGTCGTGGTAATTCCGTACCAAGCAACCTAGGCGGATTGTCAGCAAACTGCCTTGATTATATCAGCAGATACAAACCTCCAGCGGGATCATGTAAGGAAACAGCTGGTGGCTTGGTGGTTTTGGTCAGCAAAATTACTTGGAACGAGACGAGACGGCGACTCAGAGATAGACGCTTCTCTGGTGACCTTCTCGATATCGGAGAGCCCTTTTGCACGCCGATGCTGCGTCCGGCATTGGGATCGTGGGCGTTCAGGGCTGATTTCAGCCATCCAGCCGCAATCGAGAGAGATAGTGATGCATATTCCTAAACTACCTAGGATTTTTGAGCCCGACTTGCCAGAAGTCTCGCGATATATACATGACCACATGAGGCCTGTTATAGGAATAGTAGAAATATGAGAAAAGGAAAATAGGACTACGTCGTGTGTATCGTTGCGGTCATGATATATTCTGTCTTATTAGTTCTGATCGAGTTCTCAGGAGGGGGAACGTACAAACTTACTCGAAGACATTGTATGGCCTACACGACTAGCCGGGGAGGGAATTTGGCTACCAGAGGCGCACATGGTATATTCTGTCTTATCAGCTCTGACCGACTCTCGAGAGGGGACACGTACAAGCTTTGAAAGACGAGGTGCGACTCATGGGCTGGGACAGTTTACTCGAGGACATCGAATGTCCCACACGACTAGCCGAAGATGGAACCTTGGCTACAAGGGGCGCAGGAGGGGAAATGACAAGTTGTTTCGAGCTCGGTTTGTACGAGTTACCATTCGAGCTCGGGATCATACTCCTGGCGACAGAGTTGGACGCAGAGCTGCTGGTTCGTCTATCGGGAATTGCAGCGACTGGAGGCGCACGTCTTCGACCAGCTACGATCCATGGATGACGCATCGCCGGTCCAGGCTTCATTCGACGGTCCGGGTCCCAAGTCAAGCATTTACTGATAAAATCGATAAAGAGCTCGTCATTGCATTTAAGCACTTGGGCGAGTGTTTTCGAGTTAGGTCGACGTCGTTTGCCCTTGGCATTGACAAATGGTCGAGGAGCGCCTGTCGCGTCTAAATGTCAGTCCTGACCCTTGGACAAAGAAGCAGAACATACCAAAGAACAATTTTCGCCTAGATGCCCTGTTGACGATGCTGGCATCCGGCACACCAATGACCTCCATGATACAGGCCAGTTGTTCATGCTCATTTTCACCAGGGAAGATCGGTACTCCGGTATATAGTTCAGCTAGGATACAGCCCACTGACCACATATCGATTGCCATGGCGTAGTTCATGCCGAGTATAACTTCCGGACTTCGGTAGAATCGGGACTGGATATATGTGTAGACTAGGGGTCAGTGAATATTCATGAATCGGGTGAAGACGTACCCTTTTCGGTTTCGAGACAAGACGATCCAAAATCAATGACTTTGATACCGCTCCGAATCGGATGACACAATAGAATATTCTGTTCATCAGCAAGATCCAGAACGGAACACGTACTTCTGGCTTCAGATCACAATGGACGATTCGATGAGACCTCATGAGCTGCAGGGAAGACAGCATCTGCACCGTGAATCGCCTGACAAGTGTTGTCGAGAAACCGCTGAAGTTGTTTGCCTTGATCAATTCGTACAGATTTATACTGAGCAGTTCAGTGACGATGCAGAGATGACCTCTGAAGTAGAAATGATCCGTCATGCGGACCATGTGATGTTTATCTTCTGGGTCCTATTTGTTAGCCAGTGAAGGGATGCCCAGATCATTCAGCAGGGTGAACAACTGCCACCCGCATCTACACTCCCTGAACCACCAGTTCTACCCCAACCAATCAATATTCATCATGAGGATATCATTGATGAGGAAGATCCATATCCGCCTGGGCCGGAAAAAAAAGAGAATCATGATGGATTGAAATGATCACTCACCCATTCACAAAGCTGTTCCAAGATCTTGACCTCCACTAGCGCCTGCGCATGGAATCGCTTTTTGTTTCTGATAATCTTGATAGCGACCGATTGGCCAGTGACATGATCACGAGCTTGTACAACCTGTCCAAAAGATCCTTTTCCGAGTATATGCCCGACCTCGTATCGATAACACATGTGGTCGCCTTCAACAACAAGATAATCCCCTCTCTCATCATCATACCCATGATTATATGAAACTCCCTTGGAATCTGGTTTTCGGATGATATCTTTCATAGGCGAGAAATAGATCTTCTCATAGTCGAGGACTTCTTTGCGTTCGAAATCAGTCATCTTCGATAACCTGTTCTTGATGAATGCCCTCTGAGGCACACCTTCGGCGGGCTCAATGTCAGACGGGAACTCGATGACATCAGCCATATCGTCCTTCTTGCTGGTCTGAGCCCGAGCGCGACGTCGTTTCACATATGCCTGCATCTCTGCATCTGCAAGCGCTTCCTCATCTTCAACAGGCGATGCCGAGGGCGATTCAGCGACGAGGGAAGACTTGCGGAATCCCATACCGGGCGCGCCGACCGAGGATGAAGGCGAAATTCGACTTGGGATGCTGCTTGTAGCAGGGATGCTGAGTTTCGAGTGCATTGACTTGGAAGGCTTGATGGGCGAAGTATTCCTTGACCCGATTTCAGATCCACTATTCTCCTTCGATTCTCGCCTACTGCCTGCAGGTCGGAATTCGCGAGATGATCTTTTGGCGCTGGAAGAGATCGTAGCTGCAGCAGCAGCTGGTGGATTGGGCAACGTGCGTCGCGAAGGGGGCAGAATTCCTCCATCAGCGCGGCGAGCCGGTGGATCAGATGGTCTCTGAACCTTGACACGAGTGTCCCGAGTCGACATGGGTTGCAATAGATGAGCTCGGTGTGATCCGGACGATTGCTGGCGGCTGCTGACAGCACCGAATTCGGAGATACTAGCTCGGGCCAGCTCATTCATGCTAGCAGCATTCGCCATAGATGCGGAAGCCCACTTAGCGGGACCTCTGGACGAGGCGCTAGCCGTCATGGCGGGAGGAGGCATACTGCCTGAAGGCTCGGCCGGTCGACTGACAATTCGAGGGATCTTGGTCGGTGTAGCCGAAGGATGTTGTCGAGCATCTGTCCTTAGCGATCCACTGGAAGGAGCAGTCTTGATGGCGGGCGAGCCTTGTATAGGAGGTAAAGCGGACTTGTGTCGAACAGTACCAGCTGAATCTTGATTGCTGAGGTTACTCTCGACAGAATCCTTGTGCTTGACGGTATTAGCAGGAGGAGGTCGCATGATCGCCTGAGCCTGATCTGCAGTCATGGACAACGTCTTGCCCCGCTGTCGTCCTGTCCAGCCTGTACTATTCGTTTGTCGTGGTTCGGGTTCGGCGGTCTCGACCGGTGTCGCCAGTTGTTGAGACAATCCACGTTTCGATGAGCTACCCCTTAACATCGATGGAAGATGCATACCCAGTACAGATTTGCGTGTGGTAGGAGTCTGCGGGATAGAGGAAGTCGATGCAGAGTGCATATTGGCAAGCTTGGGTGGTTCGGGAGGAGCGGGTCCCTTTTGGTTGGACGAAGACGACGATGTACGTCTAAAGAAGGGTATAGAGGAAGGTCCCAATCGTTTCGTAGCGCTAGTGGTCTTGCTAAGTGGCACCTGTTGTCCAGGTCCGACAGGCGTGACACTAAGATTTGATCTAGTCTCGACGAGTCCCTGTGTTGACTGGGTCGAAGGTCGCCTATCGAACGGAGAAGGTAATTCCGATTTCTGAATCTCGGACCAAGGACCGTCGGGAGATCGAGCGTCATCACTGATATCGGCGATACCGGGCGAATGCGCAGATGAAGGTGATTCTTTGCCAAGTTTCAGGTTGAGTGCTGAGGAGAAAGACCATTTCTTGCTCATCGGTTTGGGTCTGTCTCCTGGTGAATCTGTCGATGAGCCAGCAGGAGCGTCCTGCATGGGGACATAGGACGCGGCAGCGAGTCCTTGTCGCATCGACATGTATCCTTTGGGTAGAGGTGGGACAGGGGGAACAGCCTTCTCGAGACCAGCAACGTTATCTTGCGATCCAAGCGATCCATCACTTCCCCTACGACCCGGGACCTTACCAGGAGTTGAGGCAGGCGTGGTCGACGATGTCGGAAGAGAGTCTCGTGAGTTGGGTGTTCCTGTATGACTATTTGACGACACTGATTCACGATTTTCAGCTGGTCTGCGCGCTAAAGCAGCGGGAATCGCGGGCACATCCTCTCCTAGATCCAACCAATTGTTCAACGGTGATTGGTTCTCTCCATCCGCCTTGACACTCCCATAGCTAGCTTTTGTGTTGAGTTTCCTATCACTGTTGGTCTTTTTTGGTGGCGTACCAGGCCTGCTGGTGATCGAACTAGCGCCAGTCGACAGCTTTTGTTTGCCCTTGGTTTTTCCTGGTGTACTTCCTAATCCGTCCAACTTCCTCAGTGCCTCGGCAGTATCGGCATCGACTTCTCTTGACCAACTACCGGCATTCAAAGTCTTTTGTGAATCGGCAGCGGGCATATACGATCCCCGATTATCGCGAGTCGGTTGAGTGAAATATGATGCTGAAGGGCTCAGGCCAGGTGGTGTGTTGCCTGTTCCTACGGCGCCAAAATTATTGTTGGATGCCGAGCCTCTTAAGAATTGATTTATCGAGGCGGAAGAAGGGCTAGGAGGGAGGTGCGAGAAATCCTTTGGTGCAAAATGCTTCAAGATATCATGACTGGGTGATTGGTGGTACCGATTCTCCTTTTCTTTGACTGGCGGTGTTTTACGCGAGTCGCGTCGGAAAGTCGAAGAGTCGGCAGAATGGGGAGGCGAAAGGTTGGAGGCTAGGGTGGTAGTGTAGTAGCTTTGCGAGAGTCTGTCCCTCTCCTTTTCCCTCTCGGCCCTTCGAGCGTAGATCCGAGAGCGTGCACTGCCCGGCGAGCTGGTGTCTGGCTGCGATGTGAAGCTGGCAGTCTGTACAGGTCCAGGAGGCTTGGGAGCATTCGCAGTTGTCGGTGAAGTAACGGGCGAAGTGACTGCGGATGCCAGAGGTCCACTCGGTGACTTCTCATCCGGGATAGCCAAAGAAAGAGCAAGAGCGGCAGACATGCTGGCATCGAACTCGAAATCATCAAATGAACCCATCAGATTGGCAAATTCGAGATCTTCCTGGGCGGTATTGGGTTGAGTCTGCGATACTCGTGCAGTCGGAGTAGGTCGAGGGGGAGAGATTGACATCGACTGATGTCTTGTCCTTTGCACGTCTCTAGCCGGACTTTCTTCCGCTACCCTGCCCATTTGCCCCACTCCAAGACCTAGACCGGCTTCACGTTGTCCCCAATCCCGAGGTGCCGAGCCCACATGCATTTGATCCGCTGGGGCAGGCATTGGCGGACTGATTGCGTTGTGTGGAAGTGACGGTGTTCGACTGTGCCCTAATCCTGACGAGTTCCAGCGAGGGGTAGCCAATTCTCCGACGCCGATCAAGCCCCTTCGGTCGATATTGGACGGGTCGACAAAGTACGGCGAGGCAGGAGACAGAGTCTGTGCTCCTGACGGTGGCGGTTGTGGGTGGAGAAGCGACATGTCTCCAGGTGTATAAGGTGGAGTCCGAGAGTAGTAAGAGTCGATACTGTCATCAGTATACGCTTGTCATTCGAGACTTACGAAGGCCCCCGAGACTGCTGAGCTGGCTGTAGATCCTGGCCACTCGAGCTGCTTGTAATTCTATGACGCTCCCCTACAGCCGAAAGAGGTACACTGAGAGGCATGCCAGAAGTAGAT
>Ga0308160_10007840_pt1 | contig 10489 bp, 15 predicted proteins | sample PhyFR1_FD_201036 | JGI IMG/M metagenome (GOLD analysis project Ga0308160, IMG submission 201036) | Phyllosphere microbial communities from UC Gill Tract Community Farm, Albany, California, United States - DLSLF.R1 | ecosystem: Host-associated > Plants > Phyllosphere > Unclassified | place: USA...
TGGATGCACTCGAGCGAGATCTGAAACGTGAAAAGGATGGTGTGGATACTACTACAGAGATCATCGGAGAACCCGCTCGAAGTTTCAGGTGAGTCGGTCAGAGTGGCTGTCAAGATAGGAAATCTCGATTGACCTTGACGATACCGATAGATGGGACCCTACGAAGAGTCTTTTCGAGCAGTTCGCGGCATCCGATCTTTCGGCAATCAATGCAACAACAGAACCAGTAAGCAAGATGACGAAGACGCCATAATATGTCGAGCTCACCTGTGCGATGTAATTCCCTAGCTCGAACCGGCTCAGCCTGGAGACGCCATACCTGCTCCGGAATTCCCTGGGCAAGAAGAAGTAGATCGTGAACCTCTACCTCAACTTCCTCTCCCGACCGGCGTGGACCAACGTAATCGACCGTTCTCGGTCACCTTGTTCGAGGGAAGTCCGCAATACAAGCAGCGAAAGAAGAAGGATGCCAAAGCTCGAGCGATGAAGCGATCGGCATTGGGCCAGGCCTTGTCTGATCTCGAGGATGAAGAAGCGGAGGGTCCCGACCGTCTCGGATCGGAGTATTCCGACGTGAAGCCCGTCGTCGACGAGGAGACTCCCGAAGTAGCAGGAGGATCACGGGCACCTTCTGTCTCCATGCCACCTCCTGGTCCACAACCCCTAGTACCCACCTGGAAAACCATCGCCGACGAGTCCCCCGTAGGCCGCCTCCAGGAATCGCACGCAAGAGGAGGCTCGATGACTAGCGAATCGGATGGGGCTCGTGGACAGAGTGCAGCGCCTTCCATGCCCGGCGTCAAGATGTTCAGATGTCCTCTTGACACGTGTGGACGATACTTTAAACGTCTCGAGCATCTCAAGCGTCATGTCAGGACTCATACACAGGAACGCCCATATATGTGTCAACGATGCGGGAAACGATTCAGCAGAAGCGATAACCTCACGCAGCACTACAAAACGCACGAGCGTCAGGCGCGAGGGGAACGTGCGAGCACGCAGATGACCGAGGACGACGAATTCGCACGCATGCTGGAAGCTCAGGTCGATCAGATGGCGGCCGAGTTGGGCTACGAAGGGTCGATCTACGCCGACTCGGCTGCGTCTTCTTTCTACGGAAGCCCCGCTATGCAGCCAGCCGCTCGACTGGGAAGCGTTCCGAGTCTAGGCATGCCTGCGGGATATATGGCTCCTCCCCCACCTCCACTCGGGAGGCACCAATCGGTCGGTCTGGGGATGGGAGGAACCAGCTACACGCGGATGTCCAGCTTGGGACCCGATAGGAACAGCTATCTTTTCCGCCGACAGAACTCAATCCCGGCCTACCCTAGTAGTCGAGCAAGATACATGTCACCAGTCCCTGGAACAATCAATCGATCACATACTCGATCTCCGTCGTTCCGCTTCGCTCAGCCTGCACAACGTGCCGTTTCGGTCAGCGCGATCCCACATCAAGGATATGCTCAGTCTTTCGCCGCCGCCAGTCCGTATCAAGGGACCAACACGCTGCCTCCAATGAACGGAGGATTCGCCCCGGGTCAGGTTCAGCAGCCTGGTTTCGCTGGACAGATGCCGTTCACCCAGCAGCAAGACCCGTACAACGGTATGCCGCCACCGTCCTCCATCAATGGTCAAGCGTATGCCATCGGGTCCGACACGATGGGTGGAATTAATCCTCGAAGCATGATGCAACAGCAAGCCCAACCAGAAAGTAACGACATGTCAATGCAAGGAATGCTGCCGAGCGCGGGCAGTGCGCAAAGTGGTCAACAGGCTTCCATGTTCTCACAACATTCGAACGCCAACTCCCAAGGGATACCTGCGGCCATGGTTCCCGACTCGGTTGGTAAGGCACCACAATCATCCATCTCCAACGAAGGGATCCCGATGCCTTCTCCTGCGACAATGGCTTTCAACGGGATGCTCGTATCGGCTAGCTATGCTCCCGGTTCCGCCGTTGCTTGGCCAACTCCGGACAGTCAAACGCCTATGCCGGAAGGCTCTCGCTTCTCTGACAGCTTGCAAGAGAGCGGATGAGCGGAAGCGTGGAACACGCCCTCATCTACCGATCTTTCGGCGCTGGTCGCAAACGTTCCCTTACTCGATTCTTCACCTTTACGAAAACGCTACGTACCTGGATCCTCGACAAGAGAGGAATCCATCTACCGATAAAGCCATTTTACGTCTCTCTCGAGCAGTCATTCGCTGTCCATCCTTTCTTTTCGCTTGGCTTGGTGTAATGTCATAGTGTCATCATATTGTTGACGATCCGTATGCTGTTTCTCCGTCTGCTATCCACATCATGCATATCTCTACTTCAAATATTCATCGAAAGACCTTAATACCCGGGTTCGTCATCTGCGGCGCCAATCTGTTGAGACTCGTCGCGAACCGTGTACCAACGGCGACTTCGAGCTTTGGGTCGGTAGTCGATGTCCGTGCGATATTGCTATACATACAGCTATAGCTATACCTTGTACCTTGACACATATCGGCAGCTCGTTAATGGCTCAAGACAACTCGTCATCTATACCCTCCCGGAACCTCGCGATACCCTGCACTTCGTTCCGCTCAACAGGAGGCGAGACGGTGGAGGATCGTTGGTGTGCATACAACATCGCACGATCCGGACCGACCTAACGTCTCGAACGAGTCTGTCCCTGTCCCTTAAACGAGGACTTTCGCAATTGCCTCCTCGGAACTGCTAGTGACAGAGATCAAAAGGAGACAAGGAATTGAAGTATACACCATGTCCCACCATCCATACCCGATGCAATCTGTGCCGGGACTTCAACCTCCCAGATCTGCTCCTTCGCCCAGTCGTCCTGTCGCTCTCGACTCGCCTCCCATGCGAGATGCTGGACGACCGACATCAATCCGAACGCATCCCAGCAACCCTTACACTCCCACAGATCATACAGGAGGGATCTACCAGCCTGGGCCTGATAATAGGCCAGTGTATAATAACGGCTTTCGGTCGACAGGCGATCCCTCGCAAACCCCGGCTCAATCGAATCCGCCTCGCCAGCCCATTCAATATAGCCTCGACCCTCGACAGCAGTCGGCTGTACAGGACTTCCTTAGAACAACTCATCTGAATCAATTCAATCAGAACCGCGGAGGGAATCACGTCAGGCCAATGAATGGTGCTTGGAATGGTTCACAAGTCCGACCAGCTCAATCCGGTCCCTTGCCAGGATCCGCCAGCCCTTACGTGACACCCACCAGAGTGACTCATCCTCAACAACCAAGAACTGACCATCAGCAGCAAACGTCGGCTTCACCACTTAATTTAGGTCGATCTCCAGCAGCTCCTCATGACCGAAACGCTGGCACCATCCCCTTGAACCAACTCAGTGCCGTTTGGGATCGTCAATCCCGATCACCTAGCGGTGCTCGACCCAAGTCCCCTCACACCGATCCTCTCGCTCATCGTGTAGTCTCGCCTGGTTCTCGGAGGCTCGTCCAAGGATCGCCAGAACGACCGATCTCTGTCCCGCCTGATGATATCCCGGACAGGCCGGAAGGTATCAGATCGCCCGTAAAGGTCATTGAGGATTGGGACTCTTTCGAAATGCTCATTCGTGCTGCGGAGGATCGTAGAAGCGATGAACAGGATGCGCGTGTCAATCTAGTGAAGGGAAAGGAGCAACTTGGGCCGCCACCAAAGGACCCTGGTCTGAAAGGGAAGTCGAGCAATGGAGTTGTCGGAGCGAGGTATCAGGATGGGACCGCGAAGGAAGGCCAAGCCGACCGTCAAAAGAGGCAGGCTATGAATCCGAGCCAGTCGGCTCAGCAGTGCGAGCTAGTCCCTAGCCCTTTGTTGACCTTGCAATTCTCTGGCGATACGGTCACCAGCCCCAGGAAGCGAAATGCTACGGCTGCTGCGATTCGCATACAATCAGACATACCTTCGCCCGTCCGTGGAAGCGGGAGCTTAACGCTGAACGGTCAAACCGATCAGCCGGAAGTGGCTGTCGGACGAAATCGAGACACTGCGAATACACCTGTCGATTTGATCGTAGCTGATAGGAAGACTGATTACGCAAGCTCGCCAACCGACAGATCGCGTCCGCACGGCAACCTCACCGCACACATTCAAGTGCCACCTATTAACGGAATCGACAACCACGATTCCAGTCCAAAGCGTTCACAGTCCAAGCGCAAGGAAAAAGTCGCCAAACCACTTGAGACCGGCTCAGCATCACAGCCTTACTCGGCCTTGAGCTCTGACTCTGATCTCACCAGTTTGTCCGAGGACGAGCGAAAGTCGCACGACACATCGACCCAATCTGGAACCCGAAAGTCTAGTCGTGAAAGAAAGCCCAATACCCGCCTTCTTGACCAAATCTCCCAGGCGGAAGCCAGATTGAGAGGGTCAAGAGCTGGTACACAGAGTGCTGAATCAACGTCGAAACGGACTGCTTCTCGATCAACGTCTCGACCCACGTCATCGCATAGAAAAGGCGCTCCCAGGCCGTCATCGACAGCAATCCTTGGAGAAATCCCTGCATCGCCGGCTGGATCAATGGGTGGACAGAACAATACGACTATCGTATCGCGCACGCCAAACAGAGCTGTCCGTCAGACATCCTCCTCACAAAGCGGACCTCAGCAGATTGCGGAGCCCATGCAGGTAGACGACGACGACGACGACGATTATGATCCCTTGGCACTCTCTGGTGCGGCGAGCAGCAAGAGGAAGCCCAGGTCAGGTGACATGGACGACAATAACTCGATGCCGACTGTTTCGAGCAACAGCAAGAGACGTAGATTGTCGTTCCACGTCAAGTCCAAACGGATAGACAGTAGCGATGAAGAGGAAGATCGTAAAGACATAAATGGTAAGAGCCGAAAAGTCGTCAAGACGGATGAAAACGACATGCTAATATGCTTGACGAGCAGGAGAGGGCAAAAGATTCACCTCGCCGATTCACAGTAGGAGGAAGCCGCAGCGCCAGAACTACAACGAAGTTGCGGCCTTTGACCGGAGTAAGCGGACAACATGACACGCCTTCATGGGAATGAAAAGCTCAAAGACTGCCTTTGTCTTTGCCAACACAGTGGTCAATCCAGAGCAGGGGCAAGTTGGTGCAGACGATGTCGAGGTGGTGATCGTTGGTTCGCGGACCAGTCCTCGGAAGAGAAGAGCTCGGTCCGCTTCAGATTCAGGTGAGCCTTCCCTGACTATTTGCTAAGAGTAACTTGCGCTGAAAGATCCGGCTCGTCATATAAAGGCATCGAAGTCGTCAAGGAGAAAACGAAAGCAAGTGGAAGAGGTGTCACCACCAAAAGCAAACCGATCGGCGAGTCGATCAAACATATCATTGTCTGGAAGTTTCCTTTGCTCATCCGAAATCCCTTACAGTACATCTGCAATCGCTAACTGCAGACGTAGAGATCCAGGCGAACAAGTGCCTGGCGCCGAGATATAACGGGTTCTTCAAATGCAGCGGATGCGTGGGCAAGGCTTCAGGCTTCAGATGCGCTTTTGAGAATTGGAGGATGTTTCGACTCTCTCCCGGGACGAACGATATCATCGATCAGCCTTTCTTCGATGACTGCCCGGCAGTCGTACGTGATCCCCCAAAATTCCCTAGCACCGGAGATTTCAACCGGCTTCCCACCTCGGCGGACGCGTTTTATCTGCAAGTGAGGAGGAGCCGTGACAAATTGTTCAGCTCGATGCGTTTACCTGATCAACTTCGTCTCATCCATATACTTTTCAGCAAACCGTGGTCCGATGGTTACTCCCGCTTTTCGCTCGGGAGGTAGAACATGTCGCTCAGAGCGGTGCTACCTACAAGCCGGCCGAGGAAGAAGATGCAAGACTAGTCTGCGGTAAGTGGAGAATGCTGAGAGCGACGACAAAATAGCGTTGAACTGATATTCCGACCTGGCAGACTTCTGTGCGACTACGGTGTTTGGAGGAAGCTGGGCCTGCCCACATTGCGCCAAGGAATATTGCCTTGACTGCAAAGAGCTCTTGGATCAATTCAAAGAGCCTCAGGACATAGCTATTTCGTCGCAGACTTGGAACCGGGATGCCGGGACGAGAATTATGCGTTGCACAACGAATCGCGGAACGGCCCGCATGCATTATGGAGGCTGTCTCATTCCGGTCACTCGCTATATTCGTGAGGAGCTAAAAAAGGATTGGTCGGAGTTGGTCGCTTTCATCGCTCGAAGCCAAACAGCCTACGCGCAAACATTGCCGCTTCTCACTCTACCCTTCCGCGAACACTTGGAGGCTGTCTCGAGCACTATGCGCGCGCAACAGCCGCTTCCCGGTCAGGCCGACGAGGAAGCTCGTGTGCTGGCCACCAAGGACATCTCACAGGCACAGCTCGAAGCATGCAAGAGTTCAGTGACGGCCGCGTCGCAGCCAACGGATCCAGCGGGGCTGAGTGTAAACCATCCCTTCTATCGGATCCGCAAGGAAGCTCTGAGTGATTCGATTTTCGACGCAATGTGGCTGCAAGGGGTGCCTCTTGTAGTCGATGGGGTTGGAGATCTACTCAAGTTGGATTGGACGCCGGAAAGCTTCATCAAGCGAACCGAACGAAACGACTTGGATCAGGTCTGCTGTGAGCTGCGGACGTCTGTTGACGCACCTGGATTGGATGCTGAAGATTTGTCTCGTTGGCCAACTTTCCAGCCGTGGTGGATTGTCAATCGCAGGAAGCTGGCCTTGCTGGCTTGAGCGAGATGTCTGTCGCCGAGTTTTTCCATGAATACATGCAGGGAACCGAACGAAAGGACAAGACGATCAAGAAGCTGAAAGATTGGCCGGCGTACACCGAGTTTCTCGAAAAATTTCCGGATTTATATGCAGATTTTCATCAAGCCATGCCGGTCCCTGATTACACCAGAAGAGATGGGGTATGGAACATCTCCGCGCACGTGAGTAGACTCTGTCTGGCGATGGGGAAGCGATTGGCAAGGGAGCTAACGAGCTCATCATGGTCTCAGTTCCCTTCTGACCGAGGTATTCCAGACATTGGTCCGAAAATGTATAATGCCTTTGTAAGTGGCCCTCCTGGGATCGTTGTTAGTCATCGGTGACTTATTTGAAATCAACACTAATGTGACAGGCCGCGAATGAAGGACCTGGGGGTCACGGATCGTGAGTAATCGTGCGAGACGATATAGAGATTGACCCGTGCTCATCAGCTGCGACTCCTTCACCAGAACTCGACTGCACATGGACATGGCGGATGCAATCAATGTACTCGTGCATGCGAACCCCCGCGCGGATGGCTCGCAAGGCTGCGCCGTTTGGGATATCTTTCGTCCCGAGGATGCAGATGGGCTGCGAGAGTTCTTGCTGGAAAAGTACTCGGTGTACAGGCTGGTCGACCCGATTCATGCGCAATTGTTCTACTTGGACTCGGAGATCAGGAAGGAGCTGTTCGAAAAGAAGGGGATTTACAGTCATCGCATTTACCAGTATCCAGTGAGTGCCAGGTGACGAGCGTCCGAGCTGGTTTGTACTGATCGCATGGCGACAACAGGGACAGGCGATCATGGTTCCGGCTGGTTGCGCCCATCAAGTGTGCAATCTGGCCGACTGTATGAAGATTGCCTGCGATTTCGTCAGCCCTCGTAAGTATAGATCGATCTGGGTTTCGCGACCGCAAGTGCGGATTCTGACCCCGGCTCTCAACAGAAAATGTCAAACGATGTGAGACGCTCAGCCGAGAGTTCCGAAGCGAGAACACTGGTCGAGTGTGGAAAGCCGACGTCTTGCAATTGTCAAACATGAACTGGTAGGTCTGCTCGGGGTGGTAGTTGACTGCGTGCCAGTATTCAAAACTCACGGTCGCGAGATATCGCATCAGGTACGCTTGGTGTTCCAGTAGGCTGTTGTCGGGGTACGGGGAGCAGACCGAGACAACTCCAGGCGTACGCGCCGCAGTCGACAAGCTTTTCGATGACCTGCCTCGGTACACGTCACTCGACTGCACTGAGTTTCCACACGACATCAGCCTGTCCACGAAGGCTCGATACAAGGATATGCCCGTCAAGGGAGCAAGCAAGAAAGTTTCCGTGCTTAAACAGGAAGCCTTGACCTCGCCGGGGAAGCCTCCTCTGGGTCAAGCGGATCAAGGTCAAGCTCTAGCTCCAGCTGGAACGGTAATAGTGTCGGGAGAAGGTATGCAGGTAGACGAGGAACGAGGAGTCATTGTCGCGAGCGGGCCCAAGGTCATGCCGCCGGTCGTCGCCACGCAGACGCCTCCGGCACCGCTGGCCCCCACCTCATCCGGTGTCAACGGTCACATTGAATCTCGACCAGGACCGAGTCCTCTACCTTCTGCGCCCGTATCCGGCGCCACGTCTTTCATGACAACCCCCGCTCCCCCCGTCGCCATGGCCTCTGATTTCGCGACCGAGCAACAACGATGGAAGACGACGCTCGCCAAGATTGCTGATCAGTATATCGAGGCGGCTTCGGTCTCGGATGTTAGTAACCCGGATGTCGTACGTGGGATCTTGGCCATGGCCATCAAGTCGAGCGGGTTGAAGTTGCCGTAGGAGACAGTCGGAGCGCGACGCAAGGCAGAATAGGATCGAAGATGAACTCGGGTTTAGGTGAAATATTGGGGTTTTTTGGTGACATGTCCTACGGCAGATTACTAGCAAGGGGGAATTGGTGATTACGAGCGAGTTGTATCGAAGCTAGTTTGGTGTGTTTATGCGAATGCGAGCGGGGGTGCGTTGTTCACCCTTGACATTGTCCTAAATTCGACATGGAAGGTGCCTCTCGATCATCGCATCAGGTTCTGAGTCCTGAGCATGAGAACGTAGGGAACCAGGCTCAACATCACAAGTGGACACACACAAGACCTCGACCTCGACCTCGATGGCAATGCGACATATTATAGTATCTCCGACTTCTCCGTGTGTGTTTGTGTGATACATGAATATAAAAAGTGTGATAATGGATACAAGGTTTTCCTCTCTCTGAGTGCGCCGTTACGAGGGACGTGTTCGATGTAGTGTCCCCGATGTAACGAGCCATTATGGAGGGGCGGGGCGGAAGAGAGCAAGAGTGTTTCAGTGACGATTCATTATAAAGAGAAAACTCGGCTAGGGGGTTGTATTATAATCCGATGATGATGATGAAAGAACGAGTCCAGGAAGAGTAGTATCAAGTCGATGAGAGGTGGGTTGATGGGCCGCACCTCGAGATCCGAACCGCGTGCGTTTTTTTAAGCTCGGTAAGTCGGGTTCTGGACGTAACTCGGGTGAGTGACATCCACATGAGTCGCCAACGGGTTCAAAGGACTAGCCAAGGGGACGTTCTTTCGACCTCCTTGCGGGCTAGCGACGGGGGAGTAAGATCGACTGGGTTCGTTCGAGCCGTAAGCTCCCGAGGTGTAGGAGTCGTTACGGGTGGTGTTGTTGCCGTAGGCAGCACCGTTGTTGTATGAATCGTTACGGTTGTTGTTGTTGTAGGCGGGACCGTTGTTGTACGAGTTGTTGGTAGGGTAAGCGGTGACGGCGGGGTAAGTTTGAGTGGCCACGGGGGTGTTGTCGAGGTAAGTGTCTTCTCGAACGATAGGAACCACCTGTCGAGGTTGAGTAGGGGATCGGTTGATCAAGGGTGCGACGACGGGGGTGACCACGGGGGAAGAAGCGCGGTAGGTAGTCGGTCCTGAAGCGGGTTCGACGTAGGTCGTATCGTGAACAGGGGTGGCGACGGGATAGAGGGTGGATTCGGTCGATCGGGAGGCTTTGCGTTGACGGATCCAGCCGAGCAAGGTGAAGGGGATGGCGAGGAGGAGACAGGCGGTTCCTGCCAAATGGAGCCAGAGGGCGGGGCCGTAGTGGGGCTCGAGGTTGAAGTCGTCGGCTCGGCGGTGGAAGGTGACGAACGCGACGAGGGCGAGGATGAAGGAGACGAGGGCGATGAGGGCGGCCAGGAGCTGCGTGGGTCACAGAAACGCAGGTCAGTAAACGGTCGGAGACGTGCGGCAAGCCCTCGTGAACTCACGGTCAAGATGAAGGGAAGGAAACCACCTCGTCGTCGAATGATCCCAAAGATCAAGGCGAAGAAAGCCAAGCTGGCGAGTCCGGCAGCGATAGGCGTGAGGATGAGGGATCCGGTGAGTCCGTTGGACGAAGGGATGAGGGGGTAAGTGTACTGCGAGAACGAGACGAGGGGGGGCGGATCAGGTTAGTCGTTGTGGTCGAGTGAAGGAGAGAAAGAACCTGGTTTGCTCACCCCGACTTGCGACTCGCTACATCCAAACACTTCCCCTCGGGTCACACAATACCCAAACGTTCCCAATCGATCACCCACTCGATCCCTCATGAGGATGTAATAAATACTATTGATGTAGACGGCCGAGAACGCACACAACCAGAGCAAGACGGCCCCTGCGACGGTGAGTAACGAAGCGAGGAGAAAGTTGATGGAGGGGCGGGATTTACGTCCTTTGACGGATCGGGTGGTGTGCGCCATACCGGTCTCGGGGTTGTAGGT
>Ga0308160_10007843_pt1 | contig 10488 bp, 11 predicted proteins | sample PhyFR1_FD_201036 | JGI IMG/M metagenome (GOLD analysis project Ga0308160, IMG submission 201036) | Phyllosphere microbial communities from UC Gill Tract Community Farm, Albany, California, United States - DLSLF.R1 | ecosystem: Host-associated > Plants > Phyllosphere > Unclassified | place: USA...
AATGGGAACTTGTACGAACTTCCTCTTGGACAGAAGGTGAGTCGGGGGCTAAGTCCACCGACGGGAGTCCGTTGAAGGAGGAGGTAGTAGAGCTAATACGATGCACCTTGGTGGGATACCAGGCTATCGCTCTGTATGTCTACCCAATGAGCGGAAGTCCCGTGTGTACGAAAGAGGTCAGTCGCATCCCCCTCATGATCTATTCTATAGCTATCGAACGGCAAGCTGATCGTCGAACTATTGATCGGTGGGGACGACCTAGGCTTGCGCGTTCAACACGGCGAGGGAGATGAACCCTATTTTTGCTCATCTGAACAAGTGGGATTTCGAGATCGTCGGGATAAGCGGGGGTGAGTGTTCGGCTTCTCTTTCCCCTTCATCCTCAAGGAAACTCCGCTTCTTGTGTGTGGTAAACCAGAGGCTGATAAGAATTTGTCCCTTTATGTCGGATAAATGGGTGGATAGATTCGATCTCGCGGCAACAAAAATTCACCCAGAATAACAGTCTGAATCATGTGGTCTTGAGCGATACATCAGGGGAAGCGAGGAAAGCGTTTGGAGTGACGAATTACCTGATGGGGTTGCTTCCTGGTGAGTCTCGCGACTATTCACTCTCAATTGTCGATCATCTCGCAATCGTGCTGATTGAAGGTCGGATCCGAATGGTATGGTATGGTCAGGTCGGGAAACGTTTTTCATTGGGAAAGACGGGATCATCAAGGGCGTATGTACGAGACAGTTGAACCACAAGGCTCATTTGGCGTTGGTCGAATCTTGTTTAAAGGTGGAGATCGAGGTGATTGAGAATATGTGAGGGGTGGAGTGAGGGCGAGGGTGATGGTCGTGGTGGTATAATCGAAGAACGATGGGTCTTTTTAGGGTTCTGGGGATCTGGGGTACTGTGGCTCAGGTGTGGTATGTATTTATGAAACGTTGTATCAACACTGCATGGGGATATAGCATCCAAAGAAAGCCGAGGGTTGAGTAGCCGGTCGGCGACTTACTACTTACACGACGACGAGGACGCCTGAAGGGACGACCGTGCTGACCCGCCTCCTGGCCCCTGGATGATCTTCGTAGATCAGACAGCAAGAGCTGGCGTCTACTTCTGTCGTTTGGCCAGGCATTGGCTTGTCAATCAAAGTAGGTGATGATCGCTCGATCGATTACGGGGTTGAGGGGAACTCGGGTTGTTTCCGCGCTGTCATTTGCTCCCGAGATAAAGGGGAGATGTGAGTCATTCCCCCGACGATCAAGGGCATATCTCCTTGTCACCTTGAATCCTCTACAAAGGGATTCAATCAAGATTCATCACCTACCAGGCCTGCCAAGACTACAGTGTTCTTTTTGTCCTACGATAGATATATGAACGAACCATTCTTCGAACCGGAGCTGGCCCAGCGTGTCAACATGTTGTCCATACCAACGATGGCTCCTGACCGAACGCCGGATTCGTCACGCTCTACGACCCGCCCAATCGCTCGACCTTTCTCAACCTGCATCTTCCCACGGCCCTACTCGGATCCCGCAAGGCATATCATGTCATCTCCTGAAGAAGTGTTCTTCTCCGATCCTCGTGTAGACCAGCATGCGCCAAGTATCAGTACGGCCACAGCAGGGAGGTACAAGACGCACAGACGAAGGCTTAGTAGCGCAAGCAGGTCGGCTGTCTCGGTCGTTCGGTCTTGTACTTCGATGAGCGAGGAGGAGTCGAAGAGACGAACGGCGAGTCTGTTTGTTGGAACGCCCAAGTTTAGTTCCCCTATAACGATCCCGCAAGGAAGGGTCGTTGGGGGAGGTAACGAAAAGGTCGCGGTACCAGATTCTGTGAGTCGGATTGACTTCATCTCTGGCTATTTTTCGCTTGATACTGATCATGACAATTGCCCACGCAGACTCAAACAGCTCTTCGATCCTCCACCTCGACAGACAAGGAGTTCATTCTCCCGCTGTACGACAATGGCGGTCGAACTCGACCTCGATCACCTTTCCTCCTACCTACTGCGAGTTGGCGGACAGCACTTCGTGCTTCGCTTGCTTGTCTAATCATCGTCTTCGGTACTTACCAATACCTCGTACAAGGATGCTTAGGATACTTCTCTACACACCACGATCCAGGTCTATTCAAGCAGCAAGAACGCGAATTCGCCAAAATCTCACAGCGGTGCGAAGCGTTGTCCGGGATCACCACTTCCACCTATCTCGACCGGTTATCGCATTTACGAGACACCCTCAATGATCTTCGAGATCACGATGAAAACCGTCGTCAAATTTGGATATCCGAACCATCAGCCTCTTCCTCGTACTTTACCTCCATCTCATCCTCCGAATGGTTTCTCTCCGAACGTCCCTTTTTGTTCATGGTCGAATCCTCAGGAAGCGATGGATCTGACGTCGATCTCCGGATCCTCACGCCTCGATTCGAAGAAGACCGAGCGAGGATCTTGCCCCTGTTTGGGATCCCAGCGCACGACCTACCTGAAAACCGGGAGATGGAAATGAAGAAGAGCATGATCGAGACCTTCATCAAGGGCGACAAGGCGTATACCATCGAATACATCGCTTGGGCGGAGGACGAATCCCCTTACGCGGTCCTCGCTGAGCATCTGGAGCGCACCTCGGGTCTGGACGAAGAAAGACGCAAGTCCGAGAGCATTCAAGTTCACTTGGATCCGGGCGTGAGGGCGTTCATTTCGTCTGGATTGGCTCACGAGTTTGATTCGAGGAGACACGGCGGGGTTTACCTTGATCTGGCTGACCACGAGGTGTTGAGTATCCGAGAGAGAAAGACGGCGGAGGAGCTGGCTTTGCTTGAGTGCGCCAACCAGGTAAGTCGAAGACCCTGTGTTCATCTCCTCTTCAACGCTGACCCTGACAGTGAATTCGTAGTACACTCTCCAAGCGATCAGGAGGACCAGGGAGAAGATACAGTTGGGAATGACCGAGTCCGACGTGAGCACTCTTTTGAAGCGCGAGTTCAAAGCCATCGGGATGGACGATGGTGAAGGTCTGGTCTTATTCGGAGGTGAGTACCATGACTAATGGTGAGAATGGTGATCTACGGGGATGCTCACTCGAAACCTAACGGGCGATAGAGAATGCCGCGTTGCCTCATGGGAGTGGGACGGACAAGACCTTGACCGACAGAGATCTCGTGCTTATCGATGCTGGAGGCAGTTTCAAGGGCTATGTAGCCGATGTGACCAGAGTCAGTCTTGTCCATACTGCTTCCTGACTCGCTTGTCTATGCTGATCGTAATTCCTGGACAGACATTCGCGCTCGAACAGACTAAGCTCTCTCAGACCCAACAACGACTTTGGTACCTGGTGCAATCTGCTCAGCAAGCCGCTCTCGATGCTGCTGTCAAGCAAAGATCGACTGGACATAGTGTAGATGCTGCGGCGAGGGATTTGATTGACAAGAGAGGGATCTGGCCAGAGGAGAAACACGGGCTGACGCATCGTCTAGGTATGTGCCAACGTAGCAGGAAGTACGTGCACCGTTCACTCGGATGACTGATTTGCTTAATACTTCCTGAGCAGGTCACGGTATCGGTCTGGAAGGCCACGAGTCCCCCTACCTAGTGGGATCAAACGACGACGAGATAGTCTCGGGCAACACGTTTTCAAACGAGCCAGGCATTTATATCGTCGGTCAGGTTGGAATTAGGCTGGAGGATTGCTGGTATCTGCTAGAGGATGACAATGGCAAACGAAGCGCCCGCATGTTCACCGGTTCTGCACAGAGTCCCTTTGTATTGTAGATGCGCTTGTAAATCGCTTTCCCTCTACATCCGCAGATTCTTACAATCCAGTTTCATGGAATACAATGCGCTTTGCTGCACGTCTGCGACACCACGCCTTTGAAAAATGACGTAATCGACGACTTCGCGATCGCCGATCAGCTTCCAAGGTTCGAGGTTTTCGACCCTCCATGCTGCTGAACCACTTTGTTGTGAACACCTGTAGCTATTGAGGTGCTACCTCTCGGGAACAAGTTCGCGTTCTTGCCTGAGTTTCCCTGGTACAAGTTCCGCCATATCTCCAGGTCTCAGGGATCCTCATAATATCAACTCATAATGCCCGGCCGACCTATACCGAAGAACCCGCTTATCGTCACCCTGACGCTCGATAAGCAAAGGTAATGAATGGTAGTCGTCATGTCCGATTTCAGGTTTGTTAATCCGTCGCAAGGCGCTTTCAGTCACGCATTCTTGACAAACCTCCGATCCAAATACTTTCCGCCATCGAGAAACTTCCTCTCGGCTCATGTTACCTTGTTCCATGCCATCCCTCCTCACCGTATAAAGGATCTGGACCAAGAGCTGGAAAAAATTTGCAGTGCTACGCCGGGATGGGACGTATTCATCGGAGAACCTAGGAAGATGGGCAAGGCTGGAGTGCTGGTCAACGTCAGAGAGCGACCATCAGGTACCGTCGAGGGGATTCACCAGGATCTGATGGACTTTCTGAAAAGAGGAGTCAAGGACGATAAAGATCGTCTGACTGACCAGGACGCACGACGTCTAGGCAAACCCCATGTAACGGTGCTCAACAAGGCTAAGGATGAAGCACAGGTGGATGAATGCTTGAACGAAGTGATAGAAGTGTTTGAAAAGATGAAGCAGCCAAATCAAAAGAGCGGACAACAGGTTGGAAGGGCTGTAGGGTTCGAACTGTGAGTTTGCGCCGCGTGGTCAGCTTTCGAGCGCAATTATCGACCAAGTCTTCTTCGCGCAGATGGGAATACGTGGGCGGACCATGGAAACCCTTGAAGGCATATTGGCTTAGGGGGGAAGAGCAGCATCAGGAGAACGAGGCTTCCCAAAAGCCGTAATGAGAGTACCTCGAAGGGACACAGGACGAATGTATCGAATTGTACCTTTCTCCGACTGACGAAGTCGAGCTCATGAATGTCATAAAAACTGTTGGGCTGCGTATTGACAGCGCGTTCTCATTCCGCCAAGTTGCGTCTCTTCAGCGCATATCCCGAGTCAGAGCGAGTCGTGCTTCGAGTATAGCTGCACAACATTCGGGAATGATGCATGGGCTTGGCGAGTTCAGTCATCTTAGTATGCTGTGCCCGCTTCTACACTTCGCGTTACAAGCTGTCCCACACGTCTCTGGCCTTCCCATAACCGCTTGACGGCATCGATCCCTTCATTCGACTCTTCTGTGCGCTCTTTCAGCTTAGATCGCGTGGTCTCCAGGCTGAGCAGCCCCTCATCCGCATCTTGTTCGACAAGACGGCAGAGTTCGAGCAAACTCTGCTTCACTCGCGCTTCGGTCGCTTCCGACATCTTCTCTCTTACTCCTGACAGCGTTTCTAGCCATTCGGCTAACACAAGCGAATACGATTCTGCGGCAAAGTACGGCTGTTCAACGTATGCGTCGATAACCTTGGCAGGTAAGGGTGTGTGAAGGAGTCGCAATGTAGGCAACAACCGGTGCGAGGGTTGTGCGGGCGCAGGATGGGTGTGGAGGGTATAGTCACTGAAGGGAAACCGGGTTAATACTTCACTTGGAGCGACGACAAGGGCAAAATACGGTACCACCTACCCGAGATACCCCTGCATATCCAGCAACTCGAGCTTCGCTCTTTGTTCCTCCTTGTCGACCCTCGTCCACAATTGGTCGACCAGATGATCGATCGCCACCGCCGTGTGAGGATTTCCCCCGAGCTCTACGCCTTTACTCATGCGTGTAGTACCGGTATCGTCCGTCTCTTCCCCGGGAAAGATTGGCACGAAACCGTATTCTACGAACAACGTCTCATCATCGTGCCCGCCGTAGGGGAAAAACACTTCCTCATCCTTGGTAATCCATTTCTCGATCGCTCGAAGCTCAACGCTCGGCGATTGCTCCTCGTCTGGACGCTTCGGGGATACGAAATATAGCGATCTCGCTGTGCATGGCGCATCAGCTACCGAGATTGCGTCTGCCTTGATCATGATGGAGGGATCGTGGATTTGAAATGGAACTCCTGAACCTGAGCTTTCGTTCCGAGACGAAGAGTCAGACATGTTCGCGTCCGCCTTGGATCGCTTTTTATCCACCTTCTCCTTGAGCTTCTTGGTCTTGATTTTCGATAGCGGCGCCGAAGCACGTACCAAGGCGATATTTGTTGCCAAGCAGGCTTTGCGATAATTCGTATGACAGTGGTTCGCAAAATCCAAGACAGGTGCCATGGTATGATTCTGCTGCTCTGTGTTGTGGTCCTGCTTTCCAGCATGGTTCCCTTTGGGAGACAGCTTATTTGACGGAATGTTCAAGGGAATGTAGAACGTCCTGGTGTTCACTAAAGATAGTCGCTCACTTCAGATCTAGATGGCGTCCTGAGGTGTGAGATATATGGCTTACCGTTCAACCAACTCCAGAGAAAGTCCTCCTCGGTCGCCCCTCGCCAGGCCTTCACCCAATCACCCGCTTGCCCTGATGCGTCCGCTGAGTCTGCCAAAGTCTGCATCACATGAACCACTCTCTCCTTGTCCTTACTGTATCGCCTGAAGACGTCCTGCAACTTGGTCTCGACAGAAGAAGGCAGATGCTCTCTGGCGAGCCCGTTCAAGAGGTTCCACGTGGTCGAGGACTGGGTAGCATCGCTGGTCTCCACAGCATTATCGTCCGACAAACGACGAAGGCCTGCAGAAATCGAGACCAACCATGTGAGAGGATGCCAATCTCGAAAGGTATCGGGTAGAGTCCTGAAATACGGTAGCCATGGGCACGAAGAATCGGCAGTTTGGCCCTCGACCGGTCGGTACAGCGCCAAGTACAAGCTCAAGAGCTGCGTTGTCGTCAAGTTCAGTGGAAGTGGTCTCGGCGCACCAGACGGCGTAGAGGTGCCCAAGCTTGACTGCCTTGAGCGAGGCGAGACGACATCCGCCGCAGCCTTCTGACGTTTTCCGCCTTCTCTTGTCACGGAGTGAACACTTCGACCTGATGAAGTTCGGCTGGCTCCTGGTCTTGCGCTTCGAGCAACAGGTACCACGTGACGAGGAAAGACGGCGTCAGGTAGACCGGAAGGGTGCTGAGCGTATATGTTTCGGGGATGCAGGAGACTCGACGGTGGTAGACTCAAGAGGGTTGTCTCGGGCTGGAATGATTGTAAAACTGAGTCAGATAGGGTTTAGCTAAGGGGCGCTGTGGAATCTTATGGTCCAAGCAGGGCTTACAGAGATATCATCACACGCGAACAGACCTCTTCCAGCTCCTATCGAATGAAAGACAGGGGAGATTGAGCACATCGCGACCATCATGCTATTGCGACTGGCTTACCTGGAACATCCTTCCACTCGACCTTGAGGTCCGAGCTCCTCCATCCATGCTTGTCGTCAAGCCAGCTCAGCAGCGCTTTCCAGCTAGTATCAAGGTCCACCATTATGACACGAATTATCTTCTATCGACAATCCGACCTGATCAGCGTTGTCTTGGATGATGCTGAGCTGTGACAGCTGCTCCCAAGTGAACCCATATTTCAATCCATTCTGACAATTGGTTGAGAGAAAAGTCTACGCTTGTCCAGGTGCGTTCGCGTTAATTAGCTTCCGATCGCCAGGTACTGCCGGTGCTGAACCAGTAGGTCGATTGCAGCAGCAGCTGCGATTGAGTATCGATTTCATGTTACAAGTCCATCAGAGTGTGCTCGACAGACTTTAAATCAATCACTCTCATTGTGACAGATTCTCAACTCAGGCAAATTCCACGAGAAAAGGCTGGTGGCTGGACTCTTGGACAATAGCTCACCTAGCATCTAGCCAGCAATATGGCGTTCGCACCTTCCCCACGTCACACTCTGGTCAATCCCTCACCCAATGCCAGCCCCAGCTCTCCTCTCTCACCGAGAGATAACATCTCACCACTTGCTTCGGGGAGTCGATCTGCTGTCAGACCAGGAAGCATGAACCGTCGCAAATCGTCTGGTCAGACTGTACAGACTTTAGGAAGGTCAAAGCAACATTACATAGGATCTCCCGGCTCGATAACCGGACCACTGAGTAGACGGAAGAGCTCACATTACCAGCTGCCGGGAAACACAAACGGGGCCGTGGGGAAGGATGGCCAATGGGCCACTATGGACCCAGATGAGGTGTTCCGGAGGCTGAATGTGAAGGAGGTCAAGAAGGTTGAGGGGATCTTGCGCTCGAGTGCTGCTGGCAAACAGGGAGAGCTCCGATCGATGGTCAGGTATGTCACCACGGAGTTACAGATACTCGCTATGGCTGATAATGTGGCACCAATGTAGTGAACGATATCGAGACCTGCTTCTATCGACATCCCAAATCTCTCAATTGCGTGACTCCTCTTTGCGCCTATCTACAACCCTCAAACATATCGAGAGCCTTTGCCAGAGTCCCAAGGGTTTGACGTTATCAAACCCGGCTGGCAGTCTGACTGAGAAGCGTAAGGAAAATGATGTGCCTTCCAGGCTGCGTGGTCTTGATCAGGAGAACAAGGACATGGGTACGTAGAAAATGCCGGCGTGATTGGCCCGCCATTCACTGACGCAAAAGTTTGATGGTCCCAGACGTCAAAGAACAACTGCCGCTCGCAGCGTCAGTCAAGCTGTTGCTTGATGTTCCTGAGGGTACGCATGTATTCGGATGTGATTCTGCCGAGAGGTCTTCTGACTTCAACCTCCTCGCATAGCATTATACTCATACCTGTCCGCCAAGCAATTCCTTGAGGCGGCACTTCTTTGGTTGCTAACAAGAGTTGTCAAGGAAGAACTCGTGAACTCCTCGTCTGACGGATCTGAACACTCTGGACCTCAGGTGAGCAATGAGCATGTACAGCATCGACGACGAGCTCCGGAATTGACCTTACGAATCGCGGCGACACGGGAAGACCTTCCTGCCATTGGTGCAGAAGCAGTGGGAAATCCTAGTCCCCCTCCGGGGTCAGATCGTGGAGCGGGCTACTGCATCATTGCAAGACATCGAGCCTTCCTCTGAGGAGCCCAAAGCAGCGCAAACTGTCAGTCCTGGGACCAGATTACGGCAAACTCGAGTTTCTCAACCATTCACCTGTCCTCATAGACTTTGGCTTATGCACTACTGGCGATTTTGCTACTAGAAGCGCATAAAAATCCGCTGCCGGAGGTGTTGAATCTCTTTCTCTCCCAGAGACTCAAAGCTTTACAAAATATCCACGCAACAGCTATTCAAACAGGTTCACGACCGTCCACGGTAAATTTCAGTTTTGGAAAGTCGCTCGATCGGTCAGGGAGATCGCCTATATCCGCTCGTAACAGTCTTGTGAATGAGCCCGAACGCAAGAACCGACATTCAAGGAAAGACTCTAGGTTGAACGCAGCAGAAGTTCTCAGGGGTTTATCGCCGGCGTCTCGGAATGTTGGGCGCACGCGAAGTGGATCCGCTTCAGACATCGCGGAGAGCAGCGCGAGTAGGAGGGCTAAGACCCAGGAGAAGAGGAAGATCCACGAGCAAAACCGAGCAAGCAAAGTGTTCCAGGACAGCATCAAATTACTTTGGGAAACGGTAGCGTCCGCCCGTGCTGTCATCTTATCGGAGGACGCGGAATCCTTGATCGTCCAAATGATGAAGACTATCCAAACGCCAAAGTCACAGCAGACAGGATCCGACGCCCACATGACACTAGTATCCACGTCCATGCTTCTTCGTAATATGCCTTCCTCGCAAATCCTTCAGTCGTATCTCCCGGCTTCGATACAAAACTTTGCGCCCTACATCGGCGACCTGGCGCGAGGGGTACAGGAAGGCTCTCTGCGCAATACGCTGGAAGAATGGCTGCAGAGGGGTTTACGCCACCTTGAGTCACATTCCGCTTCATGGTTAGAAGGACTCGACACGGTCACTGATGTCTGGATAGTCAAACGCCGGATGTCAGATATGCTTAACGAAATGGCTGCGGCGCAAGACGCAGCTTTCAAGCAAGAAGAATTCGCAAATTTGCGAAATGAGATTTCCAGGGCTTTCACCGATCGTGCCAAGGCAATTTGGCAAGTACGACTAGACGCACTTGCTCTCGCAGCGGAAAACGGGGTGGGCAGCGATCTTGAGGCCCTGATGCAGGGACACGATGACATTGCTCAAGGTGAGTCTGATGCAGCGATAGAGCCTCGGCCGGTTCAGGCTGATCGTTTCATTCGTCTTAGACATGCATCCTTCCTTGGCGTTCTTCAATCCAATCGCCTTTCCCTCGCATCGGTCCGGTACTGCGTCCTCATCGAATGAGCTGCGAGACTTTGCTTCGTCTTTACGCAAACGTTTGCATAGCCGGACTCCCCTTCTCGATGATCGCCTTGGGGAGCTTGAGCGGATGGCTTTCGACATCAAGGATGATTTGCGATGTCTTAAGTTGCAACCTGAAGATTCACCCTTGATCCAGGAATATCGGGGGATGGCCATCGATATAGGTAAAAAAATCACTCAGACATTATGGAATGCACTGGAAACGGTCCCAGCGACAGCTAGTAGCGGAGGGGATCGCGCAACAACCCGTCTG
>Ga0308160_10007844_pt1 | contig 10487 bp, 10 predicted proteins | sample PhyFR1_FD_201036 | JGI IMG/M metagenome (GOLD analysis project Ga0308160, IMG submission 201036) | Phyllosphere microbial communities from UC Gill Tract Community Farm, Albany, California, United States - DLSLF.R1 | ecosystem: Host-associated > Plants > Phyllosphere > Unclassified | place: USA...
AGACGACGATGATGCCGAACAGGATGAAGGCGATGGCTGCGCCGACGCCCCACTGCTGGCTCTGGAACGCGGACGTGTACGACAGGAACGCCGGCGTGAGCGTCGTGTTCGCCGGGGCGCCCTTCGTGCCCGTGTAGATCTGGTCGAAGACCTGCCACGTCCCGATCAGCCCGAGCGTCAGCACCGTGAAGAGCGTCGGGCGAAGCTGCGGCAGGGTGACCCGCCAGAACCGCGTCCAGGACCCGGCGCCGTCGATCATCGCCGCCTCGTCGACCTCCGGCGAGAGGTTCTGCAGCGCCGCGATGAACAGCAGCATGAAGGTGCCGCTCGTCGTGAACACCGCGAGCAGGATGAACGCGGTCATCGCGACCGACGGACCGGCGAGCCACTCCCACCACGAGATTCCGAGCATCGTGTGGTCGGCGAGGAAGGCCGGTGGCGTGCCTGCGCCGAGGTGGAACAGGCCGGTGGGCTCGTTGAACCAGTTCGGTCCGTTGATCCCCGCCCAGCTGATGATCTTGTTGACGGCTCCCGTCGACGAGAACAGGAACAGCCAGAGGACGGTGATGGCGACCGAGCTCGTCACCGAGGGGAAGTAGAACGCGGTCCGGAAGAACCCGCGCCCGCGCAGTGCCCGACCGCTGACGAGCAGGGCGAGCCCGAGCGCCACGGCGGTCTGCAGCGGGACGACGAACACGACGTACCAGAGGTTGTTCCGCAGCGCGGTGCCGAAGTTCTGCTCGTCGAGGCCCCCGCCGCCGAGGATCTTGGCGTAGTTCTGCCCGCCGACGAAGGAGACGTCGGACGAGAACGGGCTGCCGACACCCCGCCAGTCGGACACGCTGACCCAGGCCGCCATGACCACCGGCACGGCGAGGAACAGGCCGAGGACGATGATCGTCGGCGCGGTGAACAGCCAGCCCGAGACGGCTTCGGCACGGTTCTTCCGGGACACGTCCGTCAGCCCTTCAGCGCGGCGGCCATGTTCTTCTGGACGCCCTCGAGCAGGGTCTTGGTGTCGGTCGTCCTGAGGCTGCCGAGCTTCGAGTCGAAGTCGGCGATCACGTCGGCGGTCCCGGACGCGTTCGGCAGGCCCTGGGCGGCGTCCGCCTGGTCGAGGAACGCGGCGTACTGCGGGTACTCCTGCTTCCAGGTGCCGGCGGCCGACTCGACCGAGGGCATCACACCGAACGCCTTCGCGAAGGCGAGCTGCTGGTCGGTGCTCGTCATCTTCTCGACGAAGGACAGCGCTGCCTTCTGGTTCGGGGAGTCCTTCGCGATGCCCCAGCAGTTCGTGAACTGCAGCGTGCCGGCACCCTTCGGGCCCTTCGGCAGGGCGACGACCTTGTAGTCCACGCTCGGGTAGCTCGACGACATCGCCCCGGTGAGCCAGTTGCCCTCGATGGTCATCGCGGCCTTGTCCTTGCCGAACGCGTCACCTCCCCAGCTCTCGCCGAGGTCGCTCGAGAACTTCATCGAGCCGTCGTCGAGCAGGCCCTTCACGTAGTCGAGGGCCTCGACGTTCGCGGCCGAGTCGACCGTCGCCTTCGTCTGGGCGCCGTTCGTCAGGGCACCGCCGGCCTGGGTCATGAACGCCCCGAGACGCTCGATCTGCGGGCTGGTCGTGAGTCCGACCCGTCCGTCGCGGGTGAGCTCCTCGGAGACCGTCCGCAACTGGTCCCAGGTGGTCGGGACGTCGCTGTCGGTCAGCCCGGCGGCCTTCCAGTCCTTCGTGTTGATGAACAGCGCGAGGGTGGAGAAGTCCTTCGGCGCGCAGTAGAGCTGGTCGTCCACGGTGAACGACTTCGTGAGCGTCGGGTAGAAGTCGCTCGTGTCCTCGAGCTGGTCGCCGTAGGCCAACAGCGAGCCGTTCGCGGCGTACCCGGCGAGGGACGACGTGCTGACGTAGAACACGTCGGCGGGCTTGCCGGCCGCGAAGCCCTGGGCGAGCTGCTGGTCGAGGTTGTTCGCCGGCTGCACCGTCGCGTCGGTGCCCGAGGACTTCGACCACGCGGCGGCGGCGCTCTTCACGGCGGCGGTCTCGGCGTCGCCCGACGAGCCGATGAGGACGGTGAGGGGGTCGTCGCTCGAGGTGAGCTTCGCGGCGCCACCGCCGGAACCGTTGCCGCCCGAGCTCGAGAAGCCGGAGCCACAGGCGGAGAGGGTCAGAGCTGCGGTGAGCGCCATCGCTCCCGCGGTCAGCATGCGTGCTGTGCGTCGTTGCATCAGGGGGACTCCTCGTCGAGTGCAGTACTTCGATCGTTCAAATTTGATCGATCAAACGAGTCGACCATACACCTGCGAGGCGCTACGGTGAACCCCATGTCGCATCCCGCCACCGTCGCCGACGTCGCCCTCGCCGCGGGCGTCTCACGGCAGACGGTGTCGAACGCGTTGAACCGGCCCGAGGTCGTCCGCCCCGCGACGCTCACCAGGGTCCGGGCCGCCATCGACGACCTCGGGTACCGGCCGCACGCGTCCGCCCGCCGGCTCCGCACCCGCCAGAGCTCCACGCTCGGCGTCCGGCTGGAACCGGTGCACGGCATCTCCGGCGCCGTGCTCGACCGCTTCCTGCACGCGCTCGTCGAGTGTGCCGACCTGCGCGGGATGCGCATCCTGCTCTTCACCGCCACCGACGTCGACGACGAACTCGCCCACATCGAACGCCTCGTCGAGGGCTCGGACGTCGACGGGTTCGTCCTCACCTCGACGTTCCACGGCGATCCCCGCGCGGCGTGGCTCGGCGCCCGGGACATCCCCTTCGTGACCTTCGGCCGGCCGTGGGGTCTGCCGGACATGGACGCCGCGCCGCACCCCTGGGTCGACGTCGACGGGTACGCGGGCGTGCACGACGCGACCGAGCACCTGGTGGCGCAGGGGCACCGCCGGATCGGGTTCCTGGGCTGGCCGAGCCCGTCCGGACAGGGTGACGAGCGCCGACGGGGCTGGCGGGACGCGATGCGCGCGGCCGGGCTGCCCGACGATCCCGGGCTCACGTGCGAGGACGACGTCACCGCGGCCACCGGCACGGTCGCGGCGGCGGTCGAGGACGGCGCCGGGTTCGACGCGCTCGTCTGCGCGTCGGACACCCTCGCCCTCGGAGCCCGGTTCGCGCTCGGGGCGGTGGTGCCGGTGGTGGGCTACGACGACACCCCGGTGGCCGAGGCGGTGGGCATCTCCAGCGTGGAGCAGCCCCTGGTCGAGGTCGCCGCGGCCGCGGTCGAGCTGCTCATGGGCGCCGGTCGGACCGTCCTGCCCGCGTCGACCGGACACCGTCTGCTGGCTCCGCGGGTGGTCTGGCGGAGCTGAGACCGCGACCACGGCGTGCCGCTGCGCTACCGACCGACGCCGTCGCGCCCGACCGATCCGCTCGACACCGTGCCGACGTGGAGGATGCGCTCGCGGATGACGTCCGCCGCACGGTCGTCGGCCGTCACCACGACACGGACCGCCGGCCCGTCCGCAGCGGGGACCGTCCGGCCGTGCTCGGCCCCACCGACCACCACGTCGAGCGGCGTGGTCCGGACCGCGGGCTCGACCTCGCCCGCCGCGATGGCCGCCGCCAGCGGGTCGTGGAGCGGTGCGCGGCGGACGTGGTCGACCGACTCGTAGAAGTCGACGTAGCTGCGCAGCATCGTTCCGAGCGCGACCCGGAGCGGATCGCCGACCGCCGTGAACCGGTCGGCATCGGCGTCGTCGAAGCGGTGCTGCCGGGTGACGTCGAGCGGCACGAGCACGAGGTCGAATCCGGCGCGGAGGACCCGCCTGGCGGCCTCGGCGTCGTTGTGGACGTTCGCCTCGGCGGTGGGCGACACGTTGCCCGCGTCCCACACGGCACCGCCCATGATCGTCAGCGTGCCGACGAGCTCCGGCAGACGCGGCTCGGCCTCGAGCGCGACGGCGAGGTTCGTGAGCGGGCCGATGGCCAGGACGTCGAGCTTCCGGTCACCGGCTGCGTGGTCGCGGGCCAGCCGGACGAGGAGCTCGGCGGCGGGGTCCTCCGCGGCCGCGACACCCGGCGGGAGGTCGACCCCGCCGATGCCGTTCGCCCCGTGCACGTGCGGTGCGCCGCCGCCGTACGAGCCGCCGATCGGGTCGTGCGCGCCGACCGCGACGGGCACGGTCCGGCCGCACAGGGCCAGCAGCGCCGCGGTGTTGACGGCCGCCGTCGCCGCGTCGGTGTTGCCGGAGACCGTACCGATGCCGACGAGGTCGACGTGCGGGACGTCGAGCAGGTACGTGAGGGCGAGGGCGTCGTCGACGCCGGTGTCGCAGTCGAGGAAGAGCGGGACGGTGGGCGTGGTCACCCGGTCATCCTCCCATCGCCGGCGGGAACCGCCCCGGACACGATCCGATGACGATCGGATCGGTCCGCGGACGCCGACGACTACGGTCGGCTGCGGGGCCGCCGCCCGGCCCGTGATCGCGGTACCAGGGGGAGCACATGCGACGGATGACGACCACGGGGAGCACGGCGATCGCGATCGCGCTCGCAGGCCTGGCCCTCACCGGCTGCGCCCAGGGCTCGACCGGCGCCGACCCTGCCCCGACCGGGACGACGTCCGCCGCGGCTCCGAGTGCCTCCCCGACCATGCCGGGCTCGACCCCGCGTCCGACCTCGACGATCACCCCCGCGCCCGGGGTCGACGACGACGCCGGCCGGATCCCGGACTCGTGCGCGGCGCTCATCACGGCGGGCAAGTGGGACTCCTCGTTCGCGGGTTCGCCCCTGAACGACCCCACGGTGGTCGGCGATCCGGTGGTGGTGCCGAAGGACGACCTCACCCCGGTGCTCCAGCCGGACGGCAAGCAGCTCTCCTGCGTCTGGAAGGACCCGCGCGCGGACATCTCGTTCCTGTCGATCCGGGTCGCGACCGTCGACTCGACGAAGGCGTACGAACACCTGCAGTCGGCACTGGACGGGTACGACTGCTCCCTCGACGGCTACGGGTACCGCTGCCAGAAGATCACGCAGAACGCCGAGTACCCGGTCACCGACGGCGACACGTACTACACCCGCGGCGACGTCGGCATCCACGTCCAGCAGTCGAACACGCCGACGTCGGGCCTCCTCGACGACGTCATCGCACACGTCTTCTAGCGGTCGGCGGGCCGCGACCGGATGTGCGCCCGCTCGCCCTGCGGCCCGTACAGGCACAGCACCTCGGTGACCTCGTCCGTGGTGTTCCCGACCCAGTGCGGCGTGTGCGTGTCGAACTCGACGACCTCGCCCGGCCCGAGGTCGAAGTCACGGTCGCCGAGGAGCAGCCGGAGCCGCCCGGACAGCACGTACAGCCACTCGTAGCCCTCGTGCGTCCGCAGGGACCGATCGGTGTTCGCGGGCTCCGGCGGGATCAGCTGCTTGAAGGAGCGCACGCCGCCGGTCCGTCGGGTGAGCGGCACCACCACCCGGCCGCCGTGCAGCTCCGGCGCGAGGTGCACCCGCGGATCACCGGTCCGAGGCGCCCCGACCAGGTCGTCGAGCGGCACCTGGTACGCCCGTGCGAGCGGCAACAGGAGCTCGAGCGTGGGCTTCCGCTGGCCCGACTCGAGCCGCGACAGCGTCGACACCGAGATCCCGGTCTCGGCGGCGAGCGCCGCGAGCGTGACGGCACGGCGCGTCCGCAGCGCGCGCAGTCGTGGGCCGACCCCGTCGACGACCTCAGCCGTCGTGCGCGGGGTGATCCGTTCCTCCCGATCCGTCGCCATGCCGACCATGTTGCCAGACCGGCAAGGATGTTTGCCGTCTGCGCGCACGGATCCGCAGGATGCAGGTATGCGTGATCACTACGACGTCATCGTGGTCGGCGGAGCAGCCGCCGGCCTGTCGGCAGCACTCGTCCTCGGCCGGTCGCGACGGTCCGTGCTCGTCGTCGACTCCGGCGAGCAGCGGAACGCCCGCGCCGAGGGGGTCCACAACTACCTGGGGCGCGAGGGCACCTCGCCAGCGGAGCTCGGCTCGGTCGGCCGCGACGAGGTGGCCGCCTACGGCGTCGAGGTGACGACCGGGAGGATCGTGGCCGCGTCCGCCACGGACGGTGACGGTGTCGACCCGGTCGGCTTCTCGCTCACGCTGGAGTCGGGCGCGGTCGTCGCGACACGCAGGGTGGTCGTCGCCTCCGGCGCCGTGGACGTCCTGCCGGCGGTCCCGGGCCTCGCCGAGCAGTGGGGGCGCGGCGTGGTGCACTGCCCGTTCTGCCACGGGTGGGAGATCCGCGACCAGCGCATCGGCGTGCTCGTGACGTCGCCGATCGGGGCGCACCAGGTGCTCATGTTCCGCGCGCTGAGCGAGGACGTGACGGCCCTCGTCACGGACCCGGCGCTCGTCGATGACACCACCCTGGCCGGTTTTGCCGCCCGCGGTGTCCGGGTCGTGACGGGACCGGTGCGCGACGTGGTGTCCGACGGTGATCGGCTCACCGGCGTCTCGCTGGTGTCCGGCGAGTTCGTGGCGCTCGACGCCCTGGCCGCGGCGAGCACGGCGGAGGCGCGCATCGGGTTCCTCGAGGGACTCGGGCTCGGGGCCACCGACCAGTTCATGGGTGACCACCGGTACGCGAGCGCCCTGACGGTGGACGCCGCCGGACAGACGAGCGTGCGGGGCGTGTACGCGGCCGGGAACGTGGCGGCGCCGATGGCGACCGTCATCGCGTCGGCGGCGGCCGGGACGCAGGCGGGCGCGGCGGTGCACGGCGACCTCGTGCAGGCCGACCTGGCGCGCGCGCTGGCGACCGCGTCCGCGCCGGCGGGTCAGTCGACGCGGTAGCCCGCCTGGGCAGCGAGGAGCGGCGCGAGCGTGTACAGCTGGTCGGCGGCGATCGTCGCGCCGCGGAACCCCTCGAGCCGCTCCACCCGGTCGAGGTCGGCGCCCCGGAGGTCGACGTGCTCGATCCGGGTGTTCGAGCCCTCGACCGCGCGGATCCTCGTCCCCTCGAACGACACCCGCAGCAGTCGGGCGTCGGCGATGTCCAGCTCGTCGACGACGCAGTCGCGGAACACCACGTCGGTGAGCGTCGAGCCGCGGAGGTTCACGAACCCGAGCTTCATCCCGACGAACTCGACACCGTTCAGCCCCGCGTCGTACAGCTCGGCGGAACCGATGCGGCCGCCGGCGATCCGGACCTCGCGCCAGGAGCTGCTCGATGCCCGGAGCACCGGCGCGTCGAGCGTCTCGACGACCGAGTCACGCACCCGCAGTCCCCGGAGGTCGGCGCCGTCGACCCGGAGGGTGCCGATCACCGACTCCTCGATCTCGAGGTCCGGCAGCCGCTCCCCCGCGAGGTCGAACACGTCGATGCGCTTCCCCTCGATCCGGTCGCCCGTGAGGACGTCGCCGGGACCGGGCGTCCAGCCGTCGAGGTCCGTCGGTTCGGTCAGGGTGATGCGCGGGGCGTCGGTACCGGAGCTGCGGGGCATGCGCTCAGTCTGCCGCGTGGGACCGACGTCGCAGCGCGCTGTCGAGGACGTAGTCCTTCGCGGGACCGTGCGCCTCCCACCGGACCGTCCACCGTTCGGCATCCCCGGCGAGCACCCCGGAGTAGTCGTCGGGCGCGCACGCGTGCGACACCGCCGATCCCCAGACCCAGTCGTGGAACACCCGGCCGTCGGCGAAGTGCACGGTCCAGCGGTCGTCCGGGCCCCGGCGCACCCGGAGCGTCCGTGCCACGGGGACGGTCCGCCCGTCGAAGGCCATCGTGCCGGTCTCGTCCCAGCGGACCTCGTCCGGGGCCGCGCGTGTCAACGTGGTCGTCCCGGTCACGAGGCCGTCGACCCCGGCACGCCGGTCGTGGACCGTGCGGCGCAGGGTCCACTCCCCGAGCAGGTCGATGGGCTGCAGCACCCGCCCAGGCTAGCCGCGGAGGGCCTCGGTGCGGGCGGTGCGGTGCTCCTCGTCGGAGATGACGCCGCGGGCACGCAGGTCGTCGAGCTCGGCGAGCCGCTGCTCGAGCGGGCGTCCCGGCGCGCGTCGAGCACGTCGGACGACGAGCACGACCGTGACCACGACCGCCACCACGACGAGCACCGTCACGACGCTCCACACGAGGTCGTAGACCGGCGGGACGAGCGGGTTGTGGGTCTCCGCGCCGAACTGCGAGACGTCCGGCCCCTCGAACTCGACGGAGGCCATCGGGCCGGACAGCATCGCGAACATCATCGGCCCCCCTCGTGGACTGGTGGTGCGATCGTAGCCCGCGCGGGCCACCGCACGCTGCCCGCGAAGGGGCCACCCTCACCCGCTCAACGGCCCCGACCCCGGCACCCGCGCCCCGTCCGCGAACCCGGCCACGAGCTCGCGCAAGGCATCCTCGGAAGTGTGCCGCGCCTCCCATCCGAGCACCGACCGCGCCCGGTCCGTCCGCATGATCGGCACCTGGGCCGCGATGTCCACCCAGCCGGCGTCCGTCGGCTGCAACCGCAGCCGCCACGTGAGCGTGACGAGCCCGCGGATCAGCCACATCGGCGCCCGGATCGCCCCGAGCATCCCGAACGCCCGCGCCATCCTCGGCGGGTTGAGCACGGGTGTGGCAGCGATGTTGAACGCCCCGCCGGCACGTCGGTCGACCGCGCGCCAGAAGGCATCGGCGACGTCGTCGGCGTGCACGGCCTGGAACACGAACGGCAGCGGCAACGGCAGGACCGCCCAGCGGATCCACCGGACGATCGACATCGGCACGAGTCGTCCGAGGAACAGTCCGCGGAGCTCGGCGGCGGCGCTGCGCTGGAAGACAAGTCCGGGGCGGAGCCGGGTCACCACGACGTCCGGGTGGCGAGCGGCGAAGGCGTCCATCGCCGCCTCGTTCTCGGCCTTGTGGATCGAGTACGTGGCGGTCGGGATGCCGGTGACGGGGAACTCCTCGTCGACGGGCGTCCGCTTGCCGTCCACGTCGACCCCGCGGTACGCCCCCACGGACGACGCGACGACGACCTGGGGGACGCCGACGCGCGCCACGGCCTCGAGGACGTTGGCGGTCCCGGTCACGTTCGTCCGGTACTGCGCCGGGATGTCGTGCGTCGGTTGCAGGGCCCAGCCGAGGTGGATCACCGCGTCGGCACTCCGGAACACGGCGGCCAACTGATCGACCGCGTCCGGGGCGCCGATGTCGACGGCGTGCCAGACGGCCGTCCCGTACGGCTCGGCACGGAGGTCCGGCAGCCGCCGAGCGATCCCGACGACCTCGACGGAAGTGCCCTCGGCACGGACCGCTGCCAACCGCCGCAGCACGGCGGTCCCCAGGTTGCCGGTCGCGCCGACGACGACGATCCGCATCAGGCGGCGGCCAGTGCGGGGTCGAGCACGACCTTCACGCAGCCGTCCTCCTTCTTCTGGAACACCTCGTACATGTGCGGGGCGTCCTCGAGCGAGACCCGGTGGGTCGTCAGGTCGAGCGTCCCGAGCGGGTCCGACGGGTCCTGCACGAGCGGCATGATGTCGTCGATCCAGCGCTTCACGTTGCACTGCCCCTCGCGGACGGTGATCTGCTTGTCGAACAGCGTGAACATCGGCATCGGGTCCGCTCGACCGCCGTAGACACCGCTCAGCGAGACCGTGCCGCCTCGGCGGACCAGGTCGATCGCCGCGTGCACGGCAGCGAGCCGGTCGACACCGGCGACCTCGATGGCCTTCTGCGCGATCGCGTCGGGCAGGAGTCCGGCGGCGCGCTGCGCGAACCCCGCGACCGGGTTGCCGTGCGCCTCCATGCCGACCGCGTCGACGACCCCGTCGGGACCGCGACCGTCGGTCAGGTCGATGAGCTGCGGCACGACGTCCTTCGTCAGGTCGAACACCTCGGCACCGTGCTTCGCCCCCAGGTCGCGGCGGACCTGCTCGGGGTCGACGGCGAGCACCCGGTAGCCGAGGTGCGCGCCGATGCGGGCGGCGAACTGTCCGACCGGACCGAGGCCGAGCACCGCGAGCGTCCCACCCTCGGGCACGTCGGCGTACTGGACGGCCTGCCAGGCGGTCGGCAGGATGTCGCTGAGGAACAGCCAGCGGTCGTCGGGCGTGCCGTCGTCCGGGATGACGATGGGTCCGTAGTCGGCGTGCGGCACGCGGAGGTACTCGGCCTGTCCGCCGGGGACCTGGCCGTACATCTTCGTGTAGCCGAACAGCGAGGCGCCCGTCCCGTACTCGGCGGTCTGGGTGGTCTCGCACTGCGACTGCAGGCCGTTGCGGCACATCCAGCAGTGGCCGCAGGAGATGTTGAACGGGACGACGACACGGTCGCCCACCTTGAGGTTGGTGACGGCGGAGCCGACCTCCTCGACGATGCCCATCGGCTCGTGGCCGAGGACGTCGCCCTTGTCGATGTAGGCGCCGAGCACCCGGTAGAGGTGCAGGTCGGAGCCGCAGATCGCGGTCGAGGTGATCCGCACGATCGCGTCGGTCGGCTCCTGGATGGTCGGGTCGGGGACGGTCTCGACGGACACCTTCTCGGTGCCCTGCCAGGTCAGTGCGCGCACGTCGCGTTCCTCTCGTGGTCGCTTCG
>Ga0308160_10007846_pt1 | contig 10485 bp, 12 predicted proteins | sample PhyFR1_FD_201036 | JGI IMG/M metagenome (GOLD analysis project Ga0308160, IMG submission 201036) | Phyllosphere microbial communities from UC Gill Tract Community Farm, Albany, California, United States - DLSLF.R1 | ecosystem: Host-associated > Plants > Phyllosphere > Unclassified | place: USA...
GCCCGGGACAAAGTTGAAAGGGATTCCGACCGCCATGACAAATAGTGCGACCAGCTTGGAGTTATCGTGGAAGACGGGGCCAAGGATTTTGGTAGAAAAATACATGACTGATGTTAGATCGTACGTAGCATACCAGTGCTTACCTGGCGATATCCCGCAGACTTGTTGACCGAACTGAGCAGCAACAACCACCAGTACTGCGACTTGAGTCGAGATAGACACGGCATAAATACACTCACGAGCTTTCCGTATAATTCCATCGTCGGTCGTGAACAGCTCCTTAACACTCAGTGGCTCGACATCCACATCTGATTCTGGCTGTCAGTAAGGAACGATCCACAGAAACATACCTTGGTCGAGCAACAGCCTGCTCTCTTCCGAATCTCCCGAACCAGAACTCTTGCCCGATCGGTTCATGAAAAAGCTCACCACCATCAGTGATACCGCTATTCCTACTCCGACAAGCTGGACATAGCGCCAGTGAAAGGGCTTCTCGAATGGTATTGACAGGCATTGAGCCACTATCATCCCCAGTCCTATCGATATTTGATGTAGGGTACCAAAAATCCGACTTAGTCGTTCTGGAGCGATCTCCGAAAGGTGCAGAGGGACCGTGACGAGTACCAGGCCAGAAGCGAAACCGATCAACAATCTACTTTGTCAGACTTCTCGTTGTACTTATGATTCACCTTCCTATGATCAAGGGAGCAAGCCCATTCGACAACCCGACGAGAGCAGTGCCGATGGCAAAGAGGAGTTCAGACACCCGTAATAATCCAACTCGTCCGAATCGACGCGTTCCCCAGTCTCCCGCCAAGGTTCCCAGAAGCCCTCCAAGGGTCAAGATGGTCACTGCTACACCGAATGCCGAGTCCTGGTGGTCAGCCCCATCTCACTGCCGGACACTTACCGATAGATCGAGACAATCGCGAAGCCTGAAACGCCTGGACACTGCCGATTGATCGGAACACACCACAGCCGCTTGGACGCCATTCAGTGATGTGATGTGGAAGCCATATAGGGCCGAGTGAGCTATGGTCCATAGAGCAGCAGCGGTTACCTTGACATTAGACATGATGTAGTAAGATGACGAGCAGAAGTTCCGAAATCGTTGAGGTCATTCCTGTCGGCCTTATCCGATATGTCAGGCGCGTGGAGTATCCAGCTAGGCGTGGGCAATACAATACCCACTACATCACGACTTGATACCACCAAAGACGCAGAGCATCGCCCTCTCCCTCAGTCCCCTCACTATAGCTCCTGCATGCAGAGTACATTATGTAGTTAAGTTTGTGACTACCATCTGCCCTTGTTAGTAGTTAATGATTAACACCCTATCCTGTTTGTTATTACCGAAAGAAGCATGTTCTAGCCTTTCAGGAACTGCAATCCGAATTTCTGGAATCAGTAAACTAACTTACTCTGATGGAAGATCAACGACGTCTGTGTATCCATACCTACACCTACACCACGAGGCAAGCAACACTACTCCCGAATGTCACGTTGAGATGGCCACCGTACTCGAGTGCCCGACTATGGTACCGGATACCAGCGCCGATGAGGCCGAATCGCCACGTTCAACCACGCCCACGTCGACCGCTTCTGAAGCTTGGGCAGATTTCCTCTACGCGTACAGCCGAGGAGATTGGTCCAATGTCGCCGAGTGTCCGTACTCGAGCCAATTGGCCGATAGCATGTCCATCACCTCGGACGTTTTTTGCGACAAGAATGGAGATCTCGACGACCATCATATCTACACCAGTTCAGATATAACAACCGACGTCGCCCGGAACGTTCGAAACTTTTTCCTCGCCAAAGATTACCTTCCACCCCCTCGCTCACCTCACGAGCATCTCCGAAAGAGCTGCATATCTGAATACAATCTATATGGGAGTGCACAGAAGGCGAATATCCGACGAGCGGTTGATGTCGTTTCGGCTTTCTTTCCTGGCGACGTGGTAGTCACGTTTACGCTTTTCGACGGACGTTATCAATCATTGGCCGCTATAGGGGGGAACCAAGAAATATCCAACAAATACGGTCTGAACCTTGATAAACGGATCCCCTCGTACAATAGTCTATGTGGTCATTCGGTACTGAATGAGGATCTTATGTTTGTTCCGGATCTCGCCAGCGATTGGCGGTTCCGCTCAAATCCCTTTATCGATGCCGGAATCCAATCGTGTATTGGTAGTCCCGTCTCGCTACACCTCGACTCGCGAACGATCGTTCCCGCTGATGGAAACCCGGATGTTCGAATCGGTATCGGCGCCATCATCGTTCTGTTTGTGGACCACAAGATGACGCAATTATCGGACGCTCAAAGGATGGTGCTCAAGAACGTAACGGGGATGCTAGAAACGCAACTACGCTCGACATGGGAAGGACAAGTGAGAACGAGGGAAACAAGGACGAGGGCAATGATATCGGATATGATTGAAGAAGCCTTTGTGATTGAGCAAAAATACCGCCAGGAAACCGAGGACACTGCTCAAAATTTGACCGACCGTCAACGGCGCCGGAGCTCGATTCATAAAGACCAAGACACGTTCACAGGGCTTGTTGGGAAGACGCTCGACCGAATGATGGACTTGTTACCGAGTCTCTCTGGTCTTGCTGTTCTGGATATAGCTTCCGCACACGTACGTCCCTTCAAGCACCGGGTGATTGTTCGCTGATTGATAGGGCTCTGATACCATCTCGACACCGATCGTCACCATCGCCAAGTCGACCAAGTGCGATTGGAGCATTCCAACCACATCCTCACGAGACATATTCACCCGCAATCAGCGCACATCGTTTGACCGATCGACCTCGGCTTCGGGACTTGACGGATCTCTTGGGTCAGAAACACGCTCACACATCATCATGCCGTTCTTTGCGTCCGAGCAACCCAGTCTGGCGATTGTTGGAACGAGCAAGGAGGAAGCCATCCGACCAGCCGATCTTGCTGTCATACGCAGTGTCGGTTCTGTCCTTACCGCCAAGCGTATACAAACTCGGGTGGAAGAAGCCGATTCCGCCAAAACGGCTTTCTTGTCCTCCATCAGTCACGAACTCCGCACACCCATGCACAGTATCACCGCCGGTATCGATCTTGCCCGTGCTGCTGCATCTCTCAAAGACTGGCCAGAGACTCAATCCGCCCTACAAGACGTCCAAGCATGTGGATCCACTTTACAAAAGATTTTGAACGATGTGCTGGACTACGGCAAATCAGCTACGACACACCCTCTCGATTCTCAATCCAGACCTGTCGTACTGGATCTCGCCAAGCTATTCCGAGACGCCGCTGCGGCATGTCTACCGCAATTCGAGGGTTACAACTCCGACTTTTCGCTCACATTTGAGCATGAACAGCGTGATTGGAACGTCGAAGTGGACGAGGCCAAGATATATCGGTACGTACTCATTTAAATCACGAAGTCGCATGGCTGATGAACAGAATCATCATCAATGGACTTACCAATGCTCTCAAATTCTGCAAGACCGGTCCAATCCTCATGTCGCTATTCTCGTCAGAGAATCAAAACGTCATCCTTCGCGTCAAAGATGCCGGAACCGGATTCGACGAAAGTACGCTTCCTCGCCTACTCGAACCTTTTACGAAAGACGATTGGCATACTCCTGGAGCGGGGCTCGGACTGCACATTACCCAAAATCTCGTCCACAGTCTAGGTGGAAAGCTTCGGATCAAGTCAAAGCTGGGCGAAGGGACACTGTTCGAAGTCATCACACCTTGCCATCTCGACCCTGTGGGGCCGTGTGACATCGTCCGAGAGGTCATCCAAGCAAGCGGGCAGGAAACGAGATCCACTTCTGACTCGATATCCGATCACACATCTCAGCTCAACCTGAACGACGCCACATCAGGTGGCTCATCCATCAAGATCCTTGTCGTCGACGACAATACACTATGTCGCCGGATCCTGATCAAGGGATTGAAAAAGGGCGAAACACCCATCGAGACCTGCGAAGCTGCCGACGGACAAGCGGCTCTAGACTGCTTCCCTAGCTTCCAACCCGACCTAGTCTTGACAGACGTCTCGATGCCGGTCATGGACGGAATCACCTCTGCTGAACTCATGCGATCGGTCTCGGCCGAACGGAAAATGAAAGACTGTAAGATATACGCTATCACTGGTTTGGGGTCGATGGATCCTCGGCTGAAGAAGGTGGCATTGAATGGGTCGGCAGCGTTGGACGGTTGGCTGGTGAAGGGAAAAGACGATCTCAAGGTCATAAGCCGCATCGTTGCAGAGGTCTATAAGGAGAAAGTTCAACTCTAGTTCCCGGGACTTTTGGGTAGGAACAGACGAGGCCTAGTTTTGGGAGTTTGGGTCATTTGGGTTGTATATATTGTTGGCAATCACCTAGAGCATTCCTCCTTCAATTTGATGTACTATAATGGACATAAGTCGAATGGTGTCGCAGCCGAGAAGCATTCGGCTATCCGGTCAAGCCGGGCCGGGTGTTGTTCGTGCCGTTCGTTCCACTTGACAGTCGCTTCTGGTCTATCTTCCCATCGAATATCGCAACAGTACTAGTATCGCCATGTCATTAGCTATCGATAGCCGCTTGTCATTGAGCTCCGGTGCGAGTCTACCGCAACTCGGTTTTGGATCGACGCCAGAAACCTATGCAAGCGTCACCAAAGCCCTCGAACTGGGTGTTCGTCATTGTGGGTGCTTCGCTTCGCATTACCGGCAATCAGCTGATACAGTCAGTCGACACGGCTCAGATGTATACCAATGAACCAGAGATAGCTCGAGCAATCAGTGACTGGCTCAAGAGCACCGGTGCCGACCGCGCATCAGTCTACATCACGACCAAATGGAATCCACCGGAAGGACTGAAGGAACCGGGAGTCTCTACCGAGAAGGTGTACGAGGAATTACAAGCCAGCCGCAAGGTCTTCTTGGAAGATTACGATCTGAAATATGTCGACTTGATGCTTGTTCATCAATCAAGGCCGGGTCCTGTTGGAAGAGCGAACCATTGGAAGGCTTTGGTCAAAGCACAAGCGGATGGCTGGATAAAGGATATTGGCGTTTCCAACCAGTATGTTCTTCTTGACTAGTTCACGTCTGGCTCATAATCCAGTAATGAGACACATTTAGCCGACCTCCCCTCCCCCAAGCCCTTTGTCAACCAGATCGAGGTCCATCCTTGGATGCAGCAAAAGCCCATTACCGATTACTGTAACAAGAACAATATTCGAGTCATGGCATTCTGCCCTTTAGTACGAGCCAATCCTGAGCGCACTCAGGATCCAGTAGTCGTCAGTCTGGGGCAGAAGTACGGGAAGAACTGGGCTCAGGTCATCCTAAGGTGGTCTCTGCAGAAGGGGTAAGCGCAGGAGTTTAGATTTCAGCTGATGATACAGCCTCATCCCTATTCCCGCTTCCAAGACGCCAGAGCGAATCCAGACCAACGTTGACATCTTCGACTTTGAGCTCAATGACGAAGATATGAAAGCTCTGGATGATCTGGAGATTGGTGATGCTGCTGCGGCTAGTGTCAACGCATTGAAGGAAGTCAGGGGCCCGTAGTCTAGGAAGCTTGAAGGTAGGGAAGTCTTTTCGAGATGCTATCCAGTCTAATGAAGGAAGTCCGCAGCCATATTCTGGCTCTCAGCCACAATTGCATGAGGTTCGAGCCATACCGTGTCTGGATGTATATGCCCGTGGGGAGTGTAGACTAACATTGAGGGATTAAACAGACCGTGAACGGGTCAGTCCGTGGCTGGATGGTTACAGTCAGGCCTACCGGGGCTGCAGATTTGATCAATGCTAGCTGGCCGCATTCTGAGAAGTGGGAGATGAAGACATGAAACTGTACAACCTGCATCTCTTTCTGGTCTCTTTTCTTTACGTTCGACTTGCCTCGTCCTCGTCAATCCGATTTGACATCGTGTAAACCTTTGCTAAGGGCATCGCAAGTCTGCTTAGCATCTCCGAAGAGCATTTTGGCATTCGGATAGTAGAAGAGCGGATTCGGCACTTCGGCGTAACCTGTGATTATGAGCAACTTTGGCTGATCGAGCCGGAGGGGCAAAGACATACCGGAACTCATCCCTCTCTTCATGATGACCACGTTCTTGCTCTTCCAGACGTTCAGGACCGGCATGCCAGCAATGGAAGATCCGGGTTCCAATGCGATCGGATTCACGGTATCGTTAGCCCCTATGACGAGTACGACGTCGGTATTGGAGAAATCGTCGTTGATCTCGTCCATCTCTAGCACCACTATCAAGTTAGCCCATGTCTCATGTAAATGGGTACGCACCATCGTATGGCACACCCGCTTCCGCTAAAAGGACATTACACTGGTGTGTCAGTTCAAGTGCTACGACGATTCCAATACCTACCTGTCCTGGCATACGTCCAGCCACCGGATGAATGCCAAATCGACAATTCACGCCTTTCGCTTTCAGAGACTGAACCATCTCGGAAATGGCGTATTGAGCTTTGGCTACGGCCATACCTGAGGTATAAGCCAGTGTTCGAGACTTGGCTCACCGTATCCTGGTACAATGATGACCGATTCGGCGTTTCCAAGCATGTCGACCACTTCTTCGATATTGGTGCGAGTCACGGTCATACCCTTGGTCGAATCTGTAGTCAGCCTCGGCTCACCTCGAATAGCATACCTTCAGTCACCTGGGTCGGAGCTATACCACCAAAGATGACATTTGTCAAAGAACGGTTCATTGCTCGGCACTGGAAATATGAGGTTGATTCCACAAGGGTGTAGGAGCTCACCATGATGTATGACAGGATGCTACCACTAGCACCAATAAGACTTCCCACGCTGGTCAAGAGCATGTTGTCCAGCATGAACCCTTCGGCCACGAGGGCGAACCCAGAATAAGCGTTCAGTACAGTCACCAGGACCGGCATATCCGCTCCACCTATCGCAGCCGAGGTCGTCCATCCTTTAGCGAAGGATAGAGCTGCATTAGCAGTCAGGCAGGCGGCTCCAATCAGAGGAGCGGTGGGTGCCATTGTGAGGAAAGCGCCCATCGACAACATGTTGGCTCCGAGGAGAGACGAGTTGATGAGATGTCGACCAGGCAGTATTCGAGGCTTCGACGACATTCGACCACCAAGCTTGAGGAAAGCAAGAATAGATCCTGGAATTCGTCAGCAACGGCTATCCGGTTGGAGACGTACCGGTGAAAGTGACTCCTCCAATCAGGACTCCCAGGTACGCAGTCGTAAGATGCAGGGTGGTGAGATGCTCGGGTGCGGAGCCAAGGACACTTCCCGCCGAGGTCATGACAGCCGCCAAACCGACCACGCTATGAAGCGCAGCGACGGTCTGGGGAAGTTGCATCGGCGATACTCGTCGCCCGATCGCCAGACCAAGACCACCGCCAGCAATGACCAACATGCCGAATTGGCCCATTTGTTCCGGAGTAAATCCAACTGCCGCGAGTGTCGCCACGATTCCCGCAAATACCCCAAGCATACCGAGAGCGTTTCCCGCGCGAGCTGTAGTCTAAGGCAGTCAGCTTATGATGCTTTAGCGGCGCCGGAGCGCTTACCTGCGAAGATAAACCAGTTAAAGCTCCGATACTGAGCATCGTACTGACAAAGTATCCGGCTGCGACTAGACCACCTAGACCGGTACTAGCAGCCCAGGCGAAGCCTCCAGCAAACACGGTAGCAGGGATTGCATATAGCCAGCCGTACTCGGGGGGATCTGTAGCTCGCCTGAAGAGGTCTAGCATCCGCTTTGTGATCAGGAAACCTCCAAAGATATCTGTCTCGATCAGTGATGACAACTTCTGCGTACATTTGGACGCTTACTGAGATTTGCTAGGAACACCGAAGCAGCACCTAAAAGTTGCGGGAAAGTATGGGGCAGCAATCCCCCACCCATGACGAATAGACCACCGACACCAACTAAACCAGACAGGGCGTTTGTTACCGCTGCGGCGTGAGCTCTATCGTATCAAGACAGTCGACTCACACATCAAGGGTGAGTGCAAGGCAGGAGCAACGTTCCACACCGCCCTGAAACCAATCAGACCAGCCAGACCAAGCGTGGTAGTCAAGTTCATGAAGGCTGGTCCGGTGAATTTACCAAGAGTCAAAGCGATCGCCATACCTCCACTGGTGATTGCTGTGGATGAAACGGCTTTCTGCCAAGGGGTTGCCTGGACTACCTTCTTTTCCTCGGCAATCGCCTAGACGTATTAGCCGGACTCGAAAGGGAGTCAGAAACGTACAGGCTTTGGTGCAGAAGTCACAGGAGTAGGAGGTGGAGTGGCGGATGGGGCCGGCCATAGGACCTCGCCCTGGTAAGTAACGATCGATCGTCGCACGACTTCGTCCTCGAGGTTGACGTTAAATCGCCCGGCATCCCCGATGGACAAGAGGAATTTGGTTATGTTGTTGGAGTAAAGGGTACTCGATTGGGTGGGAAGTCGAGAGGGAAGGTCCTGTTTCCATCAGCCTTTTCCCATTGTGATCTGGCTCACGGTGTATCCGATAATCGTCACCCCGTTGTACACGATCTTTTCACCAGGTTGAGTAAGTTCGCAATTTCCACCGGTCTCTGCTGCTAAGTCGACAATGACGGATCCCGCTGTCGATCAGCATCGTGTCATACGCCCTGAGCTTACGTTTCATGGCCTCGACGTGCTCTTTCAAGATCAATCGGGGTGCAGGTCTTCCAGCTATAATGTCAGCTTCTGCCTGCGAACAGGGTCTTACGAATAAGAGCAGTCGTAATGATGATGTCGACCTCCTTGGCTTGCTTGAGGAATAAAGCCATTTCCGCATCGATGAATTCCTGATGCATCAGTTATCATCCCTGGGATGTCCAGCTCACTTTGCTCATCTCCTTAGCATATCCACCTTGTCCTGATCCATCTTCTTCCAGCTCAACGGTCAGAAATTCGGCACCCAAGCTCTCGACCTGCTCCTTGACGACTGGTCGAGTGTCGAATCCTCGGACTATCGCTCCCATGCGCTTGGCGGTGGTGATGGCACTTAGACCAGCAACTCCTCCTCCAATGACCAAAACCTTTCCGGGCGGAATCTTTCCAGCCGCAGTAACTTGACCCGTCATGAACCTTCCAAAGCTATTTGAGGCCTCTAGCACCGCTCTATAACCTGCTGTATTGGCCATACTCGACAAGGCGTCGAACACTTGGGCTCTAGATATTCTAGGTATAGCGTCCATTCCGAAAGATGTGATATTCTTGCTTTGAAGCTCTTTGACGAGTTCTTTGTTCTGAGCCGGGTATAGGAAGCTGATAAGGGTGGAATCTGGATTGATGTTGGAAGTTTCGTTTTGCTCAGCGTTGAGAATAGGGGGTCGGACTTTGAGGATGATATCGGCTTTGTAAGGATCCGACGACAGGTCGGCACCGGCTTTGGTGTAATCGGCATCGGGGAAAGATGCTGCTACACCAGCACCAGGCGCGACAATGACTTTGCTGAAGCCTTTCTTGAGTAATGCCGCGACTCCTGTGGGCGATACCGAGACTCTGCTTTCCAAAGGGTAGATCTCCTTGGGCACACCGATAGTCATCTCGGAATATGGTCTTCCCGGTGGGTCGACTTTTGCTTCGTCATAAAATGACTTTGTCGTAGAGATGTACTTGGCGCCTATGGGGCATCAGCGACACATTAAGCTCCCCAGCTGCTTTGACAAATGCGCTCACCAGACTGACATCGCCAAGGCCGGCCAACTACTGCTGATGCGGTCAGTCCTGTCCCCTCCCGTTGTACACTCGAGCACGCACCTCTTAAACACCCCGAGGGCACACCTCTGAGTATGACACTAGGTGAAACCAACATCGGGTACTATGTTGGTGGTCGATCAGGTGCTGTAGCGACAAGCTCGATGCTTGACATGGGGGATCAGAAGCGGTGGTTGATTGCCGGTCAAGCCGGCTTGGCCGGGTATGGGGAAGGAGCGGGGGAAAGTGGGGAACCCTGCAGGGTCCGATAAATGGGAGACGCATTTAGCTAACGGATGACGGAGGATATCCTATGCATACTGTACTCGTACGAACTGAACTGAGCTAGACAAGCAGGGGTGAATAGAGCCTATTTGTTCATGACAAAAACGGTTTTGGAAATCAGGTTCTTCTCGAAACGGGTATAATACTGAAAGATCAGCGTTCAGAAACCTGTGGAAACCTTAGGACGCACCTCTTCTGCCTCTTCGATTCCGACTTTGTGCTCGACGAATGAGCTAAAGATGTCGAGGTGATTACGCAAAACCTCTAGAGCCGGAGGGTAGAATGTTCTTACTGAACATCGACCAAACTGCATTCGGATACTGTAGAATCAGCGTCTGTGAGCATACTACAAGGTAAGAGGACTCACTTTTTGCCGTACAGCATATCACCGTCAAGTTTCCTTTCGGCTCCGTGGACACCAACACTACTGAGCACACCATACGGTCGCACTAGCTCCATACCAGTCCTCACTGCTCCCTCAACCCCTACTACCTCCAGGACAG
>Ga0308160_10007847_pt1 | contig 10485 bp, 9 predicted proteins | sample PhyFR1_FD_201036 | JGI IMG/M metagenome (GOLD analysis project Ga0308160, IMG submission 201036) | Phyllosphere microbial communities from UC Gill Tract Community Farm, Albany, California, United States - DLSLF.R1 | ecosystem: Host-associated > Plants > Phyllosphere > Unclassified | place: USA...
ACTACCTGCAGCGCATGGTCGACGAACACCTGGCCAGCACCAAGGACCACAGCACGGCGCTGTGGGCGGTGCTGATGTTCGACGCCTTCTTGCGCAAGAACGGCGCCGACGGCGCAAGCAGCATCGGCGCGCCCAGCCAGCCCATCGCCACCGCGGCATAACGGAATTCCGGAGTTTTTACCATGCGTGTCCTTCACGTCCTCGACCATTCGATCCCGCTGCACAGCGGCTATACCTTCCGCACCGCCTCGATCCTGCGCGAGCAGCGCGCTCTCGGCTGGGAAACCTTCCACGTCACCGGCGCCAAGCACCTGGGCGGCAACGACCTGGCCGAAGAAACGGCCGATGGCCTGCACTTCTACCGCACCCCGAAATCGAACGGCGCGCTGGCGAAGATGCCGGTGCTGAACCAGCTCGAAGTCATCCGCGGCCTGGAAAAGCGCCTGCTCGAGATCATCCCGACGGTCAAGCCGGATGTGCTGCATGCACATTCGCCCTGCCTGAACGCGATCGCCGCCCTGCGCGCCGGGCGCAAGTTCGGGATTCCGGTGGTATACGAGGTGCGCGCCTTCTGGGAAGACGCCGCCGTCGACCACGGCACCAGCACCGAGAACGGCCTGCGCTACAAGCTCACGCGCGGCCTGGAAACCTATGCTTTGAGGCGCGCCGACGCCGTGACCACGATTTGCGAAGGCCTGCGCGGCGACATCGTCGCGCGCGGTATCCCGGCGGCGAAAGTCACGGTGATCCCGAACGCGGTCGACATCGACAAGTTCGCCGTCGGCGGCGTGGCCGACCTCGACCTGAAACGCAAGCTCGGCTTCGAGCAGAACCGCCTGATCGGCTTCATCGGCTCCTTCTATGCCTACGAGGGCCTGGACGTGCTGCTGCGCGCGGTGCCGGCGCTGGCCGCACGCCACCCGGACCTGCGCGTGCTGCTGGTCGGCGGCGGCCCGCAGGATGCGAACCTGCGCCAGCAGGCGCAGGACCTGGGCATCGCCGACAAGGTGGTGTTCACCGGGCGCGTGCCGCACGACCAGGTGCAAAAATACTACGACCTGCTCGACGTGCTGGTCTACCCGCGCCTGTCGATGCGCCTGACCGACCTGGTCACGCCGCTCAAGCCGCTCGAAGCCATGGCCCAGGGCCGCATCCTGGCCGCGTCCAGCGTGGGCGGGCACCGCGAACTGATCGACGACGGCAAGACCGGCGTGCTGTTCGCACCGGACGACCCGGCGGCGCTGGCGGCCAAGGTCGGCGACCTGCTCGACGCCCAGATGCTGTGGCCGGCGCTGCGCTCGGCCGGGCGCCAGTATGTGGAAACCGAACGCAACTGGCAGGTCAGCGTCTCGAACTACAAGAACATCTACGGCCGCCTGACGGGCCTGAAGGCTGCATGAAGATCCTGACGTTCAGTACCCTGTTCCCGAACGCCGAAAAGCCGGGACACGGGATTTTCGTGGAAACGCGTTTGCGCCACCTGGCCGCCAGCGGCCGGGTCGAGCCGCGCGTGGTGGCGCCGATTCCCTGGTTCCCTTCGACCAATCCGCGCTACGGCCAGTACGCGCGCTTTGCCAAGGCCCCGCGCCACGAAGTGCGCCACGGGCTCAGTGTCCTGCACCCGCGCTATCCGGTGCTGCCGAAAGTCGGCATGAGCATCGCGCCCTTGCTGCTGGCGCAAGCCGTGAAGCCGGCAATCGGCCGCATGATCGACGAAGGCTTCGACTTCGACCTGATCGACGCCCATTATTTTTATCCGGACGGCGTGGCCGCCGCCATGCTCGGGCGTTATTTCAACAAGCCTCTCGTGATCACCGCGCGCGGCTCGGACATCACCCTGTTCCCGCAGTACGCGCTGCCGCGCCGCCAGATCCTGTGGGCGGCGCAACGCGCCGACGCCATCATCACCGTGTGTAATGCCTTGCGCGACGAAGTGGTGGGCATGGGCATCGACGCCGACCGCGTGGTCGCGCTGAGGAACGGCGTCGACCTGGAACTGTTCCGCCCGGCCGAACGCAGCCCGAACCCCATGTTCACGCTGCTCGCGGTCGGCCACCTGGTGCCGGTGAAAGCCCAGGACCTGATCGTCGGCGCCCTGCCGCTGCTGCCCGGCGTGCGCCTGGTACTGGCCGGCGACGGCCCGGACCGCGCCAAACTGGAAGCACTGGCAAGCCAGCTGGGCGTGACGGACCGTGTCACCTTCCTCGGCGCCGTGCCGCAAGCCCAGCTGCGTGCGCACTACGGCAGCGCCGACGCGCTGGTGCTGTCGTCCAGCCGCGAAGGCTGGGCCAACGTGCTGCTGGAGGCCATGGCCTGCGGCACCCCGGTGGTGGCCAGCCGCGTGTACGGCACGCCCGAAGTGGTGGCCGCGCCCGAAGCGGGCGTGCTGATGCGCGAACGCAGTGCCCAGGGCGTGGCCGATGCCGTGAACGACCTGCGCGCCAACTACCCCGACCGCGCGGCCACGCGCCGCTACGCCGAGCGCTTCAGCTGGGACGACACCACCACGGGCCAGCTGCGCCTGTTCGGCGACGTCCTCGCGCGGCGTGCCGGCGCGCCGGCCCTGGCGCGAACTTGAGCCCGAATTTGAGCCCGAACCTGATACGGATGAACTGAACGATGGAATCTCTTCTGTGGGCGCTCGACCTGTGCGCCGTGGTCTATCTGTGCCTGTGGGCGCTGCGCACCGACAAGCGCCGCACCAAGGCGGCCGAGGAGGCCGCGGCGCAAGCGCGGCGCCAGGCGGCAAGCGCGCAACGGGAGGGCGGCCATGCGTGACGTCTTCCTGCTGGCGCTGCTGCCGATCATGCTGTATGCGATGGCCCAGCGGCCCTTCATCGCGGTCGGCATGTGGGTCTGGACCGCGCTGTTCTTCCCGAATGGCTGGGTCTACGGCATGGCGGGGAACATCCGCTACAACCTGCTGTTCACCGCGGTCGCCATCCTTGGCTACCTGGCCTGGAAACACAAGCCCAAGGTGCAGCTGGGAGTGATCGGCAGTTTCGTGCTGCTGTTCTTCCTGTGGACCTGCATCAGCACGGCCACCACCCTAGCCCCGCCCGATATCTCGCTCGAATACCTGATCCGCCTGTTCAAGGTGGTGATGCTGTTCGTGTTCGTGGCCCTGACCATCCAGGACAAGCTGCACATCGACTTCGTGCTCTGGTGCCTGGTGCTGTCGGTCGGCTTCTATGCCGACCTCGAAGCGTTGAAATTCCTCGCCAGCGGCGGCGGCCACAACATCGCCGGCATGCCCGGCCACGTGCTGGGCGACCGCAACGAGCTGTCGCTGGCCTTTGTCATGACGCTGCCGGTCTGCTACTACCTGCTCGGCGAATACGGCAAGGCGTCGAAGCTGCTGCGCCTCGGCCTGCTCGGCACCATGGCCCTGCTGGTGTTCGGCGTGATCGGCACCCAGTCGCGCGGCGGCTTCGTGGCCCTGGCCGCACTCGGCGCCTACATGTACATCAAGAGCGAGCGCAAGGTGCTGCTGACCTTCCTGCTGGTGATCCTGATCGCGGCCCTGATTCCCTTCATCAGCAACGACTATTCGAGCCGTATCGACACCATCGGCGCGGCCGACCAGGATGCCTCCTTCATGGGCCGCGTGGTGGCCTGGAAGCTGTCGTTCATCATGGCGATGAAGCACCCCTTCTTCGGCGGCGGCTTCAAGTCTCTCGAGTATTTCCCGGTCTGGTCGGATTTGTCGCGCGATTTCTTCTCGTATTCCTGGTTCTATACCGGCAACGCGATGCCGAACACCACGGTCGGCCGCGCCGCCCACAGCGTGTATTTCCAGGTGCTGGGCGAACAGGGCTTCGGCGGCCTGCTGCTGTATCTCGGCTGCCTGGCGAGCTCCTTCTTCAAGGCCGGATCGGTTGCGCGCCGCGCGAAACGCGCCGGCGCACCGCCATGGCTGCGCACCCTGGCCACCATGCTCCAGCTCAGCATCTTCGCCTTTGCCCTGGGCGGAGCGGCGCTCAGCTTCGCTTACGTCGACCTGATCTTCTGCCTGTTCGGCCTGGTGCTGGTGCTCGAGAAGCGCCTGCTGCCGGCAACGCTGGCGCAGATGGAAGCGGACCAGGCTGTGCCTGCGGCGCCGCTTTCCGCCCCCGCTTCGCTGCAGCCCCTGCCAGCGCGCACCATTTCCGCATCCACAATTGCCGTTCAGCAGGTATAGTGATTGGCAAACGAATAATAAACGCGGATTTTCACGACCGATGAACGACCAACTGATCCGATCCGCCGGCAACGCCATCGCCCGCTTCACGCGCGGGAATGGCCGTGTCGCGATCGTCAACTACCACCGGGTGCTGGCTGCGCCCAGTCCCTTCCTGGCGTCCGAGCCGGACATCGGCATCTTCACCTGGCAGATGGAATTGCTGGCGCGCTGCTTCAACGTGCTCTCGCTGGGCGAAGCCCTGGCCGCCATCGATTCGGGCAAGGTGCCGCCGCGCGCGGTCTGCATCACCTTCGACGACGGCTACCGTTCGGTGCACGAACTGGCGCTGCCGGTGCTGCGCCGCCTGCGCCTGCCGGCCACGGTATTCGTCAGCAGCGGCTTCGTGAACGGCCACACGATGTGGAACGACCGCATCGTCGAAGCCGTCGAGACCCTGCCGGCCGAAGAACTCGACCTGGCCGAATTCGGCCTCGGCGTGTATTCGCTGCGCAGCATGCCGGAACGCGCCGCCACCCTCGGCAAGCTGACCGAAGCGTCGAAATACCTGCCGCCGCAGCAACGCAGCCGCCTGGTCGGCCGCCTGGAAACCCTGGTCGGCGAAGGCGCCGCCGAGGGCCTGATGCTCACGCCCGACATGGTGGTGAACCTCGACCGCCACGGCATCGAGATCGGCGCCCACACGGTGACCCACCCGATCCTGACCAGCCTCGACGACGCCAGCGCGATGCAGGAAATCGCCGGCAGCAAGCGCGACCTGGAAGCCATCATCGGCAAACCCGTACCGCTGTTCGCCTACCCGAACGGCAAGGTCGGCAAGGACTACGATGCGCGCCACGTGGCAATGGTGCGCGAAGCCGGTTTCCAGGCCGCCTTCACCACTGCGGTGGGGTCGATCACGCGCCACCACGACCGCTACCAGCTGCCGCGCAGCCGGCCCTGGGACGACACCCCGATGCGCTTTGCGCTGCGCCTGCTGCAGTGGCTGGCGCGCGGCTGAACACAGAACAAGAAAAACACGGGCCGCAAGGCCAGGCGAAACACCCATGAACAAACGTGCATTACTCATCGCATTCCACTTCCCGCCACAGGCGGGCAGCAGCGGCATCCAGCGCACCCTGAGCTTTTCGAAACTCCTCGGCCGCCACGGCTGGGAACCGATGGTGCTGTCGGCCCACCCGCGCGCCTACGGCGTGAAGAACGCCTCGCAACTGGCGGCGATCCCGCCCGAGCTGGTCGTCAAGCGCCCGTTCGCCCTCGACACCAAGGTCCACCTCGGCTACAAGGGCCGCTACATGGAAGCGCTGGCCATGCCCGACCGCTATGTCTCGTGGTGGTTCGGCGCCATGCCGACCGGGCTGGCCATGATCCGCCGCTACAAGCCGCAGGTGCTGTGGTCGACCTTCCCGGTGGCCACCGCGCACCTGATCGCGCTCGGCCTGCACCGCCTCACCGGGCTGCCCTGGATCGCCGACTTCCGCGACCCGATGCTGCAGCCTTCGCACCCGACCTCGAAGCGCCTGCGCGCCATCTATGGCTGGATCGAACGCCAGACCATCAGCCGCTGCCGTTTCGCCGTCTTCACCACCCACAGCGCGCTGCGTTCCTACCGCGAGCGTTTCCCGGACGTCAATCCGGCCAAGTTCCTGGTCATCGAGAACGGCTACGACGAGGAAGAGTTCGGACGCTTGCTGGAAGCGGCGGCGGCCAGTCCCGCGGCGCCATCGCAGCGCACCACCCTGCTGCACAGCGGCGTGCTGTACGACGCCGGACGCAATCCGGAATCCTTTCTCGCCGCCCTCGCCGCCCTGAAAGCCGCCGGCACGATCGACGCCGCCACCTTGCGCGTGGTGCTGCGCGCGCCGGGCAACGTCGCGGCCACCCTGGCCAAGGTCGAGCGCCATGGCGTGGGCGACATCGTCGAGGTGCTGCCGCCGGTGCCCTACAGCGAAGCCCTGAACGAGATGCTGGCCGCCGACGGCCTGCTGCTGTTCCAGGGCACGCCCTTCAACAACCAGATCCCGGCCAAGGTCTACGAATACTTCCGTACCCGCAAACCCATCCTCGGCCTGGTCGACCCGCTCGGCGAAACCGCGCAGGTGCTGCGCGGCGCCGGTTTCACGCTCACGGCGCAGGTCGACCAGCCCGACGAAATCGGCGCCGCGCTGACGCGCTTTCTGCCCGGCCTGCGCGACGGCAGCGCCTACATCGCCTCGGACGAGATCATCGCCCAGGCCGCGCGCACCCACAAGGCGGCCCAGCTGGCACGCCTGTTCGACGAGGCGGCGCGATGAGCCTGAAGCCGGCGTCCGAAATCGACGCAAAGATCGCCAAAGGCGCGGCCTGGATGGTCGCCTTCAAATTCATCGACCGCGGCATCGGCCTGGTCAGCACCCTGATCCTGGCGCGCATGCTGGTGCCGGAAGACTTCGGCCTGGTGGCCATGTCGATGATCCTGATCGCCGCCATGCAGCTGCTGGTGTCGTTCGGCTTCGACGTCCAGCTGATCCAGAATCCGAAGGCCGGCACCGATCACTTCAACACGGCCTGGACCTTCAACGTGATCTTCGCCAGCGTCTGCGGCCTGGCCCTGGCCGGGCTGGCGGTTCCGGCCGCCGCCTGGTACGGCGAGCCGCGCCTGGAGAACATCCTGTATGTGCTGGCGCTGGGCTTCGCGCTCCAGGGTTTCTCGAACATCGGCACCGTGAAATTCCAGCGCGAGATGCGCTTCGATAAAGAGTTCCGCTTCCTGCTCAGCCGGCGCCTGGCCACGCTGGCGGTGACGATCCCGCTCGCCTTCATCATGCGCAACTACTGGGCGCTGGTGCTGGGCCAGCTGGCCGGCACCATGCTGTCGGTGACCCAATCCTACGTGGTGTCGACCTACCGCCCGCGCCTGTCGCTGGCGGCGCGTGGCGAGATGTTCCATGCCTCGAAATGGCTGGTGGTGAACAACGTGATCCAGTTCGTCAACAACCGCGCGGCCCAGTTCATCATCGCCCACTACACCACCCCGGCCTGGCTCGGCGTGCAGTCCATCGCCACCGAAATCGCCACCCTGCCGACCACCGAGCTGGTGGCGCCGATCAACCGCGCCGCCTTCCCCGGCTACGCCAAGGCCGCGCACGACCTCGAACTGCTGCGCGACAGCTTCCTGAAAGTGATTTCGTCGATCGCCCTGTTCTCGATCCCGGCCGGGATCGGCATTTGCGTGATCGCCGACGTGCTGGTGCCGGCGGCCCTGGGCTGGAAGTGGCTGGCGGCGATCCCGCTGATCCAGATTCTGGCGATGCACGGCGTGATCAAGGCGGTGCAGACCAACATCACCTACGTCTACCTGGCGCTGAACCGGCCGCGCCTGATCACCATCGTGTGGGCGGTGCAGGCGGTGATCATGGTGGCGCTGCTGGTGCCGGCGGTGAAATACTACGGCGTGATCGGCGCTTCCTGGACTTACCTGGCCACCGCCATCGTGATGATCCCGGTGAACCAGAGCATGGTCGCGCGCTGCCTGAACCTGGGATGGACCACTTTCTGCCGCCAGCTGGTGCGCCCCTTCCTGGCGGCCTGCGCGATGGCCGGCACCGTGCTGGCCGTGAAAAGCCAGCTGCGGCTGCGCCACGAGGTCACGCTCGACTACATCGTCGCGCTGCTGGTGTGCGTGGGCGTGGGCGCGCTGACGTATGCCATTGGCCTGTATCTGCTGTGGCGCCTGGCCGGGTCGCCGCATGGGCCGGAACGCTTCGGTTTCGGACGCGTGCAGGCGGCGCTGGCCAAGGCCGGCATCCGGGTCAAACTGGTCTGAAGAAAAGCCGGGCGGCTTAGCTTGGGCTTAGCGCCCGGCCAGCTTGCGCAGCAGCGCCAGAACGCCGCTCATCTCGGCCTCGAATTCGATCATCGAGACGTCGCCGCCATCCAGAAAGCGCGGCAGCAGGTAGCGCGTGTCGCCGTCCTGCAGCTTCACGAATCCGGGCAGGCAGGTAGTGGCGGTGGCCACGCCGGCGGCGCGCATCACCTGCGGCGCCTCGGCGTCGAACGCACCGCTCGGGTAGCAGTAATGGGTCGGGCGCGGCAGGCCGGCGGCGACGATCCTGTCGCGGCAGCGTTCGATGTTGGCGCGGTTGCGCTCGGGCTGGCCCGGCAGGTATTCGTGCAGGTGGCCGTGCAGTTCGATCGCGCAGCCGCCCGCGCTGGCCGCCAGCAGCTCGTCGCGCGTCATGTAGCTGAAGCGGCGCGAGGCCAGATCGAGCTCGGCGGCCGGCACGCCGAGCGCCGCGCCGAGGCGCTCCAGGCCCGGCGTCACGGCGCCGCGCTCCTGCGCCTGCAGCCAGGCCTCGGTTGCCGCGCACAGGCGGTGGCGCGCGTCGCGCTGCGCCAGATTCCACTGGCCATCCATGCCGGCGCCGAAACCGGTTAGCGTGGCCGCCACCGGCCCGGCCTTCCACAGCAGATAACGCACGCTCACTGGAATGATCGGCGCGCCGGCTTCATAGGCCTCGGTGTGCAGGTAGAGCACCGGACGGTGGCCGTATTCGGCCATCGACGGCAGCAGGTCGTGCCAGGACGAATACCAGCCGTCGTCGAGGGTGATCGCCACCGGAATGCCGTTCTCGGGCAAGGCGCCGGGCGTCACGACCTGGTCGAGCGTGGCCGGCACGAAGCCGGTACGGCGCAGCCACGCCAGGCGCTGGCGCAGCTGTTCGCGGGTGCAGAACAGCTTGGGGTTGAAGCGGCGCTCGTCGCCCAGGTTGCCGCCGTGGTAGCACAGGATGCGCGGCTGGCGGCGTGTGACGGCCCGCATCAGGGCGAAAACCCCGGCGAACCTGGCGGCGTGGAGTACGGCTTGTTTGATGGTCATGTCAGTCGTTCTTGTCCTTGTTGCGGCGCGCCCAGGCAATCTGCGCGCGCCGCGGCCACAGCAGCGACCACGAGGCCGGGCGGTACTGGCCGGCCGCCTGCAGCGCACGCCGCTTTTCCGAGGTCGCGGTGGCATTTTTGACGGCCTGCTCGTCGTGCGAGACGAACATCGCGCGCGCCCCACCGGCTTCGGGCACGGTGCGCAGGTAGGCCAGGTGCGGGCTGATGATCTCGACCATCGGATCGTAGAACCAGCTGCCGGCAATCATGCCCAGCGTTTCCGGGTGCAGGTCGTACAGCTCGGCGCAGCAGCGGTAGCACTCGTTGCGGCCTTCCTCGTCGAATTCGTCCTGGTACAGGCGGTTCACGTGGATTTCGAAATAGGGCTTGAAGCCGCCGGCGCGCGCGAACAGCAGGGCGCGGCCCGGCAGCTGCAGCAGGCCGCCTTTCCACAGCATCGAACGGCCCATGCCGGAGCGCGGATCGATCACACTCGAGGCGCCCGCATACAGGCGCAGCGTGGCCAGCCCGAACTCCTTCAGGAACACGTCGCTGTACAGTCGGCAGAACGGTAAAAAGGCTTCGTCGTGGTTGGCGATGCGCGCGAACTGGCGCAGCTGGTGGGCGCGCACGCGCTCGGGCAGGCGCGCCATCAAATCGCTTGTCAAGGAATCGCGCACGCCGGTCAGGACGGCGGCCAGCAGGAAGCAGGCGCCGGCCTGTTCGCCGCGCTCGGCCACCACCGCGTCGTACAGCGCGCGCGCGGCCGGCGGGATGGTCTTGAAGCCGATGCTGGCGCCAGGATCGGCGAAGTGCGCCAAAAAGGCGCGCACGTGCTGGGCCGCGTCGGGCAGATGGACCGCGCACAGCGCAAGGGCGCGCTGCAACTGGTCGGACAGGCGGGAATCGAAGCTGGAAGTCTGGTGCGCTAGCATGGTCGTGGTCCTGGGTGGCCGCAGCCGGTTGGTGCCGGAAGAACGTCGGAGGACGTCAATAGCCGCCGCAGGTGGAGTATCGGTCTCCGTTTATTTTCCTGCAACAATGAATTTATCGCAAATCCAACTTCCCTGCCCGCACGATTGAGGCCGGTGGCTGCGTTACACCAGCACTTCCGGCGCATCCGGGTGGCTGAGAAAACCCTGCGGACTGGCCGAGCGGCCGTAAGCGCCGGACTGGAACACCACCACCAGGTCGCCGACTTCGGCTTGCGGCAGCGCCATGCGCTCGCCCAGCAGATCGAGCGGCGTGCACAGCGGGCCGACCACGGACGCCGTTTCCAGCGGCGCATTGGCCCCCATGCGGTTGCCGATCGCGACCGGATAATTCTTGCGGATCACCTGGCCGAAGTTGCCCGAGGCCGCCAGGTGGTGGTGCAGGCCGCCGTCGGTGACGAGGAAGACCTGGCCGCGCGAGACCTTGCGGTCGACCACGCGCGCCACGTACACGCC
>Ga0308160_10007850_pt1 | contig 10481 bp, 15 predicted proteins | sample PhyFR1_FD_201036 | JGI IMG/M metagenome (GOLD analysis project Ga0308160, IMG submission 201036) | Phyllosphere microbial communities from UC Gill Tract Community Farm, Albany, California, United States - DLSLF.R1 | ecosystem: Host-associated > Plants > Phyllosphere > Unclassified | place: USA...
GCCAATTCCGATGGCGTTTCTGCTTTGCGAGTCAAATCATCCCCGTCGTCTTGATCATCATCGGATCTTTCCTGATCCCCGAGTCGCCGAGATGGCTAGTCAAAGCGGGACGCGAAAAAGAGGCATACGATATCATTGCGGCCATCCGATCCAATGGAGACAAGGAGGACGCTGCTGCCAAACGCGAATATCAAGAGATTGTGCAGGTTGTCGAACTCGAACGGGAACATGAGGGTACCAACTACATCAAAATGTTCCTGGGGGTGGGATCAGGTGAGATTCACCTCGGACGACGTATCCAGCTGGCTTTCTGGCTGCAAGTTCTGAGTATGTCTTCTTCTCTGAGGAGGATAATTACGGTCGAAGTGCAATTTCAACTGACATATTCAGTGCAATACGGCACTGGTATCGCCTCTGTCGTCATATACTCGGGGACCATTTTCGGACTCGCCGGCTTCAGCGGTCACCGAAGCAGTCTTCTCAGTGCCTGCCTCATGGTTGTCGGTATCATTGGAACCCTCATTGCCGCATTCACTTTGGACCGTGTCGGGCGACGACGGACCCTCTACTGGGGCGCAATCACACTGTCGATCATCCTCTTCATCATCGGGGGACTTTTTAGAGGCGCACTCAATAACCCGGACAAGGCATCTCAATATGGAGCAGCCGCTACCGCATTTGTCTTTCTCTACCTGCTCGTGTTTAGCAGTTCATGGCTCATGATCCCGTTCATTTACCCCACAGAAATCTTTCCCACTTGGCTGCGCGCCAAAGGCAACGCTTTTGGCGTTGCTGGATGGGCTATCGGTTACGGAGGTGGATCTCTCTTGGTTCCCGTCATGTTCGCCGGTATCAACGAGAAGACTTTTTACGTATTCGGAGCCGCCATGCTTTGCTACATTCCCTTGGTTTATTGCTTTTTGCCAGAGACTGCTGGACGATCCCTCGAATCGATTGATTTCCTGTTCGCGTCAAGCAGTGCCTTTACCTGGAAAGAAGAGGAGGAGTACCAGAAACGTATGGCCGAGTTTGATCGCAATATCGAACATCGCAACGAAAAAGTCGAAACGGTACATGACGAGACACCTTCCGCGGCTTCAGAGGTTGTATAGGTCGCGACCAACGGAGCCTAACTTCCGGACGACCCCATGGCCTTGTATTTATAGAAATTGGGTGAATGCTTTGGCGTATCAGTTTATGCACCTGTGATGTTGAGTGACGTACATCCGAGATATCTACATGCGAATCGAGCGAAAGATTGTTGATAGAGAAAGATTATTCCTCGAGTCACTTGCATACAACTCATGAGTACAGCCGAAGACATCACCTTCGTTCTGGATGCTCTTTGTATTGTATACTTCAAAGACGGTTTCACCACAGTGTGCTCTTCACTTGAGTTGCCGTGCAGTCGACAGTCGGGCTATTGATCAAGTTGTCGGCGGTCAGGGTTGGTCGACGGTCGCTCAGTACGTTCGCGTATGGAATAAATCTCTACGCTAGACGTATAATGAGCATCTTCATGTGTCGTGGATGCACCGGCTCGGCCCAATGAATAGCCATCTAGTTGAGCAAGTCGACCACTGGACGTTCTGGTCTGCACCATGTGCCGAATGGAAAGATTACGTGACCGGAATTAAGGATGACGAGGCTGCGGGATACCCCGCTACTGGTTATCCGGAATACACTCTCTCCTTTCTCATCCAACCAGTCGACGTGTATTCCGATTTACCATGTCTTGGCCGCTTCACAACAGCCAGGCGGGTCCATCTCAATCATGGAACGCTGCCATACGTACAAGAAGGATCACTCGGGCATGCGACCGCTGTCACCAGACAAATACAAAGGTTGGACGCCAGTCTGGATTAGTGTAACGACTGACTTGTAGTGTTCGAAAGGACCGACTTCGAGTTTATGTGGACCATGCTCGGAGTTTGGTGAAAGATGCACCTACGATCGGCCGGTGAGGAAGCGAGGTGTGAGTCTGTCAAAGGGATCCCGAGCCACGCGAAATCTGACAGCTCAGCCGGTTGCCAAACCCGCCAACGTCGGGATGCAAGTACCGCAGGACAAAGCACATTTGCACAGGCGTCAGCTACAACCAGATATTCTATGGTCGTACCACCCCCAAGTCAGCGAGCAACATATATCGATACTGGCAGAAGGATATAAAACTCTGGTATACCCGATGTGAGTTTGAGCTCGAGTCGTCTAGCTCACCGTCAGCTTTCCAGTCTTCCACTGGCCGTCGTTTATGCGGGATGTAAACAATCGCCTCTACACTGTCAATCGATCGTTCTACACAGTCACTATGGCGCTTTGTGCGATAATCACATCCCGCTTGGCACACAATGCCCAGATTGCGGGGCGACTTGACGGATCCATACGTTCTGCGAACACGTACTATTCGCTAGCGTTGGAAGCCTTTCCCCCTACATACTCCGCTACGGGCTCGGTCAACTACAAGCGCGCAAAGTTACTTCTCGCCATCTCATGTCTTCAAGACGGGGATGCCGTAGGATTACATACGCATTTAGGGGACTATGGAACTCTGTCGTTTACGGATGGATTCCATGACGAGTCTCGCTGGCCGTCTGGTTTGCGCGAGCCAGAGATACAGGAGAGAAGGAGGCTGGTGAGTCAGACCGGCCGATGGCGCAGTGACATATAGACTGATAACAGTTCTGGGGAGCATACACATTAGAAGTCTTTACTGCGACTACGTGGGGTGGTCTCGTTCGCCATCGTCAATCGCTATCCAACGTTTCATATCCCGCTGTCGTGCAGAACGACGATCAGATTCACGACACCAGCAGTCAGACATGTCCTGCCGAAGATTCTTTTCTTACAGGGTGGAATTTTAGTATCGATCTGTATAAAGTCATTGAACACCTTATCGATCGATCGAGGGCCAAGAAAGTTCAGGCTGATAGAACGTCAATATCATTGTTGGATACGATGATTGACCAGAGCCGTCATGAGACTTCGGCGAGATCCCTTTTGGAGATGGTGGAGGGCCTTCACGATCAATTACCGCCGATTTTTAAAACCGTCAGACCGATGGCGGGCGATGACGAGGCGGATTGTTTTGGGTTTCAAGGCAAGTCTCTTGGAGTATAGCGGCGTTTTGTTGACACCTACAGCTGCCAATATCACAGTTACCCTGCAGACGCTGAAAATGGTGCTCGCGAGTCTCGAGGAATCCAGTGTGGAACAGAGATGCGCTATCGCCGGTCATTTGCTGGACGCTTTGGCCAGTATTCCTACATCATATATCGCTGCGATAAGCGCTACAATGGCAAGTGCCTAATGTTCTTGCTGGCCCTATCGCGCTGACAAAGCAGCTGCATCATCTCGCTAGTGTCGGTCATTTGCTCGCCAGCGTGATACAGCAGCCTCAAAGTCAGTGGTCGTTTCTCCAGGTCCGCAATGTCATTCTTGCCATGTCCGACCTGATTCTCGGCTTGGAAACAGCTTTGGCTATGAAACCCGAGATATCTGCGAAGCTCAAAGCTCATGCTTCCATCATCGACGACAAGATGAGTTCAGCTGCCGCCGCAGCCGTACAGGCCCAGATGCCCTCGATTTCCAGTGCTCATTCAGTCTCTTCGATCGCAAACTTCCCGTTTACTGCCCCACAGCCGGCACAGCCGGCGGCCAGTTTCGGTCCTGAACGAGAAGACCCAGATAACTGGACATTTGGGTTTTCGCCCGATCATCAAATGCAACTGCAGGATGTCCTGACATCCAATTGGCCATTCGACTTCACCAGTCACGGATCACTAGGGCTCGATGGCTTCGATGCATCGGTACCATCTGTACAGATGCCCCACGTCAACTTTTGGGAGGCACCGATCAAAGCATGGGGACAATGGGACCCAGATGGAGGGCGCGGCAGATGATCACGGGTCTATAGATTCGGATGTAAAGAGATGTGCAGTTGAAAATCGTACCAAGCCAAGATTGGCAGAATGCTCAGCCTGTCTCTTGGCTCTGTCCGTCGTTGGCTATTCACTGCATCTGGAGACTGATCCACTTTCTGCCGCCAACGATCACGACGCAAAGCAGGCTCGTCATATAGGCAAAATTTCCACATGGGAAGACTCTCCGCATACCCTCACTGGATCCCGTTTTCACGCAAAGTCGCCAACAATGCACCGGGCGTTTATGGGTCAATCGGAAGGCATGCAAATCAGATCATAAAGAGCTGACCACGTATCCTAGATCCGTCATCCTACCATAAGACATCCTTGCAATACAACAACTGATAACATCATTCAGACCCAGAAATACCTGGCTGGAAGAGCGCAGTGAAGTGTCTGACGCTAGGCAAGTTCTAAAGGTAGATCTAGGCTCGTATGGTCTCTCTAGACCAGAATAAAATTTAATATGCATGAATGGAGTGATCCGCTCTCCCGTCTCAAGATGGATAATCAACCCCCGGGATCCTTCGTCACAAGCGGCAAGCGATGACGACTCTCAGTCACGTCGCGCGCACCAAGCTGAAGTCGGGCTTAACGAGACCTACCGGAACGCCCATCGTGTTGAGTCTGACTGGCTGGTGAAATCCCGACAGTACCTGAAGCTCCACGTCTGACAGCAATGCCAATTGCCGCATGACCTCCACTACAGTCACATACAGCGCGACTTCGTTCCCGTCCTCTATCTTCACCGCAATGCCCACCCCTCCGACTGCCCCAAGTTGCTCCGTTGCTTTACAGGCCTGGACACCCACCCCATAACAAGCATCGGCACCAAGCTTCGCGACCAGTCGACCTTTGCCCAACTGCATCAACACAGTGCAGAATCGTTCTGTACCTCCTACAAGCTCTGGGTACGTCGTCATAGCGGAATAGACTCTCGCAAGACTTCTTGTGCGTTCGTCGGACGATACTGGCGAGGCGGTTGAGACGGTAGCATATATCTTAGCAAAGTCATTCAACGGGTATCCAGGTGCTGGAAGATTACACCCGTCGAGGCCCCAGACACCCTTATTTCCAATCGCGTTCTCGATGGTGCGTATCGTATGTCGCTGCATTCGTGACTCCGCTTGATGATACGTTTTAACGTCTTCACCCAACGCCAAAGCTCCGGCCATCATTCCGACGTGCTTGCCTGAGCAGTTGTTGTCGTGTCCTCCTGGCTTGTAGCCATCTTTTGCCCACTGACGGTTGATCTCTTCCATCAAGGTCCCTGCCGAATAGACAAGGGGTCATACAGCAATGGACAGGTATGGCTCAAGATTCGCCCTTGGGTGAACCTGCTGAATCAGAAGATTTGCCGAAGGAGCCGGGCTCGTTCTAATCCACGGTCGACGATTGGCTTCGTGGCTGGCTCGCCGTACTTCTCCAAAAGTGAGCGTAGCCTGTCCGGCAGTGGCCTGGGGTTTCAGAGCTCCTCCCCTTGCCAACTGAGGAGCAGTCAATTGGCATGCCAGCTGGAAAAATTGGGTAAGCGGGCTCCAGTGGTTGTTACGTAACCTTGATTTCGCTCGGGTTCCGGTTGTTTACTACCGCTCTCGCTAGAGGTAGACTACCGCTTCCCCGCCTCGGCGCTGCTCGCGGCTATAAGAACCATATTCTCAGAATGGATGGAGAAACACCCCATGCGGCTCGGAAACACTTGCGTTCACGACAACCACCTTCAAATGACTGTCAGGCATAGACTGTTTGTGCTGGTATGTCAAGCACTTCCGCTCACGGGGACCTGCGGAGTCGACACGAGCTGACTGACGCAGACTGACATCGAGAACGAGCCCGATGACACCCAGAGCTTGGTCAGTAGTCGATTACTCCACAATGATTCATGTCTTGAGAACGTGCTGACTCAGTAGGTCCGATTGCTGCTGTACAGCAACGAGATCGACATCGAGGGTCTTGTGGCGGTCACCTCAACCTGGATAAGGTTTGTTCCAAGATCGCACCCCAGTCTACCAAGGGACATCTGATGACGATGCAGAAAGCAGGTCCGCCCAGAATCTATCAGAGATGTCATCGGTGGCTACGATGCTGTGCGACAGCATTTACTTCGTGTCGACACCAGCTACCCCGAGACAAAGACGTTGATGGATCTCGTGGGCGAATCGGTCTCAAGATACGGTATGGAGGGGGTCGGAGCAGGTTTCGACTCGGATGGGAGTGAACGTCTCATCAGGGCCGTGGACCGAGAAGACGAGAAGACTAGACCGCTTCATATCGCTCTATGGGGAGGGGCAAACTGTCTGGCTCAGGTGCGCGGGACATGACTTCAGACCACGCGCTGGGAGCTGATCCCACAGGCGCTCTGGAAAGTCCGCAAGGAAAGGTCAATGTCTTCGCGGTCCATGTGATGCTTTACTGACCCTATCCAGGTCGGCCACTGAGCTGCAAATCTTCATCAACAAGATCATGGTATATGCGATTAGTGACCAAGACGATGCAGGTCCGTGGATCAGGAGGCATTTTCCTAAACTACGATTCGTGGTATCGATTCACGGCGAGAATGTCTACATGGGAGCCACGTGAGTAACATCTAATCTTCTATTCGCATTCGGGTCATTCGCTGATGGGTCTAACAAGGTGGCTCGCATTTGCGTCTCAACCACCCAACGACCTTCCTGGAGCGTCCGAGCATCTCATCTCCAAAGAATGGTTGAAGAAGTTCATTCAGATCGGACCTTTAGGATGCAAATACCCGGATGTCATGTACGGCATGGAGGGCGATACCCCATCTTATCTCGGACTCATCCCTGTAAGCTTGTACACGTTTGATATTGCAGCGAGATGAGAGGAAGTTGACGAAGCAGAATGGACTGAGCGATCCTGTACTGCCCGATGTTGGTGGCTGGGGGGGAAGGTACAAGAAGATTTTTGACCCCGAAGCCGAACACTATCACGATGCTTGTGACACCGTTATCTGTCCTGCCGATGGTTCGACTCAACGCAGCGCCGCTGCCTCATTGTGGCGATGGAGAGACGCCGTGCAGAACGATTTCGCGAACAGGATTCAGTGCGTCTTTCGCCTGCCAGTAGCAGTTTCAGTGCTGAAAGATAGATGGACAGTTGAGGAAGATCTATCCAAACTTCGGTCCCCTCCAGTTGTCGTGGTCGCAGGCGATTATTCCCAAGACTTCATCTATCGAAAGGTCAAACCGTCCGAGATAGTCGAATTCGATGCCTCAGCCAGCTATTCCCCCAATGGTGGTGAATTGACCTTCAAGTGGTTTCAATACAAGGAAATAGACTCAGTTATGCCAATCGTACGTTCCCTTGCCGCCCTGGCGTGGCCCTGGAGAGCAGACCGAGCCTTGGAGAGCAGACCGAGCCTACAAAGCTGAACACAGGCACAGCCGTATGAAGTTCCAGATTTTGACATGTTTGGCACTGCCGAAACAGCTAAGCTCAAGATCCAACTGCCTGAGGCGACAGCTCATGTAGCTGGGGATCGGATGGAGCATGAGGACGGAAGGGTATTCCATGTGATCTTGGAAGTCACAAGCCACGGTGCACTCCCTCTGACTCGATATAGGCGGCTTTTGTTGGACCAACGTCTGGACTGAAATCCTTCGAATTGATTGTAAAACTTGCATGCATACTGCGGGCATCGGGTGTATATTAATAGTCGATGTTTGGCTCGGGCTCCTTTGTCACTTGTACGCACTGTGGAGGCTCGTTCCTCCAGCGCTGTAGTATGGATGTCTCGACCCTAGAGATGGTTGTCTCACCTTTGAGACTTTTGAGCGCACCTCTGGAAGACTGATGTAGTAAGGAGTGGTGTAGTCCGCGCCTGGTTGAGCTTGTTTTGGGGATATAGGGTGATGAATGGGCAAAGCTCTTTGGCCGGCTAACTTTTGGGCTACCTGTTGTCTTCGGTGCTCTGATCTGACTCGAGCACGATTATTGAATCGCTCTACCCTAGCTATATCGCGCGATTCATTCATCGTCTGTGACTCTAGCCTAGCCAGTGCCACCCGACTGTGGTATTGCGAACAGCCAAAACCTTGCGTCCTGTGATCAATTGCTATCACGTCTGATTGTGTCTTCCGAAGACCACCATTCGTAAGTCACATGTATGGAAGCGAAGATGCGTGAGATGTAAGCACAACGGGGATTGTGAAGGCTTTCGCCTGGCGACCTGCACGATGTTGGTCTGATAGGAATGCACGGTAGGCCTGACATGACATATCAGATCGAAAGTCCACGTGCTGAAGAACATGGTCATGTTGATCTAGACCCCTGAGCATGCGAGTGGTCACGAAGGGCAACATGACGTCGGTATGATGACCGTTGGGTTCCCAATACGTTCATGATTGTGGCGAGTGCTGACTCCACGCCGATCGCCACACATTGGTGGAGTGGGTTGAAAACGCGGAGTGTGGAGGTGTGAAATTTTACGGCAACTCGGCGTGCCTGCGAGATTTCTCCGGCTCGGGGAAAATGTCACCGCACGGGGTAGAGTCGGATGCGGTCCCTGAACCGAATTCTTCGGGAACGATCAATAGGCTATCGCGGAAAAGGCGGTAGTCAATAGCCTGATTGGCTTGGCCTGCCATGTAGATGAACCAGCTTGCCATTGTCTCGTCATTATGCATCGGTGGGTATTTATACACTCTTACAGAGTGATACAACAATAAAACTTATCCCGCAACACACTCGACATCCAACCTTCTGCAGTGTCTACCTTGGATCGTCAAGCAAAACGAGAGTGATCCGCACATCAAATACACCTGGCAGAAGTCATGACAAGCACCAAACACGACACGCATACAATTACCGCTTACACACAAGGCGAACCCAAGGACTCCACAGTTCCCGACGACGCGTTCAAACAGGACCCTGACGCCCATGCCGAATTCCTAGAGGAAGACAATGGGGTACATCAATCGGTTCATGGGGATCTCGGGATCGTTAAGACCATATTGACATTCAAATGGGCTTGCGCTTGTGCCTTCTTGGCAGGTCTGGGAGCGATGAGTGATGGCTACCAGTATTCCTTGCCCGGCAATCTATTACCGAATCCTGGATTTATCAGGTAAATACAAACTTAAGATGCCATGTAATAGCGTGGCTGACATCATGTGCACAGGCAATTTGGTGTACCCGGACTTGGACCAAACGGGTCGACTATTCTTGATCCTAATCACGTCGCGGCGTGGGGAGGTGAGCTCGACTGCACATTTGCGGCCACGCTTGCAGTCTGGACTGACCCGACAGGCATCTACACGGGCTCGTACATTGTCGTACTGGCTTTTGGTTCGTTACCAGCGGACTACTTTGGTCGAAAGGCCTGTCTATACGCTTGCCAGTTCTTCCTCGCCATAGGGTGTATGAACGAACTCCTGGCGAAAGATTGGAGAATTTGGATGGTCTCCAAAATTTGGGCTGTACGTCATCTCTACCTGTCTTCATTCTCCCCACCAGTTGCACCATCGAGCGTGTGTGATGCTGATCGAATTCTAGGGTATCGCGATCGGTCTTAATCAGTGTTCTGCTACTGCGTACATGAGTGAAGTGACACCTACCAACGCTCGAGGTGCCATGCTGGGGGCATATCAATTATTGGTAAGGCAACCTCTGATCATAGTTGCGGGAAGCGAAGTGCTCACTACGACAGTTTGCTCTCGGTCAATTTTTCTCAGCCATAGCGGTTCAGATTATTTCCATCCATACCCCAGAGAAGTATCGCGGTGGTCTTTATTCACAGCTTGTGTTCGGAGGGTAAGCCACGTCCCGCAGCCAGACCTCCATTGTCCCATTTAACTTGACTCTTGCTACAATGCGATTTGGAGATACCACACTAACTTCATCAGATTGGCCACTATCGGACTGCTTGTCATCCCCGAATCGCCCCGCTGGTACGTCTCTCGAGGGAACATCGAACAAGCAAAGAAATCGCTTTTGCGTCTCAATGGCAATGTCAGAGACTACAACGTCGATCACGAGGTCGCTATCCTTTCCAAGGAGGTTGCAGATGGCCGCCGAATGACCAAAGATGCATCCACGTATCGTGTCTGGGAGGTCTTGAAGGGTGTCAACCTTGTGAGCTTTGTCGCCGAGTCTGAAAACCCTGTGTGGGCTGCTTTGCTGACGAATCTCTAGCGACGAACCTTTATCTCGTTCTTGTGCGTAGATGTTAACCATACTATCACGGTCGGATTCCGCTAACGGTCGCAGCCCATTCGCTTGGCAACAGTGGATCGGGGTACCTGTCATTTTCGGCTACACCGCCTACTTTTTTCAGCTGTCGGGCGTTGCCGAACCATTTACCGCGACTGTCTGTATTCAGTATGTCATTTTTTTGTCCTGGACCCCTGACCTTCAAACCGCGTGTCTTGTGTAGGAAAACTGCGCTGAACTCATCAGAGTTGTTCTTGTCACAGGGGTCTGTACGTCGTTCTACCTTGTCGAAAGATTGGGTCGTCGACCTTTACTTCTTGTCAACGCCGCCATCATGGTCGCATGTCTGTTCGCGGTCGGAGGTCTGACACGAAGTCTTCCTGTGCCATC
>Ga0308160_10007852_pt1 | contig 10480 bp, 11 predicted proteins | sample PhyFR1_FD_201036 | JGI IMG/M metagenome (GOLD analysis project Ga0308160, IMG submission 201036) | Phyllosphere microbial communities from UC Gill Tract Community Farm, Albany, California, United States - DLSLF.R1 | ecosystem: Host-associated > Plants > Phyllosphere > Unclassified | place: USA...
GAGAGATGCATCACGATACTGCTAGACCTAGATATCGCGCTGCGAATCGCCATTGCAAGGCCCGATTGGACATTCTTCTTTGCGTCTGGCCGGAATACCTTCGATCTCTTCATCGCTGTAATTACCACTACGCTGCTCATACCTGTTGTGCAGAGCACCGCGGTCTATCCCTGGCTATCCATAGCGATCTTATCCCGCTGGTATCGTGTCATTCTGGCTATTCCTCCTCTACGTCCTTTCATCGTGAGTGCCTTCCGCAAGGATTCGCGACCATATTCGTTTACAGCTGATTTTGCTTGTGGGCTTGCAGGGCAACGTCTTTCGTCATTTCGCTGCGATCACGAATGCTATCATATTCCTCTTATTGATCACAGGATTGGCGTCATTGGTAGTAAGTCATGTCGTGGTATATCACAGGTGTGTATAGCTGACGCATCTGTCCCGGCCAGAGCAGGCCGTACAAATGCTCAGAGGTGACATTGATCCCCGAACCACTCAATTATCCTTCAATAATATCCTTACTTCCTTCTATGCCATGTATCAAGTGAGTGTCAGCAGATGATATTGCCCTTAAGTAAAGCTTACCCGATATCTTGACTAGATAATGACCTTCGAGAACTGGACAACTGTTCTAGCTGATGTCGTGAGCGCTTCCCGCCCGCTTTGAGTGATTCTTTCTGACTACCTGACGCGCTACTTCTCTTGAAGATGACTGCTGGACAAACGTATAAGCAATTGGTACCACTGTGCCTGCTCGTCATTGGCTGGGGATGTCTGTCGAACTGGATTTTGCTGCAACTCTTTGTCGCGGTGATAAATGAAGTGAGACTGTTCGATGGTTCGTCGGAATCGATCGTATGACCGACAGCTGAGCGCTGGCATCTATAGGCCTTTGATCTAACCGAGAAGGAGAAGCTCGCCCGACAACAAGCACAGGTAGAAATTCGAAACAGGCCCTTGGTACTGCATGATTCTTGGATTGAACGGTGGAATCCGTACAGATGGCAGGCCCCTCAGCCCCGAGCACTAGCGAGAAACGCAACTCAGGATGTAGCCAGCCCATCGATGCATGGTAGCGTCTCTCCTCAGCCTTCCGCTTCCTCGGTATGTGATTCTATAAAGTTAGGAAAAGCTACAGACCTCTGAAGAACACTTGCGTTTTCAGCCGGGAATATCGGAGGATGAAGGCTTCTTCCGATATTACGATTGGCTCTTGTCGATTTTCAGACGACGAGATCTCGACCGAGGTCCATCGTCGCTTTCGCAAGGCTCAAAGCAAGACAACGAGATGTAAGATCAAGTAACGGCAGGCGGATTTTTTCAGGATCTGACTTTGCCTCCTCCCAATGCGGCGCACAGCATACGACTGTTACGGAGCAATCCAACGATTACTGTCGATATCGCCACTCAATCATTGCTCATCCGCCGCCGAATCCAGAAGGAATTCATTCTGGATCACCCCGGATACGATCGATCCATGTTCCTTTTCCGGCAAGGCAATTTCCTACGGATGTTCTGTCAGGCGTGCGTGCCTTGTCTCTACCAGACTAGACTGTTCGGGCGGCCTCCTGGACGGAGGAGACATGTTCTCCAACTGTTCGTTTTCGCCGCCGTTCTTGCCTCCATTGTCATCGCCGCAATCGCAACACCTACCTATCGACAGCAGTACTACAAGGAAAATGGCTTTCTTCGGTCTAGCTGGTTCGAGTTGGCACAGATGACTATCAGTGCTGTGTTCCTCGTCGAGGCGGCGATCAAAATTATTGCGGATGGATTCTTCTTTACTCCGACAGGCTATTTGAAGTCTCTGTGGAATGCGGTAGACTTTTTCGTCATGTGGACGGTCCTCTACACAACGATTGCAGAAGTTGCGCTATCCGAAGGAGTCAATCGTTTGACCAGAGCGCTCGTGGCCATGCGCTGCTTACGGTTGATCACCATCACGCACTACATGCGCGACACATTCCATACTGTTCTCTATGGAAGCGTTCTCGGTGAACTGTTCAGGGCATGCTTAATCATCGCAGCCTATCTCATCCCATGGGCTATATGGAAAGTTAACCTCTTCGCAGGTCGTCTCTACTCCTGCTCGGACCCGGAAGTCTCTGTCAAGGCTGAATGTACCGGAGAGTATCTGGCAATGCCGGTCGATGACTCGCTGCCATTCCTTGTTCCTCGAACGTGGACCAACCCAGATCCACTTGGATCTGAATGGAGTTACGACAATTTCGCTTCAGCCATCCTTATCAGCTGGGAGATCGTCAGCATTGAAGGGTGGACTGATGTCCTGGCTTCCGTTTTGAACATCAACGGCATCGACAACAACCCGCAGATGAACGCCTCACAGTGGAATGGGATCGCGCTAGTGGTGTTCATGCTTCTGGGTTCCATCCTGATGGGCTCACTTTTCATTAGGTGTGTTTGGTCATTCCTTAGGGTCATCGAGAGCCTTTCTAATCATCTCCTCTGTAGTGTTCTCATCACGGCGTATTCAAAGCGCAATGGTACCTATGATTTGACGACGTCCCAGGAGGATTGGCGAGCTCTGCGCGCGTTTTTACAGCGTCAGACGCCTTCAACTCAGCGAGTCCACCGCGATGGCTTCCGTGGCTGGTGCGCTGCAAGGGCTATCGAGAAGAAAGGATGGTGGGCAAATTGCACCACAGTTCTCTACTTGATTCACGTGATCGTGCTACTGTAAGATCCTCGAACAAAAGATCCTTCAAGCAGGATGATTCTAATTCAAGCCTATCTCGGGAAGGCTGCAAAACTATCGAGACTTTTCTCTCTCTCAGGAAGCCTCCAGTACGTATATGTATGACGGAAAGGTAGCAGTGGCTGATCGTTTGCTCTAGATTGGATTTTTTTCATGATTGGATTCCTCCTGACGATAGATTGGATAATTCGTTTGCACGGCCTGGGCTTCAGCGTGTTCTTTCGCAATCGTTGGTCGTATCTCGATATTGTCACTACAATCGGAATACAGGCTACGACCGTGCCGCTGTTATATTACGGCAAGGACCTCTGGAAGCTCAGTTGGACGGGTTATCAGTTCCAGAAAGTGAGCACTTCTTCCGACGAAGCTGTATGCCTCGCTGATACACTTCTCAATAGGTCTTTCTTGTGACGTTGTGCCTGAGATTGATCCGAGTGAACGATGACCTCAATCAGTTGTTTCATATTTCGATGTAAGCTGTTGCACATGCTTCGCAGCCTGGAGAAGCCACTCATTTTGATAGCCTATAGCGCCAGCCTGCCCATGCTTGCGCGGATATTGTGCCTATGGGCTGTCTTGTTCTTCGGATACGCAATCGCCTTTGTTCAGGTATTTGGACTCACCAAGGTCGGGAACAACTCTACCAGTCGCTTCGCCAATTATAGGACCTGGGGAAATGCCCTTTTGTCGTTGGCGACGGCCTCTACTGGGGAGGCCTGGAACGCAAACATGCACGACTTTATGGTAGAATACCCACGCTGCGTAGAGGGCAAATCGTATCTATCGAGTGATTGCGGTAGTCAAGCTTGGGCTTTGGGTCTTTTCGGGACCTGGAATCTGATTTCAATGTATGCAGTACTGCAGGACATATTTTATCCCTGTAGCTCGCTGACGTGCTTGTCTCTGCTCTGCTGAAGGTACCTTATGTTGAACGTGTTCATAGGCAAGTCATCGCACCAAGATCAGGCGAACAGGCTGTCCGTACTGACTGCTTCCTCCGCAGCTGTGGTAGTAGAATCGTTCGGTCTGATCTGGGGATCAAAGAGAGTCAGCCGAGCTCAAATGCGTAAGCTGTATTCGCTTAGTGATGCACCCAAGAGACTAACACCTTACTTGAATCGAACAGGCCGTTACAAATCCTGCTGGGCGAGGTATTCGGACTCGGATTACATATCTTCCTCGCAGATTGTTCCATTTCTGCACGTAGGTGCTCCAAAAGGTCTTTGTTGAACAGGCGATGCATACTGATATGTTCCAATGATAAAGGCACTGAGGAAGCCGTTCGATGTGAGAGTCTCCGAAGACAAAGATCGCATCTCAGCCTTGATAGCCGCTAGCCAACCGGCCGCCAACTCCGGTGTCAACCGGCATACACTCGTTGGAGCCAAAGTCGATATCGATTTAGACAAGCTTAAAGGCGCGCTTGCGAACATAAATGTCGATGAAAGACGTCGGCGAAAGACAATGTGGATCAAAACTTACCATGAAGCGATGATGGCTGTCACCGAACCACAGGGGCTGAAATTCGGTGATATGCTTCTCATACTTGCGCGCCAGACTATCATAGTCATGGAAGAAGCTTTTGAGTAAGCTCGTTTTTGCTCTCGAACACAGACCACCGAATCTGAAAATCGTACGCTCTTTGCTAGGCTGGACGATATGGCGGATCGAAAGAAGTATGAAGAGGAGATCCAGGATCGCGTGAATCTAGACCGAGTTCAGTCGATGCTTCGCGGTGTTTATTGCCGACGCAGATATCGAGAGATCATTACAGGCCACCGACTCCGCAATATCGGTTAGTGATGTTTCTGCGGGAATGTCTACCAGCGCGTGCTGAATCTGTCTGATGAACTGTGACAGCGGCAACAAGAGCGACACCCTCACCGATCGAGCCCGGCAGCCCTGAGCAGCGACATCAGTGGACTGTGTCTGAGAATCTTGCCGGATCCACAGCTCGTATGCCTTCACCAGTGTGGTATCAGGTTGCCGATACTGCTGCCAAAGACGAACAGCAAATCTCGCCCTCTCACGAAACTTTCGATTCCCTTACGATAAGCAATATTATTTAATACGACACGTCTACTGGAATCACGCAATTTATGATTTTGACTCGAGATAGATTCTCACAGATGACAAAGTTATAATACACAGAATCGATCAAACAGACAGCTTGTTAAATAGCAGCAGTAACGAACATTGAAGATACGACCAATGGAAGCGCGGATGATGATTTATGCGGTCAACTCTCATCAGGCCGGTCGTAAACATGCGCGAAAATCATCGTGCTCTGCCGAGTTTCGCAAACGATTCAACAAGGTATTCTGACCAGCTGTGTATTGCTCTGTATTTCGTGATTGGGATTACCGTCCGAAATTTTACACACGGTAGGAAAGCGCTTCATCAGTTGTATTGCTGGTCATTTCCACGATCTAAGCCTGAGACGGCAAAAATCCGAAGAATGCTAGACATAGATTGTTGAACCGACAAGCGCATGCCAGAGTACAGGTTGTCAAATTCTTCTCCTTGTCCGTATCGTCTATGACTTCACACCTAGCCGACCCATAATAACACCCCTGGCTACACCTCTTTGTGCTTCTCCAACATTGACCCCTCTGGCTAGAGAAAAGTCTGCATGATGCGCAGCAAATCGGTGTAGCGTGTCCCTGTTGGTCTTCGGATCAAGAACGGCGTTTCCGGAAGGCGAAGAAGTCAAAGGTGCAGGCACCAAGTGTGAGTATTCTCCGACGGAGAGCAACGCTCGGTGAAGAGCTGTGTCTATGATCGACGTTGGGCGGGAGGCCGGCAAGGATTAACACATGAACTCTTGAATCGCGATTCGTGTCATTGCTCACTCTGATGCGTCGAGACAATTTCACCAGTACCCGCATACTCGGCGTTATCCCCCTTCGCCTGGCTCATCTCTGCCACATCGATGTCTAGCAACGAAGTCGTGCCGAACAGATCCTCTTGTCCTCGTGGTCGTACTGGGGCATAATCTTGTGGTCGGAGCTGTTGGATTCGAGGAGCCGGAGTCGAAGGACCAGGACTTTCGACTGCCGTCTGTGTTCGAGGTCGGGATTGCCTCTGGGGGTTTTGCGCATTTCGCTTGCTGTCATCTCGGGGACCCTGAGACGCCCGCTTGCTCTCGTCTCGAGGAACTCGCTGACTATCCCTGCCCCGGGCTTGAGATTCCGCGAAGGGGTAGCTCTCGGATGATCCTGGCGCCGAACGCTTTTTCCCCATCAGACTTCCAAAGCCACTGGAGGCACCCCCATCCGGCTTATAGAGCCTTTCTGTGGAACGTTTAGGGGATGGGGCACCGTCTACTCTGCCGAATGAGACAGTCTCCCTCCTGCCCGGTACCCGGTCGTCTTCCCGCTTAGGTCCTCTTTGTTCTATGGATGTTACTGAGGCATCAGCGGTTGGTTTTGAACGGCTGAGATCGAAGCAACAGGGTACTTACTAGGTTTCTTTTCACTTACGCCGCCGATGCGCAATTCAGGCGGGATCTCCAGCAGGAGATCTTCCATCTTTTGACTTGCTCGAGCGGGGATGGTCGTGGAGAAGGGTCTTTGCTGTGCGACGAAACCAACAGATCGGGACGCGGCGGTCCTCAAATTCGGACCAAACATATCGAAATTGACAGGAGGTCTGTGAGTATTATGGACGTGGATGGCAAAGAATCGGGAGGAGTTTCTGTAAGAAGTTCCAGTCAGTCGACCAAGTCAATCTGTTCACTCCAAAGGCCAAAGGTCTTGCCGGTCTTGACATTTCAGTTCAGGATCTTAGTTTTAAGGCGATTTAGCCAAAAGTGGCGTGCGCGTGAGAAAGTCGCAACCCCGATACGTGCATCTTCGCGAGCCTCAAGAAGTGAAAGTAGGTTACATTCGAGGTTGCAAGTTGCATGTCGTGACGGACAAGATCAGTTCATTGGCAGATCTCGTTCAATACGAGAACACTCAAAGATTTGCTGGTGACGTCGATTTAGAAAACCTCACCTCAAAGCTCCAAAAGAAACGCGCTTTCAAACGGCTCAGAATCGCCCGACACTCTGAACATCCATTGGACGAGCAGTTCGCACAACATATAGATCGAGTTTGCCCAGCATGTCTATGGAAGACTACGACGGTAAGGATCAATCAGCTTGAATATCGTCGAATGACGGGACCCCATAGGCTAAATCATCCGATGCTCGTGGAACGAATGTGTAGAGTTTGGAAATTACATTGGTAATGACCTAGATTCGGATGACGACGCTTCCGAGATCGAGGTCGCCCAGGCTTCCACCTCAGTGCAGGGACAGGCCGGTCCATCGGCACAAGCTCAGGTCCCTATGAACGGATCTGATGACGACGAGGATGCTGAGATGATGGACGTTGACGGTCTTCAAAATGGACAGCGACAGATCCAGGATATGGATGGAGTCGGGACTAGTAAGTCATAGTTGCAGGAACACTCCTGACGGCCTGACTGACAGCCTTCCGTCACGACCTTGCCGAATCTTAGATCCTCGGAATCAGATTGTGTTGCATGAGGACAAAAAGTACTACCCGTCCGCAGAGGAAACTTATGGTCCAGATGTCGAAACTCTGGTACAAGAGGAAGACGCTCAACCGTTGTCAGAACCGATCGTAGCACCTATCAAGATCAGGAAGTTCGCTGAACAGGAGAAGGGCCTCCCGGTTACGCGGTATGATCGGTCGTAAGTCATGCACTGTATAATCAACAATTGAGTCAGGCAGCCAGGAACTCGATGGCTGATAATGCGTAATCTCCTCTCAACCACGATTTCGTAGATTCATGCTGGACATGATGAATCATCCTTCAATGATTCGGAATGTAATGGTGGCTGGACATTTACATCACGGAAAAACCTCCTTGCTGGACATGCTGGTACTGGAGACCCATCAGTTGACATGGGATGCAGATGAGCCTGCAAGTATAGCATTACGAACCGAATGAGATCGCCGGAGCATTGACAACCAGCTCTCTTACAGATTCGGTATACCGATACGCATATCCTCTCGCGATCTCGCGGAATCTCTGTAAAATCCAATTCGATGTCCCTGGTCCTATCTACTTCGCGAGGCAAATCCCACCTTGTCAATTTGATTGATACGCCTGGGCACGTGAATTTCGTCGATGAAGTGGCCAGCGCGACCCGACTGGTCGATGGAGTCCTCTTGGTTGTCGACGTCGTGGAGGGAGTGATGAGCAATACTACGGAAATCATCAAGCATGCTATGCAAGAGCGATTGCCAATCGTTCTGGTTCTGAACAAGATGGACCGGTTGATCCTAGAATTGCGACTGCCACCAGCGGAGGCTTTCTTCAAGATTAAACATTCGATTGAGGAGGTTAACGCTGTGATTGCGTAAGTCGGCTTTGGGCTTTCCCTGAACCGCGAATCGAAACTTATCCGTGTCGTTATGATAGATCGATCAACCCGGATGAAAGCATGAGGATCTCGCCCGAGCGAGGCAATGTAGTCTTTGCGTCAACGCAGATGGGCTGGAGTTTCACACTTCAATCCTTCGCGCAACTTTACAGTGATACATATGGGGCGGTCGATGTCGATGCCTTTGCGATGAGACTGTGGGGCAACATATACTACAATGAGGAGACAAGAAAGTTTTCGAGAAATCCGACGGATGCAGAGACGAAGAGGTCATTTGTGCATTTCATCTTGGAACCTTTGTACAAGCTGTACTCTCAGGTGAGTCTGTAAGGGCAGACGTCTAACAACTTCCGCTGAACAAACCTCTCGTTTGCGCGATCAGGTTTTGAGCGAAGATACGGAAACCCTGAAGGGAACTCTTGCAAAGCTCAAGATCACCCTGAGACCCGCAGCGTACAAGATGGATGTTCGTCCCCTGCTTAAGGTGGTACTCGACGCCTTCTTCGGCTTATCGAAGGGTCTTGTTGACCTGATCGTCGAAAACTTCCCGTCTCCTTTGGAAGCATCCCGTCAAAAAGTGGAATTCAACTACACTGGACCTCAGGATTCGGAAGCCGCCCTTGCCATGAAGGCTTGCGACCCTGCGGGGCCCGCCATCGTGCACATTGCCAAGCTTTACCATACCGCAGACGCACAGGAGTTTAGGGCATTTGGACGAGTGATGAGCGGAACGATCAAGCAGGGACAGGTTGTCAAGGTTCTGGGTGAAGGATATTCGCCAGAGGATGAAGAAGATATGTCGTTGCAGACGATCGATAACATATGGATCAATGAGTCTCGGTATGTTCGCTCGATCATGCATTCAAGTTGTTCGGCAAGCTCACCGTCGGCTTCTTTCATAGATACGTCGTCGAAACCGATCACGCTGCAGCTGGAAACCTGGTCCTCTTGGGAGGTGTTGACGCTTCGATATCAAAGACGGCTACGATTGTTACCAAAGAACTCGATGACGAGCTCTACATTTTCAAGCCTATCAAACACTTCACCCAGTCTGTGCTCAAGATTGCGGTAGAGCCAATCTCACCCGCGGAATTGCCAAAAATGCTTGACGGTCTACGAAAAGTTAACAAATCCTACCCTTTGTTGACCACAAAAGTCGAGGAATCTGGAGAGCATATCATTCTCGGTACTGGGGAGCTATATTTGGACTGCGTGATGCACGATCTCCGCCGACTGTTTTCAGAAATCGAGATCAAGGTCTCTGACCCCGTGGTCAAATTCTGCGAGACCGTGGTAGAGACGTCGGCGTTGAAATGCTATGCAGACACTCCCAACAAGAAGAACAGATTGACGATGATTGCGGAGCCGCTCGAGCGAGGCCTGGCCGAGGATTTGGAAGGTGGAAAGGTCACCATGAAGATGACCAACAAGGATCGAGGCAAATTCTTCGAGACGAAGTATCAATGGGATTTGCTGGCGAGCCGTAACATCTGGGCATTTGGCCCGGACGAGCAGGGACCGAACGTTCTGCTGAACGATACGTTGCCATCTGAGGTAAGTTCTCCGGCCAGCACAATCTGTTACTCCCAGCGGACGAGAATCTGAATTTTCGTCGATACAGGTTGACAGCAAGCTCTTGACTAGCGTGAGGGAATCCATCAAGCAAGGCTTCCAGTGGGGTACTCGTGAAGGCCCATTGTGTGACGAGCGTGAGTCGCATACCTACAGTATGCTGTAGCTCGAGACTGACGTACAGGCATTGGCAGCCATTCGAGGCGTCAAGTTCAGAGTGCTTGATGCATCGCTTGCTCAGGAGCCAATATATCGAGGTGGAGGTCAGATCATTCCCACCGCACGACGGGTCTGCTATTCGAGTTTCCTCTTGGTCAGTCGAAGCTGGCTTCACAATTTCTGAGGCTTTCGATCTAACCGAATTCGTCGCAATCAGGCCACGCCCCGTTTGCTGGAACCGGTCTACTACGTTGAGGTTCAGGCGCCTGCAGATTGCGTTGCCGCGGTCTACACTGTCCTCGCACGTCGACGTGGTCACGTCACCAAAGACATCCCCAAACCTGGCTCTCCATTGTACACGGTCCAGGCGTTTATCCCAGTTCTGGACGCCAACGGCTTTGAAACTGATTTGCGAATGGCCACGCAAGGACAAGCCTTTTGTCAGATGCACTTTGACCACTGGAGCGTTGTTCCTGGCGACCCAACGGACACCAGTATCAAGCTCCGACCGTTGGAACCGGCTACGGGACAGTCTTTAGCCAGGGATTTGGTATTGAAGACGCGAAGAAGGAAGGGTCTGAGTGACAGTATCGCTGTCAGCAAGTATCTGGAGGATGAGGTGAGTTACCAAGCGC
>Ga0308160_10007853_pt1 | contig 10479 bp, 17 predicted proteins | sample PhyFR1_FD_201036 | JGI IMG/M metagenome (GOLD analysis project Ga0308160, IMG submission 201036) | Phyllosphere microbial communities from UC Gill Tract Community Farm, Albany, California, United States - DLSLF.R1 | ecosystem: Host-associated > Plants > Phyllosphere > Unclassified | place: USA...
CGGACGATCAAGGACCACGGATTGAGCAATATCATTTTCGGTTCAGGAACAAGACATGAGGTATGAGGTACAGGAACGTTCCCGTTGACGCCTTGTTTGTTCTGATTGCTCTTTCCGTCGGTATTGATCTTGACTTATACGGACTTTTGATCCTGCGGCTTGCATAATGTCTCGGCAGCAGTAGGTACGGATCAAGGCGGCTCGTGAAAAAGGGCCTCTGACCTCGGGGCGGTCTTTTGCACTAAGGGCAAGGCGACCGATACAGGCACTGAACTGGATAGGAAGAGGCGCGTAGATATGCATCAAGCACATCATCACAAAGGGTGACAACCGAATAAAGAAGAACTGAGAGTAGGGAGCTAAACAACCACAGAAGCTAGGCGCACAACGAGGAGGGACTACCTAAGCAGCAAGCGCAGTAGTATGTCGAACCCCCATCGTCCTATTCCTACTTCTAACCTGATGTCGTTGGACTTCAACGGACCGTCTGCTTCGCCTTCTACATCGACCAACAGAAGCGGAAGGTGAGGGGGCAGAAGCGGCTGTATTTACTACCGCAGTGATTGCCGAGGCAGCACTACTAGCTACCTGATCAGGGGATAGTGAGCTTGATGTGGGGGGCGCGATTGATAGAGAGGTCGAGGTGGGCTCTACGGCGGGGGTGGAGGAGGGTACGAGTCGGGCGAATGAAGGTTCCTCGCTTGCCGTGGATGATGAGATCTCTTGGACCGAAGAAGAGGTTTCTGGAGATGCAACCTCGGCCGATGATGAAATTTGAGATTGAGGAGCTTCAACTTGGGCAGACGATGGAGCGGGTGCGGGAGCTTCTTGGGGTACGCCAGCGAACAGATCGGTCTGAGCACCATTCATGAATCCCATTTCGTGGTTATCTGATATTAGCCCTGGCACCCGATAAACGTAAACGGCACATACAGAATGGAGGATCGTGGGGTCCTTGGAAGTTGTTATTTCGCCTACTCTATCAGTTATACCCCACATACGGGATGCGATAACTTACTCGGTCTGTAGCCAGTAATGAGGCTGTTTTGCTCCGACTGTGCAATTACTGACATCATTCGGAAAATCGCATTTCCTCGAAACCAGAGCTGAGTATCAGTGATCGCTCACAAGTGGTGTCATAGAGAGACGTACGTTTAGGTAGTGGTCTGCTTAGAGTAGCTCCAGTGACATCACATCTGTACCCCAATTGGTACATCTGAGCACTTCCTCCATCCTTCGAGTGTACCCATCCCCAAGTACAATGACATCCCCCTTCGGGACATGGGGGTAGATCTGCAGGGATATGGAAATCGACATTCTTCTTCCAAGGGCAGTCGTAGGCGATCTATCATCAGCTCTTTCCCCCCATTGTGATGTTGTGATAGGTGAGTGGCTTACACTGATAACGGTGAAATCCTCAGGTTTGAGTTTATGTACGTCCGACTCGTATGCAATTGAAAGTCCACATCCCTTAACATCCTTAGGGTTCGGATCACCCATTTTATCGGTAGTATGCATCGCACCAGTTCCCGAATCAGGTTTATTATCATCACAAGCGTACTCTGCAGTAGTTCCTTCCGGGTTATAAGTCGTCCACGCTTTATTACATGCCACTTGACCGTGATATGTACCTCCGGCAGGGAGGTTCATGATTTTACCAGGAGCAGGGGGTTTATCGATGTAATTGTGGAACCACCATTGATTGAAAGGTAGGTCCTGGAGGGGGAGGACGGGTTCGTATTGATTCACATCAGAGGCGTCCCATCTGTTATCAGCATTGCAATGAGCCCATGGTGGATGGTGGGGAGTACGTACCCATACATAGCCTCATCCCATAGAGCGATATGAGCTTGAACCTTGAAAGTCATCAAAGCCAGGACCAGCCCAACTCCAACATTCATATTCATCTTCATCCCAAGCATCCCTCCGAGTGTCGTATGGCTTAAATGAACGTAGAGGTCCAAGTGTATAAAGAATGTGATAAAAAGAGTGTAAGGGCGATATCGTCAAGAGATCGCTAATAGGTTATCGTTATCGTTGTCGTATTTGTCAATGTCGATGTCGATGTAGATGATAGAAGAACTGCCAGCAGTTGTTGTTGTACAATGATCCAAGCTCAGCTTCGGTCAAAGGAATGCAATATGATTTACAAGGAATACAAAAGGACGAAATGACCAAAAGGATACTAGTAAAAAGGGATGTAACGTTTCGGAAAACAGAGGTCAAAGCGTTAACCCCTGATAACTAAAGCCCGTTTGGGATATTCAAAGGTCACCCTCTCGCCCGAAGGTATGGTATTGAAAAAGAATCTATAGTGTTATCTATGGTATTGAGATGCATCTACAGGCAGTGCCTTGCGCTGTTCTAATTGCCCTTGGCTAGCTATAGACAAGCAGGCATAATCCACAATAGACGCGTCCAAAGAATGGTAACGCGTTAAAGCTACCCTGAAACATCTAAAGATCTAGGTACCATCTAAACGGTGATCCGGCATCTCGGATCCAGTTTGGGCTTGGCTACAATGCTTGGAAATTGATAGCATGTAATGCTCTCCTTCTTTCTTTCTCATCTTCTCGCTATATCATCAGCTTATCCTTCATTGAAACACTAAGAAAGCTGACCTGTTCTCTCGCCCTCAGGCCTAGCACGACGAATCCCAGTACTGCTACAGCACCCGCAACAGCTGCTGCTACCCAAGGCACCCAATCTCCAGGGTGTAAGTACAATTCCGACCTCCATGCTACCGGACGTCCCTCTACTGCAGAGCCATTGAGGAGCGGATAAGGCGGGTTGATGATGAGTTGCGAATTTGGGATTAATGCTTCGAGGATCGTATAATGCTCGGTAGCGAGGGATGAGCCAACGAATAAGCGTTCGACGTAGTTGTTTGTCCTTCCTAGACCGAAGTGGGAGTACGGTGTACCTAAGGCCTGATAGCCTGATTGAGGGAGTTGGGATACTATCTATCAGCCGAGACGGAATGTTGAAACATACCTTGCTGGGCTACACGGCGACCAAGGGTGTCGAGAACGGTGAACTTGTACGTTGCACCTGGATAGTTGACGCCAAGGGGCTACTCTATCAGCGGAGATCAGGAACCGGCCGGAATTTTGAGCTTACACTGTACGCTTTGCCAATCTCCCCTTTACATTCCCCATCACAAGCTCCATTCAAGACTACCAATCAGCACCCACACCACTCTAGTGTATCGTGCACCTACCTTGAGCTTTTAGGAAGAACGCATCATGGTAGAAACTGTTCTTCACAAATGTAACAGTCCCTGCTCCCTGATCACCAGATCTTTGTACCATGATGTCCAATGACCCCTAGTTATCAGCATACTCCCACCCTGAAACGGTTAGAGGTACATCATCATCAACATCCAACCAGCTCGCCCCGCTAGCATCCCAAATATCATCCAAAACTTCCCATCCACTTCCTCCGCCTACTTTGAAGCCGCGACCACTCTTTCGGCCCTCACAGCCAGCTACGCCATTACCACATGGAACGTTCTCTAGGACACGGACTTGATGTCCTGCTTTACGAGTGATCACACCTGGTGCTGCGGTCGAGTTGTGTATTGTGAGGAGTAGATCTGGGAATCCATCTACGTTGAAATCCCCTGGTCGAAGGGGCAGGGGGATGTTTGGCTCGCCTGGGACGTGAAGGAGGAGTTGTGGATCGCCAGAGGTGGGGAGTATCGAAGACAGGGGGATTGAAAGTAACGACTGGATGTCAGTGGACCCTCTTAGGAGAAGCATCAGAAATGAACTCACCTCGCTGCTTGCGAAATCAAATGCGTAGTCGGGATCAGACCGACACATATCCCCATGTCCCCTACATGTGAGTTTCCCATCTGAGCCGAATATTGAAGACTCAGAGGAACAGGTCGGAATCTGTTGATTATATGCGATATTGATACTGCAGTCGTGCCCCAGGCCGGTCGAAGAGGAGTGTCGTGAGCAGGTAGGGAAGATGATATCCATTGTTCCATCGCGATCTATCATCAGCTTACATAAATATGATACCACGATGAGGACCCACTCATATCCGCAAATGACAGAGGACCAGAACCGTGAGGTAAATCATACGTCCTAGAGAGCTCGTATCCGTCTACACCGCGATTCAGCCAGATCTGAATAGATTGTTCTGCCGATCGAGCTGTTGAGCAATGTAGTACAAGATCTGATTATTAGCTTACTCCAATCAAGAAGGGGAGAAAGCTGACCAGGAAGGCAATCTCCATCAATATCGATATAAGCACTAGAATGTGGATTGGCAAGTGTACAAGCTTGTTCGGGATTCTGGAGGGGTGGAGCTTGACTACCTATCAGCTAGTATTGGAGGTGATGGACATACACTCTAAAGCCAGTTCCGTCATTATACCATAATCTCAGCACGCTCCCTGATTCTTGAGGTTCCAACGCCAGTAAAGAAAGGAGTAATGATCCACCATGATCAAATATCAGACCTTGCACTTCCGTACTTGACTCCAGTGTCCAAGGATCTTCGCCTTCCGATCAGCACTGTCTAGATATGAGGTGGTAACTTACGGAACCCACCACCCTCAGCTCCTAGGTGGACTTGCATCCTTATACGAGATTTCTCTCCTTTCCACCAACTCCCCTCTTTCTCCTCTGACATCACAAGTAGATCCAGGCGCCCATCATGATCGAAATCCCCCGGGATTACATTGACGATCTTGGAAGAGCTTGCAATTGTGTGTGATGGTTGGTATCGGGATTTACCTATCACTTTAGCTTGTCCGAATACGGCTTAGGAAGCTCACTCTTGTCCCATAGATATATCTGAACAGATTTCGAATCCGCAGACAATTCAAATAGATCCGCACTACCAGATCAGTCTTAATTGTAGAATGGGACATACTGCTGATCCCCATCCCAATCCCCCACTGCAACGACCCTTCCAGTCCCCTCAATCCCAAGTGAACCAATGTCAACCATTCCCTCGGCAGTATATGGCTGTTCCACCTGTTCTGTGAATGGCCACATGGCACCAACTCCTATGACCTCGGCGGTGAGGGTCAATACCAGTAACGTCTTTGAAGCCATGTCTTTAGTGCACACTTACACTTTACACAATTGATCCGTCACTACTGATACGTGCCAAGTGACGGAATCAAATTTATAGGTCGGTTACATTCATCATCCGAAGTCTCCTCTTTATCCTACATCTCTGACCTAGATAAGGGGGGGCAGCAATGGGCCAGATTAACGCTGAAGCAAGCTCATCAAGAATACCGCTAGCTCCGAAAGTAGCCCAGGTAGATGCAGAGGAATTAGATGAGGGCTTGGTGCAAATGTTAGGGGAGAGGGTCGAGAAGGCAGTAGGGAATTTCAAGGTCCTCCCCCTCTACATGGATGTTGGCTCGGGCTGATTATCAGGTAGATTGGACTAGGGATCTGAAACCTGAAATCGGACTCGTTATCAAGCTTGCTGTCTTTCGGTACTCTTTCTTTGGGGATAGCACGGCATCGCCCGGGGCTAGTTTACAGAATCTGAAATTAGTAAACCGGTATGGATCAAAGCGTAAGCTATCTTCCTATATTCCTTAGTCAAAGCTCACGTTATAGCTTCAAGGCGGAAGCTGTTACTATTCCTACTACTCCATCCACCGATATTTCCTTCGTATATCCTAACTAGATTGAGGGAATATGGTCTCTCGAATCAATGGCCCGACTTACCTTCCGATAATTGGCGTAGGAAAGCATGGAGGGTAATAGTATGGATGGAAAATCTTGCTCGGCTATGGGAGCTAGGTGGATGGGGGATGTTATTATGGGATGGAAGGTCCGTCCAGCTGGCTCCTCTAGATGGAAGAAGGAGCTGATAACAGGTATCCATCGTTATTGATGCGAGCTCTTGGATTGAGACTAGTACCCTCATCGCCACACCTGGCTAAACTCGTTTCGTACGAGTATATGAATCGTCAACTCGTCTGGAATGCTTTCACCGTAAGTACCCCTCATTTTCGTACATAGTCTCTTTAGCTGATGGGACAGGAATTCGCAATGTTCGCTTTTCCCCGCCTACCACGTTTACCATCCTACTTCCAACCTTCGGCCCTCCTCGCACCTATTCAATCAATTGTGAGTCGACCACGCACAGTCGATTACTCCTCAATAGCCCCTCTACCCACACTCGAAAGTGAAAAGACGACGGCGGCGCACTCGGGTCAACTCGCAGATCTACCCCTTGATACTTGTCCGATATGTTATCTTCGCTCAACGTCCACGCCTGTACCACTCACTTCGTCTGTTGATATCTCCCTACCTCCCGTCGGACCTGGAGAATCGAAGGAATCAGATGAGGAGAATAGGATCTTCGTACCTGCCCAGACTGATTGTTGGGGGGGTTGTAGGTGGTGTTACTACTGTATAATGGGTGAGCTTGTCTCTCAGGAGCACCAGGGACCTTCGGATGAGAAGGAAAAGCCTGGAAAATGGGATTGTTTACGATGCGGAGGCAGAGTGACTAGAGCATGGCGAGTTGGCCCAGACCTGAGCCAGCCCCTCGTAGAATTAGAAATCGAAGAGAAGTCAGTGCAGGAGCTATAAGCTCAGCTGGGATAGATGATGTAGATCCATTAGAATGCATCGAATATTGCCTCTCTACTTCTCGATCTACTCTTCAAGCTCAAAGTCATAAGCCAATGGAGCTAATTCATCAGCGATACCCCAGCTCAGCGACGGAGATACTCACGTCCATCAACATTAGGTTTAACGTGGTTGGTAACGACATCAACATGAGCCTCGGAGACTGCGTACTTCTGCAGAGCCTCCGCACTGGCGAAAACAGAGTATAATCCTATTTCATCAGCCACTTCCACAAGTAGAGTAGGGTGGGGGAATATACCCCAATCGAAGCCTTGGTTCCTGCCTTCAATCATTGGTGGTCCGAGTTGTAGCTATCATCAGTATCTGACCACATTTCGAAATGAGGGACATACAGTCTCTGGTCCAGGGACATTCTTGAGGTTAGCAATAGCTGCTTTAGCCTTGCTCAGCGCCTCCTCGGCCGCGGGGCCGGTAAGACCAGAAGGCCTCTTGAGTTTCCAAAGAACGATATGTACGACTTCTGAATCATCGTTAGCACTTTTCTAGTAGCTGAGAGGGATGACTTACTTCCCATGATGATATACAGTAGATGGAGTATGTGAGTGCCCGGTAACGGACCGGTGTACTCTCTCTATCACGCTATCATTCGTTTTCAGGCACGGTTAAAGGTAGACTTCAAAATGTTGGAACGTTTCTCTCGACTATCCTTCACCTTTTATCAGTCAATAGAAAACAATAAGATGAGCTCAGACGCACCAGGTATGCTTTTCATACCTAGATGCGAGTCAGATGTGCTAATGATCAGTTCTTGTGGGATGTATCGGTGGTAGTGGTTTGTACCACCTTGACAACTTGACTTTTGTGTAAGCCTCCTTTCGTGTTCAGCCGAAGCAGAAGTATAGCTGACATGACAGCAAGTCCCTTGATATCGACACTGTAAGCTTCTTTGTCTATCGAGCTGGACGCACACGGCGAGCTGACTCTTAGCCATGGGGAAAACCCTCTTCCCCCATCACCATCTCCTCCCTCCCTTCCGGTGCTCAAATCGCCTTCATCTCCCGACACGGAACCAACCACTCCATCACCCCTACCGAAGTCCCCGCCCGAGCCAACATCGCCGCTCTCAAGTCTATCGGAGTCAAAGCAATCGTTGCATTCTCAGCAGTCGGTTCATTGAGGGAAGAAATCGTTCCTGGACATTTCGTCATTCCGGATCAAATTATCGATAGGACTAAAGGAATTAGAGAGGAGACTTTCTTTAGGGGAGAAGGGTTGGTGGTTCATTCCATGTTTGGGAACCCTTTCAGTGATAAATTGAATGCGTTTGTTGCTCCTAGGGTTGAGGAGATTTTGAAGACGGCCGAAGGGTCGCCTAAGTTGCACACTGGCAAGACTGTTGTTTGTATGGAGGGTGAGTGGACCGCCGCCAGGCGGCTTTGATCGAGATCGCAATGACACGCACTAATATGCAGGACCTGCCTTCTCCACAAGGGCAGAGTCCCAGATGTACAGGCAATGGGGCGGAGATATCATCAACATGTCTGTCATCCCCGAGGCCAAACTCGCCCGTGAGGCCGAGCTCGAGTCAGTTCCCTTTTATCATTCCTCTTCATTACAACGTCGCTGATAGGAAGCTACACCCTCATCTGTACTTCTACCGACTACGATGCCTGGAGAACCGGTCATGCCCCCGTAACAGTCGAGGAAGTCGTCAAGACTCTCCACACCAACGCTGGTAATGCCCGAGCTATCGCTGCTGGATTGATGCAGGATGTATATGATGTAGTCAAGGAGGACAAGCTCTTGGATGAGATCAAGGGATCTATGCGGTTCGCTTGTATCACCAGGAAAGAGGTGAGTCTACAACTTAAAGAGTGAATTGTGCTAATGAGTAGGTCCAACCCGAGGCTGCTCGGAAGAAGTTGTCTTTCATCTTGCCCTACTTCTCTGACTAGACTACACGCTAGAGTGGACATCAATAGAAAGACTTAGATGCATCATACCTGAAACATTCATTATCGTTCTATCTGGGAGACAAATTTACTCCTTTATCCTACATCCCAGAATTCCCGATCACTCCTTTCAATTGAAAACATCCCTCTCACCTTTGAATAATGATCATCATCCGGTTTCAACCCCTTTGTACTAATTTCCTCGTGCGACCGCAAGGGTGGGAATGAGTGGCGATGCAGTATTTCAATCTGCTTTGTCCTTCCGACTGACCTAGGGGTATTCTTTCGATTTCGACGGTTGTGTTTGATCCGTTTGTGTATACAGTATAGTATTGTTACCGGTCCTCCTGATCTCTATACTTAGCATCACTTGAGACTGGTGGGTTGAGTTGATGGATGAATATGGCATTGGGACCTTGTAAGTCATACCCCACCCTTCTTATCGATTGGAATCGACTGACTGGAAGTGTATTACGCCGCAATTGGATCAGGCGTCCTAGCTCTCCTTGTAGTTATCGCATTCTTCATATACCTATACAATCGCCGTGCCCCCCAACTCCCAAACGAACAATACACAACATCCCCTTTCCCAACCGGTACTCCCAAAACAACAGCTTCATCCTCCGGAGGTGGTTTCCTAGGATATCTACCTTCACCGCCAAATCGTAATCACAGCCACAGTCATAGCCACAGTCATCGAGTTGGATCTATTGATGATTCTCCACCTTCTACCGGTCGATTGAAGAAAGTCAATTCGGATCGTCATCGAAATCGAAGTCCATACCAATTGAATCCGATTTCACCGAGACGTAAAGCGGTACCGGTGATTGAAGAGGAAGAATCGGAGATGGTGATGGTAACTTATGAAGAAGGGTTGAAGAAATTGGGATTGGATAAACCGCAATATACAATCTACCCTGATCCACCCACATTCAATGATTCGGGGGATATAAACCTCACATCCATAACTCCACCATTTTCATCTTACTCCTCAAGGCCCACGCCAACTACCGCCGATCTCCTCACTCCTGGTAAGACCGGTCAAGGTCAAGGATTCCGACAAGAGACACGTTCACCTTTAAAGAATAAATATGCGTATACCCCCTCTCCTACTCGTTCTCCTAGATCTCCACCTACGCCTCGAGTCGATTTGGGAAGGGATGAAGGGAGGTTCCCTACTGATAGTGAATTGATGACGACGGGTATACCTAGTTATTATCATGAGACTTCAGGTGGTCGGTATAGATTAGAATCTCCAACTCGGTCGCCGTGAGTTTTGATGTTTCATACAATTGTAGCTATGTATTTGATAACTATCATATCAGCATACAAACTTAGAACAGGAGGAGCTTACTATTATTCGCGATCAACTGTCCTGACAGCTATCAATGGTTTCTCCTCCCCCTCTGTAGGTAATACAAATCGATCCACCAGTAATCCAGCACCTCCAACGGTAAGTCCTACTAAGCCAATCAAGATCCGTTGATTAGGTGTTAGAGCTGTACGTCAGTTCCCCTTCTCACCTTTAGTCCTCTCCGTTTGAGGATCAAGATGAAGAAAGGAGGGGCTTACATCGGAAAGAACCAAAGACAGATTTCGCTCTTGGATTAACAGTCGCTTTAGGTGGAATCTGAGCCTGTGCCCGAGCGAGAGGAGGCTGGGGTTGAGCAGCTCGAACAGCTCTGCGGATTGGTTGCGGGAGGGGAGATGCTGTTGGAGGTGGGGGACGTGATGGGCCTGCTGAAGACATTGTGGTATGGTCAAGAGAGACTGAGACCGGGTAATTGATCTTTGAGATCTTGGTCGGACTCCGCCGACGTGTTACAGTGACAGTATACCCCTCTTGAAGCGGCTTTGAAATACAGAGCAATGAGGACAAGAGAAAGAAGTCTTCAGCTGCTAAATCTCGATATGAGGTTCAGGTTGATTACCGAACTGCTTCTCTGCTC
>Ga0308160_10007854_pt1 | contig 10479 bp, 7 predicted proteins | sample PhyFR1_FD_201036 | JGI IMG/M metagenome (GOLD analysis project Ga0308160, IMG submission 201036) | Phyllosphere microbial communities from UC Gill Tract Community Farm, Albany, California, United States - DLSLF.R1 | ecosystem: Host-associated > Plants > Phyllosphere > Unclassified | place: USA...
TGGCTATGTTGGTCTTGTGCAAGCAGCGGTGCTGGCTGAGGTCGGTCATGACGTTATGTGTATTGACGTTGATGAGCATAAAGTCGAAAACTTGAAAAAAGGGAATATCCCTATTTTTGAACCTGGCCTGGCACCGTTGGTGCAGCAAAACTATGAAGCTGGCCGCCTGCATTTCACCACCGACGCAAAGGCAGGCATTGCTCACGGTACTATCCAATTCATCGCCGTTGGCACACCGCCGGACGAGGATGGTTCTGCCGATTTGCAGTACGTGACCGCCGTGGCGCGTACTATCGCCGAGCACATGACCGATCGTAAAGTTGTAGTTGACAAGTCTACCGTGCCGGTCGGCACAGCGGATAAGGTGCGTCAGGTGATGGCCACAACGTTGGAAAAACGCGGCAGCAACGTGCCGTTCGATGTGGTGTCCAACCCGGAGTTTCTGAAGGAAGGGGCTGCGGTCGCCGACTGCATGCGCCCTGAGCGCATCGTTATCGGTAGCGATAGTGAAAGCAAAGAGGTGATCGAACCTATTCGTGAACTGTACGAGCCGTTTAACCGCAATCATGATCGTATGATAATGATGGATATCCGTAGTGCTGAATTGACCAAGTATGCCGCCAACTGCATGCTGGCGACCAAAATCAGCTTTATGAACGAAATGTCGAACTTGGCGGAAATGTTGGGTGCGGATATCGAAAAAGTGCGTCAGGGTATCGGTTCCGATTCACGTATTGGCTATCACTTTATCTATCCAGGCTGCGGCTACGGCGGTTCCTGCTTCCCGAAAGACGTGCAGGCGCTGATCCGCACTGCGGAACACATCGGCTACCAGCCGAAGCTGTTACAGGCGGTGGAGCAGGTTAACTATCAGCAGAAATACAAGCTAAACAAGCTTATTAGCGACTACTTTGGTGAAGATCTGAAGGGTAAAACTTTCTCCCTGTGGGGGTTGGCGTTCAAGCCGAATACCGACGATATGCGTGAAGCGTCCAGCCGTGTGTTGATGGAGCAGTTATGGCAGGCTGGAGCCACGGTACAGGCTTACGATCCAGAAGCGATGCATGAGGTTCAGCGCATCTATGGTCAACGTGATGATCTCAAAGTGATGGATACTAAAGAGGCTGCGCTACAAGGTGCTGACGCGTTGGTGATCTGTACCGAGTGGCAGAGCTTCCGCGCACCGGATTTCGATATTATCAAAGGGGCGTTAAAGCAACCGGTCATCTTTGATGGTCGCAACTTGTTTGATCCTGAACGTCTTAAAAACCGTGGTTTTACCTATTATGCAATTGGCCGTGGCTCCTCTATTAAGCCAGTAATTTAAGGGGGAGGGCATGAAATTCCTGGTTACAGGTGCCGCAGGATTTATTGGTTATCATGTAGCAGCGCGATTGTTGGCCGACGGGCATCAGGTTGTCGGTATCGACAATCTGAATGATTACTATGATGTGGCTCTAAAAATGGCTCGTCTTGATCTGCTGGTTAATAAACCAAAGTTTCAGTTTATTAAATTGGATTTGGCTGACCGCGAGGGAATGGCGGCAATGTTTGCCGAGCATAACTTTCAACGGGTTATTCATCTGGCTGCTCAGGCTGGTGTGCGATACTCGCTAGAAAACCCGTTGGCCTACGCTGATGCAAATCTTATTGGCCATTTAAATGTACTGGAAGGCTGTCGTCGTAATAAAGTTGAGCATTTGTTGTATGCCTCTTCCAGTTCAGTTTATGGCCTGAATCGTAAGCTGCCATTTTCTACTGAAGATTCCGTTGATCACCCTATATCACTGTATGCGGCGACCAAGAAAGCCAATGAACTGATGTCGCATAGCTATTCCCATTTATACGGTATTCCCACCACCGGATTGCGCTTCTTTACTGTATATGGCCCTTGGGGCAGGCCAGATATGGCATTGTTCAAATTTACCAAGGCCATATTGGCGGGGGAGAGCATTGATGTATATAACCATGGCGAAATGTACCGCGATTTTACCTATATTGATGATATCACTGAAGCCATAGTGCGATTGCAAGCGATTATACCTCAGGCGGATCCCGAATGGGTTGTGGAAGAGGGATCACCGACTACCAGTTCCGCACCTTATCATGTTTATAATATCGGTAACAACACCCCAGTAAAGCTGATGGAATATATCAGTGCGCTCGAACAGGCGTTAGGGATAACTGCGTGTAAAAATATGCTTTCGATGCAATCTGGTGACATTGTGGATACTCATGCAAATACCGCTGAGCTTTACAACGCTATCGGTTTTGAACCGGCAACTAGCGTACAGGACGGGGTAAAACGCTTTGTAAATTGGTACCGGGAATTTTATAAATTTCAATGATTGAGTAGTATGCAGATGCAGGGATAATAGAGTGGCTACGGATCCTTTTTTATACCTGCAATGCAGATAATTCGCCGGAGAAACTTGATACAGTATTTTAAGATATTTACCTAAGAAGGTAATCGTCAGTTCGGCTTATAATGTTGCAAAAAAGGCTCCCCTAAGGAGAGCCTTTTGTATGCGGAGCTAAGGGTTATCACAGCAGGAAATCATCCAGAGATTTACCTTGCTCTTCGATAGCTTTCTTAATCACCGCTGGAGTACGGCCTTGACCTGTCCAGGTTTTGAGTTCGCCATTTTCATCTTTATATTGGTATTTAGCAGGACGTGTCGCACGCTTTGCTTTACCCGCTGCTTTAGTCGCCGCCATAGTTTGCAACAATTCATTTGGATCGATGCCATCAGCAATGAGCATTTCACGATATTGTTGCAATTTGCGAGTGCGTTCTTCAATTTCTGCTTGAGCCTGACTGTCTTCTTCGCGTCGTTCGTTCACAACAACTTCCAGTTTCTCAAGCATTTCTTCCAGCGTTTCCAGGCTACATTCTCTTGCCTGAGCGCGTAGAGTACGGATGTTGTTCAAAATCTTTAATGCTTCGCTCATTGTCCTAGTCTCAAATTATATTGGTGTGGGTGTGTATAATAATAGAGTGCTCTTTTCTTTTCTGCAATAGCTAAAATGGTCTTAATACTCAAATTTACTGTTTTAAAAAATGGTCAATCAGATCTGACAAGCTAATATAGATAGGATTATTAAGTATTACCACTGTAATTTTAAGTCAAATTTCCAGTAGTTGTGGTATGTTGATTGCGTCAAAAGGCTTTTATGGATAAGTAATAGCAGTAATTTGTATCATTATTGCAATGAGCTTTACAGGGGTAACCGCGCAAAGGCTTGGCAAACATTGCCGGGATTGGCGGATATACCGCTAAAGATTGCGCCAACGTGTACTGTTTTGGTCATCTGATGCTATTAAATACCTCAGTGCTGCCGCTGATGCTTTTAATACGCCGCCAGGACTGTTCAACGCGCAGGTTGGTAACGTGCACTATTCTAGGCATTAATGCGGGCATCTACATCAGAAATAATTAATAGTGCTGTCAGATAGTGATTATCCGGTAAATAGATGTATAAGCTAGGCTAGCGTAGAACGATATGTTTCATAGTGAAAGCGCATTATTACCTCAAGCAGGTTATTGTACTCGTGAAGGCTGAGCATGCGGACTTGCTGTGGTACACTGACTGCCGAGAGTTAGGTCTGAATATTTCTTATACTATTGGAGTTGCTGGCTCATGGCTCAACTTTATTTTTATTACTCTGCTATGAATGCCGGAAAATCTACCGCATTGTTGCAATCTTCATATAATTATCAAGAACGTGGTATGCGCACGCTGGTGTTTACCGCTGAAATTGATCACCGTTTTGGTATGGGTAAGGTGAGTTCGCGCATCGGCCTGTCCTCTCTGGCACAGCTCTATAATAACGACTCGATGCTGTACACTATGATCAGTCAGCAGCATAAACAGCAGCCGGTTCATTGCGTTTTGCTGGATGAAAGCCAATTTCTGACCAAAGCGCAGGTAGAGCAACTATGCGATGTCGTAGACCAATTGGATATTCCGGTGTTGTGTTACGGCCTGCGTACCGATTTTCTGGGGGAGTTGTTTATCGGTAGCCAATACTTGCTAGCCTGGGCAGATAAGCTGGTGGAATTGAAAACCATCTGTCACTGCGGAAGAAAAGCGAACCGGGTGCTGCGGTTGGATGAAAATGGTCAGGCAACGCAAGCTGGCGAGCAAGTGGTAATAGGCGGTAATGAGAGCTATGTTTCTGTATGCCGCAAGCATTATAAAGAGGCTATTTACCCCCAAAATTGATGTCAGAAAGGTATAGCAGGAACGATAGCGCGTTTAGCTCGATGCCGATACTACCCACCATGCGGATAAAAAAACGGCCTTTCTTGAAAGCTAGCCATCTATAAGGGGCAGTTCAAGAAGGTAGTTTTTATCGGTTTAATGCACGGCTACTTTCTGAGCTTGTTATCCCTATAGCCGTAACAAGAGCAACTGCTTGTGCAATCATTTCACTAGACTCACGGCCATAGAAAGTATCTAACAAGATTTGCTGTAGTTCGGCAATCACAGCAGTAGAGGGATTTCGGATGGTTATGCCACAACCTGTTTTGCGTTGGCTTCGCGGCAGTTTTCTTGTTGATCAAGTGTGCAGTGCCAGCGTATTCAGGGATGAAGTTACCCCCCAGAAACTTCCGAGTGAGCTGTTGCCTTCATCATCATGCCTACATTTTCCCTACCGACGCTGAAAGTTGTTATTGAATAATCACCCTCATGCAAGGTTTGTCTGGCCTTCACTCAGTCGTTATGTGAATAACAGTCCATCAGCAGGTATTCATTACCTAATTAACTAATTTGTTATGTAAATGTTTATTTTGGCGACGCGGCCATTAATACATATTATGTAACTATTTTTATTTATATCTAACAATATCATGCAATTATTTTTAATATTTAGCACCTTGTAACCTACGATAAAATCGTAACTCAGGCAATAAAAGAGAGTTTCTTAACATTTTTGTAAAATAAATTGGCGATGGAATTTGGCTTCTGCTAATTTTGAGACTTCCTTGTGGTAACGAGCGTATTGAGTCCTGAAAACAGGAACGATTTTTGCCTGCCTGCATTTATTTAGAATTTTATAAACGAAAACGAAAACGAAAACGAAAACGAAAACGAAAAGGAGCTTCAACTATGCAGCAAACTATGAAATCCATGCCGTTAACCGGGTTGATTGCCTGCGAGCTGATCATCGGCGGCATCATCAAGCAATAAAAAGGGAATTGCTGCTGAGTGATGCAGTGATATCGATTCGACGAGCCTATGATAATGAAAATGGAGCCTATCTATGAGCAATCTTACGAAGAAAAGCCTCTTGGCCGCTGGCATCATCGCCGCAAGCGGAAGTGCTTTCGCGGCTGAAGTGTCAGCAGGCGTACAGTTGGCAGAGAAGCAAGAAATCGTCAGAAACAACGGCGCTGAAGTACAATCGCTGGATCCACATAAAATTGAAGGCGTGCCAGAGAATAACATCACCCGCGATCTGATGGAGGGCTTGGCCAATAATAGCCCGGACGGTTCTATTGTTCCTGGTGTGGCAGAAAGCTGGGATAACAAAGACGCTAAAGTATGGATATTCCATCTGCGTAAAGATGCGAAATGGTCCAACGGTAAGCCAGTCACTGCACAAGATTTCGTCTATAGTTGGCAGCGCCTGGTTGATCCGAGAACTGCCTCGCCTTACGCCAGCTATCTGCAATATGCTCATGTGGAAAACGTTGATGCCATCATCGCCGGTAAGAAAGATAAATCGACCCTGGGGGTGCAGGCCATCGACGATCACACCTTCCAGGTCACCCTAACTGAGCCAGTGCCTTACCTGGTTGAAATGACCCCGCATTACGCGATGAAGCCGGTGTATCAAGCTGCGGTAGAGAAATTTGGCGAGAAATGGACATTGCCAGCCAACTATGTCGGTAACGGCGCTTATAAGCTGAAAGATTGGGTCGTTAATGAACACATCGTTCTGGAACGTAATCCAGAATATTGGGACAACGCAAAAACCATCATCAATAAAGTAACCCTTCTTACCGATTTCGTCGGAAGTGACTGACGTTAACCGCTACCGCACCGGCGAAATCGATATGACTTCCAGCATGCCGATCGAACTGTTCCAGAAGCTGAAGAAAGAGATCCCGTATGAAGTGCAGGTTGCTCCTCACCTCTGTACCTATTTTTACGAGATCAACAATCTACAGGCACCTGTTACCGACCAACGTGTACGTGAAGCGCTCAAACTGGCGCTTGATCGTGACATCATCACCCATAAAGTGAAAAATCAGGGCGACCTCCCGGCCTATAGTTTAACCCCTCCCTACACCAAAGGGATCACGATAACGCCGCCTGAGTGGGCCGGATGGACGCAGGAAAAACGCAACCAAGTGGCGAAAAAGCTGCTGGCGGACGCGGGCTATGGCCCGGCCAAACCGTTGACTTTCTCACTGCTGTACAACACCTCCGATTCGAATAAGAAACTGGCGATTGCCGCCGCTTCCATCTGGAAGAAAAACCTGGGTGTGGACGTGAAGCTGGTAAACCAAGAGTGGAAAACCTTTTTAGACAGTCGTCATCAGGGCAACTATAACGTGGCGAGTGCTGGCTGGTGTGCCGATTACAACGAGCCTAGCTCGTTCCTGAACATGATGCTGTCCAGCAGCAGCAATAACACCGCACATTATAAGAGCGCCGAGTTCGACAGGCTGATGGCGGGTGCGTTGACGGCGAAAACCGAACAACAACGTGCCGAGTTGTACCAAAAAGACGAAACCCAGTTGGATAAAGACTCCGCCATCGTTCCGGTGTATCACAATGTGAGTGCCCGCCTGGTGAAGCCCTATGTAGGGGGGTATAGCGGTAAAGATCCGCTTGCCAACGTGTACGATAAAAACCTGTACATCATCAAGCATTGATACGGTAAGCGTCAATGGTGTGAATCGCTGGCGCATGTTGAGAACAACAAGCCGCCACTAGGCTATAGCACAGGGGTAGCCCAATGCTTACATTTATATTTCGCCGCTTTCTGGAAGCGATCCCGACACTGTTTATCCTCATTACTATTTCATTCTTTATGATGCGTCTGGCACCGGGAAGCCCCTTTACCGGCGAACGGGCATTATCGCCGGAAGTAATGGCCAATATCGAAGCCAAATACCATTTGAATGATCCGATGTGGAAACAGTACTGCCATTATCTGGTGCAGTTGTCGAAGGGCGACTTTGGCCCATCATTCAAATACAAGGATTATTCGGTTAACGATCTGGTGGCGTCCTCTTTCCCGGTTTCTGCCAAACTCGGTCTGGCCGCTTTTCTGCTGGCGGTGGTAGTGGGTGTTAGCGCTGGCGTGGTCGCTGCGCTGAAGCAAAATACCCTATGGGATTACACGGTGATGGGATTAGCCATGACCGGGGTGGTGATCCCCAGTTTCGTGGTGGCACCGCTACTGGTACTGATCTTTGCCATTACGCTGAAGTGGCTACCGGGTGGTGGTTGGAACGACGGAGCGCCGCAATACATCATTCTGCCAATGGTCGCGCTCTCGCTGGCCTATATTGCCAGCCTTGCGCGTATTACGCGTGGTTCGATGATTGAGGTGCTGCATGCCAACTTTATCCGCACCGCGCGCGCCAAAGGGCTACCGATGTGGCGCATCATTTTCTACCACGCGTTGAAACCGGCACTGCTACCGGTACTGTCTTATATGGGGCCGGCGTTTGTCGGCATCATCACCGGCTCAATGGTGATCGAAACCATTTACGGTCTGCCGGGCATCGGCCAGTTGTTTGTTAACGGCGCGCTCAACCGCGATTACTCCTTGGTGCTGAGTTTGACCATTTTGGTTGGTGGCTTGACCATTCTGTTTAACGCCATCGTCGATATGTTGTACGCCGTAATCGATCCCAAAATCCGTTATTAACTTGGAGCACGCGTATGATGTTGGTGAAAAAGAACAGCGATGCGCTGGAAAACTTCAGCGAAAAGCTGGACGTAGAAGGGCGCAGCCTGTGGCAAGATGCGCGTCGGCGATTTGTGCACAATCGCGCAGCAATCAGCAGCCTGGTTGTGCTGGCGCTGATCACCTTGTTTGTGATTGTGGCACCTTGGCTGTCGCCATTCGCTTATGACGATACCGATTGGGCGATGATGTCGGCGGCACCGAGCATTGGATCCACTCACTACTTCGGGACTGATTCCTCTGGGCGTGATTTGCTGGTGCGTGTCGCCATCGGTGGGCGTATTTCACTGATGGTGGGTGTGGCGGCGGCGTTGATGGCAGTGATCGTCGGCACCTTGTATGGAGCGATGTCCGGTTATCGTGGGGGCAAGACGGATACGGTGATGATGCGCTTGCTGGAGATCCTCAACGCCTTCCCCTTCATGTTCTTCGTGATCCTGTTGGTAACCTTCTTTGGTCAAAATATCCTGCTGATTTTTGTGGCACTAGGTATGGTGTCATGGCTGGATATGGCGCGTATCGTGCGTGGGCAAACACTGAGCTTGAAGCGTAAAGAATTCATTGAAGCCGCACGGGTATGCGGTGTATCCACGCGCAACATCGTACTGCGGCATATCGTGCCGAATGTGCTAGGCGTAGTGGTGGTGTATGCTTCGTTGATGGTGCCGGGCATGATCCTGTTCGAGTCCTTCCTCAGCTTTCTGGGGTTGGGTACGCAGGAGCCGTTAAGCAGTTGGGGGGGATTGCTCAGCGATGGGGCTAACTCGATAGAAGTTTCACCCTGGTTGCTGCTATTCCCGGCGGGTTTCTTGGTTGTCACTCTGTTTTGTTTCAACTTTATCGGCGATGGCCTGCGTGATGCCCTCGACCCAAAAGATCGCTAAGGAGCGCAATCATGGGTACCATTGAAAATCCGCCGTTGTTGGATGTAAAAAATTTGCGCGTCACTTTCGACACCCCGGAGGGTGATGTCACGGCGGTAAGCAATTTGAATTTCGACCTGCGTGTCGGTGAGACGCTGGGGATTGTCGGCGAGTCCGGTTCCGGCAAATCCCAGACCGCCTATGCGCTGATGGGGCTGCTGGCCAACAATGGCTACATTGGCGGTTCAGCCAGGTTTAATGGCCGCGAGCTTATCAACCTGCCAGAAAATCAACTTAACAAATTGCGGGCGCAAGAGATGGCGATGATCTTCCAAGACCCGATGACCTCGCTCAACCCCTATATGCGCGTCGGTGAACAATTGGTAGAAGTGCTAATGCTGCATAAAAAAATGAGCAAAAGTGCTGCCTTTGCCGAGTCAGTACAGATGCTTGATGCAGTAAAAATGCCGGAAGCGCGCAAACGCATGCGCATGTATCCACATGAGTTCTCTGGGGGGATGCGCCAACGCGTGATGATCGCTATGGCTCTGCTGTGCCGACCAAAGCTGTTGATCGCCGACGAACCGACCACGGCACTGGACGTGACCGTACAGGCGCAGATCATGATGCTGCTCAATGAGCTAAAGCGTGAGTTCAACACCGCCATTATCATGATCACCCACGATCTGGGGGTAGTTGCCAGCATCTGCAACAAAGTGTTGGTGATGTATGCTGGACGTACCATGGAGTATGGCAGCGCCCGCGAGGTGTTTTATCATTCGAGCCATCCGTATTCGATTGGCTTGCTGAATGCGGTGGCGCGTTTAGACACCGAAGGTGAGGCACTGATGACCATCCCCGGTAATCCGCCGAACCTGCTGCGTCTGCCGCAAGGTTGCCCGTTCCAGCCACGCTGTCCGCACGCGATGGCACAGTGCGAAAGCGCTCCACCGTTGGAACCTTTTGCGCAAGGACGCCTGCGCGCCTGCTTTAAACCCCTGGAGGCGTTGATATGACAGCGTTGACCGATAAGAAAGTGCTGCTTGAAGTGGCCGAACTGAAAGTGCACTTCAATATTCATGGTGATAAACAGTGGTTTTGGCAGCCGCCGAAAACTCTGAAAGCGGTCGATGGTGTGACACTACGGCTGTTTGAGAGCGAAACGCTGGGTGTGGTTGGCGAGTCTGGCTGTGGTAAGTCAACTTTCGCCCGTGCCATTGTCGGCCTGGTGAAGGCCACCAGTGGCAGCATAACCTGGCTGGGTAAGGAACTGCTTGGCATGAAGGATGCCTACTGGTGGGAAACCCGCAGCGACATTCAGATGATTTTCCAAGATCCGCTAGCTTCACTGAATCCTCGCATGACCATCGGTGAGATCATCGCCGAACCGCTGCGCACCTACTACCCAAAAATGCTGCGTCAGGATGTGAAGGACAAGGTCAAAGCGATGATGCTTAAGGTTGGCCTGCTGCCCAATTTAGTCAACCGCTATCCGCACGAGTTCTCAGGTGGGCAGTGCCAGCGCATCGGTATTGCCCGTGCGCTGATCCTGGAACCGAAGTTGGTGATCTGCGACGAACCAGTCTCCGCGCTGGACGTGTCGATCCAAGCTCAAGTGGTCAACCTGCTGCAACAGTTACAGCGTGAGATGGGGTTATCACTGATCTTTATCGCCCACGATTT